>Ga0209343_10007748_pt1 | contig 12600 bp, 10 predicted proteins | sample RifCSPlowO2_02_FD_184026 | JGI IMG/M metagenome (GOLD analysis project Ga0209343, IMG submission 184026) | Groundwater microbial communities from Rifle, Colorado - Rifle CSP2_plank lowO2_0.2 (SPAdes) (version 2) | ecosystem: Environmental > Aquatic > Deep subsurface > Groundwater | place... | reverse complement strand
TCCTGGGCGTGGACAGACAAGGCAAATGCTAGCGCGGTAGCGAGCAGTAATCGGGCAAATACGATCTTTTTCATAGCCACGGTCCCTCTTGGCCTTACGGTTAACTTACCAACTGAATCGGCGATTACGCATTAAAGTGCGTCGCCCCAAGAAACTGTAGCGGGTCCCGAGAAATTGGCTTTACGCTACTCTGATTCATGGCGGCTGCAAACAACGGGCGTCACTGCATCGAAGACCTAGCGAACTATATTTGAAATTTCATCCGCTTGCAGCTTATTGGCCTTCCGCCTGACGGAAAATTTGTTTGACAAGCGGTGCGCCGCCGATTTGCATTTCTTCTGGACTTGGCGCCGCGCCATCCAGTTCGGCCCGGATTTCTCGAAGTACCGCGACTGCGTCGCGAATTACGAGCGCATGCAGCAGCGCCCCACCTTGAGAAAAGGCATTGGATTTCGAAAAACAGGTGCAAGTGGAGTTCGCCAAGGCGGCGTAGATCGGATTGCATCGAGGACGCTCCGACACCAACGATGGCCGCGGGGCAGGTGTACCTAATCGTCCATTGCGCCTGCCGGCAAATTTCCTTCAATGTCAGCCATGCTCACTCCATCCATACAAGGCTTGCCATGCGCCCCGTCACGCCGTCGCGGCGGTAGGAATAGAAGCGCCCGGCGTCGCTGTAGGTGCAGAGAGTGCCTCCATGAATACTCTCGACACCAAGCCGCCCGAGTCGCTGGCGCGTGAGCAGGTTGAGGTTGGCGAGGAACTTTCCTGCCCCGCGCGACGCAAACGCGGCCACGGCGTCGGAATCTGCGCCAACAAAGGCGTCGAATACGTCGTGTCCCACTTCATACGCTTCAACTCCGATGGCCGGCCCCAGGTAGGCGACGAGCGATGCGGGCGCCACGCCCATCGCGCGCACGACGCTTTCGATGACCCCGGCAGCCAGCCCGCGCCAGCCCGCGTGCGCGATGCCAACGACAGTGCCCTGCGCATCGGCAAGCAGCACCGGCAGGCAGTCCGCGGTTAGCACGGCGCACACCCGCCCCGGTGTCCGCGTCACGGCGGCATCGGCCTCCTCGCCCAGAGACCATGGCTCGGCCTCAACGACGCGAGTGCCGTGCACCTGCCTTAGCCAGATCGGCTCGTCGGGCAAGAGCCGCCGCAGGAAACGGCGATTGGATGCGACGGCCTGCGCGCGGTCGCCAACGCACTCGCCCAGATTGAAACCGGCGTGAGCGCCGTGGCTAGCCCCGTCACGGCGCGTGGTGATCAGCGAGCGCACGCGCCGATGGACCGGCCACTCCGGAATGATCCAGTCCGCGGGAATATTCATTGCAGCGCCGACAAGAGATCCCGCATGTCGGCCGGTAGCGCCGATTCAAACTGCATCGTTTTCCGGCTTGCGGGATGCACGAAGGCAAGCCGCCACGCGTGCAGCGCCTGTCTCGGGAAGGCATCGAGCGCCGGATCGGTGCGCCGCCCGCGATTCAGGCGATAGACCGGATCGCCGACGAGGGGATGTCCGATCGAATGCATGTGCACGCGGATCTGGTGTGTGCGGCCTGTGGCGAGGCTGCACTCGAGCAACGTTACGCCGCCAAACCGCTGCCGCACGCGGTAATAGGTGAGGGCGGGCTTGCCTCCGCCCGTGACTGCCATGCGCGTGCGCACCCGGGCATCTCGCCCGATCGGTGTCTCGACGCTGCCCTCGCCCGAGACCGTGCCATGCACGAGCGCGAGGTAGTCCCGCTTCACCGTACGCGCCTGCAACTGACGCACCAGATCGGTCTGCGCCTCGAGCGTCCTCGCCACCACCAGCAGGCCGCTTGTGTCCTTGTCCAGGCGATGCACGATTCCGGCACGCGGCACCGCGGCAAGCTCGGCCGCGTGATGCAGCAGCGCGTTCAGCATCGTGCCCTTCCAGTTGCCGCTTCCCGGATGCACGACCAGCCCCGCGGGCTTGTCGACGACGATGACCGACGGATCCTCGTACACCACCGTCAGCTCGATGCGCTCGGCCTGGTGAGCGAGGTCTTCCGGCCCGGGCTGTGGCACGAACCGCACCTCCTCGCCCCCCCAGATCTTTTGCTTGGGTTTGGCCGCGCACGAATCGAGCCGGATGTGCCCGTCCCGCAGCCACGTCTGGAGGCGGCTGCGGGAGTGTTCGGGAAACATGCGCGCCAGCGCCTGATCGAGCCGCTGTCCGGCCAGTTCATTTGGAACAGTGCGCACCACGTCGGCACTGGCGGGCGCGCTATAATGTTCCGTGTTCAAATCGCTCGCGTGCCCGCTCATGAAACGTAGTCCAGGTAGTTTGACCGCCATCGCTGTAGCGCTGCTGTTGCCGCTGGTCCTATTGTCCGCCTGCGGACTGTTTCCGGACAAGCCCGACCCCACGCGGGACTGGCCGGCAGCGCGCCTGTACAAGGAAGCAAAAGACGAGCTGACCTCGGGCAATTACGAGCAGGCAATCAAGTACTACGAAACCCTGGAAGCGCGCTATCCTTACGGCGCGTACTCGCAGCAGGCACAGATTGAGAGCGCCTACGCCTACTTCAAGCAGGGCGAAGCCGCCTCCGCGGTCGCTGCGATCGACCGTTTCCTGAAGCTGCACCCCAATCATCCCAGCGTCGATTACGCCTACTACCTGAAGGGCCTGGTGTATTTCAATGAGGACATCGGCCTGTTCGGCAAGATTTCCGGCCAGGACACCACCGAGCGCGACCCGAAGGCGGCGCGGGATTCCTTCGACGCTTTCAAGGAACTGGCGCAGCGCTTTCCGGAGAGCAAGTACACACCGGACGGCCTCGCGCGAATGAAGTACCTGGTCAACGCGCTTGCTTCCAGCGAAGTGCACGTGGCCCGCTGGTACATGAGGCGCGGCGCCTACATCGCGGCGGCCAATCGCGCCCAGTTCGCGTTGCTGAACTACCCGCAGGCACCGGCGATCGAAGAAGCGCTGTTCGTGATGGTAAAGGCCTACGACGCTTTGGGCATGTACGATCTGCGCGACGATGCCGAGCGGGTCATGCGCAAGAACTTCCCCAAAAGCGCCTATCTGGCGGGCACCGCCGAGGCCAAAGGTCCGTGGTGGAAACTTTGGTGACGCCTAAGCCGGCATAGCCGGAACCAAACAGGCGGGCTCGGTTTGGCATCCTGTTTCTCCCGATTTTGCGCAGTTGCAACTGCGCAAAATCGGGAGACCTAAATAGATTCTTCGCCAAATCTGCCGGCACTCGAATGTTGAGCCTTAACGCCCCACGGCGAAAAACGAAGTCACTTCGCCGAGTTCGCGGGTGAGCCGCATTGGCGGCAGGCTGGGAATGATGCGCCGTCCATAGGGCTTGGAGAAAAGACGCCGGTCGCAGATCATCAGCACGCCGCGGTCGTCCTCGTCGCGGATGAGCCTTCCGGCGCCCTGCTTGAGCGCGATCACCGCCTGTGGCAGCTGGTATTCAATGAAGGGGTTGCGGCCGCTCTTCTCGATTTGCTCGAGCCGCGCCTGCAGCACGGGATCGTCCGGCGGGGCAAAGGGCAGCTTGTCGATCACCACCAGCGACAACGCCTCCCCGCGTACATCCACGCCTTCCCAGAAACTGGCCGAGGCCACAAGGACGGCATTTCCGAGGCGGCGGAATCGCTCCAGCAGCTCGGACCTCGATCCCTCGCCCTGCCGCAGCAGCGGATAGGCAAGCCCCTCGCGCGCGAACGCATCGCACAGCACCTCGTGCGCGAGCCGCATGCCGCGAAGCGTGGTGAACAGCAGGAACGCGCGGCCTCCGCTTGCGCGAATGACGGGCAGCGCGCGCTCCACGACCGCGCGGGTATGCTCGGGGCTGTTCGGCTCGGGAAGCTCGCGCGGAACGTACAGCAGCGCGTGTGCCGCATAGTCGAATGGGCTGTCCCAGCAGGCGGTGCGCGCCTCGGCAAGGCCCAGTTGCCCGCGGTAGAGCGAGAAATCACCGCTCACCGCAATCGTGGCCGAGGTGAAAATCCACGTCCGTGGCCGCGCCTCCAGCTGCTTGCGGAAAATCTCCGCGACCGATAGCGGCGTGGCGTGCAGATGTAGCGCCTGGCTGTAGACCTCGACCCAGCGCACGAACTCCCCGCTGCTGTCCCTGCCGTCCTCGCGCCAGCGCCGCAGGCATGCACCGAGCTCCGCCGAGCGCCGGGCAAGCCGCTCCAGTTCCTCGCTGCGCTCGGCGATGGCCTCGAGCGTGGCGGTGGCCTCTTCGAGGCACGTCCCGATCGATGCAAGCGCCGCATGAAAGGCCTCGCGCGAGCGCAGCGCCTGCACCGCGATCCGCGCATTGCCCTGGCTCATCGAAAGGCGCAGGTCCCGGGCCGATCGCTCCAGCCGTACCGCGAGCCCAGGCAAAACCGGAACGTCACGCGCCGCGGTGACGGCCTCGATGCGCAGGTCGTGGGAAAGCTCGATCAACTGGACCGTCGACAAACTCTCGCCGAAAAACAGCGTGGCCGTCTGCGGCAACTGATGGGCCTCGTCGAACACCACCGTGTTGCAGGCGGGCAGCAGTTCGGCCACGCCCTCGTCCTTGAGCATGAGGTCGGCGAAAAACAGATGGTGATTAACCACCACGACATCGGCCGCAAGCGCCTCGCGCCGCGCCGCCATCACGAAGCACTCGTCGTAGCGGCTGCATCTGGAGCCGAGGCAGTTCTCGCGCGTCGACGATGCGAAAACCCAGGCCGGCGCATCCTCGGGAACATCTGCGAGCTCGCTTCTGTCACCGCGGACGCTGGAGCGCGCAAAGCGCGCAATGCGCTGCAAGTGGGCCGCATCCTCGCGCGTCACAAATTGCGCTTCATCGAGGTTTCGCTCCAGGTGATGGTGGCAAACATAGTTTGCGCGCCCCTTGAGCAGCGCGGTGGTGAGGGAAACGTTGAGCGCCTCGCGCACCAGCGGCAGGTCGCGCTGATAGAGCTGATCCTGCAGCGTCTTGGTGCCGGAAGAAATGATGACCTTGCCGCCCGCGAGCAGCGCCGGAACCAGATACGCGAAGGTCTTGCCCGTGCCCGTGCCGGCTTCGCAGACGAGGGTCGCGCAGTCGCTGATGGCGCGCGCGACCTGCTCGGCCATTTCGATCTGCTGCGAGCGGACGCGATAGCCGGCGATTCGCTTGGCCAGCGTCCCTCCGGCGCCGAAAACGGCCGCGAATTGCTGCTCGAGGGGCGCGTTCACGCCGGGGAGTCCGCGAAACGGCTGCTTGATTTCTTCAACCTTGACCCAGACGCGCCGGACAGCCTGGCGCAGCGCACTCGTTCCGGCGAGCAACTCGCTCGCCTGGCGCAATTCGTCCTGCGACGATCCGCCGAGTTCGAACCACTCGCATCGATGTATTCCTGTTCCGGGCCAGGATCCTGAGCTTGATCCTCGCCATGGCCTGAATAACGCGCCCCCCGTTCATCGGTCGACGGCAGGATCGAACACGCCTTTACTTTTTCGCGCGTTTCTCCTAAATTACTTGAATGGCAGAACGTAATCAATTGTTTTTCATTATTTTAACTTCCGTTTTTATCGCCGGCTGCGGGACGCTCCCGCTTGCCCGCGGCCCGGGTGCCCCCAAGGCGCGCGCACCGGTCGGGAACACGGTCGCGACGGTCACGGCGCCTTCAGAAACCGCGGGCACCCCAGCACGCGACACCGACATGCTGTTCCACGCGCTTGCAGCCGCCGGTGCCGATTATCGCCGTGGCGGAAAATCGTATCAGAGCGGATTCGACTGCAGCGGACTGGTCGCATTCGTCTATCGCGAAGCCTACGGTCTGGCGCTGCCGCACAACACGCAGGCGCAAAGCCAGATGGGCGACGCCATCGGCACGTCCGATTTGCAGCCCGGCGACCTGGTGTTCTTCAACACGCAGCGAATGCCGTTTTCGCATGTGGGAATCTATCTCGGCGACGGGCGGTTCATTCATGCGCCGAAGCAAGGCGCCGTGGTGCGCACCGAGAGTCTGCGCGCCCGCTATTGGGCCACGCGCTTCGACGGCGCACGCAGGATCATGCCCATGGTCGTCACGGCCGACTACCCGGTCCCGCCGAAGAAGCCCGTCGCCACCTACCCGTAACGTCCATCGCGAGGGGAAACATCCCCTCTGATGCTCCGCTCTCCACCCTGAACCCCGCCCGGCGCGGGGCTGTGACCGACGCTCCGGTTACCGCCGCCTTGCAGCCAGTGCCGCGGCCTGCGCGATTTTCGCTCTCAGCGCAGAACAACAAAGGCAGCAGTGACCGGATTGTTAATACGAATGATTCTTGTTATTATATATCTAACCCCATGAATCTAGTAGACCGTTCTTCATGAAGAGAGGCTCTCTATGCCCGACCGTATCCAACTGTTCCCGCTTGCGGTGTTCGCCGCCGCCTTGATCGCGCTTCCCGCAACTGCACAGGAAAAGGCGTTGAACCTTTACACCGCCCGGCATTACCAGACCGACGAGGCTCTGTACGCGAACTTCACCAAGGAGACCGGCATTCGCATCAATCGCATCGAGGGCGGCGAAGATGCGCTGTTCGAGCGCATCAAGAACGAAGGTGCGAACAGCCCTGCGGACGTGTTCATCACCGTCGACGTAGGCAGGCTCTGGCGCGCCGAGCAGGCGGGTTTTTTCGCCAAGCTCAGGTCGCCCGCGCTGGAGTCGCGCGTCCCCGCGGCCTATCGCGATCCGCAGGGCCAGTGGTTCGGCTTCTCCGCGCGCGCACGCGTGATCGCCTACAACAAAGACACAGTGAAGCCGCGCGAAATCCGCAACTACGAGGACCTCGCCGACCCGAAATGGAAAGGCAGGATCTGCGTGCGCTCCTCGAGCCATCCGTACAACCTCTCGCTGGTCGGCAGCATGATTGCGCACTTGGGTGAACAGAAGGCGGAGGACTGGGTGCGAGGCCTGAAGAACAACCTGGCCCGCGATCCCAAAGGCGGAGATACTGATCAGTTGACGGCGGCCGCCGCCGGGGAATGCGACATCGCCGTGGCCAACACTTATTACATCGTGCGCCTGATGCGCTCCGCCCGTGCCGAGGACAAGGCCGTCATGCAAAAGCTCGGCGTGGTCTGGCCGAACCAGGACAACCGCGGCGCGCACATGAACATCTCCGGAGGCGGAATGCTGAAGAATGCGCCGCACCGTGAAGCAGCCGTGCGCTTCCTCGAATACCTGGCGAGCGACCAGGCACAGGCCTACTTCGCCAACGGCAACAACGAGTGGCCCGTCGTGCCGGGCGCACGCATCAGCAATCCGGAGCTCGAGTCCCTGGGCAAATTCAAGATGGACGCCATCAACGTCGGGCTGCTGGGCAGGAACCAGCCGTTGGCGCAGCGCATCGCCGACCGCGCCGGATACAAGTAGGCGGCGCGCCGCTCAATCCGCAGCGGCGCGTCCGGAGGCGATGGCCCGCGACAGCAGTATGAGAGGGATGAGCCCGACGGCGACGATCACCAGAGATGCGGCGGCCGCTTCGGCGAGCCGCTCGTCCTTGGCCATGTTGTAGGCCTGCACCGCAAGCGTATCGAAGTTGAACGGGCGCAACGCGAATGTTGCCGGGAGCTCCTTCATCACGTCGACGAACACGATGAGTGCCGCGGTGAACACGCTGCCGCGCATCATCGGCGCGTGCACCCTGAACAGCGTCTGCGTGGGAGTCAGGCCGAGAATGCGCGCGGCGTCCTCCATGCTGGGCCTGATCTTGCCCAGGCCCGCCTCCACCGTCTGCAGCGCGATGGCGAGAAACCGGACCAGATACGCGTAGACCAGCGCTGCGATGCTACCGGTGAGCACCAGACCGAGGTTGAAGCCGAATTGCGCGTGCACACTATCGGCGATCAGGTTGTCGAGCCGGCCCAGCGGCAAGAGCACGCCCACCGCGATTACCGCGCCCGGAATCGCATAGCCGAGCGAGGCGAACCGATTCGCGGCGAAGACGATGCGGCTCGCCGACAGCCGTGCCGCGTAGGCGAGTAGCGTGGCGATCGCGATCGCCGCCACCGAAGTGGTCGCGGCGAGCGTGAAAGTGTTCCCCGCCAGCCCGACAAAACGCGTGGTAAACAGCGGCTCAGGTTCGGTCAGCACGACGTAAAGCAGGATTCCAGCGGGGACGAAAAATCCGAGCAGCGGCGGCACTGCGCACACGGCCACGGCGGCGGCGGATCGCGTCCCGTGCAGCGCGGGGGGGTGAACCTGCCCATGCATCGTCACGTTGTAGAAACGGGCCCGCCCGCGGTTCCACTGCTCGGCAATCAGGATGACCGCAACGAAGCCGAGCAGCATCGCCGAGAGCTGCGCCGCCGCCACGCTGTCGCCCATGGATAGCCACGCCCGGTAGATTCCGGTGGTGAAGGTCTGGACGCCGAAATAGGACACGGCACCGAAATCGGCCAGCGTTTCCATGAGCGCGAGCGAGGTTCCGGCGGCGATCGCCGGCCGCGCAAGCGGAAGCGCCACGCGCATGAACGTACCCCAGGCCCCGCGCCCCATCAGGCGCCCGGCCTCGACCAGGCTCGCCGACTGCTCGAGGAAAGCAGCGCGTGCGAGCAGATAGACGTAGGGATACAGCACCAGCGAGAACACCACGATGGCGCCCCCGGTCGATCGGATGTCCGGAAACCAGTAGTCGCGTGCCCGCCAGCCCATGATCGCGCGCAGCCACGTCTGGACCGGGCCTGCGAACTGCAGCACATCGGTGTAGGCGTAGGCAACGACATAGGCCGGCATTGCAAGCGGAAGAATCAGCGCCCACTCGAACCATCGCGCACCGGGGAAGCGGCAGGTGGTCACCAGCCACGCGCACGCAACGCCGATCGCCAGAACGCCTGCGGTGACGCCCAGGAGAAGCACCGCTGTCGTGCTCACGTAGTCCGGTAGGACCGTCTGCGCAAGATGCGTCCAGGTGCCCTCGCCGGGCGCAAACATGTTGCCGAGGACCGCGACGATCGGCACCAACAGCGCGAGCGCCACCACGACCGCCATCCAGCCGATCGCACCGAGCGGGCGCCCGCGCTGGCGCGAGCCGTCCAAGTTCGGAACGTCCACGGCGGTTGCGTTCATGGATCGAAAGTGAGCAGTGCCGGATTGCGGATCGGGGGAGTATATCAAGAATGATTCTTGTTTAGTTCATCGTAACCACGCGTATAATAAGCGCTTATGAATGATCGCCCGCATTTTGTCGAGCCACTCCTTGCGCTGATGGACGTGCATCACGCCTACGGAAAACTTCCCGTCGTTCGGGGGCTTTCGTTCAACCTGCCTCGGGGCATCATCGGTTGCCTGCTCGGACCGAGCGGCTGCGGCAAAACCACCGTGCTGCGTTGCATTGCGGGGTTCGAAGCGGTACGCGACGGGGAAATCTGGCTGAACGGCCAGCTCGTGAGCAGCCGCGCTGTGCTGGTACCCCCGGAACGGCGGCGCATCGGCATGGTATTCCAGGACTACGCGCTATTTCCCCACCTGACCGTGGCACGTAACGTCGCGTTCGGATTGCATGCGCTGCCGGAGTCCGAGCAAACGCGCCGCGCGGGCGAATGTATCGAAGCGGTCGGTCTCTCCGGGATTGCCGGGAAATATCCGCATGAATTGTCCGGCGGCCAGCAGCAGCGCACCGCAGTAGCGCGCGCGCTCGCGCCGCGGCCGGACCTGTTGCTTCTCGACGAGCCGTTCTCAAACCTCGACGTGAACCTGCGCGAGCGGCTTGGCCAGGAGGTGCGGGACGTCATCAAGCGCTTTGGCATCACGGCCGTGCTCGTGACCCACGACCAGAACGAAGCCTTTGCGATCGCCGACGAGATCGGCATCATGCACCGGGGCGAGATCCAGCAATGGGACAGCGCGTATAACCTCTACCACCGCCCTGCCAACCGCTTCATCGCCGATTTCGTCGGCCAGGGTGTGCTGCTGCCCGGAAGCGTCATGTCATCGCGGCAGGTGAGTATCGAGCTCGGCGTGCTGAACGGGGAGATTCCGGCGATGTGCTCAGTCGGCTGCGATGCGTGCGAAAGGGGCTGCAACGTCGATGTGCTGCTGCGTCCCGACGACGTCGTCCACGACGACAGCTCGGACCTGAAGGCCGCAGTTCTTCAAAAGGCGTTTCGCGGCGCGGAGATTCTCTACACGCTGCAACTCGACAGCGGCCGCAGGGTGCTCGCTCTGGTTCCCAGCCACCACAATCATGCGATCGGAGAAAAAATCGGCATCCGGCTCGACGTCGATCACGTGGTGACCTTTCCGCCGGTCGAGCTGACCGTCTAGCGGATCGCGACGGACGCGCCCTCTCTTCGCTCAGCCGGCCTGCAGATCGAAGATGACCGGGATGTCCACCGTGAACTCCCGCCCCCGCAGCGCGGCCGGGATCGGCGTCAGGGGTTTGGCCTTGTTCACCATGTCCAATGCCTGGTTGTCGAGGATCTCATAGCCGCTGGAAGCCCTGATCAGGCTGCTCTGGATCGCGCCGTTGGCGCCGACCACCAGCCGGATCTCGACCCTTCCCTGCCAGCCCCTGTCCATCGCCTGCGCCGGGTAGCGTTTGTAACGCCTTGCGACCACGATCAGCGACAGCCGGTACTGATCGAGCGTTCCGCTGTCGGCATCACTTCCGGCTCGACCTGCGCCCGGTGATGCGGCCGCGGGCTGCGCCTCCACGGGACGGGCCGCGCTCGCACCCGGCGCACGGCCCGCAGGCGCAGCAGCGAACGTTTCGGCCGGGAGCGCCGGTGCAGCAGGTAGCTCTGGCGCGCGCCCAGCCACGGATCCGGGCGCCGGCAGGGGTGTCGAAATCTCCGGACGCGGGCTCTCGGGCTGAGTTCGCGTGTCGGATTTCGGGCGGACCGGCTCGGGTTCGGGGCGTTTCTTGACCTCGGGAACCGCAGGCGCCGACGCCGGCGCCGTGTCGCGCGGGGCGAATTTCGCCGTGAGTATGCGCGGCACGGCCGGTGCGGGCCCGCCCGGCGGCAGGCCGGGAAGCAGTAGCGCGAGCGCGTGCAGCACAACCGAAGCCAGCACACACAGCGCGAGCGCACGGTTTTGCGCGCTCGGCCTGAAAATGGCAGCTGAACTCGTCGGAACAGACATCGGCTCGAAAACCTATCGGTGCGGCCGCTGCAGGAAGGCATCGTCGAACACCTGCTCGAGCCCCGCGTGCACCCCGCGCAATCCGTCAACGACCTGCTTTGCCCAGTCGAAATACTGCTGCCGCCGCGCGAGGTCCCATCCGGCGGGCGGCGAGTTCGCCACGTCGCGCAGGTTGCAGATCTTGTCGGCGAGCTTGACCAGCTTGGCACGTCGGGAAAGGTGAGGCGCATGCTCGATCTGCAGTCGCTTGCGGTCCTGCTTGGGCAGGCGCTTGTCGTCGGTCACCTCGAGCACGATCCTGCAGATGCGTTTGCCGAACTCGCGCTGCAGTTCTTCGGGCGAGGTCTCGGTGTCCTCGACGGTGTCGTGAAGCAGCGCCGCGCAGATCGCTGCCTCGTCGCGGATTTCACCCTCGTTGCGCAGGACGTTTGCGAGGCCGATCGGATGATTGATATAGGGCGACGCCTGCGGGTCCTTGCGCCGCTGGTCGCGATGCTTGTGCGCCGAAAAGGCCAGCGCTTTGAGGATGAGTGCCAGCGAATCGTCGCGGGTGCGGGGCATTTTACTGGTGGCGACCGGATTGGAGGCGACCGAGGGGGCGCGGCTCGGGAACGCCACGGGATACACCAATTATAGCAATCGTCTCCCCACTGGCCCCGGATGCTTTGACCCCCGAGCCTCCTCCGGTAGACTGGGCTGGACCCCGCTAGTTGGACAGACCATGTGGAGACCCCCGCAGAGAATCAAGTGGCGCCCCGATCCGGGGCGCTGGCCGAGCGCCGTGGAAGCGGAACGCTCACTGCTCTTCAGCCCGGTTCAGATCGGTGAGATGCGTCTTTCGAGCCGCACTTGGGTCCCCGCGATGGTGCCCTGGCGCGCGACCGAAGAGGGCAGCGTCACCGAAGCCAACATCGAGTGGTACGAGCGCTTCGCGCGCGGCCGGCCCGGAGCGATCGTCGTCGAGGCAACCGGCATTCGCGACATCCCGAGCGGCCCGTTGCTGCGCATCGGCGACGACCGGTTCATTCCGGGCCTTGCGCGGCTGGTCGATACGGTGCGGCGCGCGAGCGGCAGCGAAACGCGCCTGCTCATCCAACTCATCGATTTCCTTGCCATCCGGCGCCGGCCCGACCCTGAGAAGTTTTTCCGCCAGCACCTCAGGATCACCGATCGCCACCGCGCCGCGCTCGATGCGCGCGCCTGGCCCGAGGACGCGGTCCGCGAACGCCTTGCGAAGCTGCCGGAGTCCGAACTGATCGAGGTGCTCGATGCGCGCGAGCTCGAAGCCCTGCGCGTGGGCTACCGGGAACGGGTCACCGACACCGATCTGCCGCACGTCCGCGACCTGCCCCGGACGCTGCCCGAGATCTTCGCCCGGGCAGCAGGGCGCGCCCGAGAAGCGGGCTTTGACGGGGTCGAACTCCACTACGCGCACGCGTACACCATGGCCTCGTTCCTTTCGGCGCGCAACGACAGGAGCGACGGTTATGGCGGGGCGCGCCCAAATCGCGTGCGCCT
>Ga0209343_10007747_pt1 | contig 12600 bp, 16 predicted proteins | sample RifCSPlowO2_02_FD_184026 | JGI IMG/M metagenome (GOLD analysis project Ga0209343, IMG submission 184026) | Groundwater microbial communities from Rifle, Colorado - Rifle CSP2_plank lowO2_0.2 (SPAdes) (version 2) | ecosystem: Environmental > Aquatic > Deep subsurface > Groundwater | place... | reverse complement strand
TAACCGATTACCAGAAATCATGCAGAAAAAGGTGGGCAGCACTGATTCGTAAGATTTATGAGGTAGACCCATTGGTCTGTCCAAAATGTGGGGCAATGATGAAGATTGTATCTGTCATTGAAGATGATATAGCTATTCATAAGATTCTCTCTCATTTGGGATTGCCCCTGATTGAAGCTATCAGGGGAAATCGTTCCCCACCTCAGGTAATCACAACTCCGTGGGATAGGGAATACAGCTACCATTCAGACTACATCCCGGATATTGAGGTTTATTGCAGGGATATTTGAGAGAAATTAAGGAATTTTGAGAGAAAAGAAGGAATATCAAAAATCTCTAACAGGATAGTTATGCCCTGAATCTACCAATTTTTACCTTCTCTACAGGCATATTTCATTTTTACATCTCAATCTTGCCATTCCCGAATCAAGTTCAGGACAGGCTTAATCTTTTAACTCTCAAAAGCTCTGAAATTCCCCAAGATTTCGCTTGACAGCCATTTTAACTTAAGTTTACAATACACTTCATGAAAAGCAATTTCCTATCTATCAACCTTTCTACCCTTTGCAATTCCACCGAGGCTCAATATTGATTTTCTTTCCTTCTTCTTTAAAATCAGTAAATTATTTTTCATCTCAAAAACAAGACTATCGCCTTCCACTATATTAAGCCTTTCTCTAAATGGCTTAGGTATAGTTACCTGCCCCTTCTTTGTTATTGTAGACATTTTCTTACCTCTGAAATAGTATTACTTTATTATAGGTATTACTACTATATAAGTCAAACTGCATTGTTTTTAACTTTTTATACTAACGATGGTTATCTCTATTCCTTTATAATTCTCCTCTCCACCCCTTCACATATAATATGTCCAATAGTGATATGAGCCTCCTGAATCCTCGGTGTATTTTTAGATGGGACAATGAGGGCTATGTCTGAAAAATCTTTTATCTTTCCGCCGTCATTTCCAAGCAAACCGATAGTTTTGAGTCCCATCTCTTTTGCCAGTTTCATTGCCCTATAGACATTTTCAGAATTCCCACTTGTGCTTATACCAATAACCACATCCCCCTTTTCACCCAATGCCTCTATCTGCCTCTCAAAAACCTTTTCAAACCCATAATCGTTTCCAATGGCAGTAAGGACTGATGTATCAGTTGAGAGAGATATTGCAGGAATCGCCTTCCTTTCTTTTTTGAATCTTCCAACAAGCTCCCCAGCAATATGCTGTGCATCCGCAGCACTCCCGCCATTACCCATAAGCAATACCTTTTTTCCTGATTTTAAGACATCACTGATAGTATCAATAGCCCTTTGAATATCATCAGCCATTGTCTCGGCAGCCTTTCTTTTTAACTCCGCACTCTCTAACAACGATTCTTTGATAATATTCATATTCAATCTTTGGACGCAGATAAACGCTGATTTTAAGGATTAAAAAATAAATAAATCTGCTTTTTCTGCGAAAATCTGCGTCCCATATTTTCTTAAATCATTTTTTTATCCAGAAAGCTGAAATGCCTTCCATCGCCGATTATTATATGGTCAAGAACCCTTATGCCCACTATCTCACCGCTCTTAACAAGCCTTTGTGTTATTTCTATATCTTCCCGACTTGGTGATGGGTCACCGCTGGGATGATTATGAACAAGTATAACAGCGGCGGCAGATTCTTTTATCGCAGTTTTAAAAACCTCTCTTGGATGGACAATTGAGGCAGTAAGGGAGCCTTTAGATACTATCTCATCTTCTACATCTTTTAAAATTTTATTTTTACTATCTAAAAGAACTGTCTTAAAAATCTCTTTTTTGAGATTTTTCATTAAGGGGATATAGTAATTTACAACATCGTCACTGCATGTAAAACCCTTCTTTAATCCGCTTCCGATGGAGAGCATTCTTTTTCCCATCTCAAAGGCAGCCTTTATCTGTGCAGCCTTTGCAGTGCCAATACCCTTCTCTTTGCATAGTTCTGAAATACTGAGAGAATCCATAGAGCGGAAATCTTCAAACTTACCTATCAATGTCCTTGCTAAATCAACAGCACTTTTTGTTTTATTGCCTGTCCTCAATATAATTGCAAGGAGTTGGGCATCGGATAAAGATTCAGCACCATATTTTACAAGCCTCTCACGGGGTCTTTCATCCTCAGGCCAATCTTTAATAGCCTCTCTATATTCAACCATAACTAAAACAGCCGATAGTCTTTAGTCGATAGTCAATAGTCAAGTATGATTTATGAATTATGAATTATGATTTTAAAATCCTAAATCCTAAATCTTAAATCCTATTTTTTTGTCTTGAAATATTCTATTGTCCTATCAAGACCATCTTCAAGACTTACAACAGGCTCCCATTTTAATAATTTCTTTGCCTTAGATATATCAGGTCTCCTCTGTTTCGGGTCATCAACGGGAAGTGGTTTAAAGACTATCCTGCTTTTGCTACCTGCCTTTTTTAGAATTCTCTCTGCTAATTGTAGGACAGTCATCTCATTAGGATTTCCAATATTCACAGGCTCACTCTCTTCAGACATCATGAGTCTGTATATCCCTTCTACCAAGTCAGAAACATAACAAAAACTCCTTGTCTGGCTACCGTCACCAAATACTGTAACATCCTCTCCATTCAATGCCTGACTTATAAAAGTTGGAACCGCCCTGCCATCATTTATCCTCATCCTTGGTCCAAAGGTATTAAAGATTCTGACGATTCTCGCTGGGACTTTATGATACCTGTTATATGCCATTGTAATTGCCTCTGCAAACCTCTTTGCCTCGTCGTAAACCCCTCTCGGACCTATCGGATTTACATTGCCCCAATAATCTTCTTTCTGCGGGTGAACGAGTGGGTCTCCGTATACTTCGGATGTAGATGCAAGGACAAATACTGCTCCTTTTTCCTTTGCAAGACCTAATGCCTTATGAGTTCCCAGAGAGCCAACCTTTAATGTCTGTATAGGCGATTTAAGATAATCTATAGGGCTTGCCGGTGAGGCAAAGTGGAGTATATAATTAAGTTTTCCTTCAAGATAGATATAGTTTGTAACATCGTGTCTTATAAATAATAATCTATCATCCCTTATATGCTCAATATTTGCAATGTCCCCTGTGATAAAATTATCCATACAGATTACCTGATGCCCCTTTGACAGCAGATAATCACACAGATGAGAACCAATAAATCCAGCACCACCAGTAATCAATATTCGTGACATAGATTTAGTAAGCAATGAGCGATGAGTTCTGAGCCATGAGTAAAAAAACTCGTTGCTCATTGCTCGTTACTCACTGCTTCATTTTATGGTCTTCCGATACTATAATATTCAAAACCCATCTTTTTCGTCCTTTCAGTGTCATATATATTTCTGCCGTCAAAGATGGCAGGTTTACGCATCAGATTCTTTATCCTCTCCATATTAAGAAGTTTAAACTCTCTCCACTCCGTTATAACAACAAGGGCATCAGCACCTTCTGAAACTTCATAGGCATTTGCACAATATTTAACAGCAGGGAGTATTTTTTTTGCATTCTCCATTGCCACCGGGTCATAAGCCTTGATAACAGCCCCCTCATTAAGAAGTATATTAATTATCTCTACGGCCTTTGCATCTCTCATATCGTCTGTATCAGGCTTAAAGGAAAGCCCTAATATTCCTATAACCTTTCCATTCAATCCCCCGGTTTTATCCTTTATAATTTCAACAAAGTGAGGGACCCTTTCCTTATTTATATCAAGGACATCTTTTAAGAGCTTAAAATCATACCCCAGCCTCTCAGCAGTATGAGCCAGAGATTGTACATCTTTAGGGAAACATGAACCGCCAAAACCGAGGCCTGCATTTAGAAAGGCTTGTCCTACGCGGGAGTCATATCCAACACCTTTAGCCACATCCCCGACATTTGCACCTGCAAGCTCGCATATATCCGCTATGGCATTTATAAAGGAAATCTTCATCGCAAGGAAGGCATTGGAAGCATATTTTATAATCTCTGCACTATATACATCGGTAATCAGCATTGGCCTGCCGATAGTCGCATAGAGTTCCAACAGTTTTACTGCCACCTGTTTTGTTGGAGCGCCTATGATTATCCTGTCAGGTGACAGGGCATCAGCAATAGCAGAACCCTCCCTTAAAAATTCAGGATTTGATACTACATCAAAATCTGTATTATGGATCTTATTTTTTTCAATAACCTTCCTGACAAAATCCCCTGTCCCGACAGGAACGGTACTCTTATTTACAACAATCTTGTATCCATTTATCGCCTTTGCTATCCCCTTTGCCGCATCCTCTACAAAGGATAAATCTGTCTCTCCATTATCTTTTGGAGGTGTTCCAACACATATAAAGATTATCTCTGCCTTCTCAACTGCATCCTTTAAATCAGTTGAGAAAAAGAGCCTGTTATCAACAACATTCCTTTTTACCATCTCCTCAAGCCCAGGCTCATAAATAGGCATTATCCCTTTATTGAGAGAGTCAATCTTTTCTTTTATCTTATCAACACATGTAACATCATTTCCAAGGTCTGCAAAGATAACCCCTGTAACAAGCCCAACATATCCAGTACCTATTACGCAAATGTTCATGGTAAATTCCTTTAAATTCTAAATTGGATTTAGTGCTTCGGATTCCTGATTTATAACTTAACTATCCTTTCCCTACCATCCTTAACACCCTTTGCTGCATTTCTCGTATCAACAATTAATTTGGAGTTCTTTACAATCCAGCCATAGTCAAACCTACTATGGTCTGTAACAATAACCACACAATCAGCCTTAGCTAAGACATCTTCTCTTAATTCCACCCTTTTTACATCATCTATTTCATGAATAGAATCTACATAAGGGTCATAAAAGCTTACATCTGCACCCTTATTTTTTAAAAACCTTATAATATCAACTGCAGGCGATTCCCTAACATCACTGACATCCCTTTTATATGTAACCCCCAATATCAAAACTTTTGCACCATTAACACTCTTCCTTTTTTCGTTCAATGCATCAACCACCTTTGATACTACATATAAAGGCATACCTGTATTGATTTCACTCGCAAGCTCAATAAATCGTGCAGTGTAATTGAGGGTCTTTAATTTCCACGAGAGATAGAGGGGGTCAATTGGTATACAGTGTCCGCCAAGCCCCGGACCGGGATAGAATGGCATAAAACCGAATGGCTTTGTAGAAGCGGCATCTATAACCTCCCATACATCCATACCCAGCCTGTCACACGCCATCGCAATTTCATTTACAAGCCCTATATTGACCGCCCTGAATGTATTTTCAAGCAGCTTAACCATCTCGGCACTCCGTGTTGATGATACAGGTATTACCGTATCAATTGACTGCTCATATAGACTCTTGGCAATCTTTGTACACTCTGCTGTTACTCCTCCGATAATCTTTGGTGTATTCTTTGTGTGGTATTTCTTATTTCCCGGGTCAACCCTTTCTGGTGAAAAGGCAAGATAAAAACCAACCCCAACTTTTAACCCTGTGGATTCAAGCTCAGGAAGAAGAACCTCATCTGTAGTTCCCGGATATGTAGTACTCTCAAGAACTATCAACTGACCTTTATGCAGATATTTTTTTATCTCAGATGCAGTAGATACAATGTAGGATATATCAGGGTCTCTTGTCTTTCTTAAAGGAGTAGGGACACAGATACTTACTGTATCGGCATCCTTTAAAAGACTAAAGTCAGTTGTTGGTATAAATTTCTTATTTTTTATAAATAATTTAACATCATCATCTTTTACATCCTGAACATAGCTCTCACCTTTCTTAAGGGAATCCACTTTACCTTTATCAACATCTATTCCGATTACAGTAAAACCTGACTTGCAAAATTCTATTGATAACGGAAGCCCCACATAGCCAAGTCCTATAACACTCACCCTGGCACTTTTATTATTAATCTTCTCTAATAGATTATCCATTCATCCCTCCAAGTATCTCTCCCGCCTTTATACTATGTCCAGAAATAAACTCACCTACACCCATAACTCTTTTACCTTCAGGCTGAAGGTTTTTTATAATAACCAGTCCATTACCACAAATAACTTTTATACCATTTCTGTTGACTTCAAAAACTTCACCCTTTTTCAAATCCCCCCATCCCCCCTTTTCTAAAGGGGGGCGAGGGGGGATTACTGCTTCAGTTATCTTTAATCTCTTTCCACTATAATATGTATATGCCCCTGGTGCAGGTGTCAATCCCCTGATTCTATTTACTATTTCTTTAGCACCGATACTCCAATCTATCAAGCAATCTTCTTTTTTTATCTTCGGTGCGTATGTAGCAATTGATGCATCCTGTTTTATCCTGCTTATTGTTCCCTTCTCAATCTCATCAAGTGTCTCAAGTATAACATCACTCCCCATCTGTGATAGTTTATCGTGTATAGTTCCTGCATTGTCATCTTCCTTTATTTCTATCTCCCTCTGAATTAATATATCTCCAGTATCCATTCCCTCGTCCATAAACATTGATGTTACACCTGTCTTTGCCTCTCCCTTAATCAATACCCAGTTTATTGGTGCTGCACCTCTGTATTTTGGAAGCAAAGAGGCATGAAGGTTTATACATCCATATCGGGGTAAATTTAGTATATCTTTAGGCAGGAACTGTCCAAATGCAACAACCACAATACAGTCAGGATTATATTCACTTAATCTTTTTATAAAATCAGGCTCTCTAACTTTCTCTGGCTGTAATACCTCTATTTTATTCGCCTCTGCAACCGTCAGATTCGCTTCCCCTTCGCTTCGCTCAGGGCTTCGGCTTATTGCAAGCTTTACAGGTGAAGGGAGTATCTCTCTGCCCCTTCCCTTTGGTCTATCAGGCTGGGTAACTACAGCAATTATTTTGTGATTAGAATTAATCAGTCTTTCTAATGTTGGAACGGCAAAATCTGGAGTCCCCATAAATATAATATTCATCAAGAACAAAGAAAGATAATTGGACGCTGATAAACGCAGATTTTAGGATTTAAATTCAGAAAATCATTTTTATCTGTGTTTATCTGCGAAAATCTGCGTCCTAAATTTTTATACATTTAAAATAATTTAGGCTAAAGGTTAAAAACCTTTAGCCTGCTTTTCATCCTATTATAAAGAGGTATAAAAATCAAGATTAGATTGTATTTTGAAAAGAAGACTGATGGTGCAGATAGATATTGAACAGGAGAAAATAATCACAAGGACTATGGTCAAAAAGGGTTATAATAAAGGAACAAAAATACGGCTCTATTATATTCAAGGTAAAACTTGAGGGGACAATGGAAATCAAGTGGTGGACATACCACTGGGCGCCAAACTGCGAAATCATCTCTCTGCCGGAACTGAGAAAAGAGGCGGCAGAGGAGATAAAGGAATTGGGGAGGGTGTATAATAAAAGAAATACGAAAATGTAATGGCTTTATAGTTATAGAATAAATAACTATTTTGATATAAAATACAGGTCAATTTAGAGGAGGTGATTAAAATGAGGACTGTTGCTAATGTCAAATTAGAGAGAGCAGAAGAAGATGTGTTGAAAAAGATGGTTGAGGCAGGACTTTTTCAGAGTAAAGATGAAGCCGCAAGGGCTGCTATTATCAAGTACGCATCAGATTTAGGAGTCTTTAGTCCTGGGGTTTTATGGAAGAAGATTGGCAGACATAAAAAACGAAAAGTTACACCAGAAAAATTGATGAAAGAACTTGAGGCTATTGAAGATGAAGTATAGGATTTTTCTTGATACAAATGTTTTTATATACGCCTTTTAATTTCCAGAAAGCAATTCAAGCAAAATAATAGACCTTCTAAATAAAGGACAGATAGAAGCAGTAATTTCTGAGCGTGTACTCAAAGAAGTGCAGGCATATTTCAAAAAATTCCATGACAAAGATTTAGCAGCACTTTTCAGGAATTACCTATTAAAAACATGCGCTGTTGTAGTTTCTACAGATGTTAAAAAAGAAATGGCTAAATACAAAAAATTGATAAAAGGCAAAGACCTTGAACAATTGGCAGTTGTTAAAAAACTTGGCATAAAATACTTAGTTGCTTATGACAGAGATTTTGAGGACTTTGAAGAATACATTATACCAAAAGTATTTGTAATAGAGATGGGTATTAAACCAGCGGGGAGCAATTTTTAATTGTAACAGAATTTACCGAATCAGAATGGGAACAATGTAATTCACTTATAATAAATCAGGAAAAAGAGGAAGGGATAGTTTATACCTGATTCTTTCTCTACTTGAGCTCAGAAAGAGGCAAGGGAGGAGATAAGGAAATTGGGGAGGGTGTATAATAAGAGAAAAGTGGAAATATAATTGTCAGGTTTTATTGTGAGAAGATGAAAAGCATTCTGCTATAATTAATGAGTCAAAAGACGAGAGAGGAGAGATGAAGCAATGAGACTAAATAAAAAAGAAAATGAAGCGCTTAAGAAATTCAGAATAAAGATTGAAAAACTATTATTAGATAACCTTGTAGAAGTTAAATTATTTGGTTCAAAAGCCCGCGGAGATGCACGAAAAGATTCTGATTTAGATGTGATAGTAATCATATCGAGTGGCGACTGGCATACATCCGATATGATTTATGGAATAGCTACTGACATACTGATTGAAACTGGGGTTTGTGTGTCTCCAAAGGTTATTACCAAAGAAGAATATAATCACCTCCGCAATATAGGAAATATTTTTTTGAAAAATGTAATTCGGGAGGGTATAGCAATATGAATAATAAAGAACGGGCTGTTAAAGAATTGGCTCGTGCCAGAAAAGCCCTCCTCGCAGCAAAGATATTATTACAGAAGGAATTATTTGAGGACTCTGTTTCAAGGGCATATTATGCCGTTCTTCATGCTACAAAGGGAGCCTTAGCCTTATCTGAAATCGAAGTGGATACCCATGATGGAGTAAGGAGTATGTTTAGTCTTCATCTTGTTAAAAACGGAAAGATTGAAAAGGAGTTTGCAAAGATACTTACGGCAGAACATGAAGATAGAGAAATCGGAGATTATGAAATTGATATTCCTATAGAAGAAGAAAGGGCACAACAAAGAGTTAAGGATGCCGAAAAGTTTGTCAGAAGAATTGAGCAATATATCCAGAATTAAGGAAGATAATTTTAAAGGGTAAAACTTGCAAGCGGACTTCACAGAAAATTGCTTGAGAGACCCATGATGCCTGCTGATATAATGTATTACTCGCTCTCAGAATGGGAAGAAGGCAATTCACTTATAATAAATCAGGCAAAAGAGGAAAGGATTGTTTATGCCTGATTCTTTCTCTACTTGAGCTCAGAAAAGAGGCGGCAGAGGAGATAAGGAAGTTTGAGAGGGTGTATGGGAAAAAGTGAGGTGGTTATGCCGTTAATGGATTTTGCTAAAATAAATGATGGACGATACACAGTTAGTATATGTCTGAGTAAACTCTATCCTGACGACAAGGAAAGAGCGAGTTTTAAGAAAAGGTTTGTGGATTTCAGAAATGCAATAGATTGCAATTCTAGAAAAATTTTTAATAATTTAGAAAATGATATTCTTGAGTATAAATCCGAATGTCTCATACCCGAAACTAATTTTCGTCCTCCACTCTTGTTGCTTTTAGGCAATCCAGCGCCACATTCAGTTAATGAAGGTATGTTTTTCGCATATGAGCGCAATAGACAAGAGCATAGATTTTGGAGGTCTCTAAGAGATGTAGGTATTTTATCATTCAATGCCCCCTTTGAAAACTATGAGGCAAGAAGGAACGAATTTATTTATAATCAGCGATCAAAATATCGAATTGGCCTATCTGTATCTTATACAATGCCAAGTCCACCAAGTGATAAAACATGGGGAGGAGTTTGAGGTCTTAAGAAGTTATTCAGGACAGATGCTTTTCGTAAAATCACCTGTCAAAAAACATATAGAACAGAAAAAATGGTTCAAGAGTTTTGTGGTAAGAATGGGGCAGTGATTGTTTTTCAGAAAGATGCCTACCTCGCAATAAAAAACGATAAATGTCCCGATTATTCAATAGGTATGGCACGACAAGGGGAATTAATGGGCAAATTGAATTGTAACAATGGTATACAACTATTTTGTTCTCCTCCGACAAGATACAACAATACAGAAATATTAAAAAAGTTCATAAAGAAATTTTAAACTATGCCCCTCTATTCCCACAGCAAATTATCCACCTACGAAACCTGCCCCCTCAAATATAAACTCCAATATATAGACAAGGCGAGGGTTGAAGAAGAGGAAAGCATAGAAGCCTTTCTTGGAAAGCGTGTGCATGAGGCATTAGAAAAACTTTATAAGGATTTAAGATATTCAAAACTTCTGACGCTTGATGAACTGGTAAATTTTTATAATGACCAGTGGGATAAAAACTGGAACGATGTTGTCAGGATTACAAAGAAGGAGCTCACGCCTCAGAACTACAGAGGGACAGGTGTTAAATGTCTAACGAATTATTATTCAAGATATGCCCCGTTTAATCATGCTGTTACAATATGGATAGAAGACCTTATAAGTTTTTCACTATCTAAAAACGGCAGATATAAAATGAGAGGATTTATAGACCGTCTTGACAGAACAAAGGACAATATCTATGAGATTCACGACTATAAGACATCGGGAAGCCTTCCTTTGCAGGAATATCTTGACGAAGACAGACAATTAGCCCTTTATGAGATTGGAATAAGGGAAAGGTTTTCTGATGTTAAAGAGGTAAAACTTATCTGGCATTACCTTGTTTTTGATACAGAGATTTCATCCAAAAGGACACTTGAACAGCTATCGGATTTAAGAAAAGAGACTATTGCACTGATTGACAGAATAGAGGCGGATAAGGAATTTAAGCATAAAGTATCAAACCTGTGCGAATGGTGCGATTATTGGGAATATTGCCCTGCAAAGAAACATCTTGTCAGGGTAGACGGCTTGCCTCCAAAAGAATATCTTGCGGATGATGGAGTAACACTGGTTAATAAATACACAGCAGTCTGGAATAAGCTGAAAGATATAGAGATGGAAAAAGAGGAAATAAGGGCAGACCTTATCGCCTATGCTAAAAAAGAGGGTGTTGAAATAATAAAAGGGAGTGACCATACAATAAAGGTTACATTCAAAGAAAGATTGAAATTCCCGAATGCAGATGACCCAAAGAGAAGGGAACTTGAGGAAATAGTTCGTGATGCGGGCTTATGGAATGAGGTCTCACGACTTGATACAAACGCATTGGAAAAGGCTGTGGACTTGGGTAAATTGGATGAGGGTGTATTAGAAAAGGTTAAGCAGTTTTCTTCCCCAGAAGAAAGTGTTATAGTAAGCCAGCCAAGGGGAGTTAAGGAGGAGGAATAAAGGGGAACTTGTAATAGGTGGGATTTTTCTAAGTGTGAAGATGGTCGCCTATACGGCGCATCCATGCCATTTCTTCTTGAGATAATGGTCCCTTATCAAGGGTAGTAAGCGCCTCATTCATCTGCTCCATATTTTTAGGACCTGCTATACAGACATTCACATTAGGATTACTTAGGACAAAGCGGTAGCAGTCTGATGCCATTGGGGTTCTCTCCCCTTTCGACATCTTTTTTGGATTAATAAGTCCTCCCCATCGTGTGGCAGTATATGTAACAATTCCGGGGCGGTTTGCTGTATCAAGATTTGGAAAGACCTCTGTCTCTGCACCACGGTTTGCAGCGTTATAACGGATATGGAAAATATCATAATTGCCTGTCTTTGCAAATTCAGGAAAAGCCTTGCGGTTGTGCCCTGAAATTGCTATAAAGCGTGTAAGTCTTTTCTCTTTCAACTCTGCACATATATCAAGGATTTTCTGAGAAGGATGTGAGTTATACCAGCCGAGGAGGATTATATCTACGTCATCAAGCCCTGTTTTTTGTAAAAATTTCTCAAAGCTTCTGCGGAAAAGGAATTCAACACGCCAATAAACTTGAGCAACTACTATAATTTTATCCCTCAGGCCTTTCGCACAAAGATTTTTTATAGCTGTATTCATCCCCTCACGACGTATTGAGCCATGATAAAAATAATTGCATCCCCTTTCAAATACCATTTCAAATGCTTTCGCAGGAGCCCCATAACCTCCTGAAACACCGAGCCTGCACACTTTAAGCCCTGTTTTACCAAGTATTCCTGTTGCAAAAGAATTACTATTTGCCATGATTCATCCTAAACAATATATGAAACCACAGATGGACACAGATTTTAAACCCTTAAATTATTAGGAAACCAGAAATACCGGAATATTATTTCATGGTTTAATGGCTTCCCAATTAATTTGGTTTTTATTTGTGCTATTCGTATATTCGTGAAATTAGTGTTCTTAGTTTTTTATCACAATATAATCTTCTTTACAATACAATTTTATGGCATGATAGGTCTATGGCTAAAGTTAAATTTAACATCCCTGTAAAGTGTGGAGAGAAATTTGAATTATCAGTTGAAGATATAGTATCAAGTGGTAACGGAATCTCACATTACAAAGGATATACTCTTTTCGTTCCTCAGACAGTCAAAGGAGACAGGGTTTTTGTAGAAGTTATCAAAACCACACCAAGATTTGGTATAACAAAAATTATTAA
>Ga0209343_10007746_pt1 | contig 12601 bp, 13 predicted proteins | sample RifCSPlowO2_02_FD_184026 | JGI IMG/M metagenome (GOLD analysis project Ga0209343, IMG submission 184026) | Groundwater microbial communities from Rifle, Colorado - Rifle CSP2_plank lowO2_0.2 (SPAdes) (version 2) | ecosystem: Environmental > Aquatic > Deep subsurface > Groundwater | place... | reverse complement strand
GCCCGATTTCTGGAACGGCACCAAGGTCGCATAGATGGCCCAGCCGACCTGGATCTGGCCGCTGCTCATGTCGACCATCACTTGCGGACCCGCCTTGTAAGGCACGTGCACCCAGTTGATGCCGGTCAGCGCGGAAATCGCCTCCGCGGAAAAATGGTGCGCACTGCCGATGCCGGTGGTTCCGTGGGAAATTTTGCCGGGATTCTTCTTGGCGTAGGCGACCAACTCGACCATGTTGTTGTAAGGCTGCGAGATCTCCGCCGCGATCAGCAGTATCGACTCGGCGACGCGTCCGATGGGCGTATAGCCATTGACCGGATCGAAGCGCGAATTCTTGGACAGGAACCCGTTGGTGATATGGGTGCTCGCCACCGACATCATCAGCGTGTAGCCGTCGGGCGCCGCGCGTTGCACGGTCTCGTGCGCGATCGAGCCGCCGGCGGCGGACATTGTTTCCACCACCACCGGCTGGCCGAGCGCTTCGGTAAGTCCCTGGCCCACCAGCCTGGCCACCAGTTCGATGCCGCCGCCGACGGTCACTATGGTCTTGATCGGCTTCACCGGATAACTTTGCGCCTGGGCCACGGCGGGCAGTGTCAATGCAGCGGCACACAAGACACTGTGTAGAACTCGATTGCTTGGTTTCATTATTGCCTCCTGGATTTTCAGCCGGCGAGCGCATCGCCCGATTCGCACAGAACTTCGGCACCCTTGGCGGTAATGGCAACCATCGCCGAGGCAATGGCGCCACCCTTGTCGTCGCGCGTGCCCACATGCAATGAATAGACATATCCAGCCACCATGGGGCTGGCATCGTCGGCACGCAGCGGACAGCCTTCATCGAGCGACAGACCGACGCGCCGGCCCACCGAAGAGGTCAGCACCGGATGTATCGCCCTGGTACCCAGGGCCTGTATCGCCTTGGAGTGCAGATCCTCACCGACCACGCCCGGCTTCACCGCCGCCTTGAGCGCTTCGAGCGCCTTCTCCACCTTGGGAAAGGCGCTCGGCCCGTTCGATGCGGTGACAAACAGCTCAGACCAGAATCCCTGCACCTTGACCGCGAAATGCGCCACCAGCGAATCGCCCGCCGGCTTGAACTCGCCGCGAAACGGCACCAGCGTGCGCCCGCCATCCAGGCTCACCAGCGTGCGCACGTCCTGCGCGGCAAGCGAACGCGCCACGCGCTCGCCTTCGAGCACCGCGCCTTCCGCATTGGCGCCGTCGCGCCAGGCGCGCACCATCGCCGCCGAGGCGGCCTTCACCACGGCGCAGGACTCGCGCAATAACGACAGTTCGCGCGGCCGCAAGCTGCGCGTGGCGCCCTCGAAGCCTTGCGCGGGAGAAAGGCGGACGCGTTCGCCGATGCTTTTCTCCACCGACCTGAACAGACGCGGCTGCATGCGCTCAAAGCCGATGGTACCCACGCCGATCGGCACATCGCCCTTCAAGCCCGCAATCCACGGGTCGAATCCGGCTTCCCACTGCCAGCCCGAAACCACGTCGGTGATCCAGGTCATGAGCTTCATCGCGGGCATATCGCGTGAGCTCATCGAGACCAGCAGGCGCGGCTCGCCCTCGCGCGGAATCATGGCGATGGTCCAGCGCACCCGCGGCACAAAGTTGGTGTAGTAGGCGAGCACCGAATGCTCATCGGCATCGCCATAGATGAACATGGCCTTCCAGCCGTTCGCATCCATGGCCTGGTTGAGATCCTGGCCGCGGATCTGGAATTCGTCGCGCGGCAGGCGGTCCTGGTCCCAGGTGTAGGCGCCAAGGACGATCGATGGATGTACGGTTTTCATTTGCGCCTCAGACCGGGATGAAGTCGAGTTCGGCGTCGCGCTCGGTAAGCGATTCTGCGCCCTGCGGCGTGATCACCACCGGCTCGCCGCACATCAAGTAGCCGGTTTCGGGAAGATACTGGTTGGGGTGCATCACGAACACCATGCCTTCTTCCAGCACCACGTCGCTGTCGTCGGTGATGTCGCCGGGCCGGTCGGAGGTGATGCCCAGGCCGTGGCCGCGCACGCGCATATAGGGCGGCTGGCAATATTTGCCGTAACCCGCGTCACGGAATACGTCATTCATGGCATTGGCCACGTCACGCACCCTGGTGCCGGGCAGCGCGGTCTCCTGCCCGCGATGCATGGCGTTCTGCAGCACCTTGTATTTTTCGCGTAGAACAGGCGAGGGCTCGCCGATCACCGTGGTGCGGCAGATCTGCACAAACTGCCCGTGATAGCACGGCGTGATTTCCGAAAGAATGATGTCGCCCACGTCCAGCTTGCGGTGGCCGGCGGCGCGCACCGCGAGATTGTGTTGCGATGCGGAGAGCAGCAGGAAGTTGTCCTCCGCCCCCATGCCCTTCATAAAGCAATACAGGTCCGCGGTAAGTTCGAATTCGCGCATGCCGGGCTTGACGATTTCGCGCATCCGCTCGTAGCCGCGCTCGGCGATCCAGGTGCCCTTCCTGCCCGCGGCGAGTTCCTCGGCATTGCGCACGCGGGCGATCTGGCTGGCGAAGCCATCGTTGGCGGCGCGTCTGCCGCCAAGAACCTTCTCGATATTGCGGGCAGTCTGCGCGAACAGCGTCGCCAGCGCCACCGTGACCACCTTGGCGGGGTTCACATTGATCTTCTTCAGGGCGCGCTCCAGGCCTTCGGACAAATCGTCGCAGCCCAGCGTGTCATCGGTGCGGCTCAATTCCGCGGCGCGCTCGGCATCCCAGGCGGGAGTGACCACCAGCGTGGAGCGTCCCGAACGCTCGATCACCACCACGGCCTCGCCTATCGGCCGAACTCCGGAAAACACAAACACCACATTGGAGTCGAGGAACAGGTTCTGGCCATTGCAAGCCGCCACCATGGCATCAAAGCCTTCCTTCTCCAGGTACCGCGCCGTATCCTCAATCCTGACGTCGCTCGCCATCACACCCCTCCTGATCGTGAGTCTCGCGTTATAGCACCTGGTGTAGGCACCGGCAATGCGGGCGCGCCTGCAAGGCAATCGGAAGCATCATCAAATCAGCGCCCCACGCTGAATACAGTCCGAATCGATTCATTTGGCCCTCCCGCCGCCCCAGGCATGCCGGCGATGGTACCTGACGTTACACTTGCCGGTGTGCCGCGCCTGGCCGGCGCGGCTCCAAATCCATCAACGGGAGGTCCGGCATGAAACTCTTGATTGGCACAAAGCTACCGGCGCTGGCGCTCGCCCTGCTTGCAATCGCCCCGGCGGCGCTCGCGCAGTCCTACCCCAGCAAACCGGTGCGCATGATACTCACCTATTCGGGCGGCATCGAGGCGGTCGCGCGCCTGATAGCGCTGCGCATGACCGAGGCGCTCGGCCAGCCGGTGCTGGTCGAGGGGCAGGCGGGCGCGGGCGGTTCCATCGGCGCGACCACCGTGGCCAGAGCGGCGCCCGACGGGCACACCATTCTCTCCACCACCGGCAGCACGCAGGTGCAGCGCGGCTTTCTCATCAAGAACGTCCCCTACGACCCGGTGAAGGATTTCACCCCGATCACGCTCTCCTGGGAAACGATGATCGTGGTCGGCGCCAGCAACAGCGCGCCTTTCCGTTCCTTCCGCGAAATGCTTGCCTATGCGAAGAGCAATCCCGGCAAGATCTCCTATGGCACCTCGGGCCTGGGCACCAGCCACCACCTGGCGATCGAGCAGATCAAGCTGCTCGCCGGCACCAACATCGTGCACATCCCCTACAAGGGCGGCGACCAGGTGATCACCGACGTGATCGCCGGGCGCATCCAGGCTTCGTCCTCGCCGCTGTTCAGCCTCGCGCCCAGCGTGAACGCAGGAAAGGCAAAGTACCTCGCGGTCCTGAACGCCAGGCGCTTCGAAGGCGCGCCCGATGTGCCGAGCGTGCGGGAAATCGTCCCAGGCTTCGAAGCGCCGCCGTTGTGGTCGGGATTCTTCGGTCCGCCCAGCCTGCCCCCAGCCATCGTGAAGCGCCTGCACGGCGACATCACGAAAATCATCGCCACCACCGAAGTGAAAGCGCGCCTTTACGCAGGCGGCCTGCTGCTGGTGAACAGCACGCCCGAAGAACTCGCGCAGGCGATCAAGCGCGACATCCAGACCGTTGCGGGCATCGTCAAGCGGGCGAAGATTCAGCCGGAGTGATGGCGCGGGTATAGAACGCCGTCGCAACAATCTCGCGCCGGCTGTTAAAAGCAGCGCGGCGCGCTTTTGGCCGCGCGGTCCCGACTATTCCGGCTTGATCCCTGCGATCTTCGCGGCCCTGGCGAAATCCTCGAAGGCCTGTTTGTAGACCACCGCGAATTCTTCCGGTGTGTTGCCCACGCCGGTGTGCAGGTTGGTATCCAGCCAGGTGCGCGCCTCCGGCGTTTTCAGCGAGGCCGCGAGTTCACGATGCAAGCGCGCAACTATGGGGCGCGGCAATGCGGACTGTCCGAACAGCGCGTACCAGGACCCGGGTTTGACGAATCCGGGCACGGTCTCGGTGAAAGTCGCCAGATCCGGCGCGCCGGCGAATCGCTTCGGTTCCAGCAAGGCAAGTATCTTGATCTTGCCGGCCTTCTCCAGCGGACGCGCCGTGCCCAGGGTCACGATGGTCATTTCGATGCGCCCGGCGAACACGTCGTTTAGCGCCTGCGGCGGTCCCTTGTAGGGCACATGCACGATGTCGACGCCAGCCGCCTGCTTCATCAGTTCGCCGGTGAAGTGAAAGAACGAACCGATGCCCGGCGATCCGTAGGACATCTTGCCCGGATTGCGCTTTGCGTAATCGACGAATTCCTTCACCGTGGAAACCGGCACCTTGGGATTGAGCAGCAGCGCGGTCACCGGCTCGGCCGCGATGCTGATCGGCAGCAGGTCCCTGGCCGGATCAATGGGCAGGGTCTTGGAGAGGAATACGCTCGTGACCACCTGACTGGGCGTCGCCCAGAGCAAGGTATAGCCATCGGGCGCGGCGCGCGCGACCGCCTCGGCGCCGATCATGCCGTTCGCGCCGGCACGGTTTTCGGCAACGATGGGGTGGCCCATTGCCTCGCCCATCTTGGTGCCGACCAGCCGCCCGAACAGCTCGAAGGCCGAGCCGGGGATCGTCGGCAGAATCAGGCGCATCGGTTTGGCCGGATAGTCCTGCGCCCAAGCGGGAAGCTGCCAGGCTGGAAACACCAGGCCCGCGGCGCACCACAGCATGCCATTGATGAATTGCCGCGATCGCTTCACAGGTATCTCCTTATTTCCGCTGCGCACTATTATCGCCACAATCCAATTCGCTGAATCAATCGGCGGTGATTTTCCCCTTGCTGATCACCTCGGCCCACCGTGCCGATTCCGCCGTCATCCAGTCACGGTACTCCTGCGGCGTCGATGAGACGGCCTCGGCCAATAACTCGGTAAATTTATCCACCACCTCGCGCTGTTTCACCGCGGCGGTGACTGAAGCGTTGAGCCGCGCCAGTATTTGCGCCGGAAGACCTGCGGGTGCCACAAATCCATAAGTTCCCTCGGTGACCAGACTGGGCAGGCCCGCCTCAACCATCGATGGAATATTGGGCAGCAGTCGCGAACGCCTGGGGCTGGTGATGGCGAGCGCCGTGGCCTGGCCGGCCCGGACCTGCTGCAGCACGCCGCTCGCATTGACGAAGGTCATCTGCACGTTGCCCGCGACCAGATCGGTCACCGCTGGCGCCCCGCCTTTATAGGGAACATGAACTATGGCGATGCCGGCCAGCTGCTTGAGCAGTTCGCCGGCGAGATGGCCGTTGGTGCCAATGCCCGATGAAGAGAAGTTGATCGATCCGGGCTTGGCGCGCGCCGCCGCGATCAACTCGGCAAGGCTGTTGATGCCAAGTTTCGCGTTGACGGCCAGGATGTTGGGCATCAGGCCGGCGATTGATACATAGGACAGGTCCGCCGCGGCTGAGTAAGGGACTCTTGAGAGATGCGGGGCGATGGTCAGCGGCCCCGGTGCTGCAAACGCCATGGCGTAGCCGTCTGCCGAAGCCTTGGCGATCAGATCGATCCCTAGCACGCCACCGGCGCCTGCGCGGTTCTCCAGCACCAGCGGCTGACCGAGAAATGCCGCTATCTGCGGCGCCAACAACCGGGCCATGGTGTCCGCCGGTCCGCCCGCTGCAAAAGGAAGTATCACCTTGACGGGTTTCTGCGGCCAGGTCTGCGCGCGAGCAAGCGATGGGATGGAAAAGACGGCAGCCGCGAGCAGTGGAACAAGCTTCATGATTTGCCTCCTTTGGCTAGAGCGAAGCGATGATCCGGCTGACCTGGGGCCAGGGATCGAAACCCAGCTTGTTGAACGGCGCCCAGTCGGCATCGCCCATGCGCTGGAACACCGCTTTTTCGACGCAATCCTGTTTATGCATGCGCTGGTACCAGGCCGCGACGCCCGGGCGCTTGTCCCACATGCGCGCGAGGCCGATCAGATCCAGACGAATCACATAGGGAATGACGGCGATGTCGGCAAGCGACAGGCTGTCGCCGGCGAGGTACTGCCAGCGTCGCATCGATTCCTCGATCCAGTCGAGAAGTTTTTCATGGAATTCGATGGATTCCACCACGTACTTCGACTCCATACCGAGCTTCACCACGTCGCGTTTGTACTCGGAGCGTTTCTTGCTTGGCGCCTTGGCGAAATAGGCTTCGCGTTCGGCCTCGCTCTTGTCCGCCAGGTTGGGCCGGAACACGGTGGCGAAGCTGATCACGGTGCAGTAATTGTGCACGTACTCATCGATCAGTTTGTTGAACAGCCGCACCCGCGCGCGCAGGTGGGGATCGGCGGGCATCAGTTTTGGCTCAAGAATTTTTTCTTCGAGATAATAAAGAATCACCGACGATTCGATCACCGGCGTGCCGTCGTCCACCAGGGTCGGCACCACCGCATTGGGATTGAGTTTCAGGTACTCAGGCGTGAAAAGCTGGTCGCCCGCGACAATGTGCTCCTTCGCCTGCAGGCCCTTGGCGACCAGCGCGATGCGCACCTTCTGCGCGCAAACAGAATTGATGCTGTGATAGAGCTCAAGCATGACTATTCGCCCCGTGGTTTTTCTTCCTGTTGATAGATCGAGTCCGCGTCGCGCATCAGATAGATGCCGTGGTTCTTGTCCGACATGTAAATCACGTTGTGGGCGTAGCTTTTCCCGGAAGGCAAGGTGGACATTACTGGCTCAGATCGTGACGAACGGCGTGCCCTTGATCGAAGCGGCGAATCCGTCGATCGCCTCGTGCACCTTGGGCCAGCTCTTGAGCGATTTCATGCGCTTTAACCAGCGCTCGACGTTCGGATACTCCGAGTAGCGGCAACCAATGAGGTCACCCACGGCAACCATCTCGACGCCCAAATAATCCGCCAGGGTAATGTTTTCGCCGCAGACAAAGGGCTTGTTTGGGCCGAGCAGATGTTCATCGAGTATCTTCAGCCAGCCCTGTGCCTTTTGTTTTCCCCATGCCACCGTGCCGGCCTGTATTTCTTCGCTGGGGCGCTTGTGTTGCGGAAAGGTTTGTGAATAGACCAGTCCGTAGCCGAAATCCCTGTAGAAATTAGCATTGAACCAGTCCATCATTTCGTTGACGCGCGCCCGCTGCTTTAAGTCATTGGGGTACGCGGCCGAATGCGTCTTATCCGCCAGGTATCTGAGAATTGCCGCACTTTCGGTCAATCTGAAATTGCCGTCTTCGAGAACGGGCACCAGACAATTGGGATTGATGGCGGCGAAATCCGGTTTGAAGTGCTCTCCGGTAAAAAGGTCCACCAGCTTGTAATCGAGATCGATGCCTTGTTCCGCCGCGAACATCATAATCATTCGGCAGGTGGTGGATGCGGGGTGGTAATAGAGCAGCATGATTCCTCTCCTTTCGTCGCAAGTGAATTTCGGGACCGGCTAAAAAGCGTGAACGATCATAAAGGAAAGCCGATTTTTCGGAAATAAGTCTCCCGCTTCCTGATAATCGGCCCCGCAATCGTTTGTTTATTTTGATTTCGATGCGAGGGGCCCCCACCATACCAGGGAAAAACGCACAAATCAGCGTAACATTTGCATGTTATTTATCTCGAAAGAGCGCGGAAATGGCCGAACCGATCGTCCTCAACGTCTTCTCTGATTACGTCTGACCCTGGTGCTACCTCAGTACCGTGCGTATTGAGAAACTGAAGCAGAACTTCGACATCACCGTCAAGCTGGTGCACTTTCCGCTGCACCCGGAGACGCCTGCCGAGGGTGTGTCGCTGGACGTGCTGTTTGCCGGCAGCAAGGCCGAGGAACGTGCCGCGCGGCAAGTGCGCATGAAGGGCTTGATGGATGCCGAAGGCCTTCCCTATGGCGAGCGCACCCATACCTACAACAGCCGCCTCGCACAGGAACTGGGCAAATGGGCCGACACTCTGGAAGGCGCCGCGGCGTTGCACGACGCCCTGTACAAGGCCTACTTCGTCGAAGGCAAAAACATCGGCGACCTGGAAACCCTGGTCGCGCTGGCGCAATCTGCCGGCCTGCCAGCGGATGCGGCGCGCAAGGTGCTCACCGAGCGCACCTTCAAGCAAGCTATTGACGAGGACTGGTCATCGTCGCGCAAGGCCGGTGTCACCGGCGTTCCCACCTTTGCCGCGGGAGGTTACGGCGTGGTGGGCGCGCAGCCCTACCAGGAGCTGGAAAGGCTGATGCTGGCGGTGGGTGCAAAGCCGCGGACAGCCTGACTCACCCGCCGCCGCGCGCGCTTGCGCGCTGCTTCCAACAGCCGGCGCGAGATTTTTGCGACGGCGGTCTTTTTATTCGACCGCGCGGCCAAAAGCTCGCCGCGCTGCTTCCAACAGCCGGCGCGAGATTTTTGCGACGGCGGTCTTTCTAATCGATCTTGATCCCCAACCCGCGCACCAGCTTGCCGTAGCGCTCGTGTTCGCTGACGATGAATTTGGCGAACAAATCACGCGACGTGGTCCAGGGTTCCGCACCGCCGACGTTGGTGATTTTGTCGGCCACTTCCTTGTTGCCAAGTGCGTTATTGATTTCGTTGTGCAGCCGGGCGATGATGGGATCCGGCGTGCCTGCCGGCGCCCAGATGCCCAGCCAGTTGTTGAATGAGACACCCGGGAAGAATTCGCCTATGGTCGGAATATCCGCCAGATAAGGCAGGCGATTCCTGCCGGAAACGGCGATCGCGCGCAGCTTGCCGGCCTTGATTTGGTTCGCGGCCGAGGTTCCCGCCACCACCACCGGCACGTCGCCCGCGATCGCGGCCATCACCGCGGGCGTGCCGCTCTTGTAGGGCACATGGATCAGGTTGATTCCCGAATGCTGCTTGATGGCTTCCATGGTCAGGTGGTGGATGCTGGCGTTGCCGCCGGAGGCGAAATTCAGCGGCGGATTGGCGCGCTTCGCATAATCCAGAAACTCCTTGAAGGTTTTCACCGGAACCGAGGGATGCACCGAAATCACCACCATGCTGGTGGTGGTGCTCGCAATCGGCACGATATCCTTCAAGGTGTCGAAGGGCATCTTGCTATAGACATGGGGATTGATCGCCACCAGGCTGTCCGCGCCGTACAGGATGGTGTAGCCGTCCGGCGGCGATTTAGCCACGTAATCCCCGGCGATGTTGCCATTGGACCCGGCGCGGTTCTCGACGACGACCGCTTGCCCGAGCCGCTCGCCCAGAACCGGCGCAAGCACGCGGGCGCCAAGGTCCGGTGCGCCGCCCGGCGCGATCAACACGATCAGCCGGATCGGCTTCACCGGGTACTGCTGCGCTTGCACGGCCGAATTCAGAAACGCGACCGTGACGGACGCGAACGCAAAAACCAATTTGCTGACAGGATGCATAACCGCTCCGAATTTGGTAGAAGCGCAGCATCCTGCGCGCCATCCAGAGCCGCTGTCAAGCAGCCGGGATCATGCAACAATGCCGTACCCTTTACAGCCGCGATCGATCACCCGGGAAACGTGGCATGAAAAGGCATCGAATTCCCCCCATTCTCATGCGTGCGCCGAACTGAATCCATGACAAAGCCTTCAATCGCCATCATCGGCGCCGGCATGGGCGGCTTGGCCGCCGCGGGAACTCTACGCCAGGCCGGTTTCGAGGTACAGGTCTACGAACAGGCGAGCCGCTTCGCGCGCATCGGCGCGGGCATTCAGATGATGCCCAATTCCATGAAGGTGCTGCGCGGCATCGGCGTCGAGGAACGCCTGCGCAAGACCGCATTCACGCCCTACTCGCACCTCAATCGTATCGGCGACAGCGGCGAGGTGAGCAATGAATTGCCGATGCCGGAGTCCTTATATGGCGCGCCTTATTTGTGCATGCACCGGGGCGATCTGCACGACGCGCTGGCCTCCGCCGTAGCGCCGGAAATCATTCATCTGGGCAAGAAACTGGTCGGTCTCGAACCGCGCGGCGAGCAGGTGGAACTCGCCTTCGCCGACGGCGCCAGGGTGCGCGCCGATGCGGTGGTCGGCGCCGACGGCGTGCATTCGCTGGTGCGCGAACTCCTGCTCGGGCCGGACAAGCCGATACACAAGGGGCGCATTGCCTACCGCGCAGTATTTCCAGCAGCGCTGATGGGTGGGCGCGAGATCCTGCCTTCACGCACCAAGTGGTGGGGCGAGGACCGCCATATCGTCATTTACTACACCACCGTTACCCGCTCGGAAGTCTATTTCGTCACCAGCGTGCCCGAGCCGGCCGAATGGATGACGCAGGAATCCTGGTCCGCGAAAGGGGATGTTCGCGAACTGCGCAAGGCCTATGAAGGTTTTCACGAGGAAGTGCGCATGGTGCTGGATGCCTGCCCGGACTGCCACAAGTGGGCCATCCTCGAGCGCGAACCGCTGCCGCGCTGGAGCGTGGGGCGCGTGGTGCTGTTGGGCGACGCCTGCCATCCGATGACGCCCTACATGGCGCAGGGCGCGGCCACCGCGATCGAGGACGCCGCGGTGCTCGCGCGTTGCATGAAAGAGTATGCCGACGGCGGCATCGAGACCGCATTACAGCGCTACGAAGCGCATCGCAAACCGCGCACCTCGCGCATCCAGGCCATCTCCAGCGCCAATACCTGGCTGAAGAACGGCGAGGCGGACACCAGCTGGCTTTATGGTTACGATGCCTGGAATGTGCCGCTGACAGCTTGACAACCATGGTGAGGAAATCGACATGAGATGCATTGCGAATACCGGCTTGGTGCTGTGTCTGGGCGCATTCTTCATGGTGCCCGCAGTCGCGCAGGACTTTCCCAAAGGCCCGGTGAAAGTCATCGTGCCCTTCGTCGCCGGCGGACCCACCGATGCCATGGCGCGGATGGTGGGCGCCAAGCTCCAGGAGATATGGGGTCAGCCGGTGGTCATGGAATACAAGCCCGGTGCCGGCACGGTGCTGGGCGTGGATGCCGTGGCGAAATCTCCGCCGGATGGTTACACCGTGGGCATCGTGCCAGCGGCGCTCACTGTCAATCCGAGCCTGCGAAAATCCATGCCCTATGACACCGTAAAGGATATTTCCGGCGTCACACAACTGGTGGCCACGCATCTTGCTCTGGTCACCGGGCCCAAGGCGCCATTCAATACCGTGGCGGAACTCGTCGCCTACGCGAAGAGCAATCCTGGCAAGGTCTCCTTTGGCAGTCCGGGCGTGGGCGGCACCGCGCACCTTGCCGGAGAACTGCTCAAGCGCACCGCCGGATTCGAGATGGAACATATCCCCTACAAAGGCAGCGCACAGGCCATCGCCGACCTGATGGGTGGGCGCATCGATCTGATGTTCGATGCCCTGTCTTCCGCGCTGCCCTTTGTAAAGTCCGGCAAGTTCAAGATGATTGCCACCAACGGTGCCCGCCGCGCGCCGGGGAACGAACAGTACCCGACGGTGGCCGAGACTTTTCCGGGCTTCGAGGTCACCTCGCTGCTCGGCATGATCATTCCATCCGCGGCGCCACGCCCGATCGTGAGACGGATTCAGGCCGACACCGCCAAGGCGCTCAACATGCCGGATGTTAAGAAGATCATCGAAGCGGCCGGCAGTGAAGTCGTGGGGTCAACCCCGGAACAATTCGACGCGCTGATCCAGCGCGAACTCATGAAATGGGCGAAAGTGGTCGCCGCCGCCGGCATCCCGAAGGAATAGCGGCAGTACGGTTCTCGCTATACATTACCCGCGTCTACGCCGAGCTCAGATCGATCCAGGTATTGCCCGTGAAGTACGAGCGGTCCTCGACCCAAAGCGGCGCCTTCTCGACCAGCTTAGCCAGGGTCGGCGATTTGCCATGGTCGGCGATGGCCTGATCGTCGCGGTAAATCTCGAACAGATGATAGGTGCGCGGTTCTTTCTTGTCGCGTACGACATCGAAGCGCAGGCAACCGGATTCGGAGGCGCGCGTCGCGGCGACGTGCGCTTTCATCTCGGCCTCGAAGTCGGCGACAAATCCTTCCTTGATGCGCCAGCGTACGATGATGACGTGCATATGAGTTGTCTTTCCTCTGAATTGGGGAATTTGCAATCGGGCAGAGCCCCCTTGCCCGTGTACTGCCTAAGCCGGACGAAGCGGAACCAAACAGCCTGCTTTGTTTTGGCGTCCACTTTTCCCGTGAATTCTGAAAGTTGCA
>Ga0209343_10007744_pt1 | contig 12603 bp, 11 predicted proteins | sample RifCSPlowO2_02_FD_184026 | JGI IMG/M metagenome (GOLD analysis project Ga0209343, IMG submission 184026) | Groundwater microbial communities from Rifle, Colorado - Rifle CSP2_plank lowO2_0.2 (SPAdes) (version 2) | ecosystem: Environmental > Aquatic > Deep subsurface > Groundwater | place... | reverse complement strand
AGCGCGCGGTTCGCGTCATCATGCTCGAGGAATGGAATCAAACTCGCCGCAACACTCACCAGCTGCCTTGGCGAGACGTCCATATACTGTATATCTTTCGGAGCCGCCTTCACGAAATCATCCTTGAAACGGCAGAACACTTTATCATCAACGAAGTGTCCTTTGGAATCTATCTTGGCATTCGCCTGCGCTATAACATACAAATCCTCTATATCTGCCGATAGATAATCGATTTTATCCGTAACTCTGCCATTCTCAACTTTTCTATACGGTGTCTCAATAAAGCCGAATTCGTTAAGTTTTGCGTAAGTGCTCAATGAGGATATTAGGCCTATGTTCGGACCTTCGGGTGTCTCAATCGGACAGAGCCTTCCGTAATGCGAATAATGAACGTCGCGGACCTCAAAACCGGCTCTGTCTCTATTCAATCCGCCGGGCCCTAAGCCGCTTAAGCGCCTCTTGTGCGTCATCTCAGCCAGAGGATTTGTCTGGTCCATAAACTGCGAAAGCTGGCTGCGGCCAAAGAAGTCGCGGATAACGCTTGAAATGAGTTTCGCGTTCAATAGATTATGCGGCATGACATTCGCAAGGTCATAGAGGTTCATTCTTTCCCTGCACGCCCTCTCAGCCCTGACTAACCCTATCCTTATCTGATTGAGTAAAAGTTCCCCGACGCAGCGCACCCTTCTATTCCCGAGGTGGTCGATATCGTCTGTATTTGCTTCGTCGTTCTTAACGGCTATCAATTTTAATATTACCTGTATAAGCGTCTCGGGTGTAAGCAATTTCTCTTCCAGAGAAACCTTCATCCCAAGTTTGCGGTTCAACATGTGGCGGCCAACGTTACCAAGGTCGTATCTCTTTAAATCGAAAAATAATCTTTGCACAAGCGTTGCCGCGGACTCAGCTGTCGGCGGATCGCCTGGTCTCATTTTTCTATATATGTCCAGAGATGCCTCTTCTTTTGTCTTATTATTGTCCTTCTTTAATGTATTTATGATTTCAGGATATGATTTTCTCAATACCTCTATATAGCGGATGCCCGCATCCCATATCTTATCGACGAGTTCATCCGTAATAGGCTGATTCTTTTCCGCTATTATCAAATCAGCTTGCTTGTCAAGAACATCGGTCGCGAGTATATAACCGACTAATTTTTCAAGCTGGATACGTCTGGTAAGCTCATGCTTATCGATTCCGCTGAATACCTTGGCAATGGCCTCATCTGTCGAATATCCAAAAACACGTAGTAGCGATGTCGCTAAAAATTTGCGGCGCCTATCTATATAAACATAGAGGACATCATTGATATCTATTTCAAATTCTATCCACGCGCCCCTGTACGGTATTATCCTCGCGGAGAAAAGCGTCTTACCGGTAATATGCGTCTCTTCTTCGAACGATATACCTGGCGAGCGGTGAAGCTGGCTTACGACTACCCTCTCGTCTCCGTTCACGATAAACGTCCCCGTATCTGTCATAAGGGGAATGTCGCCCAGATATACTTCCTGCTCCTTAGTCTCTTTCTTTGATTTCAATCGCAGCATAATCTTTAAAGGGGCGGCATACGATATACCGCGCTTCTGGCATTCATAAATAGCATACTTGGGCTTACCTATATGATAGCTTAAATATTCTAATTTATACTCGCCGTCAGTATTCTCTATCGGGAACACCTCTCGGAATGCGGACTCTAATCCTGTGTTCTTCCGCTTCGCCTTAGGGACATCTGTTTGCAGAAATTCCTTATAAGAATCTAACTGAATATCCAAAAGATTCGGGAGTTCGTAGCATTCTTCTATCTTTGCGTAGCTTTTACGCTTTATCATCTCATCCTTTTTTGCTGAATTACTTTAACTGACCCCTTTGGGAGTTTCTCTTTTTATTTCCCCCGAGGGGTCATCCTGAAGCCCGAAGGGCTGAAGGATCTTTTGAGATCCTTCCTCACTTCGCTCGTCAGGATGAGCAGTCGGAAAGTCGGAAAAACTCCACGACTGCTCACTTTAACTCGATCTTCGCGCCTGCCGCTTCGAGCTGCTTCTTTATCTTATCCGCCTCGTCCTTCGTTGCGCCCTCTTTGATCGTCTTCGGGGCTCCGTCAACGAGATCCTTAGCCTCTTTTAAACCGAGATTTGTGAGTGTCCTCAGCTCTTTAATGACCGTGATTTTATTCGCGCCGGCGCTTGCTAGCACTACTGTGAAAGTCGACTTCTCTTCAACCGCAGCCGCGCCTGCTCCTTGAGCCGCGCCTGCTCCCGCAACCGCAGCCGCAACCGGCGCCGCAGCGGAAACTCCGAACTTCTCTTCGAGCGCCTTAACGAGGTCAGCAAGCTCCAGGACCGTCATAGCTTCTATGATATCCATTACGTCCTTCATCTTCTTCGTCAACTCGACTTTTGCCTCTTTCGTTTCCATTGTTTTCTCTCCTCTCTCTTCCATGCTTCGATTTCGCTTGGGTATAGAACCCTCAAGCTTTTGTCGTCCTTCGACAAAAGTTCAGGACGACCCTGAGCCTGTCGAAGGGCCGAAGGGCTCTATTGCGCCTGTTGAACTTGCGGCGCAGCCTTCTCTTTACCAGTCTTCACCGCGTCTACTACGTATATGAAATTTCTTACTACACCACCCAATACCATTACAAATCCTGTTATCGGCGCTTTTATGCCGCCTACTACCTGCGATAGCAGCGCATCTTTTGTAGGCAGGCTTGCCATCTCTTTTATCTTGTCGGCCGTGAACGGCTTTCCGTCAATATAAGCGCCTTTTATTTTGAATTTTTCATGTGTCTTCGCGAAATTTACGAGCGCCTTACATGTTGCCATCACATCGTCGCCGCTTAATGATACGCCAACTCCGCCCTCGACTATTTTTTTTGCCTCTTCGAGCTTCAGCTGGCCCAGGACAACATTCAGAATAGAATTTTTGACCACAAAGAATGTCGACTGAGAAGCCTTTAGGCTCTTTCTAACGTTCTCAAGGTCTGCGACGGAAGAACCCATGTAATTTGTTATAAAAAAGTTAGGCCGCTTCTTGAGATCCGCGAGGATCTCATTTATCATCCTGTCTTTAACAAGTTTTCCGTAGCCCTGTTTTTCCATTTTTATTTGAACTCCGCCAAATCTAATTTCACGCCTGGCCCCATAGTCGAAGAAATATATAGCGTCTTAACATACTGACCACGCGGCCCTGTCGGATTCGCGCTCATTATAGCATCTATCAATGTATGCGCATTCGTATATAAGGCGTCTTCCGTAAACGATAATTTGCCTACCGGCGCGTGGATGCCCGCTTGCTTATCCATCTTAAACCCTATCTTGCCTGCCTTTACCTCTTTTATCGCCTTAGCCGTATCCTGGGTGACGGTACCGGACTTCGGATTGGGCATGAGCCCGCGAGGCCCAAGCACCTTCCCCAGTTTCGCTATATCTTTCATCATATCGGGTGTTGCTATCGCTACATCAAAATCGAGCCAACCGCCCTGTATCTTTGCCGCCAAATCTTCCGCGCCCACCGCATCGGCGCCCGCCTCTTTTGCCCTCTTTTCTTCCTCACCCTTACAGAAAACTATGACCCTCACCTTTTTACCGGTGCCATGGGGAAGCGCGATAGCCCCGCGGATAGATGCCGAGGCCGCTTGTTTCGGATCTACCGTTAATTTTGCAGACACCTCGAGTGTTTCGTCGAACTTTGTCTTAGGCGTTTTTTTCAGTATCGCTATAGCTTCTTTAAGGCTGTGCGCTTTCGTCTTATCAAATAATCCTGCGGCAATTTTCATCCTTTTTGATAGTTTATTAGCCATTGCTTTCCTCTACATCTATACCCATACTGCGCGCTGTTCCCTTAACTATATTTACGGCCTTTTCCATATTCGGCGCATTCAAATCCTTCATCTTTAAAGTTACTATCTCTTTTATCTGATCTATTGTTACCTTACCAACCTTCTCTTTATTAGGAGTGCCGCTTGCCTTTGCTATGCCGCATGCCCTCTTCAAGAGCACTGAGCATGGTGGGCTCTTTATAATAAAGGTAAATGTCCTGTCCTCATAAGCAGTAATAACAACAGGCAGTGTCAAGCCTTCCTGGCCTTGAGTCTTCGCATTGAATTGTTTGCAGAAATCCATTATGTTGAGCCCGTGCTGGCCCAGCGCAGGCCCTATCGGAGGCGCTGGATTAGCGCTTCCCGCAGGACAGTATAATTTGATAGTCGTCTTTATCTTCTTCGCCATGATAGGCTTTCTTATCGTTAGTTTTCTATCTCCCCCTCGCCCTGCCCTCTCCCCCTTCGGGGGAGAGGAAAAAGGCGAGGGGGAAACAGCATCATTTAGACAGTAATGATTCTATCGCGCTGCTTTATTGATACTAATCGCCGTCTACTATCCGCTGCTTCTAAATTTTTTCAACCTGCCACATCTCTAATTCAACAGGGGTCGCTCTTCCGAATATTGATATCATTATCTTTATTTTGCCTTTACCGACGTTCGCCTCTTCGATAGTTCCGTTAAAGTTCATGAACGGGCCTTCTGTTACTCTCACTGCTTCGCCCTTTTCAAACATAACCTTGGGCGTCGGCTTCTCTTTGGCGTCTTTTGTCTGCTTTAATATAGTATCTATTTCATCGCTTTTTAACGGTATCGGACGCGCGCCTGCTCCCACGAAACCAGTAACGCCTGTTATGCTCTTTATCATGTACCAGGTATCGTCTGTGAGCTCCATCTCTACTAATATGTAGCCCGGAAAGAATTTTCTCTGCGATATCTTCTTCTTCCCGCCCTTGATTTCAGAGACCTGCTCTATCGGTACGAGCACTTGTGAGACCTTTTCTCCCACAAGAGCGCTCTTTATCTTAGCCTCTAAGGCGGTTTTTACCCTGTCTTCGTATCCCGTCTGTGTGTGTATAACGTACCACTGCTTCGCCATCGCGTCTATTTCCATATTTTTAACGCGGATATCCGCGTTAAAAACGTTTGTTTCATGTACCAACTCTCATGCGATTGTACATGGAGCCTCTCCAGAATACAATGCGGGGTTTCACCTTGTCTATTAAATTTTCCACGAAAATTTAATGCCTACTGCTCGCCTATGGCCTTGCGGGCTAACCTCTCGACATGATTACGTTTACTATGGTTGATAACACTATGTCACATATACCTATAAATATGGATAGAATGGTTAAAGACACAAGGACTACTATGGTCGAGCCTATGAGTTCATCCCTTGTCGACCAGGAGACCTTTCCCATTTCTAACTTCACATCTTTCAGAAAATTGACAAATTTATTAGCCATAGCAAATTAATTTTTTGCTTGTTTTTGCCCAACCCCTTACCTATATATATTGATTACCGCGTCAACCCTTCGACAGGCTATTAGGTTAATACTCAATCTTTTGTCGAAGCATCAATTAAGGTATTAAGGTGGCAGGAGCGGGAGGAATCGAACCCCCAGTCACGGTTTTGGAGACCGTTGGTTTACCGTTAACCGACGCTCCTAATACCAGGACTCCCGCACATAAAAGCAGGATTTTGCCCCTATTTCATCTCCTTGTGCAGCGTGTGTTTCTTACAAAACTTGCAAAACTTACTTAATTCAAGCTTATCCGGGTTCAGTTTCTTATTTTTAGTAGAATAGTAATTCCTGTTTTTACATGCTGTGCATTCAAATGTGATCTGTTCTTGCGCCATTGTTTAGTCGTTAGCGAATAGTCGTTAGTCCGCTTTTTACTATTTACCGCTACTCTATTATCTCGGTAACTACCCCCGCGCCTACGGTGTGCCCGCCTTCTCTTATAGCGAACCTCAACTCTTTTTCCATGGCTATGGGGGTAATCAATACCACCTCTACCGCGACGTTATCGCCGGGCATGACCATCTCCGTGCCTTTTGGCAGCGTCACTACGCCTGTAACGTCAGTAGTCCTAAAATAGAACTGAGGCCTATATCCGTTAAAGAATGGGGTGTGTCTGCCGCCTTCTTCTTTTGTTAATATATAGACTTCCGCTTTAAACTTGGTATGCGGCGTTATTGAACCGGGCTTGGCAAGGACCTGGCCTCTTTCGATGTCAGTCTTTTCAACGCCTCTTAACAGGACTCCTATATTATCTCCCGCCTGGCCGGAATCAAGCAGCTTTCTAAACATCTCAACGCCTGTTACTACGCTTTTCTTTGTAGGCTTTATACCCACTATCTCAACTTCTTCGCCTGTCTTTATTTGCCCTCTTTCAACCCTGCCTGTGCCTACCGTGCCGCGTCCGGTAATAGAGAATACGTCCTCTATGGGCATCAGGAACGGCTTATCTATGTCTCTGACAGGCGTAGGTATGAATGAATCAACCGCGTCCAGAAGGTCGAATATGCACTTGGCAGCTTCGGCATTGTCAGGATTTGTCATGGCTTTTAGGGCGCTTCCCTTTATGATAGGGGTCTTATCCCCCGGGAATTTATACTTGGTGAGGAGCTCCCTGACTTCTAATTCCACCAGATCTATCAACTCTTTATCTTCCACTATATCCACCTTATTTAAGAATACTACCACTGAGGGGACATTGACCTGGCGGGCTAATAGTATGTGTTCTCTTGTTTGAGGCATCGGGCCGTCAGCCGCGGATACCACGAGCACCGCTCCGTCCATCTGGGCGGCTCCGGTTATCATATTCTTGATGAAGTCAGCATGGCCAGGGCAGTCTATATGCGCGTAATGCCTCTTATCGGTCTCGTATTCAACGTGCGCTACCGCGATAGTCAATATCTTGGAATCGTCTCTTACCGTGCCGCCTTTCGCTATATCCGCGTATGACTTTGCCTGAGCCTGGCCCTTCTTAGCCAATGTCGCGAGAATCGCCGCGGTGAGAGTGGTCTTACCGTGGTCGATGTGGCCTATAGTGCCGACGTTTACGTGAGGTTTATTTCTAACAAATGTTTCCTTTGCCATAAGTCCCTCCTAATTTTGTTATTGCGGCCCTTCGACGCGGCCTATTAGATATAGATTACCTTGCTTAAGGACCATGGTGAGCAAGTAAAAAATTGCATAAGCAATTTTTGGCGCGCCGAACCATGGAGCCCACGATCAGAATTGAACTGATGACCTCATCCTTACCAAGGATGCGCTCTACCGACTGAGCTACATGGGCGCCGGGGCGAAGCACATCTGGCGTATGGTGAAACTCCAGGAGATAAACTTGTCTAACCGCAAATACAAAAAATCCCCTATCTCGAGTTATTTGGTGAAACTCTCTATATGAGGCTGACTATTCTATTAAATTTTCTACGAAAATTTAATGCCTGCTGCTTGCCTATGGCCTTGCGGGCTATTGTTTAAAAACAAGGTTTTTATTATAACAAAAAAGCTATTTTTGTCAAGCATTATTTTGGGGATTTACGGGATTTAAGATTCTCTGATTATTCGCAGGCCTTTTAACGTGAGGTCTTCGTCGATAATCTGAATAGATTTTGCGTATCTTTTGATCAACTTAGAATTACCGCCCGTGGCAATGACTTTTGCGGCTTTACCTAAGATTTTTTTATATTGCGCGGTTAGCCCATCGCACATTAAGCCGAAACCAAATAGTATGCCGCCTCGCATGCTATTAACGGTGTTCTTGCCTATTATAGACGAAGCCAACTTTAATTCTACCTTTGGGAGCAGGGCTGTATTTCTATAAAGGCTCGAAAGCGATAATTCTATGCCGGGGAGTATTAAACCGCCCAGGTAATCCCCTTTTCTTGATACGATGTCGAATGTTATGGCTGTCCCAAAGTCCACTATCACCGCTGGCGCGCCATAAAGCATTTTTGCCGCATAGGCATTCACAAGCCTATCCTGCCCTACCTCGCTCTTTATCCCGTACATATTTCTTATCGGCACTTTTAAATCTTTACCTAAAATAGCGATTTTTACTTTTATCATCTTGCGTAATTCTACGATCAGGCGCGCCAAGACAAGCGGGACAACGCTTGAAATAATAACATCTTCTATATGTTCGACTTTTAAATCAGCTTCTTTTATTAAAACTTTCATACGCCTTGTATATAAAGAATAGGCATTTGTCGGTATCTCCGTTTTCTTAAGCAATTTCTCGCCTTTGAATAAACCGGCTGTTATGTTTGTATTGCCTATGTCTATCGCGAGCAGCTTATTCATCTTATCACCACCACATCGCCGGATGATACCTTTTCAAGCACTCCGGAATCGAGGCGCACCACGAGCGCGCCGTCAGGATTTATATCGTGCGCCTGTCCTTCAAAATTCCTATTCGGCAAGGTCACCTTGACCCTCGCTCCAAGCATGGCAGTTAGATCCTTCCATGCGTCTATTATAGGCTCGAAACCTTTTTTACCCAATATATCATAATATTCTTCGAACATTTCTAAGATTCTTTTTGCTAATTCAGTCCTCGAGACAGCAATTTTTACACCGCGGCGGCGTAGTTCATCTTTTAGCGATGAGGCCCCTTTCGGAAGATTTTTGGCCGGCGTCGAGACATTAACGCCTATACCGACCACAACAAAATCAACGCTATCCTGTTCTGCCTTCATCTCTGTCAGTATGCCGCATAACTTGCGCCCTTCTATCATCGTATCATTCGGCCACTTTATTAGGGCCTCTAACCCGGTTATTTCCCGTATCGCCTTAGTTACGGCCACGGCCGCGAGAAGCGTTATCCGCGGAATTTCATTCGGAGCGATATGCGGCCTAAGGATACAAGACATATATATTCCACTCTTTGGCGGCGATATCCAGCGCCTGCCATACCTTCCCCTGCCCTTTGTCTGCTCTTCGGCAAGTATCACGGCGCCCTCTCTAACGCCTTTTTCCGCGAGTTCGTAAGCCGCGTCATTCGTTGAATCGACTTTTTTGTAGGATATTATCTCTTTACCGAATATCTTAGCCTTCAACTTCCATTTGATCTCCGAAGGTATTAAAATATCGGGAATCGCGATTAGCTTATATCCGAGATGCGGCGTTGCCTCTATCTCGTAACCTTCCTCGCGAAGCTTTTCCACATGTTTCCAAATAGCGGCGCGGGAGATATCGGCAAGTTTACATAGCTCTTCTCCGGAAACATGCGAATCCTTATTATGCCTCAATATGTTTAGAATCTTCTCGTCTAACAAGTTTCTTTTTCAGTTCCTTAATTTGGTCGCGCAGGATCGCCGCTCTCTCAAATTGCATATTTCTCGCGGCAACCTCCATGTCATGCTGCAATTCGCCAATAAGCGATGTTATGTCATACTGCTCGTCGTTCTCTTCTATGACGCCGCTAACGACTTCTCTCGCCTTTTTGTAAGATTCGATGCCTTCCCTTACGGCTTTTTCTATCGAACGCGGCGTTATATCGCGTTTCTTGTTAAACGCCGTCTGGATCTCGCGGCGGCGGTTTGTCTCGTCAATGGCCTTTTTCATGGACTTTGTAAGCGTGTCCGCGTACATTAAGACTTGGCCATTTATGTGCCGTGCAGCCCGGCCGGCAACTTGTATCAGGCTTGTGCCGCTTCTCAAGAACCCTTCCTTATCCGCGTCAAGGATCGCAACGAGAGACACTTCCGGTAAATCCAGGCCTTCCCTTAAAAGGTTGATTCCCACAAGACAGTCGAACTTCATTAAACGCAGATCCCTCAATATCTCTACCCTCTCGATCGCGTCAATCTCGGAATGCAAGTATCTCACTCTTAAACCAAAGTCTTTTAGGTGCCTCGTAAGATCTTCAGAGAGCCGCTTTGTCAACGTTGTTATGAGGACCCTCTCTTTTCTCCCGGCGCGGATCTTTATCTCTTTGATAAGATCGTCTATCTCGCCCTTAGTCGGCCTTACTTCAATATGAGGGTCTATAAGCCCTGTCGGCCTTATCACCTGTTCCACTACCATGCCTTTAGATTTTTCTGTCTCGTATTCATCCGGAGTCGCGGAGACAAAGACCGTCTGGCTTACGAGTTTTTCAAACTCTTCGAATTTCAGCGGCCTGTTGTCAAGCGCTGAAGGAAGCCTGAATCCATATTCAATGAGCGTCTCCTTCCTGGCCCTGTCGCCTTTATACATACCCCTTATCTGCGGTATAGTTACATGCGACTCATCGATAAATAATAGAAAATCCTTCGGAAAATAATCTATTAAACACCACGGCCGCGAACCGGCGGCTCTTCCAGATAAGTGGCGCGAATAATTTTCGATGCCGTTGCAATATCCAATCTCGCGCGTCATCTCGATATCATACTTCGTGCGCGATTCAAGCCTCTCGGCTTCGACTATCTTGTTCCGCCGCCTTAATTCCGCGAGGCGAGAACTTAATTCTTCTTCTATAGATTTGATCGCGCGTTCGATCCTGTCGCCCGTTGTAACGAAATGCTTTGCGGGATATATCCCTACCTTTTCGATATTCGCGATTGACTCCCCTGTCAACGGATTTATCTCGTATATACGCTCGATTTTGTTTCCGAACTGTTCAATCCTATACGCGAAGTTTGTATATGCGGGAAAAACCTCTACGGTATCTCCCCTGACCCTGAAAGTAGACCTCTTAAAATCATAATCATTTCTAGCATAATGGATCGATACCAGCTTTTTCAAGATATCGTCCCGCGAAACTTCCTCGCCCTCTTCCAAAAATACCAGCATCTGGCCGTACTCTTCGGGTGAGCCCAAGCCGTATATACAGGAGACGCTTGCCACGATAAGGCAGTCCTGCCGCGACATGAGAGAGCTTGTAGCGGAAAGCCTCAGACGATCTATATCCTCATTTATAGACGCGTCTTTTTCTATATATATGTCTCTCTGCGGGATATATGCTTCGGGCTGGTAATAATCGTAATAACTTACAAAATATTCGACCGCGTTTTTCGGAAAAAATTCTTTGAACTCGCTATATAGCTGCGCTGCCAGTGTTTTATTATGCGACATAACGAGGGTCGGCTTGTTTATTTCGGCAATGACATTTGCCATCGTAAAGGTCTTGCCGGAACCCGTGACACCGAGAAGCGTCTGAAAGGGCGCGCCTCTCTTAAGACAATCAACCAATTTTTGAATGGCTTGCGGTTGATCGCCTTCAGGCTTGAAGCCGCTTACGAGTTTAAAACTCATATTAAACGATTTCCATGGATATGTCGATAGCCTTTACAGAATGAGTTAGCGCGCCTATTGATACCATGTCAATGCCTGTCTTCGCGTATTCTTCGATATTGTCTAAATCGATGCCGCCGGAAGCCTCCAGAAGGGTCTTTATTTTGGACATTCGCCTTACCTCAACACACGCTTTTACGTCCTTAGGGCTCATGTTGTCGAGCATTATGATATCAGGCTTACCCTGAAGCGCGTCCTCGAATTCCGCGGCCGTTGCCGCTTCGATCTCAATAACGGTTCCTTTGACATTTTTTTTTCTCGCCGCCTCCACTAATTCTCCAAGGCCTGACGATTTACCCGCAGCCGACGGCTTATAGCTTACAGCCTTTATATGATTATCCTTTATCAGCACTTGGTCATAAAGGCCCATTCGATGGTTTACCCCGCCGCCGACCGAAACAGCGTACTTTTCAAGATATCGCAGCAACGGATAGGTTTTACGGGTATCCATGATCTTTACACCGTATGGTTTTGCCTTATCGACAAAGGCTTTTGTCTTTGTCGCTATCCCGCTCAAAAATTCCACGAAGTTCAGCATGACGCGTTCTGCCCTAAGGATGGAATTTACGCGCCCTTCCAGAAATACGAGCTCTTTATCCTTCCCGACAAAATCACCGTCTTTACAATTCGGTTTAAAACGCACGCTATAATCCACTTGCGCCATCACCCATTCGGCTATCTGAAGTCCGCAGACGACGCAGTCATCATGAGTGATTATGGCCGCCGCGGAACTCAAGAATTTATCGACCAGAGCGCTGGTAGTGATGTCGCCCTTTCCGATATCCTCTTTGAGAGCCGCCCTTATTATCGGCAAGACCCTTTCTTTTTCCAGCTGCATGGAAAACCCTTTATTATCTTAATTCAAAAGACTTGTCGCTTTGTATGTTTTTGGGGTCCGTTTGAGCCTATAGTTATCCACATTCGTAGGGCACCCTTAAGGGAGAGTGTTGAAAAACTGTTTTTTTCGTCATTGCGAGGCCGCAAAGCGGCCGAAGCAATCTATTTTTGAGATTGCTTCGCTCACTTCGTTCGCTCGCAATGACGACAGATTGGAGTTTTTCAACAGTCTCTAAGGGTGCCCTACTCTATTTGTAGTTTTGCGTTATTATACAGTTATAAGTCATGGGGAGCAAGAAATTTCTGAAATTAGACTTATAGATTAAGCCGCGGCCTCTATATTCTTCCTTATGATTTCATTCAATCGTCTTATATGGCTGTAATCTACCACTTTGGCGGCGGGCAGGATAAATGTTATTCTTTTTATGAGTTCATCGATATCCGATATGCCTGATAACTCCCAAGGCAGTTCCTTTCCCGCAAGTATCTTAAAAGCTTCTCGAAGGATTTCTATCTTGCCTGAATTAAGGGCCCTTAAAGCCAATATAATGTCTTCGACTTGCGCCAAGTCAGCCTCTTTGCAAGGCTCGAAAGCAAGGGCTTTTATGCCCAGATTAGTTCCAAGTATTGCAGCTACAAGATCGGTGTTGGGACAGGCAACG
>Ga0209343_10007740_pt1 | contig 12611 bp, 13 predicted proteins | sample RifCSPlowO2_02_FD_184026 | JGI IMG/M metagenome (GOLD analysis project Ga0209343, IMG submission 184026) | Groundwater microbial communities from Rifle, Colorado - Rifle CSP2_plank lowO2_0.2 (SPAdes) (version 2) | ecosystem: Environmental > Aquatic > Deep subsurface > Groundwater | place... | reverse complement strand
TAATCACCTCCTCAAATGAGCCCCGCCTTTGGCGGGGCGAATTTGACCCTTGACATTTTGCGGGCAAAATGTCAAGGGTCTGTTCAAATATGCGTTTATAGCTTCTTTTTTATCTCCTCCTGCAGATTACCGATAAACTCCTCAATGCCCATCTGCCCCTGGTCTCCAGCACCTCTTTTTCTTACCGCTATTTTGCCGGCTTGCGATTCCTTTTGCCCTGCGACGATTATGTAGGGGGATTTCTCTAATTCGGCATTGCGGATTCTCTTAGTCAAGGTCTCGTTGCCGGCCTCCAGCTCAACTCTTAGAGCCGCGGCCTGTAATTTTTCCTTCACCGCATCAGCATACGGCTCATCTTCTTTTCTTATGGGAATAATCACCGCTTGAAGCGGAGCCAGCCATAAGGGCAATGCCCCGGCATAATGCTCTATGAGCGCTCCCAGAAAACGTTCTAAAGACCCCAGTATCACCCGGTGCAGCATTATCGGCTGCCTTTCTTTTCCCTGATTATCAATATAGGTTAAATCAAATCTCCGGGGAAGGGCAAAGTCGCACTGGATAGTTGCGCACTGCCACTGCCTTTTTAAGGCATCTTTTAACTTTATATCTATCTTGGGCCCGTAAAAAGCGCCTTCGCCGGGATTTACTTTGTATGCTGTTTTTTTTTCTTTAAGCGAATCCTCCAGGGCCGAGGTCGCCTGCCGCCAATCCTCATCGCTGCCGATAGAGTCCTGGGGCCGCGTGCTCAATTCAACGGCTGCCTCAGCAAAACCAAAATCTTTCATCACTAAAAAGACAAACTCCATTACTTTTTTGATTTCATCTTTTAACTGCTCCGGGGTGCAGAAAATATGGGCATCATCCTGGGTAAAGCCGCGCACCCGGAGAAGACCATGCAGCACTCCGGATTTCTCATGGCGGTAGACCGTGCCCAATTCAAATAATCTAAGAGGCAGCTCCCTGTAGCTGCGTAACTTAGATTTATAAATCAAGATATGCCCCGGGCAATTCATTGGTTTTAAAACATATTCTTTATTTTCAATCTGGAAGGTATACATATTCTGGCGGTAGAATTCGTAATGGCCTGAGGTCTTCCATAGCCCCTGCTGCATAATATGGGGAGTAATAACCATTTGATAACCGCGCTTAAGGTGTTCGTCTTTTTCGTAATCTTCAATTATCCGTCGCAAGACCGCTCCCCTGTGATGATAAAAGACAAGCCCAGCCCCTGCCTCATCGTGATAGATGTCAAAATATCCTAACTGCGGCCCTAATTTGCGGTGGTCGCGCTTTTTAGCTTCTTCTTGATTTTTTAGATATTCATCAAGCTCATTTTTGCTTTCAAAGCAGGTAGCATAAATGCGCTGAAGCATAGGATTGGTTTCTAAACCGTGCCAATATGCCCCGGCTATGGAAAGAAGCTTGAAATATTTGAGCCTGCCGGTTGATTCTATATGCGGGCCCCGGCAGAGGTCAATAAATTTGTTCCCGGTTTTATAAATGCTAACCCGCTCATCGGGAATCTCTTTAATTAAATCCAGTTTATAATTTTCCTTGAGCCGGGAAAATAAATCCCGGGCGTCATTTTTATTTAAATCTTCTCGCGTAAAAGGAAGCTCTTCCTTAATAATCTCCTGCATCTTACTTTCTATTCTAACTAAGTCTCCCGGAGCAAAGGGCTCCTGCTTATCAAAATCATAGTAGAAGCCGTCTTCAATGGAAGGGCCGATGCCTAATTTTGTTTCCGGCCAGAGCTCCTTTACCGCCTGAGCCATAACGTGCGAACATGAATGCCGTAAAATATCTAACTCCATATAATTTTATACCTGCCTACCAGCAGGCAGCTATGGTGGGCGGTACAGGACTCGAACCTGTGACCCTCACAATGTCAATGTGATACTCTAACCAACTGAGCTAACCGCCCGCTGTTTTCAGCCCTGCTGATTTATTTTTCTGTCAACTGTCAATCAAAACGGGTAGTCGTGGACGGTAGGCGAACCCTGCATCTCCAAGAAGTTCAACTGCTTGTGAAAATTGCCGTCCGTAAAGGCAGACGCGGTTTCGTCTATTTAGGACATACGCTACCCAAATCTATGCTCTCTGCGCAAAAGAGTGTTATCAAAACACCTATAAAAATCCAATGATCCCTCACTTCTTCAAGCGAGCTATTTCTTTTTCAATTGCCTCAAGCACTTCTGTATTCTTTATCTCATCATCTATGCTAAAAACAACAAAAACCTTACCGCCATATTTGGCCTCAAAGTCACGAAAACTTGCCTTCATTCTCTCGGTCGCGGAATAATTACCAAAATTAGCTTTTGCTGTTACGGGCTTAATTTGAATACCAAATGCCTTAGCGCCTACATACCCTAAATAGTCTATATCTCCAGCGTGATCGAGCTCGGGGTCTGACTCTTCAAACCTAACCCCCGGGAACTTCTTAGCAATATTATCTGTTACAACCGATTTCTCACGGATAAATCCATCATATGTCCTCTCAATCGTTAGATTAGAGATATAGTCAACGCAATCTTGCAGGGTCAAATTCCTAAAAGCCTCTTGCCATTCAGGAATAACGATTTCAGTTATTTTAACGTGCAGTCTTTCTCCAAGCTCCTGCAAGACCTCCTTCGTAACCTTTACCGGAGTTTTTCCATCCGTATACGCCTTCTCAAAATACCACTTTTCCCACTCCTCGATAGATTTAGGCTGACATTCACGAATTAATGCCATAACTGCGCCAACTTTGTTGGGTCGAGATAGTTGATAAGTCTGACAAGCATAATTAAGAACTTTTTCTTTTTTCCCAAAATCTTTTGAATAGCGTTTATTTTTCATTGTGAGCGTGCTCCAGATTTTGTAGTTCCAAAAATTTTTCTTTATATTTAAAAAGCATATCGGCATCGACAACAGCGAGCCCTTCTTTAATTAAATGAGCATTCACGAATGTCTTATTTTTGAGATACAAATAACACAGGAGCCTATTCTCAGAATCATATTTTGTCTGGTCATATTTCAAAAATACTTTTTGCCCCTGTGTTTTATTAACCAAATATTCCGTGGCCTTGCCATTTTTTAAAACATCTTGTTTAATTCCCAGAAGTCGCACAGTCAACCCGTTACTCAACTTTATAAGCTCAGGACTCATCACTTCCTTAACCGTAAAATACTCCTCGCGTTGCCCACTATCTTGATCGATTTTTGAGCCAAATTGCAATTTCTTGGGGTCTATCTTTTTATCAACTTTAATCGGATCTTCAAAAATGTATGGCAATTCTTGGATTTGCTCTGCAAAATTAGCAATTATCTTCTCCTGTTTCGATATTTCAAAGGCGCACTCTTCAGAAAAAAGGCTCTGCCCACAACCGACTCTTTCTTTTATAAACGTCAAAAAATCTCCGTTTATCTCATAGCCAACAGAATTTCTGCCCAGATTCTTTGCCGCTAACGTCGTTGTCCCGCTCCCCAAGAATGGATCAAGAACTGTATCGCCTACAAAGGTAAACATTTTTATTAGGCGCTTTGGCAGTTCTTCCGGAAACATAGCCAAGTGTTTACCCTGTTTTTCTCCCGCAAAGTTCCAGTGCCCAGAAAAATATTGATTCCATTCTTCCGTTGTCATTTTTGACTTTTCTCTTATCTCATGAGTTACCGGCGATGCGATCCCCTGTTTCTTGAAAATCAAAATAAATTCATAATCGAGCTTCAAAATCCCGTTTCTAGGATACGGAAAAGAACCCATGACAGAAGCACCGCCTGTTGTATTACAAGTGGTAACTTTTTGCCATATCACAGCCCCCATATAATCAAAACCAATTGTTTCGCAAAACTTTATTATTTCGGTTCGAATAGGAATGACTTTGTAACGGCCATAATAAACAGACCTTGCAAATTGATCACCTATGTTAATGCACAATCGACATCCATTCTCTATAACACGATAGCATTCATTCCAAACCAGATTAAGATTGTTAATATACTCCTCATAACTGTGATTAAATCCTATCTGGTCACTACTGCCATAATCTTTCAATTGCCAATAAGGTGGCGAAGTAACGACCAAATGCACAGAGGCGTCCTTAACCTCCTGCATTTTCCTAGAATCGCCCGTAATTATTCTATGTATTGTTTTCATACACACCGCCTTTTTACCCACGGCGACCCTGGCTTATTAAGCCTGCCAGGGTTCGCCTGAGCGTCAACAATGGCGGGCAAGAAGGGATTCGAACCCTTATAGCCAATGCCGGGGAAGGGAATTGAACCCTTACAACCTTACGGCCGCGGGATTTTAAGTCCCGTGCGTCTGCCAGTTCCGCCACCCCGGCGAAATTTTGCCAAAAGAGGCGTGGACCGGATTTGAACCGGTGAATAGCGGTTTTGCAGACCGCTGCCTTGCCGCTTGGCTACCACGCCATAATCCTACTTCAAAATCCTCTTTACCTCCCGCACAATATCATCCACATCCGCTAAATGGCCGATGCCGATTTTTCCCGTTGCTAATTTTCCTTTTTGTGGACCGACAAATTTATAGCCTATGGCTTTTAGTTTGGAAATACTCTCCTGGGTAATTTTATGTTCATACATATTGGAATTCATCGCCGGGGCAATCAAAACCGGGGCTTTTGCAGCCAAAACAGTGCAGCTTATTAAATCATCGCAAATACCGCTGGCTAACTTATTAATCATATTTGCCGTGGCCGGAGCAAGCAAAATCAAGTCCGCCTTATCCGCTAATGAGATATGCTCAATATCCCAGGCCCTGGGGTCAGAAAACATCTCTGAGTAAACCTTATTTCGCGAGAGGGCGGCTAAGCTTAAAGCTGTAATAAACTCCATCGCATCCTTGGTCATGAGCACGGTTACATTAAAACCGTCCTCTTTCAGGGCCCGGATAATTTCACAGGCCTTGAAGCTGGCAATGCTTGCCGTTACCCCTAAGATTATTTCTTTTTTAGCCAAGATTATTTTGCCTTCTTAAATTTTACTTTTCCCTCTGCGATTTCTCTGAGCGCTATGGTGGTGGGTTTGATATTCGCATCGGCTTCCACCAGGGCCGGAGCACCTGCGGCAATCTCTAATGCCCTTTTCGTCGCTAAAATAACTAATTTATAGATGCTTGAATCTGTCTTATCCAATAAATCTTCTAGATAGATATTTTTCATTTGGCTTTTGACCTCTCTGCAGTAATTACTGCGGCTATTTTTTTTAGCGCTCCTTTTAAGACATCGTTGACAATGATATAATCATAATACCTGGCATAGCCAATTTCTTCTTTGGCAATTTCAAGCCGTTTTGCCAGGGATTCTCTGGTTTCGCTTGAGCGTAAATGCAGGCGCTCGCGTAAACTCTTGAGAGCAGGAACCTTGATAAAAATCAACACCGCGTCATGCGGGAAAAGACGCTTGAGGGCAAGCGTCCCTTGGACATCAATGCACAAAAGCGCATCCCGGCCAGCGTTTATTACCTTGAGCAAATCTTTTTTAGGCGTGGCATAATAATCGCTATATATCTCCTGCGATTCAATAAATTCTCCGTTATGCAGCCGTCTTAAAAATTTCTCCCGGCCCAAAAAGTAATAATCCCTGCCGTCTTTCTCAAGGTCGCGGGGCTCGCGCGTGGTTGCGGTTATAATTTTAACTAAGTTACCGCGAAATTCTTTGAGTGACGCAAGCCGCTTCAGCAGAGTGGTCTTCCCTGAGCCCGATGAACCGGAAACAATAAAGATTTTACCTTTTCTTTTGTTATTCAACGTTCTGCGCCTGCTCCCGGATTTGCTCTATGGCGCTTTTTATCTTTACGATGGAAGCCGAAACCGCGGCGTTCTGCGCCTTGGCGGAAATGGTATTTGCTTCCCGCTGAACCTCCTGGGCAATAAAATCCAATTCCTTTCCGCTGGAAGTTGATTTCTTGACGGTGGTTAGAAAGTTTTTCAGATGATAGCTAATCCGGGTGAGCTCTTCCGCGATATCGGTGCTCTTTAAAAATACGCTGTATTCCTCGTGCGAGAGAATATTTTTCTTTTGCGCATTGATAACCTTAGCGCCCTGCCTGATCTTCTCGGCTTCTTTTCTTATTACTCCCAGCCGTCTTAAAATATCTGCGCTGACCGCCCGGCCTTCTTTCTGCCGGATGGCGGCTAATTTCTCAAGCGTCCTCTCCACCAGTGTTTTTATGGCCTGGATAAATTCCGGAGTTAACGGCGTTTTCTCAAGCTTAAGTATCCCTTCTAAATTTATAATCTGGCTTAAGGAGAGATTATCTTCCAATTTCAGCTTATGGCCTAATTCTTTTAATTTTCGCACATAATTTTCTCCCAGGGCATAATCTACCTTGACTTTGGGATGCAGATTGGCTATTGATAAAACCACGGTAATCCTGCCGCGTTTTATCCTGGCCCTTACCTGCGCCTTAATAAAATCCTCTAACTCCCCGAATCCGTCGGGGGAATGCACTAAGCAATCTAAATAGCGATGGTTAAGGCTGCGCGCCTCCAGATTAAAATGCGTATCCTTAACCTGACAACTCGCCCGGGCAAATCCTGTCATTCCAGTTAACATTATCCTCCTTAGACCAACCTTGTTAACCTACGAGGTTAACAAGGTTGAGCGCAACTCTTAAGCTTGCTTATTTAAGCCATTGCCGTTTCTTTACGTCCTTTTCAACGGCTTCTTTTGTCGGATAGAGGTCAACGATAATTTCTTCGGGATGAAACCAAAGTTGTATCTCCCGCCTTGCCTCATGTTCATTGCCGGAGGCATGAATTACATTTTCATAAATACCCTTGGTGGTAATCCTGCCGTATGCCCCGCGGATGGATACCGGGTCAGCTTCCTCCGGATTAGTTGCTCCGGAAAGTTTGCGCACTTTCTCAATGGCATCCTCACCCCAGTAAACCATGGCCAGGACTTTCTTGCGGCCATGAAGCTCTCCTATAATGTAGCGGATAAGCTCTTCAAAAAATGGCTGGCCCTTCAAGTGGGCATAGTGTTCCACTGCCAATTCCCGGGAAACCCGCACAATCTTAGCCGCGACAATTTCTAATTTAGTCTCGGATAAACGGGTCAGGATATTCCCGGTCAGGGATTTTTTTAAGCCGTCCGGCTTTATGAGGACTAATGTCGCCTGGTTTACGCCCATTCTCTTTCGCTTCCTTAACCTTAACCTAAACCTTATCCTTTTATCACCTGATAAATCCTTTCTAAATCTTCGTCAGAATAAAATTCAATTTGTATAGTTTTGCATTTTCTGCTGGAGAGAATCTTTACCTTAGTGCCAAAAAGCTGCTGGAATTCTTCCTCAATAGCTTTGATATGCGGCAAAGTCAGGCTTTTAGCTGATTGGGCTTTTTGTCTTCTGGATTTATGATGGGGTAAGATTAATTGTTCTAACTCCTTTATTGATAACCCTTTAGAAACAACTTGCCGGGCCAGGGCCTGCTGGCGATGAGCATCCTGAACCTCCAATAGAACCTTGCCATGGCCAAAGCTAAGCAGATTCTTACGCAGCATCTCCTGAATTTCTAAAGGTAATTTGAGCAGCCGTAAGGTATTGGCTACGGAAACCCTGGCCTTGCCAATGGTCTGGGCAATCTTCTCCTGGGTAAAGCTGAATTCATCCATCAGATGCTTATAAGCGTGCGCTTCTTCAATGGGGTTTAGATTCTGCCTCTGAATATTTTCAATAAGGGCAAGCTCTAAAGATTCTTCATTCTTTGCTTCTTTAATGATTACCGGTATTTCTTTAATACCCAGGCTCCTGGCTGCCCGCAGGCGGCGCTCGCCAGCGATAAGCTCATAGCCAATGGGAGTAACCCTTACCAGAACCGGCTGGATTATACCCTTTTCTTTAATTGAGGCAGTCAAATCATCCAAGCTTTCAGGAGCAAAATTCTCGCGCGGCTGATATGGATTCGGCTGAATCTGCTCAAGAGGGACATAAACTATTTTTTCCTTTTGATGCGCCGGTTGTTCTCTCTCGGGAATAAGCGCGCCCAAGCCTCTGCCTAAACCTTTTCTTTCCATTATACAATTCCTTCCCTATCAACCCTTGGACTACGCTCAGAGTTGACACTGAGCGAAGCCGAAGCGTCAGGCTGTTTCTGCAGTAAAGGTTGTTCCTCTATTTTGGTTACCGGCTGCGCTTTGAGCCCTTTCAATATTTATAACTCTATTGTTTTCAATTTGTTGCATACTATCAATGCCCAAAATTTCACAAGCCAATTCCCAGTATTTCTTTGCGCCAATTGAATCTTTATCATAAGTAAAAATGGATTTGCCAAAACTGGGGGCCTCGCTTAAACGGATATTGCGCGGGATAACCGTCTGATAGGCCTTTTCTTTAAAATAAGACCTGACTTCTGTAATCACCTCCTGGGTAAGATTAGTCCGGTAATCCGCCATAGTCAAGAGCACGCCTTCAATCTCTAAAGCCAAATTTAGATTATCCCTGACTAAGGTTATGGTGTTTAATAACTGGGTTAGGCCCTCCAGGGCATAATATTCACATTGCACCGGAATGATTACTGAGGTAGCCGCGCTAAGGCCATTAATAGTTAAAAGCCCTAGAGATGGCGGACAATCAATAAAAATAAAGTCAAACTCTGTCTTTATTGCTTCCAGGGCCTTTCTTAAACGGTGCTCACGACTCAAAATTGAGACCAATTCTACTTCTGCGCCAGCTAAATGAAAATTAGAAGGCAAAATGGACATTTTTCCTTCTAAATTGGACATTATTATCTCGGTAATGGGGGTTTCTTCAATTAAAACATCGTAGGTACTCTGAGTAATTTTGTTTTTGTCCAATCCCAAACCGCTGGTGGCATTGGCTTGAGGGTCAATATCAACCAAGAGCACCCTTTTCCCAGCCGAAGCTATGGCCATGCTCAGATTAACCGCGGTAGTGGTTTTTCCAGTGCCGCCTTTTTGATTACAGATTGCTATTATTTTAACCATAAATCCTTAGTCAAAGACAATTATAAGAACACTTCTTGCCTTAAAGCAGAAGTTCCTTACGGACAAAACCTGTAGCTTTCTGTGGCGTAGGTGAAACCACTTCAGTTAATTGTTCCACGTGGAACATTGCTTATAATTTTCGTGTAATTTCTCTTATTATCTTAGAATTAACTAACCCTGTCAAGTCTTTTTCTTCTTCAGCAGCGTTACTCTGACTTTAGCCGGCCGAGCTCCTTCCATACCAAAAAGCCCTTTCTGCTCTTCAGATAGAATTTTGACTTTAACTTTGCTTCTATCAACCCTTAGAATAGCCAGAGCCTTCTCAATTGCCTCAGCCGGCGTTTTCCCTTGGGTTTCTATTGATTCTAACTCGCCTGCCCCGGCCGAAGTGTCGGGGACCAAGCTTGTCTTGTCTACCCCGACCGAACCAGCGGGGACTGAGCCGGAGCTGCTGCTTTTAGTGTTTTCCATTGGAATATTGCGTTGAGTAAGGTATTTACAAGATAGTAGATACTCAATCCACTCGGCAAATGATAGAAAATGAAACAGAACATTATCGGCATCATTACCGTCATCATCTTTTGCTGTTGAAGCGCTTCTGGAGAAGCTGCGCTTGTTTTTAGAGAAAGCTTTTGCTGGAAAAGCATTGTTACTGCCATAAGAATGGGCAAGAGGTTAATTTCGCGGCCTATAAACGGAAGAGAAAAGGTAAGTATAAAAAGTTTATCCGGGTCAGCCAGGTCCTTAATCCATAAAAAGTGAGAGCCCTTAAGCACAATGGAGCGGCTGAGGGCCTGAAATAAACCTATGAATATGGGAATCTGGAGAATAATCGGCAGGCACCCGCCGAAAGGATTTGCCTTATGCCTGCGGTAAAGCTCCATAGTTTCTTTTTGCATTCTTTGAGGATTATCTTTATAAGTTTTACGCAGGGCCTCAATATGCGGCTGTAATTCCTGCATTTGCTTCATTGAGCGCATCTGTTTTACGGTCAAGGGATAGAGGAAAAAGAAAACAAATACGCTTAATAAAATTATAGCTGCTCCCCAGTTATGAGATAAAAGGTGGAAGAAGCGCAAAATAGAAAGGAGGGCGTTAGAAATGAAATCAAAACTGCCATAATGGACAATCCCTTCAAATCCTAATTTACTTTGCCTTAAGAGGCTGATATCCTGAGGCCCGCAGTAGATTATTGATTTCAGGACTACCTGATTATTCGCGGGGACATTAATAGTACCTAAATCTAATCCAATTTCTGCAGAACCATTTTGCTTCTCAATATAAGCTTTGCACTGGGGGCTAAGCACTGATGACCGGGGACTGATGACAATACAGGAATAGCGATCCCGGAAACCCATAGCTTTAAAGGTCTCGTTATGGACATATTTATTCTTAATTCCAAGAAGGTTCTTGCGTTTGGTTTCTTGATTTAGGAAAACAACTTCAAATAAGCGCTTCTCCTCAGGATGAGAATTATCAAGTACTGAATTCAGGATTAACTTATCATTTAATGTCCAATTTGTTGATGATTTATTATCATAGATTGTTTCTAACTCTATGATATAATTATCGTTACGGAAGTTTAAGTTTTGTATAATAGAATGTCCATTTTCTTCAGCGATAAGCTGTAACTTATCATCAATCTTTTGCAAAGTATATAATTTATCTTCAAAATACTTAGAAAATACCGCTCCTGTAATCTGGGTATTAAGTTTATAGTCCTTTAAATGGACTCTATGAATCCTGGCGCCGGGATTAACCAACTCAAGCACAAGCTTGTCGGTCTCAATTTTCTCTAAAGGGCTAAAATCGGGTTTATCTGCAACTGAGGATTGGCTGCTTGGTTCTTGAGGTAGTTCTTCTTTCGTTTCTCGCTGAGATGCTATATCTCTAACATCTTTATTATCAATATGATAAATACTTTTTAAAAGTATTTGCCAGAAAAAAAGTACTGAGAAAGAGAGAACTATGGCTAAAAAAATCCGCTTATTCATATTGTATTCTTCTCCTGATTAACTAAACGCTATAGGTTATTTAACTACAGGGTCATCGCCTCCGGGGGAGAAAGGGTTACAACGTATTATTCTCAAAAAACCCTTCCCACAGCCGCGGATTATGCCATACATACCTACTGCTTCCAGAAAATAGCGGGAGCAAGAGGGATAATAGCGGCAGGAGGGAGTAAGCCGCATAGAAATATGCTTCTGATAAAATCTTATCAGGCGAGCTCCGGCCTTGCTGAGAAAAAATAGCATAGGGGCTTCATTTAAATAGCTAAACGTTTTCTTCCTTTTTGGCGCCTGCGCCTTAAAACAGCCCTGCCGTTTGCAGTTTTCATCCTGCGCCGGAATCCCTGCGAGCGCTTGCTTTGTATCTTTGTGGGAGTAGTTAAATGTTTTTTCATGGTTTAACGATTATAACATAAACTGCGTGCGCGTCAAGAATATTTGACACATTCAACTGCGCTCAGTGTCAATCCTGAGCGAGCCAAGCGCAACAGGAACAAGCGGTAGGATTGACAAAGAGTTTTTTATATGGTATACTTTTTTTGACAATTTGGAACTGAAAAGGGCAAACCATTCGTAAGGATGGGGCGCAAAGCTAATAGGGCCCGCTCGCCCTAAGATGGACAGCGAGGCAGCCAGCTGCCAGTAAAGCAAGAGATCCATAATAAGAAAGCGTATTTATTTTAAAATCCTGCGCAGCTATTAGTAAACGCGACCTATTCTTCGTCTTTACAAATGTAAAGGCGGCTGTGAAGCCAAATGGAGAATAGGTTTTTTGTTACAGGCATCATACCGTAAAAAAAACTTGACAGGATAACTAAGTAATGTTATCCTTAGCAAAGGAGGTGAAGAATGAAAAATAGAGGTTTTACATTAATTGAGTTGGTTATGGTAATTGTCATCATTGGTATTTTAGCGGCAGTGGCAATACCCAGGTTTGCTAATCTCAGGAGAGACGCGCAACAGGCAGCCTGCGATGGCAATACCGGCGCTATTAGAGGCGCTCTTTCTGCTTATTACGCTAAGGCTGCTGTAAACCCAACCTGGGATAGCAGCGACAGGGCCGTGAGCGGTTTCCCAAAAGTCATATCCTCTGGGCTTTTCTTGAGTTGTTTTCTAATGGGAGGCGCATTGCCAACCTGTCCGGCTAGTACAGCCGTTTCTTATAATGCCCGCTACGTCTCAACCGGTGTTATTAATGACCACGATCATCCATAACATTTTTTGTGGTTGATCAAAAAAACCGCATCTTTTATATCGTCATAAAAAGATGCGGTTTTTTTCTGCTTTGCTGACTAATCCATCTTTAATAACTATGAACCAAACGAAACAAAATCTTTTAATAGTATCATTATTTTCCTTCTTCTGCCTTTCGCTGTATTTTAATTCTTTGAAGGGAATCTTTATTTTTGATGACGCCCATTCTATTATGACGAATCTCTACATTAAAGATATTCGTCATATCCCTATGTTTTTTAAAGGATACTACACTTCTGATCCGGAAATTCCTATAGGAATGTTCAGGCCCTTGTTACTGCTTACCTTTAGTTTTAATTACCTTTTTAGCGGCATTCAGCCATTAGGATACCATATTATCAATACCCTAATACATTTCTTAAACGGTATCTTATTTTATTATCTTTTAAGGCTGCTC
>Ga0209343_10007738_pt1 | contig 12611 bp, 7 predicted proteins | sample RifCSPlowO2_02_FD_184026 | JGI IMG/M metagenome (GOLD analysis project Ga0209343, IMG submission 184026) | Groundwater microbial communities from Rifle, Colorado - Rifle CSP2_plank lowO2_0.2 (SPAdes) (version 2) | ecosystem: Environmental > Aquatic > Deep subsurface > Groundwater | place: Rifle... | reverse complement strand
TGAACAATAGATAGGGTTCATTATGAAAATGTGCCGCGCCGGGACCACTTGATCTTGCTCAAACAAAAAGCCCGCCGAAGCGGGCTTCCGATGGGCTGTCACCACCAGGGCATTTTCGAAGCACGTGCATCAGCCCAGGATGCCGCGGAACGGGCTTTGCCGGGCCGATGGCATCTCCCCCGGGGGGTCAGTACGTGTACACCCCGCGCCCGGTCTTGCGACCCAGCCAGCCCGCGGCCACCATTTCTTTGAGCAGCGGCGCCGGGCGGTACTTGCTGTCGTTGTACTCGGCCATGTAGACGTTCATCACGGCCAGACACACGTCCAGGCCGATCATGTCGGCCAGCGCCAGTGGGCCGATGGGCTGGTTGGTGCCCAGCTTCATGCCGGCGTCGATGTCTTCCGGCGTCGCCAGGCCTTCGGCCAGCACGAAGAAGGCTTCGTTGATCATGGGCACGAGGATGCGGTTGACCACAAAGCCGGGCGCGTTTTTCACCGTGATCGGCGTCTTGCCCAGCGCTTCGGCCATGGCCTTCACGGCGTCGTGCGTGGCGTCGCTGGTCTGCAGGCCACGGATGATCTCCACCAGCGCCATCATCGGCACAGGGTTGAAGAAGTGCATGCCGATGAAGCGGTCCGGCCGCTGCGTGGCGGCGGCCAGCTTGGTGATGCTGATCGAGCTGGTGTTGGTGGCCACGATCACCTCGGGCGCGAGGATGCTGTCGAGCTGCTGCAGGATCTTGACCTTCAGGCCCTCGTTTTCGGTCGCGGCTTCGATCACGAGCTGCGCGCCCTTGAGGTCGTCGTAGTTCGTCGAGCCCTGGATCAGCGCGAGCGCCGCTTCCTTGTCGGCGGCGGTCATCTTCTCTTTCTTGATCAGGCGGTCCAGGCTGCCGGCGATGGTGGCCAGGCCCTTGTCGACCGCGGCTTGTGCGATGTCGACCATGACCACGCGGATGCCACTGACGGCGCAGGCCTGGGCGATGCCGTTGCCCATGGTGCCCGAGCCGATGATGCCCACGGTTTGAATGCTGCTCATAGGGAAATGCTCCTGAAAAAAAGACGAAGAACCATTGTCGGGGCTGTGCACCGCCCACGGCCCCGGCTGCGTCGCGCAGGCGTCGGGACTAGGCTGGCGCGCCTACCGGTGCGGCCAGCGCTGTGCTAACTTGCCTGCGGATTGTCGCGCACCGGGATGTGCGGCGAAGACAACCACACCAACGTGAGCGGCCGGGGCATCACAAGCGATCCCCGTGCCAGACAACGGAGACCTTATGTTCGACTACATCGTCGTGGGCGGTGGTTCGGCGGGCTGTGTGCTCGCCGGGCGCCTGAGCGAAGACCCGGCCGTGCGCGTGGCCCTGCTGGAAGCCGGCCCACCCGACAGCAGTGTGCTGATCCATTGCCCGGCGGGCCTGGCCGTGATGGCGAAATACGAACTCAACGGCTGGGGCTATGCCACCGTGCCGCAACCCGGCCTGAACGGCCGGCGCGGGTACCAGCCACGCGGCAAGGTGCTCGGGGGTTCCAGCTCCATCAACGCCATGATCTACGCCCGCGGCCACGCCAGCGACTACGACGGCTGGGCCGCCCAGGGCAACCCGGGCTGGTCGTTTGCCGATGTGCTGCCGTACTTCAAACGCTCCGAGCACAACCAGCGCGGCGCCGACGCGTGGCACGGTCAAGGCGGGCCGCTGAACGTGATGGACCTGCGTTCGCCGAACCCGTTTCTGCCCTCGTTCATCGAAGCCGGCCGGCAGGCGGGCCACCCGCTCAATGCCGATTTCAACGGGCCGGAGCAAGAGGGCATCGGCGCTTACCAGGTCACGCACAAGGACGGTGAACGCTTCAGCGCCGCCAAGGCCTACCTCACGCCGCACCTGGGGCGCTCCAACCTGAAAGTGATCACGAACGCGCTGACCACCCGCGTGCTCACCGAAACCGTGGATGGCCTGGTGCGCGCGCAGGGTGTGGAATACCGCCCCGACGGCGGGCGCGGCACGCTGCAGACGCTGTTGCTCAACCCCGGCGGTGAGGTGCTGCTGAGCGCGGGCGCCTTCGGTTCGCCGCAGCTGCTGATGCTCTCGGGCATCGGTCCGGCGGCGCACCTGGCCGAGCACGGCATCGGCGTGGTGCACGCGCTGCCCGGCGTGGGCGAAAACCTGCACGACCACCCCGACGTGGTGATGGTGGTGGACGCGCCGAAACTGACCGATCTGTTCGGCCTGTCCCTGGCCGGTGTGGCGCGCATGGTTCGGGGCCTGTTCGAATGGCGGCGCAGCCGCAGCGGCCCGTTGACCACCAACTTCGCCGAGGCGGGCGGCTTCATCAAGAGCGCCCCGGATGAAGCGATACCCGATCTGCAGCTGCACTTCGTGGTCGGCAAGCTGGTGGACCATGGCCGCAAGACGGTGCTGGGCCACGGCTATTCCTGCCACGTCTGTCTGTTGCGCCCGAAGAGCCGGGGCACGCTGCGCCTGGCCAGCGCCGATCCGCAGGTGATGCCGCTGATCGATCCGGCCTTTCTGAAGGAACCGGACGACGTGTCCCGTCTGGTGCGGGGTTTCAAGCGCATGCGCGAGCTGATGCAGCAGCCCGCGCTCGCGCGCCACGGCGGCCGCGAATCCCGGGCGTCGGCGCTGGCGCAGAGCGATGCGCAGATCGAGCAGTTCGTGCGCTTCCACGCCGACACGATCTACCACCCGGTTGGGACCTGCCGCATGGGGCCGGATGCGGGGGCGGTGGTGGACGCACGCCTGCGCGTGCACGGCGTGGCGGGGTTGCGGGTGGTGGACGCGTCGGTCATGCCCGGCGTGGTGGGCGGCAACACGAATGCCCCGGTGATCATGATGGCGGAGAAGGCCGTCGATATGATCCGGGAAGACCATTCTTTTGAAAGCGCCACATCATGATTCTTGAACACGCCGACATCCGCATCGACCCCGCCAAGGCCACCGAATTCGAAGCCGCCATCCTGCGCGGCGCCAGCACCGTGATCGCCCAGGCCAAAGGCTTCAAAGGCTTCAAGGTCAACCGCAGCATCGAGAGCGCTGGCCGCTACATCCTGATGATCTACTGGGACACGCTGGAAGACCACACGGTGGGTTTCCGCCAGTCCTCCGCGTTCGCTGAGTGGCGCACCATCGTTGGCCCGTTCTTCCTGCAGCCACCTGTGGTGGAGCACCTGGAACTGGTCGGAAAAAGCTGAGGAGTCGGCCCACCCCCATCGCCGGCTCACTGCGTGTAGCCGGCTCCGCCCCTCAAGGGGCGATGCCTGCGGCCTGGCAGGGCCAGTTCCGCGGCATCCTGGACAAAGTCCGGGGGGCTACTTCTTCCTCATGAGGGTGGACTTGCCGAACAGGCTCTCGATCAGGTCCACGGCCAGCTCGGCGGTGCGGTTGCGCACATCGAGCGCGGGGTTGAGTTCCATCACGTCGAGCGAAGCCAGGCGCCCGGTGTCGGCGATCATCTCCATGCACAGCTGCGCTTCGCGGTAGGTCGGGCCACCAGGGATCGTGGTGCCCACGCCGGGCGCGATCTCGGGGTCGAGAAAATCAACGTCGAAGCTCACGTGCAGGTGGGTGTTGTGGTCCACGCCCATCAGCGCTTGCTCCATGGTGTGGCGCATGCCCATCTCGTCGATGTAGCGCATGTCGAACACCTCCAGCCCCGCTTCGTGCACAAAGCGCTTCTCGCCCGCGTCCACGCTGCGGATGCCGATCTGGCGCACCACGTCGGCAGCGATCGCCGGTGTCTGCCCGCCGATGCCGGTGAGTGGCTCCGGGCCGTGACCGCACAGCACCGCCACCGGCATGCCGTGGATGTTGCCGCTGGGCGTGAGGCTGGCGGTGTTGAAGTCGGCGTGGGCGTCGAGCCAGAGCACGCGCAGTTTTTTCCCGGTTTCGCGGCAGTGCCGGGCGACGGCGCTGATGGAGCCGATGCCCAGGCAGTGGTCGCCACCGAGCACGATGGGCAACTGGCCCTGGCTGAGTTCGTCGTACATGGCCGCGTGCAGGGCCTGGTTCCACGCCGCCACTTCCGCCAGGTGCCGGTAGCCCTCGCTCGGTGGCAACCAGGGGTTGGCCGGGCCGTTCAGGTTGCCGCGGTCGGTGACCCGCAGGCCGTGGCTTTCCAGCACGGCCGCGAGGCCGGCCACGCGCAAGGCTTCGGGGCCCATGGAGGCGCCGCGCGCGCCCGCGCCGATGTCGGTGGGAGCGCCGATGAGGCTGATGTCGAGTTGCATGACGCGATTGTGCGGCAAGCGCCACGGACGCGCACCCCGTGCCAGGGTGCGCTCACGGGTCCTGTCACGCCCTGGCGCGCGCAGTGGGTCAGGCGAAGCTGTCGGCCATCAGGGCGTCGAACCACTCTTCCATCTCTTCGAAGTGCTCGCTGTCCCAGCCGACCGAGGCCGCGGACGAATCGGGTGCCGGCACCATGGTCCGGCTCACCGGGTCGTACTGGAACACCGCGGTGAGCCAGGCCGCCTGGGTGGCGGTGATGGTGGAGTAGCAGGCCGAGTTGGTGACCGGCTGCGGGTCGGGCTGGCCGCCGCCGAAGATGCGCGCCAGCGCATCGGCGCAGACCTTGGCCTCCTGGTTGGCGATGTGGCCGGCCTTGGGCTGTGTGGTGGCGCTGGAGTCGCCGATCACGTGCACGCGGGGCGCCACCGTGCTGGCGTAGCTGAGCACGTCCACCGGTGCGAAGCGGCGTTCTGTCGCCGTGGCCAGCCCGGCGCGGCGAACGATGGCGGGAGCCCGTTGTCGACGGATGAGGTTGATCACGTCACCCTGGATCTGCCCGGTGCTGGTGTGCAGGGTCCTCTGTGCCACGTCGGCAAAGGTGACGTCCACACCCGTGTGGTATTCGATGACCTGGCTGTGCAGGCCGAAGAAGGCGTTGGAGAAGTTGTCCCTGTGCGCGACGAAGTCCGGGTTGGCGTCGAGCACGATCAGTTTGGCGCGGGGTTTGCGGACCTTCATCCAGTCGGCGATGGTGCAGGCGCGTTCGTACGGCCCGGGGGGGCAACGGTACGGTGTCTTGGGAATGGTCAGCACCATGGTGCCGTTGGCGGGCATGGCGGCCATCTGGTTTTTCAGCAGAACAGCCTGTGCCCCACCTTGCCAGGCGTGCGGCATGGCGTTGGCGTCGGTCAGGCCGGGCATCGGGTCAAACTCGATGCCCGTGGCCAGCACCACGCGGTCGCCGCTGAGCACACGCCCTTCTTTCAGCCGCACGGTGGCCGCCACCGGATCGACTTCGGTCACCGCAGAGGTGATCACGTGAACGCCATAGCGGTCGCGCAAGGCGGTGTATCCAAAGGTCAGGTTGGCCGACGTGCGGCGTCCGACCAGCAGTTCGTTGCTCAGAATGGGGGAACGGAAGCTGGCGAAGCGTTCGACCAGCGTGACATCCACCGCGTCGCCCCACATGCGCATGTACTTGCAAAAGGTGGTTCCAGCCATGCCACCACCAACCACGATCACCCGGGCCTTGGGGCTGGCTGGCGGGATGGCCAGCGGGTTGCCGCCGGCATCGGTGGCCTGGGCCTGGGCACGCACCGGGAGGGCCAGATGGCTCAGGCCGGCTGCGGCCAGGGCTTGCAGGAGTTCGCGTCGGTTCATGGTCGGCTCCTCAGCGGGGTTGTTGGGAGAGCCATTGCGCGAGCTGGCGCAACTGGGCATCGGTATAACCCAGTGCGTGGCGCACCATGATGTCGCGGCCCCGCTCGCGGGCGCCCTCGGCGCGCATTTCGAGCAGCTCGCCGTAGATCTCGTCGGCGCTTTCGCCGGCGAGGCGTTCGAAGCCCGGCCCCCGGCCGTTGGTGCCGTGGCACTGGAAGCAGTTCGAGGCCAGCAGTCGGCCTGGCGGGCTGGCGGCGGTTTGCGCCAGGGTGGACAGGGGTGCGCTGAGTGCCAGCGCAAGCAGCAGGCCGTGCGGTCGGGGATGTCGGGGCATGTCGGGCTTTCTTTGAGCGCAGACGGTGGGCCTGCTGGCTGCAGAAGATAGGTCGATGGCCCTTTAATTGTTGTGGGTATCTGTAAGCAATTGCAGGTCGATACCCCCGGTGGTTCGAGCGCCCGCGCCATGCACCGGGAGCGAAACCGGAACACGTATCCACGGGTAACCGTTACAGATGCGTTCAATACCCCCGCGGGCACCGGCTTCAACCCTGCGGCAGTTCGAGGTGGAACGTGGTGCCCTGGCCCGGTGTGCTGTGGGCCCAGATGCGCCCGCCCATGCGTTCGACGGCCTTGTGGGCCATGGCCAGACCGATGCCCGTGCCCGGAATCTGGTCCTGCCGGTGCAGCCGCTGGAACATGCCGAAGACACGATCGTGGTGCTTCATGTCAAAGCCCATGCCGCGGTCGGCCACCTGCAGGTGGACGGTGCCATCCTGCTCGTGGGCTTCGATGCGGATCTCTGGCGCCCTGTCGGCGGGCGTGAACTTCAGGGCGTTGTCCACCAGGTTGCGCAGGACCATGGCCAGCCCATTGGGATCGGCCAGCACCTGCAGGTGACCGGGCACCGCGACCTGCAGCTGGCCCTGGCGCTCGTTCAGACTGTCCTGGAAGGGCAGGACCACCTCTTGCACCAGCTTCGCCAGCACCACGGGTTCGACCTGCTCGGTCATCTGTTCCAGGCGGGCGTAGGCCAGCAGGTCGCTGATGAGTTGCGACATGTGCAGGGTGGCCCGCTGGATGCGTTGCAGGTACTCGCGGCCCTGGTCGTCGAGCTGGGTGCCGTGCTCTTCCAGCAGCAGGGTGCTGAAACCTTCGATGCCCCGCAGCGGGGTGCGCAGGTCGTGCGAGGCGGAGTAGGTGAAGGATTCGAGCTCGCGGTTGACCGCCTGCAGGCGCTTGACACTGGCCTCCAGCTGGCCGGTGCGCTCGGCCACTTTCTGCTCCAGTTGCCCGGTCAGTTCGCGAATACGTGCCTCGGCGCTTGCGCGAAGGTTGAGGTTGACCAGCATCTGCGCGAACAGTTTGAGCAGGGCGATTTCTTCGTCGGCGTAGTGGTGCGGCTGACGCACCGAGTCCAGACCCACATAGCCCAGGCAGGCATCCGGGCCTTTCAAAGGAAGGGTGATGAGGCTGCGGATGCCCTGGGCTTGCAGCACCGCTTTCAGGGCGCCCTCGGGCATGGCGTCGACGTCGGGCACGTAGATCGGCTCGCCGCGCTGGTGCGTGGCCACCCAGTCCGGGTCCCAGTCCAGCGGCAGGTTCTGCAGGTTGGCTTGCCCGGAAGCGATCCCTTCGGCACACCACTCGTGGGTGTTCGAGCTGGTTCGGGCTACAAAGTCGTAGTCGAACAGGTAAGCCCGGTCGGCCGAAACGAAGCGGCCCATGTCGCCAAGCGCCTCGTGGATGGCGGCGTCCATTTGCGGCACCGGCAGGTTGATGAAACGGCTGGCCAGGCCGAACAACAGCACCACGAAATGGTTCAGGCGCTCGCGATCGTTTTCAAGCCGCTTCTGATCGGAGATGTCGCGCACGATGGCCATCAACTGTTCGCCACCTGGCAGGCGCGCCAGCCGGGCCTCGAAGTGGTGCGGACCATCGGGCAGTGGCAGCGTGTATTCGTGGCGCACGAGCTGGCCGGACCGGGTCTCCATCGCCTTCTTCATGAACGGGGCCACGAATTCGGGCGGCATGACCTCGTGCACGCGCTTGCCGATGAACTGATCGGGTGGGGCGTAGAGCAGGCTTTCCGCGCTGGCCAGGTACTCGATGATGGTGCCTTCGTCGTCCAGCAGGAAGAACAGGTCGGGCAACACATCGAAGATTTTTTCCAGCAGCTGCCGCTGGTGCAGGGCGGTTTGCTCGGCCGCCTTGAGATCGGTCAGGTCCACGCAACTGCCAATGAAGCCAAGGAAGTGGCCATCGGCGTCGTGCCGGGGAATGCCCTGGTCGAGCATCCAGCGGTAGCTGCCGTCGTGGCGGAGCAGGCGGAATTCCGTGGAAAAAGGTTGGCGTGATTCGAAGGCGCGGTCGTAGGTGTCCTGGCAACGCGCCTGGTCGTCGGGGTGCAGGTCGCCGGTCCAGTTGTCATCCAGTTCCTCTTCCAGGCGGTGACCCGTGAACTCCAGCCAGCGCTGGTTGACCCAGTCGCAACGCATGTTCTGGTCACTGGTCCAGAAGAGCGCCGGTGACGCGTTGGCCACGGTGTCCAGCCGGTGCAGGGTCTGGCGCTGGGCTTCCTCCAGCGAGCGGCGCTCGGTGACTTCGAACGCGGTGCCCGCCATGTAGGTGGCCTCGCCGCTTTCATTCCAGGACGCCTGGCCCTGTGTTTCAAACCAGCGGTAGGCTCCGCTGGCATCGAGCAACCGGAAGGTTTCCGCAAAGGGCTGGTGCTCGTGCAGGTGCCGGATCAGCGCCTCGCGCATGGGGCCTTTGTCGTCCGGGTGCAGCAGGTCGGTGAAAACCTGCAGGGCACGATCCGGCGGCGGGGGCTTCAATCCCAGGCGATTCCAGATCGCGATCGGCACATCCAGCACCCGGGTCAGCGCGTTCCAGTCCCACACGTGGCCGGACGCGGCCGCGAGCCGGAAGCGCTGCTCGCTGTCGGACAGGGCGCGCAGCGAACGGCTCAGCCGGGTGCTGCCATAGCCCATGGCCAGCGTCAGCAGCGCACAGGCGCCCAGCAGGTAGGGCAGCTGGCCGTACCAACCGGCCAGCACGGTGGTGGTCGGGATGCCATAGACGATGACCAGCTGTTCGGCACCGTTGTTCAGCTGCTGGAACGCGACCCGGCGTGCAACGCCATCGAGCTGCCCGACGGTGTCGAAAACGCCGTGTCTGTTGCGCGCGAGCAATTGCGCCAGTGCCGGGTCGACGGCTTGTCCCAGGTGGTCTTCGACATACGGCGCACGCGCCAGCACGGTGGCGCCGCCATCGGGCTCCAGGCGGAATAGGGCCACGCCGCCGCCGTTGGGCGCGCGTTCGGCCTCCAGCCGGCTGAGCAGGGGGGTGAAGGCGATGTCGGCGCCGTAGGCGGTGATGCCGTGGCCGTTGGGCGCCGCTTTCCAGATCAGCGGGATCACACGGTTGTGCAGGGGGCCCTGGGTGAGGCCCACATGCCACCGGTCCGGGGGGAGCGACGTGACGTCGTGCTGTATCGGCGGCATGGCACTGGGTGACGGGGCCGAGCCGAAGGCCACCAGGTCGTTGGCGTGACCGTCCCGGTCCAGCGCGTGCAGCTCAAACGGCAGCGGCAGGGTGGAGAGCAGGGCGGCGCGGTCGGCTGCCGCCTCGCCCAGCCAGGCATCCGGTGGGCCGTCCGGTGCACGCAACCGCAGCCGGGTTTCGGCCTGTTCGATGGCCTTGCGGGCCACGGCCAGGGACTGCTCGACATCTTTGACCAGCCGGGTGACCCGGCGGGCCGCCACGTCACCCGCTTCGTCCAGCGTGCGCTGGCGTTCCTTCCAGGCAAAAGCGATGGTGCCCACCAGCAGCAGAACGATGGTCGACGCGGTCAGCCAGTGCAGGAGCTGGCGCTCGGAAGCTGGCCCGGTTTCCGCCGGTGGAGCAGGTGTGCGCCCGGCAGGGGACGGCGGTGCGGAGGGCGGCTGGGAACCCGGGAAGGTTGGCATGTGGTGGGGTCGCGTGGCGCTGGATTCAGTCTAGCAGGACCGACCGCCACGCCGACCCCCTTCACCGTGGTGCGCGCATCCCGGTCACAGCCCCACAGACTCCCGGGATTTACATGTTGCGCCGGTACTGGCCGCCGACCTCGAACAGGGCGTGGGTGATCTGTCCCAGCGAGCACACGCGCACAGCGTCCATCAGCACCTCGAAGACGTTGCGGTTCTCGATCACCGCCTGTTTCAGGCGCGCCAGCTGGGCCGGCGCTTCGGCCGCGTGACGGTCGTGGAAGTCGAGCAGGCGCTGCAGCTGCGACTGCTTTTCTTCGTCGGTCGAGCGCGCCAGTTCGATGCTCTCGGGCGTCTGGTCGCCGTTCGGGTTGCGGAAGGTGTTGACACCGATGATGGGGTACTCGCCGGTGTGCTTGAGCATCTCGTAGTGCATGCTCTCTTCCTGGATCTTGCTGCGCTGGTAGCCGGTCTCCATGGCGCCGAGCACGCCGCCACGTTCGGCGATCTTCTCGAACTCGGACAGCACGGCTTCTTCGACCAGTTCGGTCAGCTCGTCGATGATGAAGGCACCCTGGTTGGGGTTCTCGTTCTTCGCCAGACCCCACTCGCGGTTGATGATGAGCTGGATCGCCATCGCCCGGCGCACCGATTCTTCGGTGGGTGTGGTGATGGCTTCGTCGAAGGCGTTGGTGTGCAGCGAGTTGCAGTTGTCGTAGATGGCGATCAGCGCCTGCAGCGTGGTGCGGATGTCGTTGAACTGGATTTCCTGCGCGTGCAGGCTGCGGCCGCTGGTCTGAACGTGGTATTTCAGCTTCTGGCTGCGCTCGTTGGCGCCGTAGCGCTCTTTCATCGCCACCGCCCAGATGCGGCGTGCGACACGGCCGAGCACGGTGTACTCCGGGTCCATGCCGTTGCTGAAGAAGAAGCTCAGGTTGGGCGCGAAGTCGTCGATGTGCATGCCGCGCGCCAGGTAGGCTTCGACGAAGGTGAAACCGTTGGACAGCGTGAACGCGAGCTGGCTGAGCGGGTTGGCACCGGCCTCGGCGATGTGATACCCGCTGATCGACACCGAGTAGAAGTTGCGCACGTCGTGGTGCACGAAATACTCGGCGATGTCGCCCATCACCTTCAGGCTGAACTCGGTGCTGAAGATGCAGGTGTTCTGGCCCTGGTCTTCCTTCAGGATGTCGGCCTGCACCGTGCCGCGCACGTTGGCCAGCGTCCAGGCGCGGATCTTCTGGGTCTCGTCGTCGGTGGGATCGCGGCCGTTGTCGGTGCGGAACTTGTGCAGGTTCTGGTCGATGGCGGTGTTCATGAACATCGCCAGGATGCTGGGCGCCGGGCCGTTGATGGTCATGGACACGGACGTGGCCGGGTGGCAGAGGTCGAAGCCGCCGTAGAGCACCTTCATGTCGTCCAGCGTGGCGATGCTCACGCCCGAGTTGCCGACCTTGCCGTAGATGTCGGGCCGCGGATCGGGGTCGTTGCCGTACAGCGTGACCGAGTCGAAGGCGGTGGACAGGCGCTTGGCGGGCAGGCCTTCGGACAGCAGCTTGAAGCGGCGGTTGGTGCGGAAGGCATCGCCCTCGCCCGCGAACATGCGGGTCGGGTCTTCGCCTTCGCGCTTGAAGGCGAAGGTGCCGGCGGTGAAGGGAAAGCTGCCCGGCACGTTGTCGAGCATCAGCCACTTGAGGATTTCACCGTGGTCTTCGTACTGCGGCAGGGCCACCTTGCGGATGGTGGTGCCCGAGAGGCTCTTGGTGGTGAGCGCGGTGCGGATTTCCTTGTCGCGGATCTTCACCACGTATTCGTCGCCCGCGTAGGCCTTCTGCATGTCGGGCCACTGGGTGAGCAGCTTGCGCGCGGCCGGTTCCTGCTGCAGCTCGCGAGCCTGGGCGAGGTCGATGGCGGCTTCTGCGGCCTTGGGACGGTCGGGTTTGTCCACCGTCAGCATGGTCGCTGCGGCCCGCAACTGCTGGATTTCGCGCGCGAGCTTTGCCTGCTCGCGGGCCTTTTTCTTGTAGCCGCGCACCGTGTCGCTGATCTCGGCCAGGTAGCGTGTGCGCGCGGGCGGCACGATGGGTGTCTGGTTGGTGCTGTGGCGCACGTGAACCTTGGGCAGGATGCCTTCCGTCATCGGCAGACCGAGTTCGGTCAGGCGCGCCTTGAGCGCCTGGTAGAGCGCGGTCACGCCGTCGTCGTTGAAGCGCGCGGCCATGGTGCCGAACACCGGCATCTGGTCGGGCATCACGGTGAAGGCCTCGCGGTTGCGCTGCACCTGCTTGGCCACGTCGCGCAACGCATCGGCCGCACCCTTGCGGTCGAACTTGTTGATCGCCACGAACTCGGCGAAGTCGAGCATGTCGATCTTCTCCAGCTGGCTGGCGGCGCCGAACTCGGGCGTCATCACGTACATGGGCACGTCCACGTGCGGCACGATCGCCGCGTCGCCCTGGCCGATCCCGGACGTCTCGACCACGATCAGGTCGAAGCCCGCCACCTTGCAGGCCGCCAACACGTCGGGCAGGGCGGCGCTGATCTCGCTGCTGGTGTCGCGCGTGGCCAGGCTGCGCATGTAGACGCGCTGGCCCTTCTGCCATGGGCCGATGGCGTTCATGCGGATGCGGTCGCCCAGCAGCGCGCCGCCGCTCTTGCGGCGCGAGGGGTCGATGGAGATCACGGCGATGCGCAGCGCGTCGTCCTGGTCGAGCCGGAAGCGGCGGATGAGCTCGTCGGTGAGGCTGGACTTGCCCGCGCCGCCGGTGCCGGTGATGCCGAGCACGGGCACTTGACGGCCTGCCGCGTCCTTGCGTACGGCCTCGACCAGGGGTGCGTCCGCCTTGTCGTTCTCCAGCGCCGTGATCAGCTGCGCCAGCGCGCGCCAGTTCATTTCGTGGTGGCCCTGGATGGCTTCGAGGGCCTTGGGTGCGTAGCCGCTGATGTCCTGGTCGCAACGCATGACCATCTCGCCGATCATGCCCTGCAGGCCCATGCGCTGGCCGTCTTCGGGGCTGTA
>Ga0209343_10007734_pt1 | contig 12615 bp, 12 predicted proteins | sample RifCSPlowO2_02_FD_184026 | JGI IMG/M metagenome (GOLD analysis project Ga0209343, IMG submission 184026) | Groundwater microbial communities from Rifle, Colorado - Rifle CSP2_plank lowO2_0.2 (SPAdes) (version 2) | ecosystem: Environmental > Aquatic > Deep subsurface > Groundwater | place... | reverse complement strand
GTACCATAGCCTGTGTGGTTAATGATTAATCGCACAGTATACCACAAGGGTGACATTTCTACTTTGGTAGGGGGTGACATTATCATTTTGGGGCGACACGCACTTTTTTTCCAGTTAGTCACGTGCTTAATGTCGATGTTTTGCCTACCATGATTAGTAACAGAAAATATAAAAATAAATTTTTGTAATAAATTATGGGAAAGAGTATCAAAATTACAACTAAGGCATTAATTCATCGCGGTAACGAAGTGTTATTAATGAAAGATAGAAAAGGAAAATGGGAAATGCCGGGTGGAAAGTTAGAATTTGGAGAATCACCGGAGGACTCGTTAGTAAGAGAGTTAAAAGAAGAATTATCAGTGCGAAATCCATTGGTTAAAAAGTTAGTTGATGTTTGGGTATTTTCTATAGAAAGAGTTGAACGTAACATCCACTATGTATTTGTAGTTTATGAAGTGATTCTTAGACATCATTCATTAAAAAAGAGCAAGGAGCACGTGGCCTTTGAATGGTTTGGAAAGAATAAGATTAAAAATTTAAAAATGAGAGAGGGTTATAAAAATTCGATAAATAAATTTTTTAAAAATAAACTGGTCGATTATGAGAAAGCGTGAAAATTTGAATTCAACGATCGAAGCAGATTCATAAATTGAAAATGAAAGTGTGCCCAATAAAATTAGAAAAATTGAGTTATTCGATAAAGTCGGTTTGCCAACTCCAGAAACAAAATTATTTAAACGGGAATCAATTTCGGCGATATGGAATTACATAAAAAATACGTTTTCAAACGAAAGACCACTAATAATTAGGGTTGCTGGCATCCCAGACAAATTTTCAAGGCCCTATTTTTATGTTGATAAAAAAGAAAATTTACCAAAAATATTTGATAAATTGAAAAATTTATTGTTTCAGATGGGAGTATTAGTCATATCATAATTCAGGAAGCCACCCCTAAAGAAGAAGCGAAAAATAAAATATCCGGTCGTTTATTGTTTGGAGGAGATAAGCTTTTTCCGACTCAAGAGATTCTTGAATTATATAAAGGTTCGCGAAGCACGTCGGTTCTTAACAAGGTTGACACGACTGATTGCAATTTTGTCTCATTGGAAAAAAAGCTGGGGAATTTATAAAACTAAAAAAACAATTAGGAAAATGTGATGAGAAGAGCAGCTTTACCGAAGCTGATGTGAACGACGTTATGAATTGCCTGAATGGTCTTAAGGACAGAATTGATTTGGCTAAAGAAATTTTTTTAGAAAATGAAAAAAAAGATGAAATAATTTTTGAATTTTGGTATCGGAACGGGAAGATAGTGTTTACAGACATTGATGGGTAAAGATTATTACTAAAGATAAGTCAGCGTATCATGAGGAAATTTGGCTAAAATTCGCAAAAAAAGCACCGAAATACATCTTTTGAGGGCAGTTGTTGTGAGCACTGTCGCAATATGGTATACTATCATCAACAAAAGAATTTTTTCTTTTCCATGAAACACAAGCTTGTCGAAACAATTAATCGTTCATGGAAGAACATCGTCAAACACCGCAAAGCAGTGCTCATGGTGGGTTTTTTTGTTTTGGCTTGCGGTGTAGCCTGGCATTTTTTTGGCGCGTCCGCGGCCTTGGCGACCGAGCATGAAAACAATATTAGTAATCCAAGCATATTGACGACCTGGATCGTCAAAATTCTTCTCGCCATCGCTCGGCTGTTCTTGTCGCTCACGATGTTCATCATGGCGTTTATCATCCAGGTGGCCGGCTATAACGGTTATCTCGATTCTGCTGCTGTAAATGTTGGTTGGGTGATGGTTCGCGATATCACCAATATGGGCTTCGTGGTTATCCTGCTCGTCATCGCCTTTGGCACTATCCTCGGTCTCGAACATTATGAATGGAAAAAAATGCTGGTCAAACTCGTCATCGCCGCGGTCATTGTAAACTTTAGTCGTACCATCTGTGGTATTTTTATCGACATTGCCCAAGTGGTGATGGTCACGTTTGTGAATGGTATTGCGGCAACTGCGGGAGGTAATTTGATCCAGATGTTTAATTTGGATAAAATTCATGACCTAAGCCAGAATACAGAATCCAGTAGTTTTGACGGTACCAATTATTTAGTGGCTGGGATGACGGCTCTCTTTTTTTCAGCGATTGTCATGAGCGTTATGGCTGTTTTTTTAATCATGCTGGTGGCGCGCATGGTGGTGTTGTGGGTGCTGATTGTTTTGTCACCACTAGCATTTGTCTTGAGTATTTTGCCGCAAACTGAAAAATATGCCGCACAATGGTGGGATGAATTTGGGAAAAACGTCATCACCGGTCCCGTGCTGCTCTTTTTTGTCTGGCTGGCTTTTGTCACCGCCGGCAATGGCAAAATTAATGAGGAAATTGCTCGTCCCGAGAATAATATTACCGACAATGCCACATTGGGTGGTGAAGCGGACAAATTAGCCGGTCAGTCATCGGGTATCGGCGCGGCGATGGATTGGAATAGTATGGCTAATTTTGCGATAGCTATCGGCATGTTAATGGTCGGCGCGCGCGCTGCCTCATCAATTGGCGGTGTCGGTGGTGATTGGGCCGGCAAAGCCGTCGATTTTGGCAAGAAAGTTGGTATGTATGCGGGTGGAATTTACGCGGCGCGGTATTTAGGAAAGGCTGCTATTGAAAAAGCGCCGGTTGTTGGTATTGATGCGTGGAAAAGGCGTGGTAGAACTATCAAGGCAATGGCACGAACCGGACTTGGTAAATTCAACGAGTTTAGAGACGCTAATTTGAAAGACCTCGAAGAGGGAGCGGGGAAGGTGAAAGGTGTTAAAGGTTTCGCTGCCCGTACAGGATCTAGCGCTTTAAGCTGGATGTTTGAATCGGGCGTTCGGAAAGAAAAAAGAGTCAAGGATTGGGAGGACGCTGCTGAGTATCAAGAAACTATCGCCAATAAAGCTGCCAGCACGAGTAAATCATTCGGCGGAAAGTTAAAGCTCGATTTACGCGTTCGTGCCCACAATGCCGAAGAATGGGCTAAAGCCAAAGCATTAGAAAAAGGGGTGCAAAAAGAGCAAGAATTAATGGACAAGGCGGATGCTGGACATGGTAAAAAAAGAGGTATTTTTAGCAATCGTTTTAGAGATCGTTTTGGTGACCGCGAAAAAGGAATTTTCGAAGCACAAGCAGAAACCGAAAATGCCGAGATCTCGATAAAAAGGAAGAAGGAAATCGAAGTTGCGAATGAACGTGATAGGGTTCTTATAAAACAGGGTAGCACGCCACGTTACGTTGAAAATGTTACCGCACGACATACCAAAGAAGATGTTGAGCTCGCCGGTAGCTCTAATTTTGATCGAACAATGGGTAAAATGGAGCATTTAAGGGACAATATACGAGCTCTCAATAGTAAATCCATTCTATCACCGTTATCATCAGATGATGATAAAAAATTAATCAATATGAGGCAGGACCTTGCTTCGCTAATGGCTTTTAACGGATCACGTGGTGCGCAGTTTTCAGATGGTGGTACCAGCAGGGCGACAGTTAACATTGCCAACGATGTCGAGGCGGATTCTGTCTATGGTCAACTATCAAACGAACTTGCCGCTCTTCTTCAGAGAAAAGTAGGCGACAACGAAACCGATATTAAAGCGGCATTAGGAGAATTAAAAACTCAAATGGGGGATAAATATACAGCATTCATGCGCTCGTGGATCGCCGGCTTGGATAATGCGGCAGAAGATGGATCGGTGAATAAGGCAGGTTTAATTATTGAGAAAACTAATAATGCAACAGGTGAAGCTGATTTTAGAGTGGCTCACGTAGTGACTGATAAAGATTGGACTAAAAATAAACGTGATTGGGCAATTAGCCAATCTAGTGCCCGTGAAATATCTGGTTTTGGTGGGTCAATAGATAGAGACAAGACTGGTAAAATATCAATTAAGTCAAGAGGAGCGATAGACAATGTAGCGCGTATGTTTGGTAGCGTGACAGAGAACATGGTCCAATCAATCAAAAATGAAACAGTTAAAACTTTCAGTGAAGCTTTTGATAATATGGATCAAAGTCAAATTCAAAACATGCTCGATGAGATGTTTAAAACAGCAAAAGATCCCAACGGTATAATTGCTTTGATGAAACGTACCAATATTTTAGATAGAGCAAATAGAATTGCTTCTACAACTGGAGGAAAACTAGGTAGCATCAAGTTTAAAGTAGGATCAATGGATATCGTCAAATAAAACTATGAACTTTCAAGTCCGTCAACTATCCGATTCAGAAATATCTTCGCTGGAAAGCGAATTCATTAGCTTGTCGCCTCGGCAGAAAGAATACCGTGAAGCATGGCTCACTATGCATGATTTTTTTAGCCAGGCAACGCCTGTCGAGGCGCGCTCTTATTGGAAATCATTTTTTCGGTGGTATGTGGAAATGAGTTGGAAACTAATCAATGAGCTTGTACCAGAAGATGTTATTGAAATGTTTAAACAACAAGTTCCGGTTGCGTTATTACTTGGTACCGATGTTTGGATGAAATTAATGCGTTATTTGCAATTTAAACCATTTGACGACGCGTCTCTAGCATCTTTTTATGGCGATGTCCGGCAAAGTTTTTTAGAGTCAGACTACTACATAGGAACCTCGAAAGGTGAATCAATAAGCGTTAAGCAACTGGTGGCAGAGGTGAAAAAAATAAACGCACCAAACGTTTCCTCGCTTGAAGTCGCTGAAAGTAATGCTAAGATTAATTCTATTTTATACTCAAAGGAAGTTGCCGAAATAACTAGCTTTAATGCGGATCCGCTGGTAACTGTCGACAGATTTATTGGCCTAACAAACTTTTTTTTAGGAGTTAAACCGGAAAAAATTTGGGCTATTCTTACCGGGTTTGAGCGGCGCACTCTCGTTAAAGAAGATGATAGCAAAGATATAAATAAGTCTGTTGATCTTTCTGATATCAAAAAAACCGTTGAAAATAAATTTCCAAAGAAACCCGATGGACAATTTGCCGACCCGACCGAAGCTGTGACTATGCTGAACGATTTAGCCGAGCGCTACAACGACGAGCGCATTCGCGAACTGTATATTTTCAACGAAAAAACCGGCGCGTTTGAATGGAACGATGCCTTACTAACGAGCTAATTATATGGCTGACGATGGAATAAAAAATCCAATGACTATCATGGTCAAGAAGGCCGATGGCACTTTTGAGAGAAAGACTCTCTCCGAAATTAGCGCGCTTAAAAACCAGGTGAGCCAGCCGCCAGTCGTCGCCGCTTCAACACCAAAACCATCAGCTCCTCCAACAGCGCCTCCAGCGGCTGTTCAGCAACAATCGTCACGTCAACCTCACGATGGTGAAACCGAAGAAATCATAAAAAAAGTTTCCTTTAATTTAACATCCACGCCCGCCAATCGTTTGCGAACGCTGATCCAACTTCGTTTGAAAGATATTCGGACCGTCGACCAGGTAGAGGAAGCGATGTTGAGAAAAGAAGATGAAGGGGGAGTAGGCCTAACTGATGATCAAGCGCAAGCGGTGATGAAATTATTGCCAGGATCGCCACTGGTAGCAGTCAAAAAACCGGTTTCCACACAACCGCAAAAACCGCGGCCGGCACCAGCACCCGTGCCAGCGCCGGCACCAGCGCCAGCACCCGTGCCAGCGCCAGCACCCGTGCCAGCGCCGGCACCAGCGCAAGCGCTGATCCGGACAAAAGCAAAAGCGTTGCTACCTGCTCCCAAACCGATGGTACCACCGCCGCCACCAATAAAAAAACCGTCTTCACCAACGCCAACCCAGCCGGTAAACCCCATTAACAAAGAAAAAGTTGTTAGTACTTTTATTAAAAGTAATATAGAAGAACCATATTTCAAGACATCTTCCGAATCAAATAAGCCGATCATGCGTGACATCACTATTAAACAGACTAATATCGGCCCCATTAACGAAATTAGTACGTTGACTCTCACCGATTTCCGCCGACTATCATCTAATCCCGAAGAAGCGGCGATGCGCCTCAAGCAGAAATTTATAAACGTCAAAGACGAGTCGATTTTATTATACATAGAAGCGCTCGATGCCTGGAAAACGAGCCCGCTCTATACCGACTATGTCTTGGCCGCTATAGCGAGCCTGGCGAGTGGGCGTTCGCTCGCCACCTTGACGGACGCAAAATTAATTCGGCTGGAAGAAATGAAAGCGCTCATCGGCATGGAGCGACAACTAACCTACCTCTAGTATGAACCAATTCATGGTCCCACAATTCATCGATGTGGAAGACAAAATTTTCGGCCCGATCACGACCCGACAGTTTATTACGCTCTTGGTTGGTGGCCTGCTTATTTTCATTTCATTCAAAACCGCAGACACGACTTTGTTTATTGTCCTACTCGCTCTGATCGGCGGCTTAACTTTATTGTTAGCATTTGTTAAAATAAACGGACAGCCATTCCACTTTTTTTTGCTGAACATCACCCAGACGACGTTTAGCCGGCCGCGCCGTCGGGTTTGGAATAAATATTACAAAGCCGGCGAACTAAAAGATTTAATCGCCGAAGGAATGCCGGAAGCTCTGGGAGAAACCAAAATTGCCGCAAAAACCTTATCGCATTCACGGATACGTGATTTATCGCTTATGGTCAATACGGGCGGATATTATAAAGGAAATGAGTGAGTTAGGTGGTCGTCTTAGGCGACCATTTCCGAGCGAATGAACGTTGTATGTTAATATAAAGGAGAATAGTCGGTATGAAAGACGAAAAACCAAAATCGAAAAAGCCAAAGAGTCCGACGACCCAGCATCATTTGTTGATTTCCGAAGTCAAACAGGACACGATCGTCATGAAAGACGGGACGCTCCGGGCGGTGCTGATGGTTTCGAGCATCAATTTCGCGCTGAAAAATGAAGATGAGCAAAACGCCATCATCTCGAGCTATATTTCATTTTTAAATTCACTCGATCATCCGCTCCAAATCGTTGTTCAATCGCGCAAGCTGCAGATTAAACCGTATATGGACCGGCTTTTGGAACAAGAAAAACAGCAAACCAATGAACTCCTGCGGACACAGATCGCCGATTATCGTTCGTTTGTTACAGAACTAGTTTCGCTAGGCGAAATCATGAGCAAACAATTTTATGTTGTCGTGCCATACGATCCGCGCTCCAATAAAAACAAAGGTTTTTTCGCTCGCTTGGGTGAAGTGGTCAACCCGGTCTCGGCGGTTAAGATTAAAGGCGAAAAATTCACCAAACGCAAATATGATCTTGAAATGCGCGTGCGCCAAATTGAAGGCGGCCTGGCGAGCATGGGGTTGACCTCGGTGCGTCTCGATACCCAATCATTAATCGAATTATTTTTTTCGACGTATAATACGGATATTGCCCTGACTCAAGAATTGGGGAATATGAAAGATTTACGTGTCGAGCGAACTAATTAAAACCTATGGCTTTTAAACCAACCAGCGTAGCAAAAGAGACAGGCGTGCGGGAAAACGTCTTGGAAAAGGAACAAAAAAAGCTGGTCCAACAATCCAACGAAGAATTGATCACGCTTGAGGAAGAGCGGATTTATCGTGAAGGCGTGGTCTCGATCCGCGATTTGATCGCGCCGGCCGCTTTTAATGTTGAGCCCAGCTTTATCCAGCTTGGGACTGTTTTTTGCCGGACGATTTTTACCACCTCTTATCCGCGTTATATTTCGGTTGGTTGGAGTTCGCCGGTCATCAATTTATCACATACCATGGACATAGCCATGTTCTTTTATCCGGTCAGGGCTGAAATTATTTTGAAGCAGCTTAAAAATAAAGTCGGCGCTCTCGAGGCGCAAATAACCGCCGATCACGACAAGGGCGCGCCGCGCGACCCGCTGCGCGAAACCGCTTTGCGCGACATCGAACAGCTCCGCGATAATTTGACTCAAGGCACGGAACATTTCTTTCAGTTCGCTTTTTATATCACCGTTTACTCGGAAAGCAAGGAAAAACTCGACCAGGTGACCGAGGATATTGAAAGTATTTTCGGTTCAAAACTTATCAACACGCGAAAAGTTTTATACCAAGCCGAGCAAGGTTTCAATTCCACGTTGCCGCTATGTACCGACGAACTTCTGGTGACATTTAACATGAATTCTAGTCCGATTGCCGCTTCCTTTCCGTTTATTTCGGCCGAATTAACCTCGGATGGCGGTATTTTGTATGGTATCAACCGGCACAACAACAGTTTAATTTTGTTCGATCGATTTTCGCTCCAGAACGCCAACATGGTTGTTTTTGCGACATCGGGCGCCGGTAAAAGTTACGCCGTAAAATTGGAAATTTTACGTACTATGATGATGGGTGTGGACGTGATAGCGATTGACCCGGAAATGGAGTATAAACATTTGTGCGATGCCGTCGGCGGCACGTATATCAACATTTCGTTATCTTCGGAAAGCAAAGTCAATCCGTTTGACCTGCCGCGACCGGTCGGTCAGGATATTTCAACCGCCGATATTATTCGTGGAGCCGTAATAACCGTGAAAGGATTGCTCCGCATCATGCTTGGTGGGCTTACTACTACGCAAGATTCACTTATCGATCGCGCGCTTATTGAAACGTATGCCAAAAAAGATATTACCGGCGATGCCGACCTTCGGACCGTTGAGCCGCCGATTATGCAGGATTTGGAAGAAATTCTCGAAGGCATGGAAGGTTCCGAAGAATTAGTCTTAAAACTAAAAAAATTCACCGAAGGCACGTTTAGCGGTTTGTTCAACTCACCGACGAACGTCGATATGAAAAACCAGTTGGTTGTTTTCAGCGTGCGCGATCTCGAAGACGAGCTCCGACCACTCGCCATATACGCCATCGTCAACTATATTTGGAATGTCGTCCGTTCCGAGCGCAAAAAACGCATTCTTGTTATCGACGAAGCCTGGTGGCTTATGCAACATGAAGACTCCGCGCGCTTTATTTTCGCATTAGTCAAAAGATGTCGTAAATACTTTCTGGGGGTCACGACCATCACCCAGGACGTCAACGATTTCTTGAAATCACAGTATGGACAGGCTATTGTGACCAACTCTGCCTTGCAGCTTCTCATGAAACAATCCCCGGCGGCGGTTGATTTGGTGCAAAAAGTGTTTTTACTGACCGAAAGTGAGAAATATTTACTATTGGAAAGTGCTGTCGGTGAGGGAATATTTTTTGCCGGTTTCAAACACGCCGCCATTAAAGTCGTCGCTTCTTACACCGAAGATCAGATCGTGACGACTAATCCGGAGCAGCTTATGGAAATAGAAAAAGCTAAAAAAGAATTTGAAGAACAATTAGAAAAATAATGTTTTACTATGTCTAGAGTCCGTTTTTTGGCCATCGTCGGGGCTATCGCCCTGGTTTTTGTGGGGTTATACTTTTTCTTGCGCGCAAGAAAAACAGCGACGCCGATACAAAATCAAACAGTCGACACGACCGTAAACCCGAAGCCGGCAGAACCAAAATCCGTTACGGCCACAGAAATTCCCGCCGGAGCAACAGTCAAAGTGGTGACCACTCTTGAGGCCGAACAAAACGGCGTCAAACAGCTCGCTAAAGTGTTTGTAGAACGCTATAATAGTTATTCCAGCGACAATAATTACCAAAATATCCGCGAAATTGAAGAGTTGGTAACGCCGGCATTGTGGACCAAGATCAGCGCGCGCTTGAGCACGCCGCCGCAGCCATCGGCAACTTTTATGTCGGTCATTACCGAAACGATAAACGCGACGATGGCCGATTGGAAAACCGATCGGGCGACGATCACGGTGAAGACGAGGAAAATTACCGAAAATGAAGGAAAACAAACCGAGCAGTATCAGACAATTTCGGTGGTTATGGTCAAACAAAATTCAATTTGGTTAGCGGAAAGTTTTACGACTATCTAACGTATGTGGAGGAGGGGAGTGGAGTGGGTTATCGACCTGCTTTTTCCGTTACAATGTATTTCCTGCGGGTGTGAAGGCGAGTGGTGGTGCTCAGCTTGTTTTAAGTTGGCAATTTCTCCCCAAACGTTTTTGCTTATCGCCCCGCCATTTTCGGCTGCCACGCCTTTATTAGCCGGCTCACCCTTGCAAAGTATTTCATCTCTTTTTGTGTATCATGAGGACCAAGCAATTGGAAAATTAATAAAACAGTTTAAATATGGCCACGCCCACGCCATGAAAGAATTATGGGAACAGATGCTCGAAATTTCATTAAACATTCCTGCCAATATCAATGCTGATGCTTCAATAATCCCCATTCCACTGTATCGCCGCCGAGAACGAGAGCGCGGGTATAATCAAGCCATGCTTTTAGCCCAAATCGTTGCCAAAAAATATAGTTTCCCGCTCCAAACAAACTTGAAACGTATCCGCGAAACCAAACAACAAGTTAAACTACATCGCGACGAACGCTGGGCCAATGTATCCGAAGCGTTTGCCTGGAAGAGTACCACGCCACCTCCACCAAAAATAATTCTTGTTGATGATGTGTATACCACCGGCGCGACCATGATGAGCGCCGCCGAAACTCTTCTCGCTGCCGGCGCGAAAGAGGTCCACGGCTTCGTTTTAGCGAAGGGTTAATAAAAGAAGACACTATATCAGAACCTTATAAAAAGGGAGTAGGTCTTAAGAAGTGGCTTGTTGGAAATACGCTAGCCAGGCCGTTTGAAGCGACAATGTTTTTGATTTCAAAACCAAAAGCAGGAACTGAAAATAAAAAGTGAGCGTTGAGCTCACTTCAAGATATCTTCTGCATAATAACCAAATGGCAATTATAGGTTCTTGTTTTTGTTTTATCTATCAGCATAACGAGCGGCAACCGCGTTTCCTCAAGCATCTTCCAAATGTTAGGATCAAAAAGTACTTTCATATTTGGAACATGTAAATGTTTTGGGGCGGGTGATAAATCCCAATTATAGGGATCAACCACTAATGCCACCCCTCCTTTTTCTAAGAGAGAAGCAATTTTTTCAACAAGCGCACGTGGATTTTCCACGCGGTCGATAATGTTTACACAGCTTATGAAAGAAAATGGAGCGTTTGCGAATTGCTCGCTTATAACATCTCCGGTAATGAAAATACTCGAACTCCGGTCCAAGTGATAAAGGATTTCTTTGACTCTTTTTTCCTTCATTTTATTACAAAAGGAAATGAATTTCTTACTCGTGTCTATGCCGACGGTGGCTCGCGTTCCCAGCTTTTCATACTCAAAAACAAGACGGCCGGTTGCACAGCCGATATCAAGGACAACACTATTGGAATTAATATGCTTCTTCGCTAAGAGAAGAATTTCACGATAAAAATTTTCAGAGATATTTTTGGGCTGCGAAGAAAAAAAGGGTCCCCAATGGGCCACTCTATAATTGCGAAGCATCTGCTCCGTCTCGTAGCGAGATGGAAATAGGTAATACCAAAACATGGTGGAGAGATAGGGCGGTCGCCAAAGGCGACCTATTCGAACGCGCTCACTTCGTTCGCTTCACGAAAACCTTTGGGTTTTCGTGAGCTTTCCTCAACAGGTAAGAAACTCCGTTTCTTACCATTTTCCGTTCGAATCCCCTCGTCATTCTACATCACAATAAAATACCCCGCAAATGCGGGGTATTTTATTGTGCGGAGAGGGTGGGATGATGTTGGAACGTGGATGACTAATGTTAGACTAAACTAACTTTTTCTTACCCTTAATAACCGGCAAATAATTTTCCTTGCTAACTATTTTTTTACCAGTTTCTTTTTCCATTTGATTTCTAGCGATCCCAGCCACATTTCCACCACGTTTAGCCGCTTTTTTATTTTCTACAAATCCGGTTGGGTTTTCTACTTTGGTAATTTCTGTTGTAGCTGCTTCACCAAGCATAGAAAAAATTAGTTCCAAATCATTCATGTGATCACGCAAATTTTCTCGTTTTAATCCTTTTATTTTTTTGTGTTGACCGGGCGTAACACCAAAAGTTGCGTTGGCAATCTCGGCAGTCAAAATTTCATATTCTTTTTGCTCTTTAACACCGTGTTTCTGCCATTCATCAGTAAGTGTTTCGCGAATTTCAATACCACGCATTCGCTTTTCAATCCAACTATCCGGGTAACCTTTTAATTTATATATCATTCGCGTGCGTTTGGTAGCTAACTCTGGATTCTCAATTTCCTGCACACGCTCATAGCCTACTTTTGCCAACCAACGTTTGAATGGCTCGGCTTTTGGAGACGGAATTGATTGTATAATACGAAAAATTCCTTCGGTGTTGGCACAATCAGTTTCATATTTTTTACCATCAGATGACTCCAGTTTCAGTTGTCGACAAATTGTCGATAACTTAATTTTTTCCTCATTATTTACACGAATTTTCATCCTATACCAATAATCCTTTGGGTCTACGCTACCTGTCAAAACCTCAACTACATCCACCACCGAAAACCACCATTCGTTTTGAAATAATGTCTTACGAATTTGCTTGCCTTTAAAAAAGGCTAATTTTGTTTCCTCCATACAAAATTTGATTAATAAATTTATGCAATTATCATATAATAAAATAACCCTGTTGCATAGGGGTTATTTTGTGTGCGGTCGTTTTTGACTGATGTTCGAACTTTCTTTGAGCAAAACCCCAACTAAGGAAGCCAG
>Ga0209343_10007732_pt1 | contig 12615 bp, 16 predicted proteins | sample RifCSPlowO2_02_FD_184026 | JGI IMG/M metagenome (GOLD analysis project Ga0209343, IMG submission 184026) | Groundwater microbial communities from Rifle, Colorado - Rifle CSP2_plank lowO2_0.2 (SPAdes) (version 2) | ecosystem: Environmental > Aquatic > Deep subsurface > Groundwater | place... | reverse complement strand
GGCCTTCGTCGGCAGCCACATCACCGGCTACGACAACGCGCTGCTGGGCATCCTGCGCCACTTCTGGGACGGCAAGGCCAAGACCACCGAACCCCTGGTCCGCGTGCCGAACGACAGCATCAACTTCATCGGTGGCTTCGACGGTTACGTCGTCGGCAACATGAAGGAAATCCGCCGCATCTTCGATCTGTTCGGTGTGCAGGTGAACATCATCTGCGATCCGTCCGGCAACTGGAACACGCCCACCGACGGCGAGTTCCGCATGTACGCCGGCGGCACCTCGAAAGAAGAAGTGGTTGCCGCGCTGCACGCCAAGGCCACCATCGTGTTCCAGGAATTCTGCTGCGAGAAGACCAGCAAGTTCATCGCCGAACACGGCCAGGAAGTTGTCACGCTGAACGCCCCCATCGGCGTTGCCGGCACCGACCAGTTCCTGATGGAAATCTCGCGCCTGACCGGCAAGCCGATCCCGGCCGAGCTGGAAAAAGAGCGCGGCGAACTGGTCGACGCCATGGCCGACAGCCAGGCCCACCTGCACGGCAAACGCTACGCCCTCTACGGCGACCCGGACCAGATGCTCGGCTACGCCCAGTTCCTGCTGGAACTCGGTGCCGAACCCTCGCACGTGCTGGCCACCAACGGCACCGAAACCTGGGCCAAGAAAGTGCAGGAGCTGTTCGACTCTTCACCCTACGGCGCCGGCTGCAAGGTCTACCCCAAGCGCGACCTGTGGCACCTGCGTTCGCTGCTGTTCACCGAGCCGGTGGACTTCCTGATCGGCAACACCTACGGCAAATACCTGGAGCGCGACACCAAGACCCCGCTGGTGCGCATGGTGTTCCCGATCTTTGATCGCCACCACTACCACCGTTTCCCCACCTGGGGCTACGAAGGCGGCATGCGCGTGCTGGTCACCCTGCTCGACGAGTTCTTCGAGACGCTGGATGCCAACACGATCATCCCGGGCAAGACCGACTACAGCTACGACATCATCCGTTGAGGGCTCCCCCCGCGCCGCTTCGCGTCACCCCCCCAGGGGGCGCCGCTGGCGGCCGGGCAAAGCCCGTTCCGCGGCGGCCTGGGTGAGCTTCCCTTCGCTTGTCTGGTGCTGCCTCGGTCGGAGTTTTTATCTTTCTATAGGTGCCCTATGGCCAACGTGACATTCAGTTCTCCGCGCATGAAGAAGGACCTCACGGTCTATGCCATCGCGGGTGACACCAAGACCTTGCTGGCGGTGGCGAAGGCCAACAACATTCCGCTGGATTTCGAGTGCGAAAACGGTGAGTGCGGCTCCTGCCAGCTGCAGGTGACCGTGCTTTCGGGCAACACGCCGCACGGTGTGGCGCTGACCGAAAAAGAGAAGACCGTGCTGAAGCTGGCCGGCAAGATCACGGCGCAGCAGATCGCCGACGCCGAGACCAAGGACCTGCCGCCCCCGTGGCGACTGGCCTGCCAGTTCATCGTGCGCAACGAAGACATCGTCGTGAAGTTCTGATCATGGACGCCACCTACATCAAAACCACGCAGGACGGCCGCAAGGTTGAAGTGATCGACGGCTGGGTGTGTCTGGGTGGCGTGCGCGAGGCCGACAACCTGATCGCCATGGACGAGCACCCGAACCGCCAGGCGATCGCCAAGGCGGTGCCCGGTGCCACCCATGTGGCGGGTCGCCTGCCCCTGACCCTGCCCGAAGCCGCTGTGGCCCAGGGCGCCCTGTCGGTTGCGCAGCGGCAGTTTGACGCCAGTCCGGCCGGCATCACCCAGCGCTTGCGCAAAGCCGTCTGGGCCAAAACGGCCGCTGAAGGCGTGGAGTGAAAGCGGGTTGCCCGGCCCGGCGCCGGCTGGCCCACAGCGGCTGGCCGCGCTGCCCGGGTGGTCGGCGCCCCTGGCGTTGTTGAAGTCCCCCAGCCACCGGAGAAAACCATGATCTATGTGGTGGAAGTGCCCGAACAAGCCGCCCCGCGCGCCTGGTTCGCCTACGACGAGGCCGACTTCGCCCGCAAGGTCGAGGCCGGCGATGCGTTGCAGCCGTGGGAAATCTTCGACAGCCTGAGCCCTCGCGAATTGCTCGACGACCTCGGCCACGCCGAGGTGGATGCGCTGGCGCGCGAGCGCTACCCGGCCATCTGCGCGCTCGGCGACAGCCATGGCTGGGACGCGATGCTGTACCGCGCCGACCACCTGCTGGGCAGCGGCGTGCTGAGCGCCGAGCCGGTGAGCGAGGCCACGGCGCTGGAGGCCGCGCTGGCCGCGCGCGGCGGACTCACCTGCGTCTACCGCGGCGACCGCGACGCCATCGGCGCGTTTGAAGGCGCCGACCCGCGCATCGCCGGCAAAGACAACTGGCACGCGCGGCGCGCCCTGTACGAACAGCTGGTGGCGCTGGAAGTGCTGGCCGACGACAACTGACCCCCAACCGATCCACGGCCATGAAGCTGCGCATCGAACGCACCCATGCCCAGACCCTGGCCGAGGAGTTCCCCGAGCTGGCCGGCCTGACGGACCAGCTGCGTTTCGGGCAACACGCCGAGACCCGGCTGCGCCTGCTGAGCGCGCCGGTGCTGGACCGTCTCGACCAGCTCTGGAACACGGGCGGCCCGGCCCAGCAGCGCCGCGCCGTGCAGCTGCGTTCGCTGCGCGGCCTGCTTGGCGTGCCCGGCGCCCAGCGCTTCACGGCCGACACGCTGGAAGACGTGGTGCCCGCGCTGGTGGCTTATCTGGCCGAGGGCAGCACCCACGGCTGGCTGTTCAGCGCCGACACCGACGGCGTGCCGCTGGCCTGGTGCCCGACCCGCATCGACTACACCCCGCCCTCGAACGACGAAACCGGCAAGGTCTACATCGACCTCAAGGCCAACGCCAAGGGCGGCCTGGTCAACCAGACCCTGCGCCTCTCGGGCAACGACGTGATCGGCCGCAGCGTGGCCGAGCTGCTGCTCGCGCGCGGCCTGGTACGCGAGACGCCCGAGCTGCTGCGCGCGTACGAAACGTCGGTGGCCACCTACTTCGACTGGCGAGCGCAGAGTGGTGCCCAGTTCCTCGGGCGTGGCCTGGCCTTTCACGCGCCCGACCCGAGCGCCACCCACCGCGACAGCGACTGGCTGCGCAAGGACATCGTGATCCTCTCGGCCCAGGGTGAGGCGGCGCGCCTGGTGAACGACGAGGCCGTGCTGCAGCAGCGCGACACCAGCCTGGAGACCCCGGGCGAGTTGCTGACCAATTACCTGAACAAGGCCGCCAAGAGCAGCCAGTACGACGCCGAGCAGGACGTGCTGGCTTTGAAGGCGGCGCTGCAGGACCGGCCCCGCCTGTTCCGCCAGCTGCCGGTGCACCCGCTGATCCTGATGTTCCACCTGGAGCTGCACCACCATGTGTGGGTGCATGTGGACGACCTCGAACCCTACGCCTACAAGCCCCAGCTCAAACAGCTGCTGGTCCTGCCGCCCGAGCAGACTGACCTGATCGACATCCTCACCGCCGAGATGGACGTGCTGATGGACGACATCATCGCGGGCAAGTCGGGCGGCACCACGGTGCTCTGTGCCGGCCCGCCCGGCGTGGGCAAGACGCTCACCGCCGAGGTCTACGCCGAGATCATCCAGCGCCCGATCTACCGCGTGCACTCGGGCCAGCTCGGCCTGAACGTGGCCACCATGGAGACGGCGCTGAAAGACGTGCTGCAGCGCGCCCAGCGCTGGGGCGCGGTGCTGCTGATCGATGAGGCCGACGTCTACATCAAGAAGCGCGACGACAACCTGACCATGAACGCGGTGGTGGGCGTGTTCCTGCGTGTGCTGGAGTATTTCAACGGCCTGCTGTTCCTCACCACCAACCGCGTCGACGACATCGACGAGGCCATCGTCTCGCGCTGCATCGCGCTGATCCGTTACCACCCGCCCGACGCCGCCGCCCGCGCGCGCATCTGGGGCGTGATGGGCGAGCAGTTTGCGCTGGCGCTGGCGCCCGGCATGGCCCAGACGCTGGCCGAGCTGTTCCCGGCCGCGACCGGGCGCGACATCAAGGGCCTGGCCAAACTGGTCGCCAAGTACTGCCGCCACAAGCAGGTGGACGCGAGCCGCGAGGTGTTTTTGCGCTGCGCGATGTTCCGTGGCCTGGACCCGGTGAGCACACCATGATCGCGCGCATGCAATACCTGATCCTGCAGAACAGCGGCGAGGTCATGACAAGCCTGCTCGCCGAGCTGCAGGGCGAAGACGAGCTGTTCGCCAGCGCCAACACCCTGGCCTGTGTGGAGATGCATCTGCTGCGCATGGCGCAGACCCTGGCGCACTGGCCGGAGCCGCTGCGCCTGCGCCTGGTCCAGCTCGACTGGCACGGCTGGGGCCGCCTGCAGGGCCTGCTGGAGAGCGACGGCCAGCCGCGGCGCGAAGAGGTCTGGTACGGCATCCACGCCCTGGTGCCGGCCACGCTGGAACTGATCGCCCAGCTGCGCCAGAAAGAGCCGGCCTGGTTCGAGCTGGATTTTTGACCGAAGGAAAATTGACATGGACTCCGTAGAAGAATTTCTGGCCCACACCATCCAGCTGGAAAACGAGGCCGCGCTGCGCTTCGGTCAGCTCGCCGACGCCATGCGCACGGCCGGTAACACCGAGGTGGCCCAGCTGTTCCGTCAGCTGGCCGACTACTCGCTGCTGCACCTGGGCGACGCACGCGAGCGGGCCGGCTACCGTTGCCTGCCCACGTTGGCCGAGGCCGACTACCAGTGGCCCGACATCGAGAGCCCCGAGGCCGCAGCGATCTGGGCCGCCGATCCCTTCATCGGCATCGAGCAGGCGCTGCAGGTGGCGCTGGACGCCGAGAGTGCCGGTCTGGCCTTTTACGACAACGTGCTGCAGACCACGACCGATCACGAGATCAAGGTGCTGGCGAAAGAGTTCGTGGAAGAAGAGGCTCAGCATGTGGCCGAGCTGGAGCGCTGGATCGCGTTGCACCGCAAGGGTGAAAAGCTTCCGATGCAGAAGTGAACCGCGGTGGTGGGGCGGCCTGTCGCAAAGCCACCGTGACATTTCCTCCAAAACCGCCACTGAAGAGCGAGCGACAAGCGAAAACGGACTGAAAAGCAGCGGTTTTTGGCTGGCACCCAACTTGCAAAGGGACTCCCAACCCACCGTCTGGAGTCCGCCATGTCTGTATCGCTCAAGGCCAAGATCGCTGAAGTGTTCGAGGAGCCCGGCTGCGACATCAACCAGGGCAAGAGCGAGAAGGAACGCAAGAAGGGTTGCACCAAGCAGCTCTCTCCCGGCGCGGCCGCGGGCGGCTGCGCCTTCGACGGCGCCAAGATCGCGCTGCAGCCCGTGGTCGACGTGGCCCACCTGGTGCACGGCCCCATCGCCTGCGAAGGCAACTCGTGGGACAACCGGCACAGCGCCTCGTCGGGTTCCACCATCTACCGCAGCGGCTTCACCACCGACATCAACGAACTCGACGTGATCTACGGCGGTGAGAAGCGCCTGTTCAAGTCCATCCGCGAGATCATTGAAAAGTACGACCCGCCCGCGGTCTTCGTCTACCAGACCTGCGTCACCGCGCTGACCGGTGACGACATCGAAGCCGTCTGCAAGCGCGCCGCCGAGAAGTTCGGCAAGCCGGTGATCCCGGTCAACGCGCCCGGCTTCGCCGGCCCCAAGAACCTGGGCAACAAGCTCGGCGCCGAAGCCCTGCTGGACTACGTGATCGGCACCGTCGAACCCGAGTTCACCACCGCCTACGACATCAACATCATTGGCGAATACAACCTGGTCGGTGAACTCTGGCAAGTGAAGCCGCTGCTCGACGCCCTGGGCATCCGCATCCTCTCGTGCATCTCGGGCGACGGCCGCTACAACGAGATCGCCAGCGCCCACCGCGCCAAGGTCAACATGATGGTGTGTTCCAAGTCGATGATCAACATCGCGACCAAGATGGAGCAGCGCTACGGCATCCCGTATTTCGAAGGTTCGTTCTACGGCATCAGCGACATGAGCGAGACCCTGCGCCAGATCGCCAGCCTGCTGGTGAAGCAGGGCGCCGACGCCGAACTCATCGAGCGCACCGAGCGCCTGATCGAGGTGGAAGAAGCACGCGCCTACAAGCGCATCGCCGAATACAAGAAGCGCCTGCAGGGCAAGCGCGTGCTGCTGATCACGGGCGGCGTGAAGTCCTGGTCGGTGGTGGCGGCGCTGCAGGAAGGCGGCATGGAAATCGTCGGCACCAGCGTCAAGAAGAGCACCAAGGAAGACAAGGAAAAGATCAAGGAGATCATGGGCGAAGGCGCCGACGCCCACATGATCGACGACATGACGCCGCGCGAGATGTACGCGATGCTCAAGGATGCGCGCGCCGACATCATGCTCAGCGGTGGCCGCTCGCAGTTCGTCGCGCTCAAGGCGCGCATGCCCTGGCTCGACATCAACCAGGAGCGCCACCACCCCTACGGCGGCTACGAAGGCATGGTCGAGCTGGTGCACGAAATCGACCGCGCCATCTTCAACCCGGTGTGGCAGCAGGTGCGCATCCCCGCGCCTTGGGGCGACGACGGTGAAACCCTGGGCGCAGTCACGCCCGCCGTGACAGCCTCGTCGACCGACCACCTCAGCGCGGTGGCAGCGAACGCCATGGGCCTGGAGCCCGAAGAAATCCCGGTCTGACGCAACCCTAAGGAACACAGCCATGGCACGCGTCGTCGAATCCAAAAAAGCCTGTACCGTCAACCCGCTCAAGATGAGCCAGCCGCTGGGCGCGAGCTTCGCGTTTCTCGGTCTGGACGCTTGCATGCCGGTGATGCACGGCTCGCAAGGCTGCACCTCCTTCGGTCTGGTGCTGCTGGTGCGTCACTTCAAGGAAGCGATCCCGCTGCAGACCACGGCCATGAACGAGGTGACCACCATCCTCGGCGGCTACGAGAACATCGAGGCGGCGCTGCTCAACATCCGCAAGCGCGCGGCCCCCAAGGTGATCGCGATCTGCTCCACCGGCCTCACCGAAACCAAGGGCGACGACGTCGACGGCTACCTCGTCACCGCGCGCAAGCGCAACCCCGATCTGGCTGACACCGAAATCATTTATGTGTCCACGCCCGACTACGTGGGTGCGTTCGAAGACGGCTTCAAACACGCCATCACCGCCATCGTGAAGTCGCAGGTGAAACCGCTGCCGGTGGTGGCCGACCAGGTCACGTTGCTGCCCGGCAGCCACCTCACGCCGAGCGACATCGACGAGTTGCGCGAGATCATCCAGGCCTTTGGCCTGAACCCCATCGTGCTGCCCGACATTTCGGGCTCGCTCGACGGCCACATTGCGCCCGACTGGCGCGGCACCACCCTGGGTGGTACGACGCTGGAACAGATCCGCGCCGCGGGCGCCTCGACCTTCACGCTGGGCATCGGCGAGCAGACGCGCGAAGGCGCCGAGGCGCTGGAAAAGATCACCGGCACGCCGCTGGAGATCTTCGAGCGCCTGACCGGCCTGACCAGCAACGACCGCTTCCTGCAGCGCCTCTCGTTGCTGTCGGGCAAGCCCGTGCCGGCCAAGTACCGGCGCCAGCGCAGCCAGTTGCTCGACGCCATGCTCGACGGCCATTTCTACACCGGCGGCATGAAGGTCGCCATCGCCGCCGAGCCCGACCTGATGCTGGCCCTGGGCGGTCTGCTGCACGAGATGGGTGCCGAACTGACGTGCTGCATCAGTACCACGCAGTCCAAAGCCCACGAGCTGTTGCCGGCCGAGCAGGTGCTGCTCGGCGACCTGGAAGACCTGGAGACCGCCGGCGCCGACTGCGACCTGCTGGTCACGCACTCACACGGCCGCCAGGCCGCCGAGCGCCTGAACAAGCCGCTGTTGCGCGTGGGCTTTCCGGTGTTCGACCGCGTCGGCAACGCGCACAAGGTGAGCGTGGGCTACCGCGGCAGCATGAACCTGATCTTTGAAATCGCCAACCTGATGATCGAGCGCATCGCCCACCACCACGCGGGCGACTGGCCGCTCTCGCCCGAAGCGCAGCTGGCCACCAGGCGCATGGACCACCACGAGCCCCTCCCACCCACCCCGCTGGCAGCTGCCAGCGCCTGACCCAGGAGTCCACCATGAAGATCGCCTTCGCCACCCAGGACAAGGAGCGCGTGGACGCGCACTTCGGCTGGGCCAAGAGCATTGATGTCTACGAGATATCAGCCACCGGCCACCACTTCGTCGAGAGCTTCGAGTTCGGCGACAAGCTCGAAGAAGACGGCGACGAGGACAAGCTCGCGCCCAAGCTCGAAGCCATCAAGGACTGCGCGATCCTCTACGTGGCCGCCATCGGCGGCTCGGGCGCGGCGCGTGTCGTGGCCATGAAGATCCACCCGATCAAGGTGCCGCAGCCCGAAAACATTGCCGAGATCCTGGACAAGCTGCAGGCCGTGCTGCAAGGCACACCGCCGCCCTGGCTGCGCAAGGCCATGGCCAAGGACAGCGAACGCGCATTCGATTTTGAAGACGACGAGGTCACCCCATGAACGCCACCGCCACGCCCGAACTCGCGCCTGAGAGCGACGAGGCTTTTCTCTCCACACCCTTCGTGCAGCAGCTGATCAAGCAGATGCGCGCGCAGGACACGCACGGCAGCTGGGAAGGCAAGACCGACCTGCAGTTGCTCAAGCCCTTCATCCACACCGCCGAAGAGCGCCGAGCCCTGCCCATCCTCGGCGACCCGGACCCTGAGACCCTGTGGCACCTTGAGATCTTCTACAACGCCATCGCGGTCGCGATCGAGCGCGAGACCGGCCAGATGGTTTCGCCCATGATGAAGATGAGCCACGAAGGTTTCGGTCGCATGGTGCTGATCGCCGGCCGCCTGGTGGTGGTCAACAAGCAGTTGCGCGACGTGCACCGCTTCGGCTTCCCCTCGCTGGCAAAACTGTCCGACGCCGGCAGCAAGTTCCTGACCGAAGCCGTGGCCATGATCCGCGAATTTCCCGCAGTCGCCCAGTACGGAGCCTGACCATGAGCACCGAAGCCGACGAACTCAAGGCGCGCCTGAAGAAGGCCAACGCCCAGGCCACGCAGGCCAAGATGGACCTGCACGACCTGTCCGAGGACCTTCCCACAGGCTGGGAAAACATCCTCTCGGTGGCCCAGCGCTGCCACGACACCCACGCCACGCTGATGGACCTGCGCAAGGCCGTTGCCGCGGCTGCTGAAAGCTGAAGGAGAACCGCATGAGCGCCACATTCAGTATCACCATGCCCAGCGGCGCCACCTGGACGCCGACCTTTGTCGCCGCCCTGGACGAGAACAAATGCATCGGCTGCGGCCGCTGCTTCAAGGTCTGCCCGCGCGGCGTGCTCGAACTCGTGGGCCTGACCGACGAAGGCGAGCGCATTTCGGTGAGCCTCGACGACGATGACGACGACGAGGAATACGAAAAGAAGGTCATGACCATCGCGCACCAGGAGCTGTGCATCGGCTGCACCGCCTGCTCGAAGATCTGCCCGAAGAAGTGCTACACCCACGCAGCCGCGCCGGCCTGAATCCCCATGCCCGAGCTGGCCACTCCCCGACCCGACTGGAGCGCACTGGCCGAGCGCATGCAAAGCCGGCGCGATGAGGTCGACGACGTCTTGAGCCTGCTGCTGGAGCACGCCGACATGGCGGTGGGCCCGGCCGACGAGCTGCGCCAGGTGTCGTGGGCCATGGCCTGCGCCACGCTGGGCGATGAGCACCTGTGGCAAGACATGGGCCTGCCCTCGCGCGAGGCCCTGTCGCAGCTGATCGCCCACTGGTTTCCGTCCCTGGCGGCCCGCAACACGCAGCACATGCGGTGGAAGAAGTTCCTCTACAAGCAGCTCTGCCTGCGCGAAGAGCTGTCGATCTGCCGCTCGCCCACCTGCGAGGCCTGCTCCGAACACAGCGTGTGTTTTGGCCCTGAAAACACGCCCATGGTGGTGCTCGCCCAACCCGGGGAAGCACAAAGGGTTTGACGCAACTTGCCTACAGATGGCCTACATGCAACACCCAAAGAAAAAGCCCGCTATCGTTAAGATAGCGGGCTTTCCTTTTTTTACTTGGTGCCGGAGAGATGAATCGAACACCCGACCTTCTCATTACGAATGAAAGGATATCTGTGTTTGCCCTTGTTGAGTGATGTAGATACAATCAATACAAATCAACAGCTTACAGTGATATTGCTGGATACATGACCAGCATCGTTGTTGATTCATATTGGTCTGTTTATCGAAAATCGTCTTACATCCGCCCTTACATCCTGGTCGATGTAAGACCGCAAAGGGCACGACATGGCAAAGATTGCGTTTACCGCTGGCAGGGTGTCCGGGTTCAAGTGCCCGCCCGACAAGAAGCAGGCGTTTCTGTGGGATGCGACCGTGCCGGGGCTGGGACTGCGCACAACGCCAGCCGGAAAGCCCGCGTATGTGTTCCAGAGCGTTTACCAAGGCAAAGACGTTCGTCTGACCATTGGTAGCCCTGTCGCCTGGAGCATTCCGAAGGCTCAGGAAAAAGCCCGTGAACTGCAACGCCAGATTGACGAAGGCCACGACCCGCGCGACCTGAAGCGCGACGTTTTGGCTGCAGCCGCTGAAAAGAAAGCCGCTGCCGCCGCCCAAGCCGTGACCGTGGGCGAGGTGTGGCCGCTGTACCTTGCGCAAGGCAAACCCAAGCGCCGTGACGCATGGAAGCCCGGCTATCGCGCCGACCTAGAGGCGATGGCCGCGCCCGGTGGCGTGGAGAAGAAGCGCGGCAAAGGCTTGACCCGACCGGGGCCGCTGTACCCCCTGCTGGCGCTGCCGCTGCCCGATGTGAACGAGGACAGTCTGAAAATCTGGTTTGACCGCGAAGCCCATGCCAGCAAGCACCAAGCCGCCCGGGCCTTGATGATGTTCCGGGGTTTCCTGCGCTGGTGTGCAGCAAGCCCCGAATACAAAAAGCTGATTGACCGTGAGGCGGGCAAAGCCCCGGCCATATTGGAGAACCTGCCGCAGACCGCACGCCGCACCGATGCGCTGGAAGCCGCCCAGGTTCCGGGCTGGTGGACCGGTGTGGAGCAACTGAGCAACCGCACCGCATCGGTGTACCTGCGCGCCTTGTTGCTGACCGGCGCCCGCCGCGAAGAACTGGCCGCGATGAAGTGGGTCGATGTGGATTTTCAGTGGCGCAAGCTGACCATTGCCGACAAGGTGGAAGCCACCCGCACCTTTCCCCTGAGCCCCTATCTGGCCCAACTGCTGGCGACCCTGCCGCGCACCAATGAATTTGTGTTCGCCAGCACCGGCAAGGCGGGCCGCATCGCCGACACCCGCGCCAGCCACGCCAAAGCGCTGCAAAGCGCGTCTATCGAAGGGCTGACCATTCACGGGCTGCGCCGTTCGTTTTCGCTGCTGGGTGAGGCCGCTGGGGCGCCCGCTGGCGCGATAGCCCAGGTCATGGGTCACAAGCCCAGCGCCACCGCCGAAGGTTACCGACCGCGCAGCGTGGACGCCCTGCGCCCGTTCCTTGAGCAGATAGAGGCCCACATCCTGGCGCTGGCCGGGGTGCAGTTCGACCGGAAGGCAGAGCCGGGCAAGCTGCGCGTTGTGGTTGCCTGAAATAACGCAACTACAAAAATTCCTTGTCTTTCAAATAAACGTAACTACAATAAAAGATGAATGTGACGTTCGACCCGGCCAAAGATGCCGCGAATCTGGCAAAGCATGGCGTTTCCTTGCTGGATGCAGCCGGGCTTGAGTGGGAAGCCGCTTTGCTGTGGCATGACGAGCGAATGGACTATCAAGAGGCCCGCATGGTCGGCCTGGTTCCCGTCAACGACAGATTGTTCTGCGTGGTGTTTGTTGACCGCCCGCCTGAGCAGCCGACCGAGCGCCGCATCATCAGCTTGAGAAGCCAACAGCCGAGAGGTGAAACGATATGCCAACAACGATTAAGACCCGCAGCGGGCGCGTGCTCAAACTGCCGACGCCTGCCGAGGATGCCGCCATCACCGCCGCAGCGCTGGCCGACGCTGATGCTGTGCCGTTCACGGATGCCGAGTGGGCGAAGGTGAAACCCTTGGTGCGACGTGGCCGCCCGCTGGGCAGTGGCAGCAAAACCCAGGTGACGCTGCGCCTTGACGTGGAGGTGGTGGAGAAATTCAAGGCATCCGGCGACGGCTGGCAAACCCGCATCAATGAGGCGCTGAAAAGCTGGGTGCGGACCCACGCCTGAGGCCCTGTCATGAAGACGCTGGACCAACTGAAAACCAAGCTGCTGAAGAACCCGCAGACCCGCGCGGAATATGACGCCCTGGCCAGTGAGTTCGAGACGGCCCGCGAACTGATAGCCGCCCGCACACAGGCCGGGCTGACGCAAAGCGACGTTGCGGAACGCATGGGCCCCACACAGAGAGTGATTGCGCGCCAGGAAAGCGGCTAACGAGCCCCGAGTCCGCGCACGGTGCAGCGATACGCCCATGCGGTGGGGGTGCGCCCTGTCGTTCGGATTGAGCCATTCATAAGTTAGAGGCACCCCTTGATGTACCTTCACCGAAATTTATGCCTAGGGAAGGTCTGCACAACCTCGGCGCCGCTGGGCCGATGTGAGACAGTGACGTCATGAAGCAAATGAGCCTGGGCGAGAGCGGATTCGAGC
>Ga0209343_10007730_pt1 | contig 12618 bp, 9 predicted proteins | sample RifCSPlowO2_02_FD_184026 | JGI IMG/M metagenome (GOLD analysis project Ga0209343, IMG submission 184026) | Groundwater microbial communities from Rifle, Colorado - Rifle CSP2_plank lowO2_0.2 (SPAdes) (version 2) | ecosystem: Environmental > Aquatic > Deep subsurface > Groundwater | place: Rifle... | reverse complement strand
GGCAGGACCCGGGAGGGCAGCCCCGCCCGACGCTCACCGTCTACGACGCGGTGGCGATGATCGTCGGCATCGTCATCGGCGTCGGCATCTTCAAGGCGCCGTCGATCGTGGCGGGCAACGTCGCGAGCGAGACGGTATTCATCGCGCTGTGGCTCGCCGGCGGCGTGATCTCGCTCGTCGGGGCGCTGTGCTACGCCGAGCTCGGCAGCTCGCATCCCCACGCCGGCGGTGAATACTACTTTCTCAGCAAGGCCTACGGCGACTGGCTCGGATTCCTCTTCGCGTGGGCGCGCATGACGGTGATCCAGACCGGGGCGATCGCCGCCATTGCGTTCGTGTTCGGCGACTATGCCTCCACGCTGCTGCCGCTGGGCGCGAAGAGTTCCGCCCTCTACGCCGGGCTCGCGGTCGTCGCGATCACGGCCCTCAACGTCGCCGGCACCAGCCAGAGCAAGTGGGTCCAGAACGTGCTGACGACCGCGCTCGCCCTCGTGGTGCTTGCCGTCGTGCTGAGCGGGCTGACCGGCGCGCCGGCGGCGGCGGCGCCCGCGCCGGCTCCCGCCGAGGGCAAGGCATGGTTCTCCGGGCTCGCGCTGATTTTCGTGCTGCTGACGTACGGCGGCTGGAACGAGGCGGCCTACCTCACGGCGGAAATGCGCGACACGCGGCGCAACATCGTGCGCGCGCTGGTGATCGGCATCGTGGTGATCACGGTGCTCTACCTGCTGCTCAACTTCGCCTACCTCAAGGTGCTGGGGCTGGCGGGCATGCGGGAATCGAAGGCGGTGGCGTCCGACCTGATGAAGGCGACCTGGGGCGAGGGCGGCGCGTGGCTGCTCGGCATCGTCGTGGTGTCGGCCGCGCTCTCGACGCTCAATGCCACGGTCTTCACGGGCGCGCGCACCAACTACGCGCTCGGCCGTGATTTCATCATTTTCCGCGCTCTGGGGCGCTGGAACGAGGCGTCCTCCGCCCCGGTCAACGCGTTGCTCGTGCAGGGCGTGATCTCGCTGGCGCTGGTGGGGCTCGCGTCCTTCACGCCGGACGGCTTCCAGACCATGGTGGCGTACACCGCGCCGGCGTTCTGGCTGTTCTTCATGCTGACGGGCATTTCGCTGTTCCTGCTGCGGCGGCAGGCGCCGGCCAACGCCGACCCGTTCCGGGTGCCGCTCTACCCGGTGACGCCGGCGCTGTTCTGCGCGGCGTGCGCCTGGATGCTGTATTCCAGCTTCAACTACGCCATGAGCCTCGACCCCGGCTCGATCGGCGCAATGGTGGGCATCGCGATGCTCGCGTCCGGCGTGCCGGTGCTGATGTGGGCCCGGCGCGCCGGTGCCGCCGCCGGCCGGCGGTGAGGGCACGGAGGGAAACCGAAATGGGCCTCGTGGAACGGGTGGGCGGCAGGCTTGCGATGGCGCTACTCCTCGCCGCGCCGGTGGCGGGCGCGCAGGAGGGCGAGGGCGACGTCGTCTACGTCCCGACGCCGCAGCACGTGGTGGAAGAGATGCTCGAATTAGCGAAGGTCGGGCCCGCGGACTCTCTCGTGGACCTCGGGTCGGGAGACGGACGCATCGTCATTACCGCGGCGAAGAAGCACGGCGCGCGCGGCCTGGGCGTCGACCTCGACCGCTACCTGCTCAAGCTCGCGAACGACAACGCGCGCAAGGAAGGCGTCGCCGACCGGGCGCGCTTCCTGGAGCAGAACCTGTTCGAGACCGACCTTTCGGCGGCCACCGTGATCACGACCTACCTGTTGCCCGAGATGAACCAGAAGCTGCAGCCGAAGTTCCTCGCGCTCCGGCCGGGCACGCGCATCGTCGCCCACGATTACGATTTCGACAGCAACTGGACCCCCGACGCCCGGAAGGTCATGGACGCGCCCGGAAAAACCGTCGGCGAACCGGGCAAGAGCTATATTTTCCTGTACGTCGTGCCAGCCCGGATTGCGGGGGAGTGGCGATCGCAGGTCCGGCACGGCCGCGCTACCGTCCCCTACGAATTCCGGTTCGACCAGGAGTTCCAGTTCGTGGAGGGAATGGCGCGCGCTGGCCGGCGCGAGGCGAAGATCCCCGAATTCAGGCTGGAGGGAGACCGGCTCGAGTTCACGGCCCGCTTGAACGTGCGGGGCCGGGTCGTCGATCACCGGTTCGCGGGAAACGTGAAGGGAGGCGTGATTGCGGGAACGCTCGCGATCGGGCAAGGCGCCGCGCTGCACCAGCAGCCCTGGACCGCGCAGCTCGTGAAGGCCGGGGAAATGAGCGATGGCACGGGCCGTCCGCCGCGCCAATACCGGCACCTCAAGCAGTAGTTTTCTAGCCCAGCCGGTCCACGATGTCCTTGGCTTCCTTGAGGCCCATCCCGGTGCGCTCGCGGATGAGCTTGATCGCCTCGACCTTCCGGCCCTGGGCAATGAGCGGACCAATCTCCGGACCCAATTCCTTCGCCATGCGAAGCAAGGAGGCCACGTCCGTCAGCCCGTCCCGGGCGGGACTCCTGCCTTCTTCTATCGATTCCACCGTTTCCTTCGCCTCCGCCAGCGGGGAGCCGGTCTTCTCGCGCACCAGCTTGATCGCCTCGATCTTCTTGCCCTGCGCAAGCAATCCTCTTATTTCGCCTGACAGCGAGTCGGGCGCGCCCGCGCCCATTACCCCGTCCGTATCCCGCGACCGGCTCGAGAACAGCTTCGTCAGGATGAACGGCAGGATGATGATCGCGGCGGCGATGAGGAGGTAGGTCAGGTCCACGTTAAGCCGCATACCACAGCACCGCGATGAAGTGGCACGTGGTGCCGGCGATCACGAACAGGTGCCACACAAAGTGAAAATACTTGATGCGTTCCGCCATGAAAAACACCGCCCCCGCCGTGTAGGCGATACCGCCCGCGAGCAACCAGAAAAACCCCCACCTGGGCACCAGAGTCCACACCGGCTCGATCGCGATCAGCACCAGCCAGCCCATCGCGAGATACACCCACGTCGAGAACGTCGTGTAGCGGACGCCGCCGAGGGACTTGAATACCGTGCCGACGATGGCGAGGGCCCACACCAGCCCGAACAGCGTCCAGCCCCAGGGGCCGTTGAGCACGCCGAGCGTGAATGGCGTGTAGGTCCCGGCGATCAGGAGGTAGATCGCCGAGTGATCGAGAATCTGAAAAACGCGCTTGGCGCGATTCGGCGGCAGCGCGTGAAACAGCGTGGAGGCGAGGTACAGCAGCACCATCGTGGTCGCGAACACGGTCGCGCCCACGATTCCCGCCAGGTCGCCACGGTTGACCGCAGTAATGACGAGAATCGGAAAGGCGACCAGCGCCGCCAGCAAGCCAATGCCATGGCTGACGCTGTTCGCGATCTCCTCGCCGAGAGTCTGCGGCCGCTCGTCCAGCGCCAACGCTGCCATCGGTTACTCCACCACACCGAGCCGGCCATTGTGGCTACCCATATACCAGAGGCGCCCGCCGGCATCGGTCACCATCTTGCGGATGCCGACGTTGTTCGAGGGCAACTGCACCACGCGCATCTGCTCGGTCTTCGGGTCGAAGCGCACCACGGTGTCGGTGTTGATCTCGTTGACCCACACCATGCCGCCGCCGTCCACGGTGACGGCGTACGGGCCGGCGTCGCCCGCGGGGAGCTGGTACTCCTTCACCACCTTCATCGCCTTCGGATCGAGCTTCGCCAGCTTGCCGTTGCCGTAGAGCGCGACCCACAGCATGCCGTCGGGGGCGGTCGCGACGCGGCGCGGGCGCGAGCCGCGGCCCATGCCCACTTCGCTCATCTGGCCGGTCTTCGGGTCGAGCTTGCCCATCTTGTTGTCGCCCATGCGGCAGAACCAGACGTTGCCCGCCTTGTCGAGCGCGAGGCCGTAGGGGCCGCCCGACGAGGGGTACTCCTTGATCGCGCCCGTTTTCGTGTCCAGGCTCGCCACCTTGTCGCCGCTCTGCATCGTGAACCAGATCGTGCCCTGGTCGTCGGTGATGACGAGCGTGTGGGGTCCGCCGCCGCCGGACGGCGTCTTGAATTCCGTCATCCTGCCGGTGGCGGGATCGAGCTTGCCGATCGTGCCGTTGCCGTTGCCGGTGGTCCACACCATGCCCTGCTTGTCCACGAGCAACCCGTGCGGGCGATGGCCGGAGGGCAGGTCCCACTCCTTGAAAGCATGCGCCCTGGGATCGAAACGCGCGACCTTGTTACCGCTCATCACGGAAATGTATATGCTGCCGTCGGGCGCGACCGCCGGATCGCGCGCGAAGCGCGGCGTCGGCACCGGCCACTCGCTCACCTTGCCGGCGAGATTCGGGTGCGCCCCGGGCGTGATGCCATAGTTGGAGCCGCCCGCCAGCGCCGCGAGCGGGATAATAGACAGGAGACAGAGAATCGCTTTCATCGCTATCGCTCCAAGATCAATGGACAGGATTCACACTGTCTATTTGCCTTTCCACTTCGGTTTCCGCTTCTCGACGAACGCCGCGATGCCTTCCTTCCCGTCCTCGGATTTCAGGTTGTCCACCATGGCCGTTGTGGCCACGCGGTAGGCCTGCGTCAGGTTTTCATCGATCTGCTCGTAGAAGGTCTTCTTGCCGGCCGCGACGACGGCGGGGGACTTGGCCAGGATGGACTTGACGAGCCCCTGCACTTCCGCATCGAGCCGGTCCGGCGTCACCGCGCGGTTGACGAGACCGTAGGCGAGCGCGGTGCCGGCATCGATCGGCTCGCCGGTCAACAACATCTCCATGGCGCGCTTGCGCGAGACGTTGCGCGCGAGCGGCACGCCGGGCGTGGAGCAGAACACGCCGAAATTCACCCCCGAGGTCGCGAACCGCGCCTCGGTGCTCGCGACCGCGAGATCGCATTGCGCGACCAGCTGGCAGCCGGCGGCAAAGGCGGTGCCGTGCACCCGCGCAATGACCGGCTGCGGCAGGCGCGTGAGCGCGGTCATGAAGCGGCGGCAGCGCTCGAAGACGCCCCTCTCGAAATCCGGATCCGCGTGCGACCGGATCTCCTTCAGATCGTGCCCGGCGCAGAACGCTTTGCCCGCTCCGGCGATGATCACGACGCGCACCGAGTCATTGTCGGCCAGGGCGGCGACCGCGGTCTGCAGCTCGGCGATCAGCGCGGCCGAGAGCGCGTTGTACTGCTCGGGACGGTTGAGCGTGAGCGTGACGACCCCGCGGTCGTGCTCGACGAGCAGCAAGCCGGTATCCGTGGGCGCGGGGGAAAGCTGGATGGCGGTCATATCCCTGTCCAAATGAATTATCATTATAATTCCGCGGCTTCAGATTTCCATGATTAATCCGCTGCGTAGGTTCGAGAGTGCAATTGCACAAGTGTAGGGGCTCGTGATGCGCTGGACCCGGCGCCGGGTGCTGCAGGCCGCGGCGGCTGGAGGCGCCGCCGTGCTGTTGCCCTGGGCGGGTGCGGTCGCGCAGAGCGGCGGGACGGGACTGCTGCGGGCGTCGAAGCAGGCGCTGGTGCTGGGCAACAGCCGCTACAAGCAAGCGCCGCTCAGGAATCCCGTCAACGACGCGAACGGGATGGCCGAAGCGCTCAAGAGCGTGGGTTTCGGGGTGGCGCTCGCGCTGGAGCTGCCTCGATCGGCGATGCAGGACGCGATCCGGGCCTACACCGACAATCTGGCCAAAACGAAATCGGTGGGTCTTTTCTATTTTGCCGGCCACGGCGCGCAGCTCGCCTGGCGTAATTACATGATCCCGGTCGATGCGGAAATCGCCGACATCAGCGAGCTGCGCGAGCAGGGGGTTGACGTCAACAGCCTGATCGAGGGCATCCGCAAGGCGGGCAACCCGATGAACATCATCATTCTCGATGCCTGCCGCAACAATCCGTTCGGCAGGGGCCGTGTCGCGCGACTCGATCAGAAGGGGCTGTCGCAGCTCGACGCGCCGCCCGGGACGCTGCTCGCCTATGCCACGGCGCCGGGCAACGTGGCGAGCGACGGCGAAGGCGCCAACGGGCTGTACACCGAAAACCTGCTGCGCGAAATAAAGACGCCTGAGGCGAAGATCGAAGACGTGTTCAAGCGCGTGCGGCTTCACGTGCGACGCCGCACCAATGGACAGCAGATTCCCTGGGAGAGCACGTCGCTGGAGGAGGATTTCTGGTTTGTTCCGCCCCGATCGCTGTCGAAGCTTGCGGACGAAGAAGCGGAGCGCGAACGCAAGCAGGAGGTGGCGCTGCGCGAGAAGCGGCGCGCCGGGGAGGAGGCCGAGCGCAAGCGCAAGCAGGAGCAGGCGTTGCGCGAGGCCAAACTGGCGGCGGAAGAGGCCGAACGCAAACGACAGCAGGAACTGGCATTGCTGGAGCAGCAGCGCATCGCGGAAGACATCGAGCGAAAAAGAAAGCACGAGTTGGCGCTGAAAGAGGCCCAGCGCCTGGCGGACGAAGCGCAGCGCAAGCGCCAGGAGGAACGGGCATTACAGCAGGCCAGGCTAGCCGAAGAGGAGGCCGCCCGGAAATACAAACAGGAACTCGCGCTGCGGGAGCAGCGGCGCGCGGAAGAAGAGGCCGAACGCAAACGCAAGGAAGCGCAGGCATTGCGGGAGGCCCGCCTTGCGGAGGAAGAGGCCGCGCGGAAATACCAGCAGGAGCTGGCGCTGCGGGAAAAGCAACGCGCGCAGGAAGAGGCCGAACGCCGGCGCACGCAAGAGCCGGCGCCAGGCAGCAAGCCGGAAGCAAAGCTTGTGGAACGCCAGTTCCAGGAGGAACTGGCGATCTGGGAGGGGATCAAGGCGTCAAGGGAGCCCGGGCCGCTGGAGGATTACCTGCAGCGCTACCCCAGCGGGCGATTCTCCGAACTGGCGCTGCTGCGGCTGGACCAGGTGCTTGCCCAGCTGGGCGAAAAGAAAATCCAAATCGTATCGGCGCCGGAGAATCCCTACACGAAGGGCACGGCGGCGGCGGACACGGCCTACAGGGTGGGAGACCGTTATGTCTATCGGCGGACCGACCTGTTGACGAAGCTGGAACGGAATCCGCAGCGTCTCCGTGTTACCGCGATCACGGAAACCGAGGTCATCTACAACGAGGGGCGGTTCGTCACCGACTTGCTTGGCAATAGCCTGCGCTTCGGGAAAGGGGCGGTCTGGTCGCCCAACCAGACGGTGCCCACCGAATTCACGGTGGGAAAACGCTGGGAAACCCGGTTCCACATCGTCACGCCCAAGGGGATCGATGCCGTCCTGGATCTGGAGCTTCGAATCGCGGGTCGCGAGCAGGTTACCGTGCCGGCGGGCACGTTCAACGCCTTCCGGGTCGAGGCGCGCGGCTGGCGCTCCGGTGGCGGTACGCCTCCCGTCGCGCAAGATTGGAAGACATGGTATGCGCCGGATCAGGTGCGCCGGCCGGTCGCGTCCGAAGTGTTCAATCAAGGCGCGAAAGGGATCGCCGCTTCGAACAGGAACGAGCTCGTGGCGTTTCACCAGTCGTGATTCTTGCGGCGGCGCGTTCGAGCCGGGCGCAGCCCTTCTGCTAGACTTCGCGCATGCCGCGGCATGCCCCGTTCATCGTCATACTTGCCTGCGGTGTGCTGCTCGCTGCGACGCGCGCGGCGGAGCCGCTCGATCTCAAGCTGCTCGATGCGCAGTTCAGGTGGCTGCGCGGGTCGCACCCGCAGCCCGTCGCCCGCGACGTCGTCGTCGTCGGCGTGGACGAGGACACCGCGAAGCGCTTTCCCGAGCCGATCACGCTGTGGCACGCGCATCTCGGCCGCTTCCTCGGGGCGATGGCGCAGGCGAAGCCCGCGGCGGTCGGCCTCGATATCATCCTGCCGGACCGCAGCTACGACACGGTGCTGCCGGGATCGGACAAGAAGCTGCTCAAGGGATTGCTGGATGCGCGGCTGACTTTCCCCTTGGTGCTGGGCCAGACGGTGGACCCCTCCGGCGCGCCGCGGGCGATACAGCCGCTGTTCGTCAAGATTGCCGGCAACGCGGGTTACGCGCTGTTCCCGGTGGACCGGGACGGCGTCGTGCGCCGCTTCGACGAGCGGCTGGGGGAGGGCGACCAGGCCGTTCCGACGCTGGCCGGCCAGCTCGCGCGGAGCCTGAAGGTGGAACCGCGGCCGGGATATATCGATTTCTGGCGCGGCGCCCCGTTCAATTACGTGCCGCTGCAGCAGGTGCTCGAGTGGGCGGAGAAGGGCGACGACGCGGCGCTCTCCGGAGCCTTCCGCGACAAGGCGGTGCTGATCGGGATGGTGTTCCCGTTCGAGGACCGGCTGCGCGCGCCGGCGCAACTCGCCTCCTGGGAGCTCGAGGCGCCCACCACGCCCGGCGTGCTGCTGCACGCGCAGGCGTTGCGCAACCTGTTGAACGGCGGTTTCGTGCAGCCGGCGCCCGGTGTCGCGACCGTGGCGACCTGTATCGTGCTCGCCGCGCTGTGGTTCGTCTCGGGCGCCTCCGGCCTGATTGCGCTGCTGCTTGCGACCGTTATTGCCCTGTTGGCCGGTGCCTCAACCTGGCTCCTCGCCCAGGGCTGGTATTTCCCTGCCGTCGCGCCGGCGCTGACGGCGGTGCTCGCGCTGGGCGGGAGGAACGGCTACGACACGCTGCTCAAGCTGCGCGAGCGGCGGCGGTTGCGAGCCTCCTTCGGCGGCTACGTCAGCCCGCCGGTAATGGAGGAGATCCTCGCCGGCCGCATCCACCCGGAGATGGACGGCGAGAACAAGTTCGTCTGCGTCCTGTTCTCCGACATTCGCGGCTACACCACCCGCAGCGAAGGCATGACGCCGGAGCAGGTGATCCGCTTTCTCAACCGCTATTTCGAGCAGACCGTTGCATTGATCCACGCGCGCGGCGGCGCGGTGGTGAGCTTCATGGGCGACGGCATCATGGCGGTGTTCGGCGCGCCCCAGCCGCTCGGCAATCCCTGCCGGGAGGCGTTCGAGGCCGCCCGCGCCATGCTGAAGTTCGTGGCAGAACTCAACGCCCAGTTCCAGGCCGAGGGCGAGGCGCCGATCGCCATCGGCATCGGGCTCCACGCCGGGGAGGCCGTGGTCGGGCACGTCGGCTCCTCGTCGCGCCATGATTACACCGCGATCGGCGACGTCACCAACGTCGCCTCGCGCCTCGAGAGCCTGACCAAGGAGGCGGGATACAAGGTGGTGGTCTCGCAGGAAGTGGCCGGCCGCCTGGGCGCGGTCGAGGGGCTCGCTCGCCTCGGGCCGATGGCGATCAAGGGACACTCGCCGGTGGAAGTGTATGGCTACGATCGCGCCTGAGGCAGCCGACGCCTTTCGCAGCCGCTTCGAGTTCAAGAAGGAACTGGGCAAGGGCGGCATGGGGGAGGTCTATCTCGCGCACGACGCCTATTCGCAGCGCGACGTGGCGATCAAGATCGCGAAGCTGGCGATGCTCGAGGACCCCGACGTCGGCGCACGCGTGAAGAAGATGTGGCTCAACGAGACGCGGCTCGCGGGGAAGCTCCGTCATCCCTACATCGTCGAGATCCACGAGGCCGGCGTCGCCGAGGACTTCGGCTACCTCGTCATGGAGTACGTCGAGGGCGGCACCCTGCGGCCCCATACCCGGGCCGGGAACCTGCTGCCCGTCGAAACGGTGATCGAGATCATCTACAAGGTCTGCAACGCGCTCGAATACGCCACCACCCTCGGGCTCCTGCACCGCGACATCAAGCCCGCCAACGTCATGCTGACCGCCGACAACACGGTCAAGGTCATGGATTTCGGCACCGCCTACTTCACGCAGTCGGACGAAACGCAGGTGTTCGACGTCGGCACGCTGCCGTACATGCCGCCCGAGCACTTCAAGAAGCGGCCGCCGACGGTGCAGTCCGACATCTACGCGGTCGGCGTCATGGCCTACCAGATGCTGACGGGCGCGCTGCCGTTCAACGCCAACTCGTTCCAGGAGATGATCCACGAGAAGCTGCATGAGAGTTTCGTGCCGCTGGAGACGCGGCGCAAGGACCTCGCCGGCGAGGTGCGCTTCGCGGTGCACCGCGCGATACACCCGGACCCCGAGATCCGCTACGGCTCGTGGCAGGCCTTCTGCGACGACCTCGCGCACGCGCTGCCGCAGATCAATCGCTCCCGCGAGGTCGCGTTCGAGACGGCGCGCTTCGATACGTTGAGCAAGCTCCCGTTTTTTTCCGGGTTCGCGGACGCGCAGCTGTGGGAGGCGATCCACATCAGCGAGTGGAAAGACGTGCCGGAATCCACCGTGATTTTCGAGCGCGGGGACGCCGGCGGCAGCATTTACGTGATCGCCAAGGGTGACGTCGTCATCCTGCGCGACGGGGTGACGTTGAACCGCCTCGGGCCGGGCGAGTGCTTCGGCGAGCTCGCCTACCTCGACGAGGAGAAGCCGCTGCGCTCGGCCACCGTGAAGTCGCGCACGCCGCTGGTGCTGATCGAGATCAATGTCGAGGCGCTGGCGCAGGCGAGCGAGGCGCTGCAGACGGACTTCACGCGCGCATTCATGAAGGTCATGGTGCGGCGCCTCAAGCACGCCGACAAGCGGACGCTGGACGTGCTGGGCGGCCAAAGCTGAAGTGTGAATATTCAACAAGCCGGGCGTGCGGTCCGGCATGGCGCCATGGCCGTCCACGGCATAGAATTTATCGATATTTCGCAAGGAGATGGAGCATGGCGGTGTCCACGTTGAGCCGTATCCTCGGTGGCTGTGCAGCCGCAGCGATACTTGTCCTGGGGGCGGCACCGGCGGTGGCGCAAAGCGTGGCCATGGTGACCGACGTTTCGGGCCGGGTCACGGGGGCGGGCGCCGTGACGATCCTGACGGAGATCGCGGTCGATGCGAGCCTCCGGCTCGACGCCGGCAGCAGGCTGGTGGCGATCTATCTCAAGTCGGGCGACGAGTACACCTTCACCGGTCCGGCGCAGGTCCAGTTCCGCGCCGTGGAGCCGCGGGTCATCCAGGGCGCCAGGGCGCAGAAGAAAGCGAGCCCGCTGGGAAAGGGCGGCAATGTCACGATCAAGCCGATGGGCGTCGCGCAGGCGGCTTACGTGATGCGCAGCGGACGTACCACTGCGCGCATCAAGCTGCTCACGCTGTCCGGCACCAAGTCACTGGAATCCTCGCCCGAGTTCCGCTGGCAGGAGCTTGAAGCGGGCGTGGCCTATCGCTTCGAGCTCACCGATGACACCGGGAAATCGCTGCATGTGGCGACGGTGACGGGATCGGGCTTCAGACTGCCGTCGTCTGTGCAGCTTCGGGAAGGGGTGGGTTATACCTGGGAAGTGTCGGCCCGCACGCCCGAGAAGCGGCGCTACGTGAGCGCCGGCGATTTCAGCCTGGCTTCCGCTGATTTGAGGACGCAGGCCGAATCGCTGCGCCCGGCGGATGGCGCGCCGGTGTCGGAGCGCGTCGCCTACGCCGCGTGGCTCGAGAACGCCGAGCTGCGTGACGAGGCGCGCCGCTACTGGCGGGCGCTGGCGAAGGAGCGGCCGGAGGACGAGAAACTCAAGGCGCTCGCCGCGGAGTAGCCGGGATGCTGACCCGCCGCCGCCGCGTGCTGCAGGGAATGCTCGGGGCCGGCGCGCTGGCGCTGGCCGGGCGCAAGGCGGCGGCACAGTCACGCGGGCCGGGTGCCGCGGCGGATAGCCAGCGGCAGCTTCACGCGCTGCCGCGCCAGGCGCTCGTCATCGGCAACAGCCAGTACAAGGACGCGCCGCTCAGGAACCCCGCCAACGACGCCACCGCGATAGCCGGAGCACTCAAGCAGGCGGGGTTCGAGGTCGTGCAGGCGCTCGATGCCGGCCGCGCGGCCATGCTCGACGCGATCCAGGCTTTCGGCGGCGGCCTGGAGCGGCAGGGTGCCGTCGGCCTGTTCTATTTCGCGGGGCACGGCGTGCAGCTGGCCTGGCGCAACTACCTCATCCCCGTCGACGCGGTGGTGGACAACCCGGAGGACGTGCGCGAGCGCGCGGTGGAGCTGAACACGCTGCTGCAGGGGCTCACGCGGGCGAAGAACCCGATGAACGTGATCATCCTCGACGCCTGCCGGGACAACCCGTTCGGCACGCGGGTTCGCCCCGAGCGGAGGGGGCTGAGCCAGTTCGACGCGCCGCCCGGGTCGCTGCTGGCCTACGCAACCGCGCCGGGCAACGTGGCGAGCGACGGGGAGGGCGAGCATGGTCTCTACACGGAGAACCTGCTGCGCGAGATCCAGGTGCCGGAAGCCAAGATCGAGGACGTCTTCAAGCGCGTGCGCCTGCACGTGCGGCGCAGGACGAAGGGGCAGCAAATTCCCTGGGAGAGCACCTCGCTCGAGGATGACTTCTATTTCGTTCCGCCCAGGGCGGTGGCGCTGGCGGCCGAGGAAGCACAGCGCGAAAGAAAGCGGGAACTGGCATTGCTCGAGAAACGGCGCGCCGCGGAGGAGGCGGAGCGCAAGCGCAGGGAGGAGCAGGCGTTGCGCGAGGCCAGAGCTGCGGCGGAGGAGGCCGAACGCAAGCGCCGGCAGGAACTCGCGGCGCTGGAGCAGAAGCGCATCGCGGAGGAGGCCGAGCGCAACCGTCAGCGCGAGCTCGCTCTGAAGGAGGCGCAACGCGTGGCCGAGGAAGCCGAGCGCAAGCGTCGCGAAGAGCAGATCCTCGTCGAAGCTCGACGCGCGCAGGAGGAAG
>Ga0209343_10007729_pt1 | contig 12619 bp, 9 predicted proteins | sample RifCSPlowO2_02_FD_184026 | JGI IMG/M metagenome (GOLD analysis project Ga0209343, IMG submission 184026) | Groundwater microbial communities from Rifle, Colorado - Rifle CSP2_plank lowO2_0.2 (SPAdes) (version 2) | ecosystem: Environmental > Aquatic > Deep subsurface > Groundwater | place: Rifle... | reverse complement strand
CGTGTCTTGCTCCTGGGCGCGGAGCGACTTTTTTTTAGCGGCAAGCCCATCCGCCGGAGCAGTCGCCACAGATGCTGCATACTGAAGTGCACCCCCTCGGCTTCCCATAACCCCTGCTGCAACTCCACCAGCGTGCGGTCCGGCTGCTCCCGCAACAGGCGGCGCAACCGCGCTTCCACCTCCGCCGTCGCCCCCTCACCTGCTGTTTGCGGTATGTTAGTATGGAACGTTGTAATCTGCGCCAAGGGAACCAATCCGTTTTTTCTGGCGCAGGCCACGGGATGCGGTGAGGTGCGAGAGTGGTTGAATCGGGCGGTCTCGAAAACCGTTGAGGTCGAAAGGCCTCCGTGGGTTCGAATCCCACCCTCACCGCCAGTTCAGAATCAACAACGCAGCTCGTTTTTCTGCCGTCTTGTGTTAGTAGCTCCTTGATATTCTGGAACGGACCAGGAGGCCCGTCACCACTTGCCTCTTATTGAATACCGATGGTCACGCTCGGTCCGGTGATCCAGGCTGCGCTGACCTGAACCGTTGCCATTCCTTTTGCTGTACCCGAAGGAACCCGGAAGTTCACCTTGTAGCCGTCCACCGCACCGGGGAGACCGACCGCGGCCAGCACCTCAGCCGGTTGCCCATTCACTGTTACGCCGACCGGCGAATTCACCACCGCCGGGGGCGTGGCTGGAAACGGTTGGCCGGGATCAACGCCGGGACGCGTCGGCCCGAGGCCGGTGGCACGCAGAGATAAGACCTCTCCCGCCGCAGCCGGCGTGGAGGCAGTGACGAGCGAGGAGTCGCTGGAGTGCAGAACGGCCGGTCCGCCGAAAATAGTTTCAATTTGCGGCACTGACATCGGGATCACAGTCAGCAGCCACCGAAATTTGCCTCCTCCATTTTTACGCCTGTTGGCGGGGTCCTCCGCCATTGACGCAAAACGAAAAATGGGAACTTCCCGTGAAGTCCCCCTCGCGCCGCCCTGTTGGCCGCGCGCGCCGAGAAACGCTCCCGTGCCGCCCACAATCGCCAAATTTCCCCCGGTTTGGGCCAAAGGCGCCCCTGGGGGAGGGGATCCCCCATTCGGTCCTAAAGTCACAATGGTCCCAACCGGCGTACCGTCGCTCTTCAAGATCTCAAAGGTGTTGAATCGGATCGAGACCCGCGTAGTGTCAGCGATTGCCTTTCCAGGATTGGGAGCCGGGCTCGCGCCAATCGCCCACGCTCGAGCGGCGAGTGTACCCTTGGCAGGCTGGCCATTGACGGCCACGATGTCCCCTAGGACAAGGACCACATTAAAGGTCCTTGGCATGACTGCGGGTGTGACGTTGGGATCGGTTGCAAGTTTTGATGGATCAGAGATGGGACCCTGGTACTCAATGACGTTTTCGGTGTCGATTGTGAGGATGGTAGGTGGTGCCACTTGCGCCTGTCCCCGATTGCAATACACCGCGACCAACAGGACTGTCATTGCAAACGTTTCTGCTTTTCGAATCATCGGTTTCTCCTTTTTGGCACACGGTGTCAATCGGCCCGGTCGCATCGATGTAAGTCACATTCGTTCAAAATACCAACCTCACCTGCACCCACATGCTGCGGATGCCGCTGTCGGTGAAACCGCGATTCAGAAAGCGGGGCGGCAAACCTGTTTCTGGACCCGTTTGGGCGCCGATTCCCCTTACGGGAACCTGAGTGAACTGCGGATGGTTCAAGGCATTAAAAGCCTCCCAGCGAAACTCCAGCCGCCTTTGCTCTCCGATCTGGAAGGACTTGGAAAGGGTCACGTCAAAGTTGTTGATCCATCCGGCCACGAGTGTGTTGCGGCCTACCGTGGAAGCATTGGGCAGTCCCGTCCCCTGGACCCAGCGGACGTCTCCCTGGCTGACACACGCGCCGGACTCCGGGTTGCGGTACCCGGTTGCGCAGCTCAGGGAACCGGTGGCCGGCGTCAGGACCGCGCGGCTGTTGAGAGGCGCGCGTGGGTTGCCGATGTCGGGCCGGTCATCTGCGAACCCGTCGTTGTTGCGGTCGAAGCCGTTCGCTACGGTGAACGGGGCGCCGGACTGAAACGATGCGATGCCTGCAAGCGACCACCCGCCCAGGGCGTGCTTCCAGAAACCCCTGGCTGGGCCGGGAACAGACCATAGGTAGAGAACGGTGAGCCGGTGGGTGCGGTCATAAGCGCTTGGCCCGTGATCCATTTTCAGCCCGCCTTGTGCTATCGGTACCGAGGTCAGGTTCCTTTGGTTGTCTTGGGTGGGGGCGGCGGCGCCGATTCCCTCGCTGGTGCTATCGAGGTTCCGCGACCAGGTGTAGGAAGCCGTCGCTTGCAACCCGCGCGCAAAGCGGCGGTCCAGGCGCCATTGCATGGAGTGGTAGGACGAATTTCCCTGACTGGTGCGAATATGCCTCAGCCCGAAGTTCGGATAAAGCCGCTGGCCGTTTAGCTGCCGCGGGTTGACATCGGCCCAGGTCGTCAGCTTATGGCTCACCGAGCCGACATAAGAGCCGTCGAGCATGAGTCGGTTCGAAAGCTGCCGCTGGAAGCCGAACGACCAGCGCTCCGTGTAAGGGTTGCGCAGGTCTTTTTCGAGGGCGCCGGCTTGGGCATCCAGCAGGCTGGGAGCCCTCGCGACTGCCGGCAGTTGCGCAGACCAGTTCGGCGAGCCGCGGCCCGTCCCCGGGGCGCTAATATCCGTGCTGATGGCATTCGGCGTGGAGGTAGCCAGCAACAGTCCGATCATTTGGCTGAAGAAGGCGTCGTAGCTGATTTGATAGCCGCCGCGCAACACCGTCTTGTCCTCCCCCAAGAGCCTGCCCAGCCAGCCGGACCGGAACGACGGCGACCAGGCCAGTCCAAACGCCGGGCCGAAATTGTTGTTGTCGGTGTTCACCCGATTCGGCTTCAGGAAGTCGTCCGGGTTGAATCCGGCAAAAGCCGGAAAGCGCAGGGTGTTTGCCATCTGTCCGAAATTCTCATAGCGGAGCCCCAGTGTCAGGCTCAGCGAAGGCGCTGGCAGCCACGTGTCCTGGAAAAAGTAAGTCTGGCGGAATTGATCGGGATGGAAAACAGTCGCGCCAAAATCTTTCCGCCAGCGGCCGGAAGGTCCGCTGAAATCGTCCAGGAAGTTGGCGAAAGCGGAGTAGCCTGCCGCGTTGTTGTAATCGACCTGCCCCTCCGTGTAGGCAGCGGGACGCTCGTTCGCCAACTGCTTTAAGAACTCCACGCCGTAACGAAACGTGTGGCGTCCACTCAGTTTCGTTTGCGTCTCCTGAAACAACAGGTTGTTGGCCTGCCGGCCCTGCAGGAGAACCGACGGAACTCCAGGTGAATCAATTGAACCGATGCCGATGCGCGGCAGCGTTCGCGCCAGCGGAACGGATTGGGCCGAAATTCGCGGCCCGTCGGCCCCTTGTCTCGCGTAGGAAAAACGGAACTCGTTGGTCCAGCTCGGCGAGAAGGTGTAATGGTCGGTGAAGAGAAGATTCTGGTTTCGGTCAGCCCGATCGGTGACGAAGCCGGGAAAGTATACGTTGAAGGGCGAGTTGATGCGGAAGTCATAGATGTAGCGAAGCGCCAAGCGGTGCGTTTCAGAGAGATTGTGATCCAGCCGAGCCAGCCACTGCGGCCCTGAATTGGATGCCGGCAGGGCGAGCGTCGCCGACGCAAACTGCACTACACCGCGGTCAACCCCGGTCTGCGGATCTGCGCCAAGCAGCAATCCGAACGGGCTGGCCGAGCCGCGCAAGCCGTCCAGAAGACTCAGATACAGATCCAGCCGCGGGTTCGAAGGGAATAGAGAGCGAAGTGTGCCGACCCCTGCTTCCGTCGGAACGACCAGCGAAACATTGCGGGTGGATCGGAGCGTGTCCTGCTGAAAGCCGCCGAAGAAGAATGTCTTGTTCCTGTGAACAGGCCCTCCCAGGGTGAAGCCATACACGTTGCGGCTGTAAACGGACTGGGGCGTCTGGTTCATTTTATCTTCGTTGGAAACCGAGTTGAAGCGTTGCGACTGGTAGCGCCACAGCAGCGTTCCGTGTAAGCTGTTGGTCCCGGACTTGGTGACGACGTTGATAACGCCGCCGGCGGCGCGGCCGAACTCGACGCCAAAGTTGCCGGTCTGCACCGACACCTCCTCGACGGCGTCGGCGATTTTGAAGGGCTGCGCGGGGCCGGTGAAGGCGATGTCATTGTTCTCCGTACTGTCCAGCAGATAGTTGTTCCCGCGCGCGCGCTGGCCGTTCACCGAGTACTGCGTTTCCGCCGCTCGTCCGTACAGGGGAGTGCCCACCGGCTGGACGGCGCCCGGCAGCGTGCCTGCCAGCGAAATCGGATTCTGCGACACCAGAGGCAGATCGCGCACCTCGCGCGACAGGAAGTTGCCTCCTCGCTGCGGGCCGGCCTGGATCAGCGGTGCGCCACCCTCCACCGTGATGCTCTGCGCCACCGAGCCTACCTCCATCGAGAAGTTCAACGCGACCACATCTTGCACGTGCAGCGCTACGTCCGGTTTGACGATGGTCTGGAACGCAAATTTCTGCACGATCACGCGATAGGTCCCCGGCGGAAGGTTCGGAATGTTATACAGGCCCTCCGCGTTGGTCTCGCCGGAGAAAACCACATTGGTCTCAATATTGGTGGCCTCCACTTTCACCTCGGCAATCACCCCGCCGCTCAGATCGGTCACGCGACCGGTCAGGGTTGCCGTCGGACCCGCCAATAGAGGGTTTGTAACCAGGGAAATGGCTAACAGCATCGAGAGCAGCAAACCAGGGCGCTTGGTTCTCATGGGGTTCGTCCTCACAAAATTTGTTTTGATCCGCCTACGCCAGAGTATGCCGCCCGAATCGCCGTTCTGTACCAACGCACCTTCCGTTGGAGGACCGAGAATGATTCGGGCCGATGAGGACGGCCGCCATCGTCGAGAACTCAAGCGTCATCAATCGTCAATGGTCTGACGGGGGCCTCAGGGATGATTGGGGTTCGCCTTGAGGTAGGCGTAAAGGAATTTGCGCCCTGTGGGTTTGGGGCTTCCGCCTTGCGGTTCGACAGTCACAAAAACCGAGTCAATTTCCGCCAGAATGCGCGGGTCCTCGAACTGGAGCACCCAGCGATTCTGCTTTTGATCGTCCACATAGAAGATTCCCAGGCTTTGGGCTGGGCTCTGGGCCGGCCCGCGGGCCCCCCAAGCCTGGAAAGAAGCATTTCGCCTCTCGGTCCCCCGATCGCCCAGGTCAAAGGCATAAAAGATCAGCGACTTTTCCTCAGTGTAAAAGACGCGGCCAACGGCTCGTCTGTCCTTGCCTTTGCTGTCTACGTCGGATACATCAACGATATGAAGATTGCGCGCGCCCATCAGGTCATGGATGTCACGCCCCGCCGCCAGCAACGTTCTTTCCCGCTCCAGCATCTCTGTTTGCGCGGTTAGTTTCTCTGACAATTCCCGGAGCTCCAGATCTTGAGCGGCAATCGTCACGGCGTCTTTGGAGCGGCCCTCATGAACGCTCTGGAGTTCTCCATTGACTCGGGCGATCATCAGTTCGGTCTCTGCCAGCTTGTTTGCCAGTTGAATTCGGGAATCGCTTGCTTCCATGAATTGCCCTCGTAAGGCTTGCAGTTCGAGTGCGGTCGCTTGCAGTTGGGCTTCCAATCGTTCTTGGAGCGCCTTCGCGCGTGCCTCTGCGGTCGCATAATCCTGGCGCGCTTTGACCAACTCCGGGTCTGTTTCGGAAAGGGCGGCAGCAGGCGTGGCAGGAACTGCAGCGACCGACGGTAGGGTTCCGGATTGCATTTCCTGCTCCGCGCCGGCCCCAGTCCTGGCCTGCTGAATGATTTGTCTGTTCAGCGCCGTCATCTCCGCCGACAGTTTCCTATACCGCACATTGCTTTGACGCAAACGGTAGCCGAGCACTCCCGTCATCGCCAGCAACAGGACAATCGCCATGGCGGATATTTGTTTGTAGGCCGGCAAGGGGAATAACCACTTGCCCAATCCGGTCCAAAAACTTTCGGCCGCGGGTATTTGTGAGAAGAGTAGGCCCTGTTTGCGTGCCCGAGTAAGGAACCGTTGCTTATAGGCAGCACTCTGGGAAAAGATGCCAGCATGCATCGAGAAGTGTTCTAGTTCCGGGTCCGCTAAGACCAGCTTGTTATGAACCAGGTCGCTAAACTCGCTATACGCAGACCGGCAGTGAGTGCATTGTTGCAAGTGATCCTGCAGTTCCACAAACTCCGGTTCGGAAATCTGCCCGCCGGCGGCCAGCGCGCAAAGCTCCTCGAAGTATTCGGTATGAGACCCCTCATGATTCGACATCGTTGGCCTCCCGGTTGAACTTCCGGGGCTGTTCTTCGAAACCAGCCTGGGCTTGCAGAAATTTCCTCATCCCCGCCAGCCCCCGATAGTAATGGTGCCGGACGTTGGGCAGCGATTCCTGCGTGCGTTCGGCAATCTCGCTCAGCAAAAGCCCCTGGAAACAAGCCAGTTCGAGTGTTTTTCGCTGTTTCTCATTCAGGGTTGCCAGCCCTTGCTCAATGACCGGCCGTCATTCCCGAAACGTCAAGCCGCGCCACGAGACATCCAGGGAATTGAATTCGGAGACTTCACGTTCGCCAATCTGGTGCCGGTCATAGAAATTCCTGTGCGCCAAGTACCGCCGGCGGCTCAAACTCCTGTGGTAGGCATATTGGAGAATCCATGTTTTGGTGCTGCCCTTGGCAGGATCAAACTGAGCCGCTTTGTTGAAGATTTCAAGAAAGACTTCCCGCATTACATCTTCAGCCTCACCTGGATCGCGAAGGATCCTCATCGCAACTTTCAGAACAAGCCGGTAAAAGCGATCAAACAGGATAGGTAAGGCGTCCGGACGCCCTTGGCGGAGCTCCCCCATCAGGTCTTCGTCAGATAGTTTTGTCATTCTGGCGATGGGAACGCCGAAGGCGGAAGTTGCGGGGTTTGGGACGACGGGTTGGCTATGCACAATGCAACCCTTTCTCTGAAGCCCATTCGCGCCCCGCACAAGTTTTGCTTCCGGCTACCGGCGAACGGGATCTCGGCAGAACTCCTCCACTACTATATGCCTGGGACTTAGGCCATTTGTACCACTGGAATAAAAAAGTTTCCACGGAAAGCGCGAGGGCGGAAGAGGCGAACCTCAGCGGTTCTAGCGGCGATCTGACGAACGCTGCTCTTGGATACCTCACAAGCCAGCCTACGCAGGGCTTTGGATCGGGGCGAGCGCGTTTCAACTGCCTTGCGAGTGAGCTTCCGCGTGCGCAGGCTGTTGAGCGACAAGATTCTGCTTGGAGCATTAGCTATCGCGGAATCCCCATATTTTACCAATGACGACCAAACCGGCTTATTCGCAGATTACTGGTACGGGTTCTCCACAGCACTCCCCATTAGTCGCCTACTGCTTGCGAATTGTTCCGCCAGGCTCAGATGGACAGCGCCTAAGAAGCGCCCTTGCCTTTACTGGGGCTCCAGTGGTGGCTGTACCGTAAAGATTTCCGTTCGGCTCGGACAGGTCGCACCAGTACGGTGGAATTGTAAATCAAGCCGTTGGCGGGTTCAAAACAGCTCGTGCGGTCTTTTCGGCACAGCGTTCGCCAATCGAAAGCTAAGTCCAGCCGGGGACATATGCCAGAAGCGCGCTGATTTGTAAAGTTCTGAAATCGTCTACTAGGGCCAGCCAACTTTCCTGCCCGAATTGCTTGCCTTGAATTATTTCGCTTCGGTGGAAGTGAGCGGCGGACTCGCTGCCTGAATCTTGGCGAGGATTTGAGACGCGCGGCCTTGCGCCACCTGTACCAGCGCGCGGTTCTTCTGGATTTGTTCGAGGATGGGGACGAGTTGGTCGGCCCCGAGCAGGCGTCCCTGGTCAAGGTCTATCTCAAGTTGGAGCAGAGCCTTGACGACTCCCAGGCGGTCAAACCGGATCAGATTTTGAAGGCGCAGCGTGTGTTGCTGCGTCTGCGAGATGCGTTCAAAGAGCGCGGTCAGCGCCACCGCCTCGGGGACTTCGGTGTGGTTGTAGGACGCGGCGGAATGTGCTGCCCCGTCGCGGTACTCCAACGTCTTCTTGCCCATGTTGGCGACGCGGCGGTTCGCTTCGAGCGCCACGTCCTGAAACCGGTTGATTTTGCGGGCCAGGGAAAAAATTTCGCTCGCAGCGTCGGAGGGAAGGCGGAACTCCACCGCAGCCTCGTCGTTCGGGTCGGTTCGGTAGACCGCCTCGCCGGTTTTCCGAACGGTAATCGAGTAGTACGCCGGGCTGCTGCCGGGAAAATCTTTGGTGAAGATGACTGTGGGGCCGGATTCGGCAGCCTTGGTCTGGTCGGTTCCCATCCAGACGATGCACAAGGCCAGCAAGAAAATCCTGCCAACCGGAAGGCAGTTCGCTCGGGTGAGGAGCACCGGGTTGAAGAGGCGGAGAATCGGAACGGATCGGTATCTCATACTCTTCGATATTGCTCCGGGCCAGCCCTTCGGCTCCGTTCCTCCGGGAATGCCCTTGCGACCTTGCTCGCTTCGACTTTGCTCAGGGCAGGCGGGGCAGGCTTGGCGTTCCCAGGAGCGCGAGCCGTGCGGCCTGTCCCTGCTTTGGCCAATTTTTCTTGGGTTTGCGAGTAGTGGGCGTGGCAGAGCGCCACAGCCAGGGCGTCGGCGGCATCCTCCGGCGGGATGTAATCGAGCGCCAACAGTATCTTGACCATCTGCTGGACCTGATGTTTTTCGGCGCGCCCGTAGCCGACGACGCTCGACTTGATCTCGAGCGGCGAATATTCATGGATCGGCAGCGCGGCCTCGGCGGCCTTGAGCAGCGCCACGCCGCGCACCTGTCCGAGCTTCAGCGCGCTTTTCACGTTGACGGAGTAGAAGACTTCTTCGATGGCCACCGCGTCCGGGGAATACGTTTGGATGACCTGGCCGAGCTCGCCGCCGATTTTCTTGAGCCGCTCGGCGAAGGAGAGCCGCGCCGAGGCCAGGATCACGCCGCAGGCGACGACCCGGCTCCTGCGCCCGTCGGTATCAATGACGCCGTAGCCGGTCGCCGCGGAGCCACAGTCAATCCCGAGCACCCGCTTCATCCGCCGCTCACCTGTTCGAGCTCGCGGGCGTCGAAGTCAAAATTGGAATAGAGGTGCTGCACGTCCTCGTGCTCTTCGATCGCGTCCATCAGCTTGACCATCTGCTGCGCCTTCGAGCCGTCGAGCTTGATGTAGTTCTCCGGCAGCAATCCCACCTCCGACGAGGCCACCTCGATGCCGGCGTCCTTCAATGCCTTTGCAACAGCATCCTGGGCCTGCGGCGGGGAGATGATCTCCCACTGTTCGCCGTCGTCGCGGAGGTCTTCGGCTCCGGCGTCGAGCACGATATTCATCAACTGGTCCTCGGTGGCGTTCTGCTTGGGAACGGAAATCGAGCCGCGCTTGTGGAACATCCAAGCCACGCAGCCGGCCTCGCCCAAGCTCCCGCCGAAGCGCGAGAACAGGTGCCGGATTTCCGAGACCGTGCGGTTGCGGTTGTCGGTGGCCACCTCCACGATCAAGGCGACGCCGTGCGGCCCGTAGCCCTCGAACGCCGCTTCCTCGAAAGTCACGCCGGGCAGTTCCCCCGTGCCGCGTTGAACGGCGCGCTTGATGTTGTCCGCGGGCATGTTCTCGGACTTGGCCGTCAGAATGGCGGCGCGCAGGCGGGGGTTCGCGTCCGCGTCGCCTCCGCCGTGGCGCGCGGCGATGGTGATTTCCTTGATCAGGCGGGTAAAAACCTTTCCCCGCCGGGCGTCTGTCGCCGCCTTCTTATGCTTGATGGTTGCCCATTTGGAATGGCCTGACATGGGGTCCTCTCATTTCCACGCTAATCCTAGCATAGGGAACAGGGATTAGGGAACAGGGAATAGAGCCGCGACCGCAAGGGAGCGGTGGTTAATCCGCAGATTTCGCAGAAAGAGGAAAGTGCAGGTCCCTCTCCCGGCAAGCCGGGATCGAGATGACAGTTCGGTGTAATCAGCGAAATCTGCGGATTCTGGCTTCTTGCTTCTGACTCTTGCTCTTCACCCTCCGCGCCCTCTGCGGTGGATTCCCCCGCTCCTTCGCAGTCGCGGCTCGGATCGCTGTTCCCTGTTCCCTAATCCCTGTTCCCTATTTCCGCTGTGCTCGATAAAAGGCGATCAGGTCGGTCGAGACCGGCTTGGCGCCCACTTGCCGGAGCATCGTGGTGACCTGCCCGCGGTGGTAGCTCGAATGGTTGATCAGGTGCAGCATCTGCTGCCAGATCGGGAGCGTAACGGTCTCACCCTGCGAGTTGACATATTGAAGATCGGCGGCCAACCGCTCGTTCGTGAGCGTCCCCAGAAAGTCTTTCTGGTCCTGTTCCACTTGCGCCCAGCGCGCCCGGAGAGTTTCGATGTCCGGGAAGCCGAGCGGGTCGAGCGGCTTAGGCGACCGGCCCTGCCATCGCTCCAGCCACGCGCACTCCGACGAGAGGATGTGAGCGACGGTGTTGCGGATCGAGCCGTAGCTCGACCCGAGGTCCTTTAGAAATGCCTCCGGATTGATGCCGGCCACTACGCCCAGCATCCGCGCATTGGCCCAGCGATCATATTCGAATTGTTTCTGAATCAGCGCAATGTCCATGGTAAAAGAATATTATCCGCAGATTACGCAGATTTTCGCAGAGTAACGACCAATCTGTGTATTCTGCGAAATCTGTGGATAGAGGGCTTCTGGCTTCCCACTCCTTACTCCCAACTCCCCATTCCCCGCCTTTATCGCGGCTCGGATTCCTGTTCCCTATTCCCTATTCCCTGTTCCCTACTTCTTGATTCCCGCCGTCCAGTTCAGCACCACGTTGATCTGCGTGGGCGGCCTGCGCGTTACGCATTGGAATGAGGACGGGCAGTTCATCTGCCTCCCAATCACCTCTCTGCCTCTGACCCGTCCCGTGTTCAGCTTAACGTTCGGCCCTGCTGATTCTTCAGCGCTCCCGAAATGCTGGCGGTGCCGGAATCAACTGTGACACCAGCATCGAAACATGCTGAGATGTAATCAAGTACGGTGAACCACTTGCCCTTCCAGTTATTTTCATTATTGTCATCGCGTTCCGTGAAGCGCGCCTGGCTGCGGTACGCTGCGAAGAAAACAGTCCGGCATACCTCCTGGAGCGCTTTGAGCAAATCTGTCGTGATAGCTTCACCCTGATGCACGAACCTGCTCCGAGCGTCGTAGAGCTTGAGAACCGATTTGACTGAGTCCTCGAAGTGCTTGTCTTCTGAGACCGCCAAAAGCGCGCCAGCTCGCCGGCTCAAAACCTTGGAAATCTGGTCTGGCTCTGTCGTCAAAAGCGATTCCATGGCAACCATCAACAGCGTGAAACTTTCGTCGACGTAACTCCGGTTTTCAAGCTCGCGAGAGCGAGCCACCAGTCTGGCGAAGTTGAGAAGTGACGGATAGACTCGATGCGGACCCGGCCCCAAGTGCTCTGTCAGTTCCAGTTCCATCCGTCGCTTCGCTTCGGCCAACTCCGCACCGAAGGAGTGCACCTGCAAAGCCAGCGTGCCCATGTACTTACGCTTCTCCTTTATGAGACTGACCATGCCTTTCCCGGAGAGCAATTCAAAGCCCCAAAATACTGAGAGCCAAGTTGTTCCGGGCAAGGCTTCCAGTGAGGCTCGGTCGAGCACACATGCACCGGCGGCAGCGCTTAAGTATTGGCTTTCCATGTGCTTCTGCCAGAAGTCCTCGAATAAGACACCCGACAGGTCGTCAAAGTAGTTTTGAATCAAAGTGAGAGCGTCCCGCGCCTGAGGGCCCTTGAATCCGAGCCTAGTGAAGTCGATAACCCTCGTACTTTGGGCTTCTCTATAGACCGCGATACACCCGAAAAGCTTGTCGAAGTACGCCGGCAGAAGGTCGCCTATGCCGATGCGTTCAAGCCTGTATTTGATCTTTTTCATCAAATCGCGATCAAGAGGCTCGTAACGAAAAGGATCGTGTCCGAACAACCCGATGAGGTCGAGTTCCGGTGGTTGATCTACTCTCTTCCATTTGATGAGCGCTGATGCGGGTATAAAAACGAACTGCGAAACGTCGGCCGAGGTGAAAGAGCCTAGAACTCTCTCGAACTCCGTTAGGACGTCTCGCGTTTTAGGCATCAGAACGAACGTCAAGACTAAACCGTCGGCGAGTCGGTCGCTACTCGGATGACCCGTCCTACTGAACTCCTGGAATATCAGCCGACGCAAAGTGCTGTACTGGCAACGTTCAGGTGAGTACCAAAAGCCTATGGGCTGATCTAGTGCCCCCGAATACTCGTCGTCCCCAGGGTAGCCCACATACTCGTGCCCAGCATAGACCACGTGCCGGGTCTTGCCGGGTTCCTCATCCAGCGACAAGGACTGAAGGAGATTTTCGAGACCCTCCACTTTGCGAATCTGCATGCTAATTGGTACCACCCGTGATTGTACGACACTTCCGCACGTAAGATCGCCCGTGTTGGGGGAGGGGAAAGCGGGCCTTTGGCGAGCCGCTGGGCCAGCGTCTCGCCTTCCAGGTACTCCATCACCAGATAGTCAATCCCGACGGTGCGCCCGTGTAGCGCCGCCGTCCCGGCGGCCCGCGGAGCCG
>Ga0209343_10007726_pt1 | contig 12619 bp, 11 predicted proteins | sample RifCSPlowO2_02_FD_184026 | JGI IMG/M metagenome (GOLD analysis project Ga0209343, IMG submission 184026) | Groundwater microbial communities from Rifle, Colorado - Rifle CSP2_plank lowO2_0.2 (SPAdes) (version 2) | ecosystem: Environmental > Aquatic > Deep subsurface > Groundwater | place... | reverse complement strand
GATCACATTTTCGAACGCCTCATTCGAATTGATCGTGCCGGTTCCGTCAAAAGTAACAGTTCCAGTCCCCTCCGTAAAGGTTCCCGCACCCGCATCCGTCCAGCCTCCGCCCACCGTTATTCCGTAATTGGTACCGCTCACATCCAGTGCCCCAGCCGTAAGTGTCAAAAGACCATCCACATCCGTGTCTTCCGCCAAACTGTACGTGCTTCCGGAAGAATTAATGGTCAGATTGTAGTAAGGCTCAAGAACAGCCAAAATATCCACCGTGATTCCCGTTGCGGCATTGTAAGTGATGGTTCCGCCGGAGTTGGTCCAAGTGGTCCCATTTTTCACAATGTCGGTCGCAGGTACATCCGACTCGATTTGCAGCTCTCCGCTGGAGATTGTAATGGTATCGGCTCCCGCATCACCAAAAGTAACCGTATTCGTTCCGGTTTTTACCGTTCCTCCGTTGATGGTGCTTGTCCCGTTAATCGCAAGGGTCAAATCGTTGATATCAAAAGTCCCCGCGCTCACCGTAAGGTTCCCGCCCAAAGTTTCATTGGCGGCGGGACTGAACGTGGCCCCAGAACCATTGATCTTCAAATGATGATAGGTGTAGTCCTTTAAAGTATAAGGACCGACCGTTCCATCGTATGTGACCGTGCTGCCGGAATCGAGCTGAGGATAGCCACTGTCTCCCGTAATGGTTTCACCCCCTTGCAATTGGAGATTGCCACCTGTTTCAATAATCAGCGTCTCGGTACCCGCACCGGTCACCGAAAGAGCGAATCCGGAAACATCAAAAGTCCCTTCTTGAATGACGAGGTCTTGGCCGCTGGCATTCATCGTCAAGGCGGAAAGTAGATCCACCTCTCCGTCGCTTTTATTCACATCAATATTCCCGTTAAAAAGGCCTTCAGCACCGGTCAAATCAAAGGTTTGAGTGCCGCTTCCCGTAAAAGTCAGTTTAGCCGTTCCTCCGTCAAAATCGCTTTGCACCGTAACGTTGCCGCTCGCGGCAATGGTACCGGCAGCCGGAATGGTCGTTTGACTTACAAGCACGTCGGCTAAAATTAGGTTATTACTCACATAGAGCGTATCATTGTTGGCAATGGTTTTAGTCCAACCTGACAGCCCGTCAAAGGTGAGCTTATAAAAAGTTTCAGTGGAGTTTACGTCAATCGTAGGGCTGCCACTTCTGTAAAACCACACTGTGCTGGTACCTTCCGTAAAAACTCCGTCCGTTTGCGTCCAGTTGCCTCCAACCTTTAGTGTCCCTGAACCCGGTGCCAAAGTACCGCCGGAAAGCGTAAAGGTACAAGAGTTACAGAAAAAAACGGTTAGGGTTCCTCCGTTGAACGCACCGCCGGAGATGGTGACCCCACCGTTCATGGTAACGGTCCCGGCACCTCCATTAAAAGTGCCTCCGGATACGGTAAAGAGTAGACCGCTATCCACCGTGATGGCTCCATCACCCGCATTAAAAGTACCGGCGGCAATGGTGACGGCTTGTTCAAAAGTTAAAGTTCCGCTTGTGTTCCCGGTGGCGACGGCACTGGCGCTGTTCAATTTGAAACCGCTCATATAGCCGCCGGAAAAGCTGGCCGTGGCGGAACCTTCTAAATTAACCCGAGCGTTTCCTCCGTCAAAAGTGCTGGCATGAGAAATACTGCCTTGAACGACAATGGTTCCCGCATCGGGAACAGTGGTCTGATTTATTGACCCATCCGTTAAAGTAAGTATACCGGTCACCGTAAGCGTATCACTGTCAGATATCGTTTTTGTGGAAGCCGAGGCATTGATAACGAGGTTGGCAAAAGTTTCCGTAGAATTCACATTGATGGTATCATCACCGGTCGTAAACGCTACAATCCCATTGTTGGGCTCAAAAGCGCCGCCACCAGAATTATCGAAATTGCCGGTCACGGTGAGCGTTCCGGACGTTGAAGTAAAGGAACCGCCCGATAGTATAATATTGCCGACGTTAATGGCGGAGTTGCCTCCCATAAAGGTACCATCGGCTTGATCATAATTGGAAGCTCCAACGGTAATGGAAACACCTGTATTCTGAGTAATAATGCCGGTGTAACCCGTATTGATATCAATTCCGGCCGGCGCAGTGGAACCGGTCAGGGTGGTCGCAATAGTTACATTATTTACGCTCGTCGCATCAAACGTAGCGACGTCGGAAGAAGTCGGACAGGTATCATCCGACCAGTTTGCACAAGTTCCCCAGTTGGTATCTCCTACACCACCCCCGTCCCAAGTTCGAACAACGGCCTCCGCCCGCTGAGGTAGAGCGAGAGAAAAAATCATTGCTACAAAAAATGGTACGACCCAAAAAAGGATCTTTTTAAAGAAAGTCATTTATTTCCCTAAAGAATCTTTAGAAAGGTATAATCGTTCCGTATGTGGCGAGGAAACACACATAAGTACGACGATTCTAGCAGAATGAGCCGTAAATAATAACTATTTGCTCTAGACCAAATCCCCAATTTGTTCCGCAACCGTTAAAAGCAACTGGAGATCACGCTCCTCGCACTCGGAACATAAAGTGGCGCAGAGTACCGCTCGAAGCTCTCCTCTCAGATTACGCACGGCCAAAAACAGTTCGTTGTCTTTCCGAATCGAACTTGGCGCGGAAGGAGTGGCAAACGCATTCGCAAGTGTGGGCAAGGCTTCGCTCCATGCTTTGATTTGTTCGGCGGTAACGGAAGCGGTGGTCCATTTAAGTTGACCGTCCGTGGAAAGCATCCCCAAAAAACCATGATGCGTCACCGGCACCAATTCTTTGAAAATAAGTGGAACGAGTTCGGCGGTGTTGCCGCTGTATTCGCGAATCAAATGCAGCACGCGTTCCAAGGCCACGAGCCGTTCGTCCATTCCTTGAAGGCGCACATTGAGCACGCGCACAATTCCCAAAATAATCGCCACGGCCGCTTGCGGATCCTTCGTGACCAGCGCTTCAAATTTGGCTTGCGGGAGCTTCAATAAAACCGTGGGCTCCAAAGCCGTCACCGTGGCTCCGCGCATTTTATCGGAAAGCAAAGCTCCTTCTCCAAAAAAGTCACCGGCTCCGATCGTAGCCAAATGCTTTTGACTTTGTTCGGCATCCTTAATCGATTTGGTCACTTTCACCAACCCTGAAAAAATAAAATAAAAATCCTGACTTTCTTCACCTTCCTTCAAAATCACGGCACCCGCGGGAAAGTCCATTCGGCTCCAATGCTCTTCCCCTCCAAAACTTTGGAAGATGACGGGATCGGTCAAATTGATGAAGAGCGAATTCATTGTTGCATGAGGTTAACAATCAACTGAGGATCGTGCGCTCGAAGGAGCATGTCCTGTTCGGAAATCAGTCCGCTCTTAAAGAGCTCGGCCAAGGAATTGTCGAGAGTGATCATGCCGTCTGCTTTTCCAATTTGCATCATGGAGTAAATTTGATGGGTGTTTCCTTCTTTAATACAATTGGTGATGGCATCGTTGCGCACCAAAACTTCCAAAGCCAAAACACGACCGCTGCCGTCCGCGCGAGGAATGAGCCGTTGCGCCACCACTCCCAAAAGCGTCGTGGAAAGCTGCGTGCGCACTTGCGCTTGTTGATGAGACGGAAAAATATCAATCATCCTATCGATGGTTTGAGCGGCATCCTGCGTGTGCAAAGTGGCCAGAACCAAGTGTCCAGTTTCCGCCAACGTAATGGCGGCCGAAATGGTTTCAAGGTCGCGCATTTCTCCCACGAGTACCACATCGGGATCCTCACGAAGAGCGGCCCGAATGGCATCCGGAAAAGAATTGGTGTGCGTCCCGATTTCGCGCTGCGTGAGCAAAGCCATTTTCGGTTGATGCACGAACTCAATCGGATCTTCGACGGTAATAATATGCACGCGGCGGCTCATATTCACTTCGTTCACCATGGCCGCGAGCGTGGTGGATTTTCCGCTTCCGGTAGGCCCGGTCACCACCAAAAGTCCTTTTGATTTTTGAGTGAAATTTTTGAGCGTTTCCGGCAAACCCATTCCTTGCAAGGTCGGGATTTCACTCGGAATGTTTCGAAACGCAATTGCGGGTCCGTCGGAATCAATAAAGGCGTTGATGCGGAATCGTCCGGCTCCCATCACGGCGTACGACGTGTCCACTTCCTGCTTCTCGCGAAATTTCACCATTTTTTCGTCTCCCAAAATTTGCTGCAAAATTTCTTCAATGACTTTTACGGTCATCACTTCCGCATCCTGCATCTCGTAAATTTCTCCATTCGGCAAACGCACCATGGGCACGCGTCCCACCTTCAAATGCAAATCGGGCGACTTGCTTTCCGTGACTTGTTTGAGGTAAAGATTGATGTCCATAAAAAAGTTTTAATTTTATTGTGCTTCTTCTTCGGATGCACTCTCGTCAGCCGGAGGCGTTTCTTCCGGCGCGGGCGTTCCCAAAAGTTGCGCGCGCAGTCCCGCATAATCTTCCGAGAAAGGCAGAACGCCAATCCCTTGAAGTACTTGATCCACATTTTTTGCTTTTTTCCCTTCATCCGTCTCATTGGCATTCATTTCTTTGACCAAAACGGCGGCGGCCACCGTCGGCGCGTACCACTGAACATTGCCCTCATTGAATAATAGTCCCAAAGTTTCCAAATCGGGACCGGTAGCGCTATCCTCCGCCATCACCACTTGAATTTCATCGGCGGCAGGTACTTGCCCGTCAGCCGCTTCTTTCGCGGAAACCACTTTCAAATGGATTGGCGGCTTCATGGCTTCCAAATAATAACGAGCTTGTGTCCAAAGGTTGATGGAAAGCATGCCATCTTCCGCACTGACAATTTTTTGAGGAACCACCAAAGTGGTGCCCGTGACAAGTCTCAGCGTCTGATTCTCATTTTCATCTTTTCCCAAAAGCGAAGGTAAGCGCATCAAACGTTGCAACCCTCCCAAAAATCCATCCGCTCGCGGATAAATAATATTATTTTTTGAAGCCACCATGGCGCCTCCTTCTTTGGCGAGTCGAGCTTTTTCATCCTCAAATTTCGCTTGAACCACTTTATCGCCAATCACATTTTTTCCAAGATCGGGAACAAATTTCCCAACAGTTTCATTGACGAGCATACGTGCCAAAAGAACAAATTTTTGTGTAATGGTGAATTCCTTTTGCAACATCTCACGAAGTACTTTACTATTCTCCTCAAACAGTCCTTTCGTTTCTTTACCGGCGGCTTGCAAAAGTTCTTGAGCCAATTCTTTATTGTTTTCGAAACTGGCAAGCACCCACTCATCAAACTGGCCCTGAATTCCGGAGAGATCAAAACTTTCTCCCAGGAGACCTCCTGCGGATTCAATCGTGGTTCCGGCTTTTTCGGCTGGATTATTAGGCGGCATCGGTTTTATTTATGGATTCTTTGGCTTTTACCTTCAAACGTTCCAAACGTTGCAAATAGCGTGTTCGGTTGGTTTGCAGTTTACGTTTTTCTTCTTTTTTGAGTTCAAGATGAGTCCCTTTTTCTTCGTCCAGAATCAACAAATAATCATCGATTTTATCCTCATCCAACTTGGCGAGCACACCCGCCCATTCCTCCGCACTCATGGGAAGCACCAATTGAAAAGCGGGGCTCTTCTCGAGCATCGTGGAAGCCCGCTCAATTTTCGCCGATTTGTGGTCTCCGTCCGCCATAGCGTGAAAATGATCTTTTTAAATCTATTAATTATAGCAGAAAAATACCCCATTCACAAGGAAAACGCCTGGTGGAGCTGACGGGAGTTGAACCCGTATCTCTCGGGTGTCAAGCTCGAGCGCTTTAACCAATTAAGCTACAGCCCCGTACACCAGGCGTAAAGTAATTATAAATTAAACGTAAGAACCCCACCAAATTATTGGTAGGGACTACGTGACACCCGAGAGGACTGTAGTTAACAGCGCCCGAACTTGTATTCTCATCTTATCAGAAGCCTAAAAAATACGCAATAGCTCTTCACTTTTTTGAATCAAAAAACCTGCTGTCGGAGTCCCAACAACAGCACTACATCATATCCCCCATCCCCGGCATTCCACCGCCCATTCCCGCGGCCGACTTCTCTTCAGGGATATCGGTCACGGTGGCACCCGTGGTCAAAACGGTTCCGGCAACGGAAACGGCATTTTCGAGAGCGCTTCGAGTCACCATCTTGGGATCCACAATGCCGGCCTCAAACATGTCCACGTATTCGTCTTTAAGCGCGTCGTAACCATACGACGGACTGTCTTTTTTCAAAATTTCCGTGATCACCACTTCCCCGTTTTTCCCGGCGTTTTCGGCGATTTGGCGAACCGCGCTGCTGAGCACAAATTTCACCAAACGAATACCGACCTTCTCATCCTCATTGGCCGCATGCAAATTTTCCAAAACTTTGGAGGCGTGCAAAAGCGCCGCTCCTCCTCCCGCCACAATTCCTTCCTGAACGGCGGCCTTGGTTGCGTTGAGAGCATCCTCAATACGTGTTTTCTTTTCTTTCATTTCGATTTCCGTCGCGGCACCCACTTCAATAATACCCACGCCCCCACTCAATTTCGCCACTCGTTCCTGCAATTTTTCTCTATCGAAATCGGACTTGGTTTTTTCCATTCCGGCCTTAAGCTCAGCCACGCGCGCCGCCACATCTTTCGAGCTACCCTTGCCGTCAATAATCATAGTGTTATCCTTGCCGGAAACCACTTTCTTGGCTTCTCCCAAATCATTCAAAGTCGTTGTTTCGAGCTTCATACCCAGCTCGTCCGAAATCACGGTTCCTCCCGTCAAAATGGCGATGTCCTTCAGAACTTCCTTGCGACGTTCTCCAAAGGCGGGCGCTTTCACGGCAAGCATACTGAATCCGCCGCGCAATTTGTTCACCACAATGTTCGCCATGGCGTCGCCGTCGATGTCTTCGGCAATTACCACCAACTCCTTTTTGCCCGATTGAACGAGCGCCTCAAGCACGGGAAGTAAATCTTTAAAACTGCTGATTTTTTTATCGGTGATGAGAATTTTCACGTCCTCGTAAATGGCCTCCATTCGAGCCGGATCAGTGATCATGTAAGGGGAAATGAACCCGTTATCAAACTGCATTCCCTCCACGGTTCGCATGGAAATCCCCATGCCGCGCTGGTTTTCTTCCACCGTGATGGCTCCGTCGTGTCCCACTTTCTCCATAAGGTCGGCCATCACTTCCCCAATTTCTTCATCTTGCGCGGAAATAGTTGCCACTTGCGCGATTTCTTTCTTCGTTTTGAGCGGCTTGCTCATGGCATTGAGTTCCTCCACAACGGCCCTGAGCGCCTTATCCATTCCCTTCTTTAAAAGGATAGGATTGGCTCCAGCGACCACATTGCGAATACCCTCTTCCAGCAAAGCCACCGCCAAAACCGTAGCCGTGGTGGTTCCGTCTCCGGCCACATCATTCGTGCGCGTCGCAACCTCTTTCACGAGCTGCGCTCCCACATTTTCCTCCGGATCTTTCAGGTCAATTTCCTTGGCGATGGTCACCCCGTCATTGGTAATAAAAGGACCTCCGTACTTTTTTTCAAGCAACACATTGCGGCCTTTTGGACCCATGGTAATGCGCACCGCATCCGCCAATTGTCTGGCTCCGGAAAGCAGTTTTTGCCTCGCTTCGTCTTGGAACAAAATTTTCTTAGCCATAAATTTTTTGGTTAAAATTCTAAAGCTCACCTTCGGTGAGTGTTACGCAATAATTGCCAAAATATCTTCCTCTTCCAAAAGCAGCATTTCTTCCCCATCCATTTCCACCTCCGTTGGCCCGTATTTCTTAAATAGAACCTTCTGCCCCACCATCACTTGCGCGGGCTTTCCTTCTTTGCCACCGCCCACCGCCATCACTTCCCCGCGTTGAGGTTTTTCTTTGGCGGCCTCGGTCAAATAAATTCCGGTCGACGTCTTGTCAGCCTCCACTTCGCGCTTCACCACCACATATCCGGCAAGAGGTTTAAGTTTGGACATAAAATAGGGTTAAATTAGCACTCTGATTTTAGTAGTGCCAATTCTAAGTCTTTGAGCTTTTAAGTCAAGCCGATTGCAAAGAATTCAGAAAAATTTCAGGATTTTTGGAAATTTTGCTGTCAAAATGAACAAACTATGAAAATTATTTTCTTCGATAATTCGGTAAAAAAGTTCATCAGAAGTCTTGAAAAACCGACGACCACAAAGGTTTTGCGTATGATTGATTTGCTTGAACGATATGGCCTGAACTTACAAATGCCTCATAGCAGACGACTTGAAAAAAACCTTTTCGAGCTAAGGATCAGAGGCCAACAAGAGGTGAGAATTTTTTACACTTTTCGCGATGGTGCAGTCCTAATCCATGGCTTTATTAAGAAAACCCAAAAAACTCCCAAAGAAGAACTGGAAACGGCGCATAAAAAGTTAAACCGCATTTACACGAAATAACATATACGTTATACTCAAAATACTATGCAAAGTTACGCAAGTTTCAAAAAACAACTACTCAAAGATCCTGAAATTCGAAAGGCCTACGATGACCTTGAACCTGAGTTTGCTTTGATTGAGAGTATCATTAAGAAACGCATCGAGAAAGGAATGACTCAATCGGCATTGGCCAAAAAAGTCGGCACCAAACAGTCCGCCATCTCAAGACTAGAGTCGGGCGATTCTAATCCAAGTTTTGTCTTTTTAAAGAAAGTGGCAAAAGCCTTGGGTTCCAAACTCAAGGTTTCTTTCTCATAAATCGACTACAGGTCTATTTTCTGATTACTCTCCACATGGAAATCCAGTAAGAAGCCCTTGTATGATGCGTTGAGTAGCGTCCACATCTTCAAGAGGGACCCCCAAATCCGTGCTATCTACTGGTTTAACGACTCTACCGCCATCGGTTAAATGACCGCCATCTTCAAGTTGACCATCTCCTCCCGAAATAATTTCATTGGGACCCATAATGCAAGGGTAAAAAATTAAAGAATTCAGAACAAAAAAAGCATAGCACTACCCAGCAAACGCCTCAACCCGCTTTTCGCGAATCACTTCCACTTTGATTTTGCCAGGGTATTGCATGTCTTTTTCGATTTTGCGGGCGATTTCGTGGGAAAGCTTTAAAGCCTGCAAATCATCCACCTCCTCGGGACTCACAAAGACGCGCAGTTCGCGACCGGCTTGAACCGAAAAGGCTTTGTTGACGCCGGGAAAATCGGTGGCAAGTTTTTCAATCTCACTGAGACGCTTAATATAGGTTTCCAAGTTCTCTTTATTCGCGCCCGGCCTAGCCACGGAAATAAGGTTGGCCACTTGAATAATTTTGGCTTCCACCGTCTTGGCTTCCGCATCGCCTTCATTGGCTTCCACGGCATGGGTCACGTCATCGGACAAGCCGAATTTCTTTAAAATGTCACGGCCGATGAAGGCGTGTTTGCCTTGCACTTCGTGATCCACCGCTTTTCCGATATCGTGCAAAAGTCCGGCCTTTTTGCACAAATCCACATTCGCGCCCATCATTCCGGCAATCTCAGCGGCCAAAAAGGCCACTTCCATGGAATGTTTGAGCACATTTTGGCCGTACGCAATTCGAAACTTCAAACGTCCCAAAATCTTCAAAAGATTCGGTGGCAAACCCGGAACGCCCACCTCAAAAGCGGCCTTTTCACCAAGCTCTTTAATAAGAAGATTCACTTCCTCCTTCACTTTGGCATACATTTCCTCGATGCGCGCGGGATGTATGCGTCCATCCTCCACCAAACGCTCCAGAGTAATTTTAGCCATGTAACGACGAATGGGATCGAATCCGCTCATCACAATGGAACCGGGCGTGTCATCCACAATCACATCCACACCGGTTACGGCCTCAAAAGCATTGATATTGCGACCTTCCCTTCCAATGATGCGTCCCTTCAGATCATCCGAAGCGAGCTGCACGGAAGTGGTCGTGGATTCCACAGTGGTCTCGGCGGCATAACGCTGAATAGCATCGGCCAGAATCTGTTTTGATTTGGCGTCCACCTCTTCTTGCATGTCCTTTTCAAGCTGTTTGGCGTGCGCAATGAGTTCGTCTTTAAACTCCTCCTCAATCTGTTTGAGAAGCAAATTTTTTGCATCGTCACGCGATAAGGAAGCCACTTCTTCAAGCTTTTTTTCTCGATCGCCAACCAGCTTTTCCGCCTTCTCTCGCTCTTTTTTAAGGTGTTCGGCTTGTTCCTCGAGCTTGCCCTTCATCTTATCGAGCTCCTCGGACTTACCGTCGATTTGCTCTTCTTTCTTGACCAGACGCGTTTCCGTTTCCTCGAACTTTTTGCGCTTGTTGCGCTCTTCTTTTTGGGCCTCTTCCCTCTCTTTAAGAGCCTCGTTCTTGGCCTTCATCATGACCTCATTCGCCTGACGTTGAGCTCCATCCAGAGCGTGCTCCATTTCCTTGCGTTTCTTCTGATCCTCACCTTTGAGCTGACGGGTGCGCACGACATAACCAACCGCTCCCCCCGCCCCCAGTCCGAGCAGGAGAAGTATCAATGAAATTTCCATATTCCTATGGGGTTAAACCCCGGGTAAACAAAAAATCACGTTCTCAATAACGTTTTTTCCAATCTGTAAATGAGCTTTTTAGTCGCCACTCGGTGAATTTTTTTTGGTTCCCGGTCTGAATATAAAAGAACTACCCGCACTCTAACAAAGTTTTGCACATGCTGGCAACGTCAAAAATTCAGGTTTTTTTCAGGATTATTTCAGGAAAATTTCAGGATTTCATCAAGGTCGCTGTGTCAACATAGGTGTCCTTAACCTTAATGTATGAAAAAAATTCTCGTTTCCCTGCTCCTTGGATCTTTGTTCTTCCGTCCCGTTTCCGCCTCTTGCCACGAAGAAACTTCCTCGTCTCCTTCTTTAGATGTGGAAATTTCGGCGCTTTATCCCAATCCTCAGTCGGGAGAGTCCGAATGGATTGAGCTCCAAAATTCGGGCCACGAGCTCATCGACCTTTCTTTATATACGCTCGAAGACGAAACCGCCAAACCTTGGACACTTTCCGGCACTTTGGAGGAAACCGTCACCTTGACCGGCTTTCCTTTCCAACTCAACAACGGCAACGACACGGTCACTTTGAAAACCTTGGATGGAACCGTAGTGGATTCTTTTACCTACTCCTCCAGTACAAAAGGCGAAATCTTAACAAAAACAATTCAACTGAGTGAAGAAAGCGAAGCGGCGGCTCCGGTAGCAGTGGCGGAAACTAAAACCCCTTTAGCCACTCCTTCCCTCTACCCTATTTTCTCAGAAGCTCTTCCCAACCCCGAAGGCTCCGACAGCACGGAAGAATGGATCGAACTCTACAACCCTTATGGGGAAACACTCAATTTGGAAGGGTTGTACTTGGATGACTCTGATGGCGGAAGTTCGACTTTTGCGCTATCGGGAAATTTGGCCGCCGAATCCTACCTCCTTATTTATGTTGAAGAGAGCAAAATCACGCTTAATAATGATAGCGATCACGTCCGTTTGGTCGGCGTAAGTGGTGAAATCCTTTGGGATATTCCCTATGAAGGTTCCAAAGAGGCATGGAGTTTTGCACTCTTTGAAGGTTTTTATGATTGGACGGAGGAACCCACTCCCGGTGAAGAAAATATTTTGCTGCTGGCGGAAGATGAAGAAGAAAACACCGAAAGCACCTTTGAAGACGGCGACCTCTCCGACGAAGTGGAAATCAGCGAAGTCTTTCCGAATCCCGAAGGACCGGACACAGAAGAAGAATGGATTGAACTCACAAACGGCGGAAGCGAGGCGGTGAACTTGGGCAACTGGACAATTGACGATGGAGACGGCGGCTCCGATCCTTATATTTTTCCGGACGACACGGTCATAGACCCGGGAGAAACTTTGATTATTTACCGAACGGAAAGCGAAATCGCCCTCAATAACAGCAACGAAACCGTGATCTTAAGCGACTTTACCGGTGAAGAAATGGATGAAGTGACCTATGAGAGTTCGGAAGAAGATCAGTCCTACGCAAAAATTCAAGTGGAAGAAGTGGAGAGTCTTCAAGCGTCGGCTTCCGGTCTTGGGAATACTGTTTTTTCACTTTGGCAGTGGGTTAGTCCCAGCCCGGGAGCACACAATCCCGTTTGGAAACAAATCAAGGGTGATGTGCTCGAGTGGGACGGCGCGCTGCTCACCCTTTTCGACGGCGTCGGCACCTGGACTTTCAAGACCGCCGCGGGAAGTACGGATGCCCTTCTTTATAAAGCGGGCAACACTCTTTTGGTCCGAGCCGAAGACCGGGATGGCGCCTACGAAGTTCGTTTCAGTGAACTGGTGGAAAGTGTGACGACGGAAGCGGCCAAAGCAAACGGTTTCCCATGGTCGTGGTTTTTGAGCGGTTTGCTCGTGCTCGGGTACGCAAGTTACGAAATCTATAAGAAAAGAAAACAGGCCTCCCAACATGCCCTTATTATCAACTAATGGCGGGTTTTTGTGTGGATTATTTCAAAGCGACATACTCTTTCCGTTTTTCCTGAAACTTCAAATTGATGGAATGGGCAATGATGTGATGTTCCCTGCACAGCGGCGCCAAATACCGTGGGTCGTGGCGTTTACTCAGCGCGAAGGTTTGTGTGTGATGCAGTTCTTCCGCCGGCTTTTTGCAGGTTTGGATGGAGCATTTACTGCCATGTTCTCTGG
>Ga0209343_10007725_pt1 | contig 12619 bp, 9 predicted proteins | sample RifCSPlowO2_02_FD_184026 | JGI IMG/M metagenome (GOLD analysis project Ga0209343, IMG submission 184026) | Groundwater microbial communities from Rifle, Colorado - Rifle CSP2_plank lowO2_0.2 (SPAdes) (version 2) | ecosystem: Environmental > Aquatic > Deep subsurface > Groundwater | place: Rifle... | reverse complement strand
CGACCTGCCACTCAAGATTGCCGAGCGCGGCGTCACTGTCCTGCCGATGGATCTGATGCGGCCCGACCTCACCCGTCTGGGCGAGCGCTACCGCAACGTCTACTGGGCCTCCGGGCAGGAAATCCTGGCGGTGCTGTCGCAAGTGGCCGAGGACGACGCGCTCGACGCCATCTACTTCACCAACTTTTCCTGCGGCCCCGACAGCTTCCTACTCAGCTATGCCGAAGACATTATGGGCAGCCGGCCGTTCTTGGCCCTTGAGTTGGACGAGCACGGCGGTGACGCCGGGTATCTGACCCGGATCGAGGCGTTTCTCGATGTGCTCAAGCGGCCGCGGGCGGCAAGACCACCGCGGGCGCCCATGACCGCTGGCCCGACCAACTTCAAGGAGCGAACCCTGTGGATCCCGCCGATGCATGAGTACGGCGCCCAGTTCTTCGCCGCGGCCTTTCGCCACCACGGCTATGATGCACGTCCGCTGCCGGCCGAAACCGCCGCCACCTTTGAGCTCGGTCGCAGCCTCACCCGCGGCAGCGAGTGTCTGCCCACCGCGCTGACCACCGGTACGTTCATTGCCGCGCTGCGGGAGCAGAAGCTCACGCAGGGCCAGGCGCTGCTCATGCCTACCGCCTGCGGGCCGTGCCGATTTGGACAGTACTGTCAGCTGCAGCGCCAAATCTTCGACCGCGAGGGTCTCAACGACGTCGCCATTCTGTCGCCGTCGAGCATCAACGCGTACCAGGGTGTCGACGACAAGCTGCGCCAGAGTCTGTTCAAATCAATTGTGCTCGCCGACATTCTGCTCAAGGCGCGGTGCAGGGCCCGCCCCTACGAACAGACGAAGGGCGAAACCGACCAGATTGTGGCGGAAGAGCAGCAGCGTTTGACCGCAGCTCTGGAGCAGGGCCTGGATCTGCGTCAGCCGCTCCGGCGCACGGTCGAGCGGCTGGCGGCGATCTCTCGTCGCCGCAACCAGAAACCCGTGGTGGGAATCGTCGGTGAGATTTACGTCCGCAACAACCTCTTCGCCAACGAAAACTTGATTGCAGCCATCGAGGCCCAGGGTGGCGAGGCTTGGCCTACCCCCATGGCCGAGTGGATCATGTTCCTGGCCTCACCACGCAATTATCTGCAGTATGTTGAGCGTCTTTTGAGCAAGCCTGCGCTCAAGTCGTACATCACCTACCGCTGGCAGCGGTATTGGGATCACGCGCTCTACAACGCGGCCGGTCCGTTTCTGGCTGATCGACGCGAACCCGACATCGACGTTGTGCTTGACGAAGCGGAGAAATACCTCGAGCGCAACATTGGCGGTGAGGCGATGTCGATTCTTGGGCGCACGGTCAAATTTGCCGAGGACGGCGCCGCCCTGGTGGTCAATTGCGCACCATTTGGCTGCATGCCCGGCACTGTCACCACTGCTCTCTTCCGTGAAATCTCGGTCAAGGTGCACATGCCGGTGGTCAACATGTTTTACGACGGGCAGGGCAACCAGAATCGGCGCCTGGGCGTCTTTTTGGCCAGTGCGCTGCGAGAGCAAAGCGGGGGACGGCAGGTAGATGCCGTCGCCCCGACCGAATCTCCCGCGTGCGGAAGGCGGAGGCTGCGGATCATCAACAACAACGACGCTCTGTGGGGGGGAACCCGAGAGCTGTGTCCGGAGGGAACGCGAGGGCTGTGCCAGGAGGGAACGCGAGGGCTGTGTCAGGGGGGAACGCGAGGGCGGGCCTGAGAACGGGCCCCTGGCGCGCACGCTGCCGGGCGACGAACCGCTGGTTTCCTTCGAGGAAGGCCTTCGACGAACCGTCGAGTGGTATCGCACCGAAGCCGCGCCGCTCGCTCCCGCCCGTCCTGCGCGGAAGGGTCGACGCGGTCCGAGCCCTTCAATGACGCGCGCGATCTTGACAGCCTTACCCCGCTCCCGCCTGCTGTCGCCGCTGCGGCCGCCCGCCGAACGCGTCCTCAACGCCGCCCGAAGAGCGTCGAACACGCGATGGGTGGTTTTCGCCGTCGTGGCGGCGATCGTCCTCGCCCGCTCGTCAATCTTCGTATTTTGGGAACAGTCTCATTTCGACTCGAATCAGGCCGTCATCGGTCTGATGGCGAAGCACCTGATGGAGGGGCGTGCCATTCCCGTGTTCATGTACGGCCAGAACTACATGCTTGCCGTCGAGGCATGGCTTGCTGCGCCGTTGTTTTTCGCCATGGGCGTTTCGGTCGCGGCGCTCAAGCTGCCGCTGCTTGCTATCAACGTGATAGTGGCGTTCCTGCTCCTGTGGTTGCTGGAGCGGGAGAGCGGCCTGCCGCCGGCACTCGCCGGCCTTGCGACGCTCTTCTTCGTGCTGCCCGCTCCCGGCACTGCGGCGAAGTTGCTCGAAGCCAGCGGCGCGATTCTCGAGCCGTTCCTCTACGTCCTCCTCCTGTGGCTCACACGGCGTCGACCCGTGTGGTGCGGGCTCATTCTCGGGTTCGGATTTGTCCACCGCGAATTCACGATCTATGGCTTCGCGGGTGTGTTGATCTTCGACGCACGCGACGGTTTGTTTACCCTGCACCAACTGCGGCGCACCCTGATCGTGCTGGGTTCGGCCGCGGCGGTGTGGCTCGTGATTCAATTGGCGACACCATATGGTTCGGCCATGGGCCCGGGAACCACCGTAGCTGATTTGCGAAACGCCTCGAGCTCTCTCGTCCAACTCGAGAACCGCCTCTGCTTCGATTGGCGCACCGTGCCCGGGGGGTTCTGGAAGATCGTCACGCTGCACTGGCCGCTGCTCTTTGGTACGGACGTGCAGCCGCTCCGGAGATTTTCCATCGAGAGCAACGTGACGCAGGGGATGACGGGCGTGTGGTTGCTGCTTGGAGCCGCGATGGTGTTGGCGCCCCTTCGGATCGCGACCCACCTCGCGCGCGAGAGACGCTGGTGCAGAGACGACGACTTCTGCGCGTATCTCGTGATCGTGGGGATATTCTCGGTCGCCGGCTACGTGCTCACGCGCTGCGGCGTGATCGACTTGCCCAGAATGCGTTACGACATGCTCTCGATCTTCGGCGCGGTCGGCCTCGCCGGATGGTATCTGCGCATCGAGCATTCGAAGGGCCTCAGGGCAGCGTGGATCCTGCTCGTCCTCGCATGGGCGGCCGTGGCAGCGGCCGCACACGGCCGTCTGTGGTCGGAATATCTCCTGCATCCCTCGATCGGAGGCAAGCAGCAGATCGTCAGGCATCTGGACGCGCGCGGCGTCCGATATGCGATCTCGCAATACCGGGACGCCTACGTCGTGGCCTTTTTGACGGACGAAAAGATCATCGTGCAGTCGGATCGCGTCAGGATTCTCGCGTACCAACGGGAGGTGAACGCCCATCGCCAGGAAGCGGTGCGCATCTCGAGGACGCCGTGCGCCGGGGGGGAATCACCGATGCCGGGGATCTACTTCTGTCCGCCGTAGCGCGACTTTGATGCTTCCTATCGTCCGAGACGCGAGGAAATCCTCGCCTGCAATACGCTCCCCTACTCTCCTGGCAGCAGCCCACTCACGTCAACGGCCTTGGGACAGGCCGTTTTCAACGCCTCCGCCCACTCGGCGTCGTAGCGCTCGGGCTGATCCAGGAGCGCGAGCCGCGTCTCACCCAGCTCGTCGCGCGGGTCGCAGGCCAGACGCAGCACGCGCGCAACGGCAGCGGGATGTGACAAGTCAGGGGCGGCCGCCCGGCCGACGCAGATTCCGCACAGGACGCAGCTCGTCGCGCCCCACAACCTCCGAAACACGTCCTTCGACATCAGGCCGTCGTACCGCGCCGAGGGCACCAGCCACGCCTGCGCGCGCTCGAAGGCATCGAAGAACGGCCCCATGTCGACCACGAGATCCTTCAACACGCGGAACTGCGACAGCGGCTGCACGAAGATCTCGGCTTCGACGCCAGACGGCACGCTCGCCGGCCGCGCGCCGCTCGACCGCATGCCGCCAACCATCGCCTGGCAGAAGAGCCTTGGCTGCCCGTTGATCGTCCCGGCACACGCACCGCAGATGCCGCTCCGGCAGGTCCGCCTGAACGCGAGCGTCGGATCGATCGTCTCGGCGACGACCAGTAGCGCGTCGAGAACCGTCTGGCTCGGCGCCACGTTGACGCTGTACGTCGCCCAGACAGGGCGCTCGTCGGTTTTCGGATCGAACCGCTGCACCGCGATCATCGTCACTGTGCTCCTCCATCATCTCGTCGCTGTCGATTGGCAGGACTAGTACGTCCGCGCCTGCGGCGCGATCCGGCCGAGCCGCACCTCGCCATCCTCGAACCAGGGCCCCCGATCGTTCCTGACCGCGAAGGTGTGCCGCAGCCACCGCTCGTCGTCTCGTTGGGGGAAATCCGGACGATCGTGCGCGCCCCGGCTCTCGGTCCGCCGCAGCGCGCCGCGCGCGACCAGCGTCGCGACGTCGACGAGCAGGCCCAGCTCCCAGAACGCCATCAGCCGGTAGTCGAACGGCCCCTGCGGCCGCGCGGTCCTGAGCGAACGATACTCGGCATCGAGACCGCGCAGTTCCTCGACGGCCTCCTCGAGCTCCGGTCCGAGCCGGAACACCCCGACCTTCCGCGTCATCAGCGCCGTCAGCCGCTGCCGCAGATGCGTGAGGGTCGCCGCACTTTCGGCCATTGGCGCCGCAGCATCGAACCGCGCGGACCAATCGTCCTCGAACGCCCGCCGCGATCGCTCAGACACGGCCCCATCGGCAGGGAGCGCCGGCGCGGGTCCTCTCCCGCTCAACCACTCGGCCACCCGCCGGCCAGCCCGACGGCCGAAGACGACCGTTTCGAGCAGCGAGTTGCCGCCGAGGCGGTTCGCACCGTGGACGCTGACGTTCGCGCATTCTCCGACGGCAAAAAGCCCGGGAATCGTCGTCGCCCCGAACGTGTCGGTCCGGATGCCGCCCATGCTGTAATGCTGCGCGGGCTCAATCGGAATCGGCTCCCGAACTGCATCGACGCCGGCATAGATCCGCGCGAGCTCCCTCACCTGCGGTAGCCGCTCCTCGACGAGCGCCTCGCCGAGGTGAGTCAGATCGAGGTGCACGTAGCCGTCGCCGATGCCGCGTCCCTCTCGAATCTCCGTCGCAATGGCGCGCGAGACCACGTCGCGCGGCGCGAGCTCCATGCTGGACGATGCGTAGCGCGACATGAAGCGGTCGCCGGCGGCGTTTCGCAGGTACCCTCCCTCGCCGCGCGCCCCTTCCGAGATCAGGATGTTCGTACCCCGCAGCGTCGTCGGATGGAACTGGACGAACTCCAGGTCCGAGACGATAGCGCCGGCGCGGTACGCGAGAGCCACGCCATCACCCACCGAGCCGAGGCCGTTGGTGCTCTTGGCGTACACGCGTCCGTATCCGCCGGTCGCGAGGATCACCGCCCGCGCCCGGATCACCTCGAGGCGTCCCTCCGGCAGGTTCCACAGGATGGCGCCCGCCACGGCGCCCTTCTCGATCAGCAGGTCGAGCAGCTGCCACTCGACGTAGAACGGGATCTGCATGCGTCTTGTCTGCTCGTGGAGCGCGTGCAGCACCACGTGGCCCGAGAGGTCGGCCGAATGGCAGGCGCGGGGATGAGAAGAGCCGCCGAGCGGGCGCTGCGCGATGGTGCCCGACTCGGTGCGGGACCACAGCGCGCCGAGACGATCGAGCTCGTCGATCACGTCGGGCGCCTCCGAGCACATCACCTCGACCGCGTCCTGATCGGCGAGGTAGTCGCTGCCCTTGATCGTGTCGAGGATGTGGCTGGCGACCGAGTCGGTCTGTGCGCGCGCCGCGTTGAACCCGCCCTGCGCCGCGCCGCTGTGCGACTGTGTCGGGTACACCTTCGTCGCAACGGCCACGTCCTTACCGTCGAGCTGCAGCGCGGCCATCAGGCCCGCCAGCCCGCCGCCGACTACCAGCACGTCATGCGAACGCATCGTGTCTCGCGCGGGGATCCACAGTTGATGGTTGGCAGTTCACAGTTGACGGCATGCACGCGGCCCTCTTTCGAGCGGCGTACGCAACTTCCTCGCTCATGAAGCCGGAGATCGCCGCCAGGCAAGACGGGCCGTTTCGTGGAAATTCTGGCCCAGCGAATCGATGATGACCACTGCGGGAAACTGCGCGACCTCGAATCGGTACACCGCTTCGGGGCCCAGGTCGGGAAATGCGAGCACGTCGGCTGCGACGATCTGTTTGGCCAGCAACGCCCCGAGGCCGCCAATCGCGGCGAGATAGACGGCACCATGGTCGGCAAACGTGCGGACGATGTCGCCGTGGAGTTCGCCCTTCCCGATGATCCCGCGCGCGCCCGCTCGAAAGAGTGCCGGCAGGAAACGGGCGATCCGCTCCGTCGTGGTCGGGCCGGCGGAACCGACGATCTGGCCCGGCTTGGCCGGCGATGGACCAACGGCGTACAGCAGCCGCCCCCTCAGAGTGACGGGCAGCGGTTCACCCCGTTCGAGGATCTCCGCCAGCCGCATTGCCGTCGCGTCGCGCAGCGTCATCAGCTCACCGGTGATCTCGACGGCGTCGCCCGCACGCAGGCCGTGCGCCTGTTCGGTGTCGAGTTCCGGGCGACACGTCAGCGTCTTCACCATCACAACTCTTGGCTCATGCGCCGGTTCGAGTGGCAGCCGATGTTCACGGCGACCGGCAGACCCGCGATGTGCGTGGGGTACACCTCGACGTTCACCGCGAGCGCGGTGACGATGCCGCCGAAACCCTGCGGTCCGATCCCCAGCGCGTTCACCTCGTCGAGGAGCTCCAGCTCGAGCCGGCTGATGTCCGCGCGCTCGTGGCGTCGATCAATCGGACGGAGGACCGCCTTCTTCGCGAGCAGCGCGGCCATCTCGAACGTCCCGCCGATGCCAACGCCGACGACGACCGGCGGGCACGAGTTGGCGCCAGCGCGATCGACGGTCTCGACCACGAAGCGTCTGACGCCGCCGAGCCCGTCGGCGGGAATCAACATCCGAAGCGCGCTCATGTTCTCGCTCCCGAAGCCCTTCGAAGCAACCGTGAGCTTCACCCGATCGCCGGGCACGAGATCCACGTGAATGACGCCGGGAGCATTGTCGCCCGTGTTGCGGCGCGCGATCGGATCGCCGGTCACCGACGCGCGCAGGAACCCGCTGCGCGTGCCGTCGCGGATGCCATCGTGGATCGCCTCGGTGACGCTCCCGCCGACCCAGTGGACGTCCTGCCCCACTTCGAGGTGCACGACCGTGAGGCCGCTGTCCTGGCAGACCGGCAGCCGCTCGGCAGCCGCCACCTCGTAGTTCCGGACTATCTGCTCGAGCGTCCTCCGTCCGAGTTCGGACTGCTCGCGCAACGCTGCCTGCCGCAGCCCTTCAAGGATGTCGTCGGGGATCCGGACGTTGGCCTCGGCGAGGAGGCGCGCGACAGCGGTGCGGAGTACCGCGACGTCAATTTCTCGGATTCGAATGCCCGAGGGTGCCGCACCGCCGCCGCCGCCGCTCACGGAAGAGTCTCCTTCCACCACTCGACGAGCGTGCGCGCCCGATCGACCATCGGGCGATCGACCAGCCGGCCTCGCACCTGAACGGCGTCGCAGCTTTCGCGCAACGGATGAGGATAGATGTCGCCGACCTCGAAGTCCTCGTAGACGCGCCCGGTCCACCCTTCTTTGACAGCCATCGGCTCCCCCTTCAGATCATGCGGGCCGCGCGCCGGCGTTCCACGTTCGCGGCGTCAACGCCCAGCTCTCTGAGTATCGCATCCGTGTGCTCGCCGAGGGCCGGAATCGGCCCCGTCACTAACGCGATTGACCGATTCTTCCCCCGACGGGTATCGTAAGGCACAAAGTGGACCCATAACCTTGGTATACTTCACCCTTCAAGTTGTCGATGCTTAGTCCTGAGGCGCGCGACATCGCCGCTCGGCCGGTGCCCAATGAGAATCAGCGCGAGCTGAAATTCATCTTGCCCGACGGCCGCGTTGATCTGGCGCGAGGCTGGCTGGAGCGCATCTGCCGACGCGATCCCGAGTTTCCCGCAGCGGTGGTCTGGACAATCTATTACGACACATCAGGGTTGATCTCGCTCAGCGAAAAAATCAACAGCGACTACTTGAAGCAAAAGATTCGGGTGCGATGGTACTCCGACCTCGACGGGCGCGCGGCCGGTCCATCGTTTGTCGAAGCCAAGCTGCGCGTGGGCACGCGTCGCACCAAGGTCCGCGCGCGCCTTCCCTATCCCGCGGAAGAGCTTGCAGGTTGGGATCTTCAGGATCCGCGTCTGCGGGCGTTGCCCATGCGGCTGCAGGAACACGGCATCCTTGCTCGCGACTTCTGGCAACCTGTGATGCTGATTCGGTATCGCCGCGATCGCTTCATCGAACCGCTGAGTCGCTCGCGCGTGAGCCTGGACGCGGATATCGCCAGCGCGGCGGTCAATCCGACGTTTCTGTCAGCGGCCGACTACACCGCCCTCGGCTCGGCCGTACTCGAGGTCAAGGGACCGGGCGACGAGCTGCCTCTGGCGCTCCGCTCCCTCCTGCAACTCGAGATTCGCAAGAGCTCGTTCTCCAAGTACCTGCGCGTCTATTCGCACATGACGCGCCGCCTCCTCTAAGGACTTCGGAGAACGCTCGAACATGCAGCGGCAGTTGAACAATCTAATCGGGGCTCTCACCCAGGGCGCCGGGCCGCAGATCACCCCGCTGGCCTTCCTGATGTTGATGGCGGTCTCGCTGCTATCCTCACTGTTCATCGCCTATCTGTACGTCCACTTCTACTCGAATAGGGCGACAGGAAGTCAGGTACATCGAGCGTTTCCGCTTCTCGGCATCTCGATCACAGCGATCTTCGTCACGATTCAGTTTTCGCTCCCGCTCTCGCTCGGCTTGCTGGGCGCGCTGTCGATCGTGCGCTTCCGAACGCCCATCAAGGAGCCGGAGGAGATCGGCTTCATCATGCTGGTGATCTCCGTGTCGCTCGCCACGGCCACGTTCAAGCTGGCCTTCGTCGGCATCATCTTCGTCGTCGCGCTCGGCGCCCTGTTCGCCCAGGTACTGGCGCGCGGGTTCGCACGCGGGGCGTCTGACGGCACCATCGTGATCTCACTTCCCGCGAAAGGGCCGTTGGCTGACCCGGCAGCCATCACGGCGCTGCTGCGCAAGCGGCTGCCGAAAGCGAAGATCGAGAGCGTGTCTCAGAGCGATCGAGAAACGGTCGTGTCGTACAACGTCCAGGGACTCGCCGACAGCGCGCTCGCCGGATTGCAAGCCGAGCTCAACGCCGCCGCCGGTCCCTCCAGCTATAACGTCTTCTTCAACCGGCCGGGCGCGTTGTAAGTGGCCACCACGCGGCGGATCCCTTCGTGGTTGCTCGTCGTCGCAACCGGGGCGATTTGCGCCGTGACCCTGAAGCTCGAATCTGCGGACCTGTTCCCCCTCTGGCGATTCGCGGTTCAGTGGAGCCCTGCTGCCCTCCCGAGCTCGCGCGCGGTACCGCCGATCGAAATCGCCAGCGGCGTGCCCGTTCTCTCTCTCACGCTGGATGAGGCCGATCTGCGTGACCCCGCGAACGGGCTTCTGCCCAACAAGATGAAGCACGGAAAGGAATGGGAGCGCGAAGGCAGCGTGTCGTACTTCGACGGCGGCCGTCTTCTTTTTGCGTCCGGGGCAGGCGTCCGCATCCATGGAGGCGGCAGCCGGGAGCTCGCGCCGCGAAATGGGTTTCGCCTCTACTTCCGGCGGCAGTACGGCCCACGGGAGCTGCCGCCCGGTGTGCTCTTCAGTGCCGATGCGCAGCCCGTCCGCCGTCTGGTGGTGCACGACGATGTGCGTCAGGATGCCGATCGGACGTATTGGCATTTCGTCAATCCCCTGGCCTACGACATCGCCAAAGCTTTCGGCGCGATCGCGCCCGAAACCAAGCCGGTGAGATTTTTCGTGAACGGCGAATACTACGGCCCTTTCGTGTTGACCGAGAGATTCGACGAGCGGTTCTTCGCGGCGCACTGGGGTCATGAAGACGTGCTTCTCAGCCAGGAAGAAATGGACAAGCTGTGGAAGTGGCTGCTTCGGACTCGCCCGCTGACGATGAAGGCCGTCTCTCAGCATGTGAATGTCGACAATCTGACGCGCTGGTTTCTCGCCACCGCGTTTTGTGCGACACGCGACGCGTATCAGGGCCCAGGGCAGTTCCTGGATCAGACCAAGAACACCGGCGGCTGGTTCTGGGTGAACTGGGACATGGACCAGAGCTTCCGGGACTGGAACCTCGACAGCTACCAATACCTGCTGGAGCGCATTGCCGAGCCCCGACGTGTCCGCAACCCCGCAGATCCGCGCTCGCTGATTCTCACGCAGCTAATCGCGGAGGATGGCGAGTACCGCGAATACTTCAAGCGCGTGGCCCAGAAAGCGCTCAATCATGAGATGACCGACGCTTTTCTGCAGGAGCGGTATGAGCACTATCGTGAAACGGCCGCTCGACTGCGCGTGCAGCATCTCGACTATCTGCCGCGCCTTCGCCAGTTTCTCGAAAAGCGCCGCGCGTTCTTCCGGCTCACGACCGAGCAATGGCTCAACTCCTCACCGAGCCAGCCGGTGAGGCTCTCGGCACCCGAGAACGTGGCGTTGATCATCGAAGGTGAGCGCGTGACAAATGGGTACCAAGGGATGTACTTTCCAGATCTCGAAATGGTCGTTGATGTGGCTGATGAGCATCGCCCCGGGTTTTCAGGGTGGCGGATCAACGGCCGTGTGGTGGCTGGCGCAGGGCCCGTGAAGTTCACGGCAGACAAGCCGACTCGAATCGAGGCAGTCTTCAACAATTCGGCAAGCGAGCTCTCAGCGGTTCCTGACGTGCCGGCTGCTCCGGTGCGGCAGCCCGCCGCGCGCATCGTGTGGCGAACCATTCGCGCCGGCTCCTCCTGGATGGGTTGCGTCCCCGCCGATACAGGTTGTGACGCGGGCGAACGGCCCCGCCTACAGACCCGAATTGTCGAGCCGTTCCAGATGATGGACCGCGAGGTGTCTGCCGGCGACTTTCGCGCCTTTGCCGCCGCGGGCGCTCGGCAGATGCCGCGCCAGCCGGAGTGGTATGCCAACGACACCCATCCCGCCGTGAATGTCACCTGGGACGAGGCGCAGGCGTTTTGTGCGTGGGCCGGTGGGCGATTGCCAACCGAGGCTGAATGGGAACACGCCGCCCGCGGCGGGCTCGACGGCCGGCTGTTTCCCTGGGGCGACGAGTTCACCGGACAGGCCGTTGCTCAGCATTTCACAGCGCCGGTGGGTGCGTTCCCGCCAAACGGTTACGGTCTGCATGATATGGCGGGAAACGTCTGGGAGTGGACGTCGAGCGAGCACCGGCCAACTCATGCGACAGCGCCCGCGAGGAGCTACGACCTGCGCACGATCAAAGGCGGAGGATGGAATAGCAGCGTCCAGCGTCTGCGCGTGTCCGAACGCGCGGCGTTATCACGTCAGGGGCGGCATAACCTGTACGTCGGTTTCCGCTGCGTTCGGCCTGCACAACCGACAGCGGCACGTGGCAGATCATCAAGTGGGATGTGATACGTTGCCGAGGTTTCCAACGGTCGCGTGCAGACGTTCAGACCGATGAAGGGCGCCGACCCCGCGAAGTAGGTCGGCAAGTCGGTCTATTTGGCGTGGCGTTGAGACGAGGAGACAATCATGGACAACCGTCGCATCACAATCCTGCTCGCCATTCTCGTCGTCGTGCTCGCGGGCTCGCTCGCGTGCGAATCGAGCAAGCCTCAGGCTACAACCGGAACGGTCGACCGCCAGCAGTCTGGTCAATGGGTGGATCCGTCAAACAAGAGCGACGAGCTGGTAAACGGACCGTACCAAGTCGACGCGAACTGGCCCAAACCGATGTCGCAGTGGCCAAACCACAAGGGCTGGACGTGGGGCGCGGTCCAGGGCGTGTTCGCCCAGAACCCGAACCGCATCTTCGTGGCGATGCGAGGTGAGCTGCCCGACCTCTCGAACGTCAAGAGCAAGGTCGTCGAGGTCGAGACCGAGGACGGGCGGACGGCGCACCTGCAGATCCCTGGACGCGGGATGTACCTGCGGAACGCGTCGGTGGGCTCCTACGCCAGCCCGGGTGAAGCAACCGACGAGTATATGGGCGAAGAGGGGAAAGACTACCGCTGGGAACACATCATCACGGTGTTCGACAGCCAGGGAAATCTGAAAGAAGAGTGGACCCAGTGGGATTCGCTGTTCAAGCCGGACAACCCGAAAGTGCTGTCCCAGGGTCGCGTTCACAAGATTCTGATCAGTCCCTATGATCCGGAAAAGCGCGTGTGGGCCGTCGACGACGGGCACCAGGTCATCCGGGTGTTCAGCAACGACGGCAAGAAACTGCTGCAGACGATCGGCACGTTGAACACCACGACCGAGAGGAACGCAAAGTTGACCGGCAATACCGGGCGTCCGTCGATGACCAAGAAGAGCGGTGCGGCCGACGTGACCTTCGGCCGTCAGACCGACATCGCGTGGCTGCCGGACGGCACCTTCTTCGTGTCCGACGGCTACGAGGAAACGCGCGTCGTGAAGTTCGACAAGAACGGCAAGTTCCTGATGGCGTGGGGCGAGAGAGGCGAGAACGGCAAGGA
>Ga0209343_10007723_pt1 | contig 12622 bp, 12 predicted proteins | sample RifCSPlowO2_02_FD_184026 | JGI IMG/M metagenome (GOLD analysis project Ga0209343, IMG submission 184026) | Groundwater microbial communities from Rifle, Colorado - Rifle CSP2_plank lowO2_0.2 (SPAdes) (version 2) | ecosystem: Environmental > Aquatic > Deep subsurface > Groundwater | place... | reverse complement strand
GGTATGGCTGCCACTGCCATGCCCCATGGCCTCGATGACGCTGAGACCGCGCGCAAAAGACCTTAGGAAACTGTCGCTTTCTGGAGTAGTCATATGAATTTGTAGTGTGGAGATTTTATCCGCTCGTTCCCGCACCATGTGGGTTATGCCAGGCGCTGCGAGCGTCATGCCCACACGAGTTCCCCATCATTCTGCCCGTGCTTCGGCGGGGGGGCTGTCGGCGACGCAGCGGATTGCGACAAGTCCGCAGGCGCACCGCTGAGCACGGTGACTTCATTATCGGCTGCATCGAAGCGTGCGAATAGAGGCAACTGTTCTGCTATCGACTCGTCAACTGCTTCTTCAGCGGTCAGTACGGGCCCAAGGCACACATCCCACAGCAGGGACAGCTTCGACCATTCATCGAACGTCCTGGCGCGAAAAATGGCTTCGAGCCTTACGGTGCATTTTTGGAGCTCTTCACGGTCTTGAGAGTGCGATGCGCCCACAAGCTCCGGGCACCCCGCAAGTTCGCAGAAGCGATCCCAGAATTTGGCCTCCAGTGCGGCAAACGTCACATGGCGGCCATCGGAGGTTTCGTATATCCGGTACGCGGGGTGGGCGCCGCTGTGCCTCATGCGTGCCGCCGCTGTGTCTGAGCCCGCCAAGTGATGGGCGGCCAGAATCGGGTGCAACATCAATGCACTGTGGGTGATGGATAAGTCGATAAAGCGTCCCTGTCCCGTGTCTTGCCGCTCTAACAGCGCTGCGAAAATGGCAATCACAGCCGAATAGCTCCCACCCACCAAATCGCCGATGAGTGCGGTGGGCATTGCCGGCTCCCGCCACAGGCCGTGCGAGAGCAGGCCCGCGCTGCCCTGAAAGTTGAGATCGTGCCCTGCGAGATATGCACGTTTCGTGTTCTGACCGTAACCGGAGATCGAGCAGTAAACCAGGCGCGGATTGATGGCTCGCAAAGCCCCCGCATCGATCCCCAGTCGTTGCGTGACGCCGGGGCGAAAACTCTCAACCACGACATCGGCTCTGGGCACCAGATCAAGAAAGGCCTGAAGGCCGGACGCAGTTTTGAGGTCGAGCGCAATGCTGCGTTTGCCGCGATTAGCTGAAGTAAACGCAGCGCCAAACCCGGACTTGGCCAGCGGGCTGATATCGCGCGCATAGTCGCCTTCGGCGGTGTCTTCGACCTTGATGACGTCGGCACCGTAGTGCAGCAGCATTTGCGTCGCGTAAGGACCGGGCAGCAGCCGCGTCAGGTCGAGTACTTTGACGTTGGCCAGTCCTTGCGCGGCGGTGACCGGATTGTCTACAAAGCTCATGACGCCTCCAACAGTTCGAAGCGTGGCAGACTCAGCTCATCACTGACTTTCTCGAAAACCACCTTGACTCGGGCACCGATGCGGATGCTCGCCAGATGACCCGGTACCATGGCGCCCATCATCTTGACGCCTTCGTCGAGTGTGACTACGGCCACGGCGTAAGGAACATGTTCTTTCATGTGCTCGTTGGCGGCGCGATGGTTGATGGTGAAGGTGTAAATCACGCCAAGTCCGGAGCTCTCCATCCAACCCGTGTCCTCGGACAGGCAGGTTCGGCAAAACAGCCTGGGATAAAACTGCAGCGTCGAACAGGCGTTGCATTTCTGGACCAACAGCCTGTCTTGGCGCGTTGCTTCCCAGAATGCCTTGGTAGATCCGGTCGGTTGCGGTAGCGGTCTTTGTGCAATGCCCATGGTCAGACTCCGAGAATCATGGTGGTGTTGGCGGAAAATACGAGGCCGGGCGCATGGCATAGCGCAAGCTTGGGATCGGGAAGTTGCCGTTCCCCACATTCGCCGCGCAATTGACGCACCGCCTCGATCACCAGAAAGATGCCGAACATCCCAGGGTGGCCGTAGGACAGCCCGCCGCCAGAGGTGTTGATGGGAAACGCGCCGCCCGGCCCGAGCCGGCCGTTCCGGACAAAGTCTTTGCTTTCGCCGCGCGCACAAAACCCGAGTTCTTCGAGCGACTGCATCACACCAATGGTGAAGTGGTCGTAGATCTGGATGACATCGATGTCCTTGCGTGTGACATCGGCCATGCGGAACGCCTGCTCTGCAGTGGCAGCAACGTCGGTATCGAGCCAGTCGTCCAGATCGAAGGGGGTGTAGTGGTGCGAGAAGCGTTCGGCAATGCCGCGCACGAGAACTGGACGTTTTTTCAGGGAGGTGGCACGCGCTGCGCTGGTGACGACGAGGGCACCGCCTCCATCGGTAACGAGGCAGCAATCGCGCTGGCGCAAGGGCTCTGCCACCAAGGGTGATTGAAGTACGTCTTCGATGCTAAGCGGCTCGCGGCGATAGGCCATCGGATTGAGTGCCGCCCATCTACGCGCCGCAACCGCAATTTCGGCCAGGTCGGCGCTGGTCGTGCCATACCGTTGCATGTGCAGTTGGGCGACCATCGCGTAGTAGCCGATGGGACTGAGGTGCCCGTGCGGCACCACGAACTGACCACGTGGGGATCGAGGGTCTTCGACCAACGCCGTGAGCTTGCGGGATCCGTCGGAGAGCTGGGTGCTTCCATAAGTGATCAGGGCCACCTCGCACATGCCTGCCGCGATGGCGGCCATGGCGTGGCGAATGTGAAGCAGGTTCGACATTCCGCCGACATTGGTGCTGTCGGTATACCTGGGCCGGATGCCCAAATATTCGCTCAACTGCAGGCTGGGAAAGCGGTCATCGGTGTGCGCAAACACGCCATCGACCTCCTGAAGTGTCAGCCCAGCGTCCAGCAATGCCCGCCGGGCCGCTTGCGCCTGAAGCTCGACGGCGGTCTTGTCAGGGACCTTGCCAAGATCAGATTCGGCTACGCCAACGATGGCAAACCCAGGGGAGGAACTGGCAGATGTGTTTGAAATATTCATAGGGAAGTGGAAAGGAAATCCTTAACGGGCCACGGGGCTGGGCGCCAGCGGCCAGTAACGGCTGCGGACTTCGCGCTTGAGCAGCTTGCCGGTTTCAGTGCGAGGTAAGGTGTCAGCGAAGTCCACGGTCCTCGGGCACTTCAGCGCCGACAGTTCCTGACGGCAAAAGTCGATCAAGACTTGCTTGAGTTCGTCCGAAGGGGCCGTGCCGGCTTGCAGTTGCACCACGGCCTTCACCTCTTCACCAAACTCCTCGTTGGGAACACCGACCACCGCGACATCCGCGACTGCGGGGTGCCGCAGGAGCGCGTTCTCCGTCTCTTGCGGGTAGATGTTGACTCCGCCCGAAATGATCATGTTGGCAAGCCGGTCGGTCAGGTAGAGGAACCCTTGCGCATCGACATAGCCGATGTCGCCGTAGGTGGCCCACCCACGGGCGTTGTAGGCCTGCTGCGTTTTTGTAGGATCGTTGTGGTATTCGAACGGCGGCCCACCCGAGAAGTAGACGATGCCCGGTATGCCCGTCGGCAAGTCCGCGCCGCTCTCATCGACGATATGCACCGCGCCGAACTCGACCCGGCCCACCGACCCTTTGTGCTGCAGCCATTCGGCGGAATCAAGCGAGGTCCGCCCGATCAATTCGGTGCCGCTGTAGTACTCATAAAGGCGCGGCCCCCACCAGGCAATCATGGCCTCCTTCACCCACATCGGGCAGGGGGCGGCCGCATGGACAGCCACACGCATACTCGATAGATCGAAGCGCAAGCGTTCGGCTTCGGGCAGGCGCAGCAGCCGGATAAACATCGTCGGCACCCACTGGCTATGCGTGACGCGGTACCGCTCGATAGCTTCGAGCGCCTTGAGTGCGTCGAATTTCTCCATCAAGATGCAACTGCCACCCTGGCGCATCACGTTCATGTTCCAGCGCACGGGAGCCGTGTGATAGAACGGCGCCGTGGAGAGGTAGACAGTTTTGGCGTCGAAGTTTTTCCAGGCGGTCCGGGCATCCGGCACTGCATTGAAGTGCCTGTTGGAGGATTCCAGTGCGCGCTTGATGCCTTTGGGTTTGCCGGTGGTGCCCGACGAATACGAGAAGTCGGTTCCTTCGGGCGTATCCGGCAAGACCACTCCGTCGTCAACTGCTGCAAGCATGGTCTCATACGGTAGAAAGCCCGCGTGGGTGCCATCCAGCACAAAGCGCGTCATGGACCGGGTGGCCTCGTCGATTGCCAGGGCTGTATCGAGCAAAGTCTGCGACGTAAATAGCGCTTTGGCACCGCAGTCATGCACGATATACAGCATTTCAGACGCCTTGAGGTGCCGGCTGATCGTGGTGTAGTACAGGCCGATACGATGCGCAGCCCAAAGGATCTCAAAGTACCTGGGGTGGTTTTCGAGATAAACCGCGATGCCATCCCCGGTTCGCAGTCCGCGGGCCAGCAACAGGGCGGCGCACTTGCGCGAACGTAGTTCCAACTGCGACCAGGTGACAAACTCGCCGCCATCGAGCATGCGGTAAGCAATGCCGCCAGGATTTTCCAGCGCGATGCGCTGTAGCGTGTCGCCGTGTCGAAGAAGTATGGAAGATGTTTTCATGTCAGTGCGCCAGTGTGGCGACGCCGTGGGTCAGCACGGCAATGTTGCGCTCGACCGAGCGGGCGCGGAAGTTGACCGTGGCACCCTGGCGCCACATTTCAACCGCCAGCGTTTCGCCTGGAAAAAACGGGGCAGAGAAGCGCACAGCCAGGCTCTTGAGGCGTTCCGGCTGGTTGTCTGCGAACCCTTTCAGCACAGCCTTTCCGGCCATGCCGTAGGTGCACAAGCCGTGGAGGAGGGGGGCCTGGAAACCTACCGAACGGGCTGCCACCGGGTCGGCGTGAATCGGGTTGTGGTCGCCGTTGAGCCGGTAGAGCAGCGCCGCGCGCGGCAAGGTCGGCAGCGCAAGTTCGAGGTCCGGCGGCGTTTGTGGTGTTGCCGGCAAGGGATTCATCGGCTCATCTGAACGGCCGAAACCGCCATCGGCCCGGCAAAACGAAGTGTGTTCCACCGTGGCCAGCAGGCGCCCGTCGGCTTCATCGTGGATTCGCCGCTCGGTGACCACCAGTGCCCCCTTGCCGGCCCCCTTGTCGATCAGCCTTGTAAGGCTGGTCTTGCTTCGCAAAACGCCTTGTGGCGCTGCTGTGCCGTGCAGTGTCATGCGGTGCTCGCCGTGCAGTATCTTCATCCAGTCGATACCGGTTGCCGGATTCGCGGCCCAGGCCCCTGGGGCACCGAGCACGGTGAAGATCGAGGGCACGACGCGCTGGTTCTGCTCGTAAACAAACGGAAGTTCCGAGAAATCCAGCGGATCGGCACCATAGCCCAGACTCAGCGCATAGAGGATGCAATCCTGCCGCGAATACGTGCTTAGATTGTCTTCGAAGATCCAGTTCTTGAGCGTGTCGTAGGAAATTGCCATATTTTTTCTCTCTGCTCGCTTCGCCTAGTCCGCCTTGATGTTGGCGGCCTTGATCACCTGCTCCCAACGCGTTTTTTCCGCCTGCACAAAGCGCGCGAAAGCCTGGGGCGTGCCGCCCACCGGTACGCCACCCCGCTCAGCGAAACGCTGCTTGATCTCGGCAGAGGCAAGTACCTTTTGCAATTCCTGGTTCAGCGCGGCGACCACGGTGGGCGGTGTCTTTGCGGATACGAAGAGTCCCAGCCAGACCGTGACATCGATGTCGGGGTAGCCGGATTCCACTAGCGTTGGGACGTTAGGAAGCTCAGCAACGCGCTCGCGCGTGGTGACGGCCACCGGAACCAGTTTCCCACTCCGGATGAACGGCAAGGAGGTGATGAGGTTGTCGACCATGATGTCAACCTGCCCGCCGATCAGGTCGGTCAGCGCAGGCGCCGCGCCGCGGTAGATGATGTTGACCGCGTTCAGGCCAGAACGGCTCTTGAACAGCTCGCCGGTCAAATGGCCAGACGAGCCGCTAGTCGATACCGCCATCGACAGGCCCTGGGGCATGGACTTGGCTAGCGCTTTCAGTTCATCGACCGTCTTGATTCCCAGCTTCGGGCTGGCCACCAGGACGTTGGGCATGGACAGCACATGGATCACTGGTGCCATGTCCTCTGACTTGTACGGAAGTTTTTCCTGCAGCGTGTAGTTGGCCGCATTGGGTCCGAGACTGCCCATCACGAGCGTGTGACCATCTGGGTCGGCCCTCAGCATGGCTTGAATACCCAGTGTTCCGCCTGCACCGGGAACGTTCTCGACGACGACCGGCTGTTTGAGCGTTTCCGACAGCCCTTTGGCGACAAGCCTGCTGGTCTGGTCAAGGATGCCGCCGGGCGCGGCCGGTGCGATTATGCGCAGCGGTTTGCCCGGGGTCAGTTCTGCGGCGTGCGCGGCCAAGGCCCCGCCCAATGCGATCCAGGCCAAGGCACGGCAGGCGGTGCCGATGAATATGGAGATTTTCATGATGGATTCCTTCTTGACATGCGGTTGCCGAAAAAACGATCATTAAATGTTGACATGACCGCCAGACGGACTATATCATCCGTCTGGCGGACAATTCTACTTTAATCTTCAATGTTGTCAATGGATTCACAAATGCAAGCCACCACCAGCCACACCGAGATATCCAGGCGAGGAATTTTTTCCGCCGACCACGAGATGTTCAGGACCACTGTCAGGCGGTTTATCGAGCGGGAGATTCTTCCCTTTCATGCGGCTTGGGAGCAAGAGGGCCTGATACCGCGCGAAGTCTGGCGCAAGGCCGGGCGGGCGGGCCTGCTGCTACCCATGGCGGCGGCCGAGTACGGCGGCGGTGGCGGGGACTTCCTGCACACGGCCATCGTCGTTGAAGAAATCGCCCGCGTGCTGGCAAGCGGGGTGCTGGGCTTTACCACCCACTCGGACATTGTGGCCCCCTACCTGGTGAATTTTGCAACGCAAGAGCAGAAACTGCGCTGGTTGCCGGGTCTGGCCAATGGCGATATTGTTTCCTCGATCGCCATGACCGAGCCGTCCGCCGGCAGTGACTTGAAAGCCATTCGCACCACCGCTGAACGAACGTCTGAGGGTTACTGCTTGACTGGGCAGAAGACCTTCATCACCAACGGTTTTCATGCCGACCGGGTGCTGGTGGTCGCCAAGACCCGGCCTGAAGCTGGCGCCAAGGGCATGAGCCTCTTTTGGGTGGATGCCACGACGCCTGGTTTCAGCCGGGGCCGTGTGCTCGACAAGATCGGACAGCGCGCGCAGGACACGGTTGAGCTGTTTTTCGACAAGGTGCTGGTGCCTTTTGACTGCCTGATTGGAGAAGAGGACAAGGCCTTTGGCTACCTGATGCACGGTCTGGTGCAGGAGCGGCTGATGATTGCGCTGCGCTGTGCCACCCATCTGGAGGCGGCGCTGGACTGGACCATCCAGTACACCAAGGAGCGGGAGACCTTTGGCAAACCCTTGATCGCAAACCAGTACACCCGTTTCAAACTGGCCGAGATCAAGACACTGGCCCATGCCACGCGTGCTTTCGTAGACGCTTGTCTGATACGGCACATGGCGGGCGAACTCGACGCCGAAGGCGCCGCCATGGCCAAGCTCTGGGCCAGTGAATCCACGCGCGCCATCGATGATCTGCTGCAAATGTTCGGCGGCTATGGCTTCATGCGCGAGTACCCGATTGGCCGCGCCTTGACCGACGTGCGCGGCAATCGCATCTATGGCGGTTCATCGGAAATGATGAAGGAAATCATCAGCCGCACGCTGTGACTGCGGTCTTGAATTCGAATCCCGTCCACCCGCTGAGCACTGACGAATACCCACTTTTACCAATTGAAGGAAAACCCATGGATTTACATCTGAACGGCCGCGTGGCCATCGTCACCGGCTCCGGTCGAGGCATTGGCCGCGCCGCCGTGACCGCGTTGGCGCAGGAGGGCGTCAACGTTGTGGTGACCGACATCGATCCCCGGGCGGTGGAGGAGACCTGCGTCGCGCTGCGCCACAACGGCCATGCCGTCCTGGGCGTGACGGCGGACGTGTGTGATGCCGAGCAGGTGCAGCATTTGGTCGACCGCACCGTGGAGACCTTCGGCAAGGTTGACATCCTGGTCAACAATGCCGGCTTGACCCGGGACAAATACCTGGTCAAGATGCTGCTGAGCGATTGGGATGCGGTGATCGATACCGTGCTCAAAGGTGCTTACCTGTGTACCAAGGCGGCCCTGCCATCGATGATGGCGCAGCAATGGGGTCGCGTGATCAATATCTCCTCGCGAGCGCACCTCGGGAACCCGGGCCAGACCAATTACTCGGCCGCCAAGGCCGGGTTGATTGGTTTCAGTCGGGCGCTGGCGCTCGAGCAGGGTAAGTACAACATCACATCCAATGCCATTGCCCCGGGCTTTATCGAAACCGAGTTGGTGCGCGCGTTGCCCACCTACGAGCGCTTGCGAGACGCTGCGCTGGCACGCAACTCTGTACCGCGCGTGGGAACGCCGGACGACATTGCGGGCGCCATCCTGTATCTGGCCTCGGAGTATGGGGGCTATATCACCGGTGAGACCCTGCATGTGAGCGGTGGTCGTTATGCCAGTTGAGGTGGGTCCAGATGTGACTAGCCCCGCGCTTGCTGACGCGACAGGCCGCTGCAGGTTGCCACCAGCAATTGCGCGCATTCTGCCAGGTTGCCTTCCATGCGGTGGCGTGGTCCGGCGATCGCCACTGCAAGCGTCTCTCGGTTGACGGTGAGAAATGCCGACACGGCCCAGACGTCACTGACGTTCTCGCCTCGCGTCAGGAAATAACCCATTCGCCGGCTTTGCAAAATGTCATCGACAAGCGCTTCATGATCGGTCATGGTGGCGGAGGTGACGGCAGGCAATTCGCGCTTCTCGAGCCATTTGCGCAGCTCTGGTTCCTTCAGGCTGCCCAGCAGCGCCTTGCCGGTGGCGCTTGAATACAAAGGCTTGAACTCGCCAGGTTTGGCGGAATATCTGATGGGATGCTGGCCTTCGATCACCAGCAGGTAGATGACCGAGTCGCCTTGGCGCTTGCCCAGTATCACCGTTTCGCGCGACGTGTCGCGCAGCCGCTCAAGCAGAGGCGTTGCGCGCTCGATGAAGGGGTCGTGTTCCAAAATATCGTGCGCAACGTCGTGCATCCGCTTGGTCGGATAAAGCGAACGCGGGCGCGTTAGCGAATACAGGTAGCCGCGCGCCGTCAGCGTGGTGACTATGGCGTGGCAACTGCTTTTCGGAATGTTGGCAGCTTCGGCCAGGTCCGTGAGCGATAGCGGGCGTTGGCTCGTCTGAAACGCTTCAAAGATATCGAGGACTCGTTCTATCGCGGTGACCATGACGCCCGACATGTTTTCTTCCTTTGATTGAAGGTGCGGATCACATATTTCAGCCCGTTGAACAAATTGGCTTTGTTCCGCAGATATGACCCGATTCAACGCCTGTTGTTCGAAATATAGAACTTAGGTTCTTGCAACAGAAACTGATGATGCCTACGATCACAACTCAAGTCAATCAAGGAGACATGAAAGCGTGCAAAAAAACAAAGACATCGTGGTCGAGGAACGCGCACCTGGCGTCATCTGGATCACTATGGAAACGCAGATTTATTCGCTGATGTTGCCAACTCCTGGAAGGGCTCAAACGTTATGGGTGGGTCGCCCACAACGCATAGCCAAGATGAACCCCACTGCATCGAGCCAGATCAGTTTTGCCCAAGCCGAATACGACAAGAAGAAAAAGCGTACCCGGCGCGAAGTGTTCCTGGAGAAGATGGAACAAGTGGTTCCTTGGAGCCGGCTGATGGAAGTGATCGAACCCTATTATCCCAAGAGCGGCAAACGGGGTCGTCCACCGATTGGCTTGGAGCGCATGCTGCGGATGTACTTCGTGCAGCAGTGGTACGGCCTGGCCGATGAAGCCGTGGAAGACGCGGTCTATGACTCGCAGGCACTGCGCAACTTCATGGGCATTGACTTGAGCCGCACCAACGTACCCGATGCCACCACCCTGATGGGATTTCGCCACCTGCTCGAAGCCCATGACTTGACCAAAGCCATGCTGGTCGAGATCAACGTCATGCTGATGGAGCGCGGCTTCTTGATGACCCAAGGCACACTGGTGGATGCCACCTTGATTGCGGCACCGAGTTCAACGAAAAACAAAGAGCATGCACGGGATCCAGAAATGCACCAGGCCAAAAAAGGCAACCAGTGGCACTTCGGCATGAAAGCGCACATTGGTGTGGACAAGGATTCCGGTTTGGTGCACACGCTGACCACGACGGCGGCCAACGTCAGCGACATCAGCCAGACAGCGGCGTTGTTGCATGGGCAAGAGCGCGATGTCTGGGCAGACGCGGGCTATGTTGGCGTGGACAAGCGAGAAGACATGCAAGAGGCGCTGGCAGCCAACGAGCAGACTGTGAAATGGCATGTGGCCAAGCGTCGCAAGAGCATTGAGAAGTTGGCTGACGGCTGGCAAAAGAGCCTGGCCCAAGCCTACGAGAAACTCAAAGCCCAGGTCAGGGCCTACGTGGAGCATCCGTTTCACGTCGTCAAGAACATCTTCAAATACAAGAAGACGCGTTACAAGGGCTTGGCCAAAAACGACGCCCAGCTCAATGTGCTGTTTGCCTTGAGTAATTTGTACATGGTCAGGGGAGAGCTACGCCCATAGAGGGCAATGTGGCGCGAAAAGCGCCAAAGGAGGCCTCGAAAGAGGCGCAGAAACTGAAAAGTCGGGCGCGATTGCGAAAAATATCGCGAAATTTGGCGCAGCGCAAACAAAAATATATGCGCTACGCCAACGCCACGTTAAAACTTGATTTGATCCGCGTTTCCCTATCGATCGGGCGCAAAAGCACAACGCGCTTGCCCGCAGCGTGCTTTCGGGCATTGCTGACGCGATAACGGTTGAGAGCAACAGGCGCGAGACACGGGTGATCGTCCTCACCGGTGCTGGCGACCGTTTCTTTGCGGCTGGCGGCGACCTCATCGAACTCGCCAGCGTGCGCGATGAAGCAGCCGTGATCGCGATGACCGACGCGGCTCGCGTGGCGCTCGATACCGTGCGCAACTGCGCTGTACCGGTGTTGGCCTATCTCAACGGTGATGCGATCGGCGGGGGCGCGGAACTGGCTTTGGCGTGTGACATGCGGATGCAGGCCTCGCACTTACTTCGTGTGTTACTTACTTCGTGTTGACGGCGCAAAGTTGTAATGTCCCCTTGGGGAGTTTGTCGGGATTTTCGTGCGCTTGGTGGCTCACGACCGCCTGGCAGCCGAAAGTTTGGTGCGAGGACCGATCATGAGCCATGAGCTATCGCAACTTCTTGCGCATGAACAGCACCATCACTGCGTCAGTCAGGTCATCAAGCGAAGCCCCTTTTTTTGCGTCGAACCACTGTACCGACCAGTTCAGTGCACCAAAGATCAAATGGCGCGCAAGGGCTAGGGGCACCTCGGCTTGCAGGCAGCCGGTCAACGACAGTTCCTCGAGCACCGGCGTCCATGCCGCTTCGTAATCACCTTGCAGCTTCGCGATGACGTTGCGCTGCTGGGTGTTGAGAGAGCGCGACTCGTAGAGTACCGCATGCATGAAATCGCTGTTCGGTCCCAGCAGCGTGTCCAAATGGGAACGAATCAATTGCCGCAGCGTGGTCGCACCGTCGTGTTTGGCAAGAAGGACCGTCGTCTGGCGCGCGAGCGCGCTGCGAAAACCTTCCAACATCACCTCGTACAGCAGCGCATCCTTGCTTTTGAAGTGACAAAACAGTGACCCGGAATGCATGCCGACAGCGCAGGCGATGTCGCGCGTGCTCGTGGCGTTGAAGCCGTGGCGTCGAAACAATTGGGCCGCGGCCTTGACGAGGTCGTGACGGCGGTTGCCGTCATCTCGCTCGTCCGGGGTCTTGCGTGGGCGGCCTCGCGGCCGCTTGACCACTGAGCGATCAGATTCGGAGCGTGTGGCGCACATTTTCAGAAAATGAATCAAGACACACGACAGGTATGACGGCCATCCACTTCAGTACGACTTCGGCAAACCCAGCACGTGTTCGCCAATGTAGTTAAGCAGCATCTCGTTGTTGATCGGCGCGATTTCCAGCAGGCGGATCATGGGCCACAGCGTGATGATGTCGTAGTCGCGGTCAAAGCCGTAGCCGCCGTGGGTTTGCAACGCGGCCTCGACGGCGGCCACCGCCGCTTGCGAGCCCAGCAGCTTGGCCATGTTGGCATGCGCGCCGGCGTCCTCGCCGGCGTCGAAGCGCTCGGCGGCGGAGTAGGTCATGAGGCGTGCGGCTTCGATCTGTGCCTTGGCCTGCGCCATGCGGTGCTGTAGCGCCTGGTAGGAGCCGATCGGTTTGCCGAAGGGTTTGCGATCATTGGCGTAAGCTACCGCCTTGGCCAGCGCATAGTCACCCAGGCCGATGGCGGCGCCGGCGGCCAGCAGGCGCTCGGAGTTCAGACCTTCGAACATCAGCTTGGCACCCTTGCCGGCTTCGCCGATCAGCGCGTCGGCGGGCAGCTTGACGTTGTCAAAGAACACCATGTACTGGCGCTCGGCAGTTTCGACCTGGATGTTGAGTTGCGTCAGCCCAATGCCGGGCGTTTTCATGTCGAGCACGAACAGCGAGATGCCGTCGGTGCGGTGCTTTACCTCGCTGGCCTTGGTGGTGCGGGCGATCACCAGCATGTAGTCGGCATCGC
>Ga0209343_10007721_pt1 | contig 12623 bp, 9 predicted proteins | sample RifCSPlowO2_02_FD_184026 | JGI IMG/M metagenome (GOLD analysis project Ga0209343, IMG submission 184026) | Groundwater microbial communities from Rifle, Colorado - Rifle CSP2_plank lowO2_0.2 (SPAdes) (version 2) | ecosystem: Environmental > Aquatic > Deep subsurface > Groundwater | place: Rifle... | reverse complement strand
TTGCAGCTTATATACTTAAGAGACACAATATAACGGTTGACGCAGAATCTATGTTTGATGTCCAGATTAAGAGAATGCACGAATATAAGAGACAGCTTTTGAATGTCCTCCATGTAATAACCCTCTACAACAGAATTAAAAATAAAAAGGATGTGGCTTCACGTACTGTTATATTTGCCGGAAAGGCAGCCCCTGCATACTGGATGGCAAAACTTATTATCAAGCTTATCCACTCTGTAGCGGAAGTTGTTAACCACAGTAAGGCGGTAAATGGTAAATTAAAGGTGATCTTTATGAACAATTACAATGTCTCTCTTGCAGAAAAAATAATACCTGCTGCTGATTTATCAGAGCAGATTTCAACTGCCGGGACGGAGGCTTCAGGAACAGGCAATATGAAACTCTCTCTAAACGGTGCATTGACAATAGGCACTCTTGATGGTGCAAACATAGAGATAATGGAAGAGGTGGGCAAGGAGAACTTTTTCATTTTTGGACTTACCGCAGAGGAGGTTCTGCAAATTAAAAACTCAGGGTATAGCCCTTATTACTATTGCGAAAGAAATCAGGAATTAAAAGAGGTCTTAAATATGATAGAGAAGGGGTATTTTTCTCCTGAAAATACTAACCTCTTTAAACCGATAGTTGATTCCCTTCTGCGTAACGGCGATACATACATGCTCCTTGCTGATTATGAATCATATATAAACTGTCAGGAAAGGGTGAGCAAACTCTACAAAGACAGACATGAGTGGGCTAAAAAATCTATTTTAAATGTTGCAAATATGGGTAAATTTTCCAGCGACCGCACAATAAAGGAATACGCAAAAGAGATATGGGGGATAGACCTTCACGATTGACAAATGAAGATTGACGATTGATGATTTAAAGAAAATATTTATCAATTTTCAATCTTCAATCTTAAATCAGACTATGCTCGTATTTACTATAAAAAGTCTTTATAAAAAACTTATTACACTGTTTTTTGTCTCAGTCATTTCATTTTTAATCATCCATCTTGCACCGGGTGAGCCGAGCCAGATAAATCCGTTAAATCCCCGTTTTACAAAGGATGATTTAGAGAGATACAGGGCAGCATTTGACCTTGATAAGCCGTTACATACACAATATCTCCTATTTTTTAAAAAGCTGTTCACAGGAAACTTAAAATCATTTAAAGATAACCAGCCTGTCATGGGAAAAATAACAGAGAGGTTTTATAACAGTCTCATGCTCTTTTTTGTAGGGACAATACTCACATGGTGTCTGGCATTTCCTGTTGGGATACACGCCGCAATCAAAAGAGGTTTTACTTTTGATAAATGGACAACATTTCTCTCCTATGCCCTTATATCCCTCCCCGGATTCTTTCTTGCCTATGTAATGATTATATTTGTGGTAGAGGTATTCAATGTCCCTGTCCTCGGCATGAGGACATTCGGAAGGGAGGGGATCGGCTTTCCGTTTACACCAATGGATAAGCTGTGGCATCTCGTCCTGCCGTCCATCCTTGAGGCGACTGCAGGCATTGCAATTCTCTCCAGATATGTCAGGTCACAAATGCTTGAGGTTATCGGGCAGGATTATATAAGGACTGCGAAGGCAAAGGGGCTTACAGATGACGAGGTGAATTACAATCATGCACTGAAGAATGCCCTTCTCCCATTTGTTACAATGTTTGGTATGCTTTTACCGGGACTTATAGGCGGTTCAGTTATTATTGAATCTATATTTGCATGGCCCGGCATGGGGAGGATGGGGTATGAGGCGATTCTTGCAAGGGACTTTCCCATTATTATCACACTGAACTTTTTCTCGGCAGTATTGGTTCTTGCAGGGACATTTGTATCTGATTTGCTTTATATGTTTGTTGACCCGAGGATAAAACTATGACACAACTCACAGCTCAAAGCTCAAAGCTCAAAGCTGTTGAAGACTTCATGCCCCCTGAGAGGACACCTTTTCAGGATTTCTGGATGGTGTTCAAAGGTAACGGGATGGCAATGGCAGGAATGGTCATACTTTTAATATTCTTTGCCTTAGCCATTATGGGGATTTTTACTACAAGTGGTGAGAAACCTATTCTTGACCCTCATACGGTAAGACTTCCTGATAAGCTTAAACCACCTCTGTCAAAACCAACAATAGATTCTGTCCCAAAAGAGAATCTTCCATCTCTTGGAATATATCTCCTCGGAACGGATGAATTAGGGAGGGATATATTTGCCCGTATGCTTCAAGGTGCTATTGTATCCCTCTCGGTAGGTTTTGTGGCTGTAGGTATTTCCATAATCCTCGGTGTCCTGATTGGAGGCATTGCAGGTTTTTATGGCGAAAATATGATAAGGATTGGCAGATACAATATCATGACTATTGATACCATGATTGTCGCGCTTATTGATATTCAGCTTAGTTTCCCCACTTTCTTTCTTATCCTGACTGTTGTTGCACTCCTGCCGCCGAGCATCTGGAATATCATGGCAATAATAGGCATAACAGGATGGGTTGGACCAGCAAGATTCGTGAGGGCTGATATACTCTCTCTAAGGGAGCAGGAATTTATCCTTGCAGCAAAGTCAATCGGTGCCCCCGATTTAAGGATTATCCTTTTACATCTACTGCCGAATTCTATTGCACCTGTCCTTGTCTCCGCTACTATTGGCATTGCCACAGCCATCCTCACTGAATCGGCATTGAGTTTTCTTGGTTTTGGCGTCCCACCCCCAAATGCTACATGGGGGAATATACTTTCTGATGGGAAGAAATATATATTCGATGCACCGTGGCTTACCTATATTCCAGGTATAACCATTCTCTTTACAGTCCTTGCATTTAACCTGTTCGGCGAGGGGCTCAGGGATACCTTAAATCCAAAACTAAGAAATTAAATTATAATTACAGATTTCACGGATTTTAATAGTATAATCTTCTTAGTCTCAAGTTAACTATAATTCAATATTATTCTTCTCCAGAATTGTCCCTTTAACTTTCTCAAGATTGAGTAGTGATTTATTGTAGTCAATTATTGCTGAAATCTCCCTTGTCTTCGCAGCAATCAAATCCCTCTGGTATTCAACGACATTAAAGCTTGTTGACATACCTACATCAAACTTCTTCTCCTCTGCTGACAGCTTCTCTTCTGCAAGTCTCCTTGAAACCGCAGTGGTATTCACCCTCTTTTTATTTGTATCTATTGACCTCACTGCCTCCCGCACCTCCACCGATATCTGGTGTTCTAAATTTTTAAGAGATTTTATACCCTTTTCAACATCCAATTTTGCAGCAATATAACTGCTGTTTGACGCCCTGTTTCCAATGGGAATCTGGAGTGAAAGCCCAACACTCCAGTCATAGTAATTTCCTGAGGTCAGTCTGTCATAACTTTTAAAATAATCCCCTCCAAACCCGCTCCTTGATACGCTGCCTCCAAAGGCAACATCCTCAGCATCACCACTGATACCATTGAGCTTAAGGCTTCCGATTAAATCCAGTGTAGGATATAGCTGATTCTTTTTATACTCAACCTGAATATTCTTATTCTTTAAATCTATCTTTGACTGTGCATATTCAGGCCTATTCTCAAGGGCTGTCTTCATACTCTCCTCGAGTATAACTTCCTCCGCCATCATCTTTGGGGTATCTATAGGGACAATCGCCAAATCCCACCCCCCCTCATCGTGAGCCTGTCGAACCGATTCAATATTTATAATCTTTTTTATCCTGTCCTCTGTACTCTCCACCCTATTCTGCGAAATGATTACATCCTCCTCCCTCGCCGCCACCTCTGCCTGTGCCTGTGTAATTTCAATAGGAGCCATTGTCCCCACTTCAACCTGTATCCTTATCCTCCTCTCTAAATCCTGCGCAAGCCTGAACGATTCCCTCTTTACCTTTAAATCCTCTATGGCAAAAACCATGTCCCAGTATATCTCCTCAACCTGAGATATAATTGTGATTCCCTTGCCCTTTAACTGATTAATTGATATATCCCTGTTATGACTTGCAATCTTAATCTTTGCAGTATTTACATCAACACCAAAATCCTTAAGGAGGTTCTGGGTTACACTGAGATTCAGGTTTGATGTATATTGCGGTTTTAGTCCCTGATATTTTGAGTTTGTCATTGTCCTTTGCGTATCTATGGAAACCTGATAGTTTGTCCCTGTTGGTGACCTCTTATTAATGCCTGCACTAACTGAAAATACTTCATTTTCCGCCTCTTTTGGATCAGCAAAGGCAGAAGCACTGGGTGTTATGTTTTTCCCAACAGATGTTGAGCCGTTAAAATTATAGTCAAATTCTGCCTCATTTCTTGTTATCTCGGTTTTACTAATCTCCGGGTTTATCCTCTCAATAGATATATCCAGATTGTTTTTCAGTGCAAGAGCAACAGTCTCCTTTAATGAGAGAAACAGGGCATTTTTACTCTCAATCTTTTCTTCACGGGTTGCAGCCCATGAAACAGTGAACAGTGAACAGTGAACAGTGAACAGTGTTAAAACAAATATTAATTTTTTGTTCATGCTATCTCCCTCCTTTAATTGATTATTGAATATTTTAAAAAATATTTCTTAAGCCTTCAATCTTCAATAGTCAATCTTCAATTTGTTTTTTCTTCTGAGTCTTTCCTGAATCGCATCAAACAAATCATAAGCAACAGGGACAACGATAAGTGTAAGAAAGAGTGACGTGAGAAGCCCGCCTATTGTTGCAATAGCCATTGGTGCACGGGTTTCAGAGCCTTCTCCAAAACCAATCGCTACAGGTATCATACCAAAAACCATTGCAATCGTGGTCATCAATATAGGCCTCAGCCTGACAGGGCCCGCCTTAAGGATTGCCTCTCTCCTCTCCATTCCCCTCCCCCTTAATGTATTTGTATAATCAACAAGGAGGATTGCATTCTTTTTCACAAGCCCCATCAAAAGGACAAGCCCTATAAAACTGAAGACATTGAGTGTCTTGCCTGTCAATAAAAGTGCGGTAAATGCACCTATAAAAGAAAAAGGCATGGAAAGGAGAACTGTAATTGGATGTATGAAACTCTCAAACTGGGCGGCCAGTATCATATAGGCAAGAATAACTCCAAGCACCAATGCGAATATTAAATATTTGAATGATTCACCCATAATATCTGCTATCCCTTTATATCTCCCTGAATAATCGGGAGGCAAAACCTTTGCCGAAATATTATCAAGCTCCCCCTTAGCCTCGCCAAGGGGCTTCCCCTCAAGATTTGCGAAGAGTGTTATAGCCCTCTGCCTGTCAACCCTGTTTATGACACTGGGTCCTCCACCCTCCTGAATTGTGACTATGTTAGACAACTCAATAAGCCTGCCATCCCTTGACCTGGCATACAATCTTCCAATATCATCGGGATTAGCCCTGTCCCCGGGATTTAGTCTTGCCCTCACATCATATCTCCTCCCCTTTGTCTCATCCTTGAACTTCGTTACATCCACTTCGCCTCCAATAAGAATATTTATGGTCTCTGCAATAGTCCTTATGTCAATATTAAGGTCTGCCGCCTTATCCCTGTCTATGTAAACCCTTACCTCAGGCTTTCCTGTCTCAAGGGATGTATCAATATCAACTATCCCCGGCAGTTTTGAAAATTGGCTAACAATATCCCTTGTGTAATCTCCAAGAATCTTTAAATCCCTCCCCCTTATACTATACTGGATAGGCACCATCCTCTGCCCGCCGCCGATAAGAGATATTTCCTCTGCAGAAGCCTTAAGTCCGGGTATCTGCCTCAGTTTTTTTCTCACCTCTGCCATTATCTGCTGCTGATTTTTTCCCCTTTCAGCCTTCGGTTTAAGACCAATAAACATTGAACCCTTATTTATCTCCCTTGCCATACCGAAACCCTGTGCATAAAAAACTGTCCTTACTTCAGGGATATCCCTTAAAATATCCTCCGCCTTTTTAAACATCTTATCCACTTCATTAATGGAATAATCGGTGGGAGACTGCAGCCTCACAATAAACCTCCCCTGGTCCTCCGGAGGGACAAACTCCTTCCCAATAAATTTTGTCATGTAGAGACTGAATATAAATATACCTGTTGCCAGAATTACTACAATAGCCCTGTGATTAAGGGCAATCTGTAATAGCCACCTGTAAGACTCTTCAATTGCCTTATACCACCTGCCCGATTGGTGAGTGGTGACTGGTGAACGGTGACTTTTTAAATATCGTGATGCCAGCATTGGAGTCAGCGTAAAAGATACAAATAATGATACCAGCACTGCGAATACTACAGTGAGTGAAAATTGCATGAAAAACCTTCCGATGATGCCCTTCATAAATGCGACGGGAAGAAATATTGCCACAATGGCAATAGTAGTAGCCATGACTGCAAGCCCTATCTCAGAAGTTGCTACGGCAGCAGCCTCCATCGGCTTCATTCCCTCTTCAATATGGCGGTATATGTTTTCAATAACAATAATGGCATCGTCTATGAGTATTCCAACTGAAAGAGAGAGGGCAAGCATAGACATATTGTTGAAAGTGAAGTCAAACATATTCATGATGGTAAATGTGGAAACGATAGATGTCGGTATCGCAAGGGCGCTTATAATTGTAGTCCTGACATTTTTAAGAAAGAGGAATACTGCAAATACGGCAAACAAGCCTCCATATATCAGGTGATGCTGAACCTCACTAATGGAACGTTTAATGAAAGTGGACTGGTCAAAGCTTACCTCAAGCCTCATACCCGGGGGGAGTGTCTTTCTGATATTTTCAAGCTCCTTTTTTACCCTCTCAATTACCTCAACAGTATTTGTCCCTGACTGTTTCTGGACACCGAGGCCAATTGCAGTTGTTCCATTAAACCGTGCTACAGAACGTCTCTCCTCCATCCCATCCTCTACCCTGCCGATATCTGTTAGCCTTACAGCTGCACCGTTACTATATGCCACAACAAGCTCGTTGAAGTCCTGAACACTCGGAAATTCTCCCTTCACCTTTATTGAATACTCTTTTGTGTAGCTCTCTATCCTGCCGCCTGGGAGTTCTACATTCTCCCGACGCATTGCATTTAAGACATCCTGTGCAGTAATCGCATATGCCTTAAGCTTATCTGAATCAAGCCAGACCCTTACCTGTCTTGTCCTTAATCCCGCCAGCCTTATAGCACCGACACCGTTTATCCTCTGAACCTGCTCCTTCAATATCTCATCGGCATAGGTAGAAAGCTCCCTTACACTCTTTTCCCCTACGAGGGAAAGCCATAGGACAGGGTTTGCATCAGGGTCAACCTTTTCAATTATCGGTTCATCAATATCTACCGGGAGTTTTGACCTTATGACGGAGAGCTTTTCCCTTACATCCTGAACGGCAAGGTCAACATCCCTCTCAAGGACAAACTCCACCATGACTGTAGATACACCCTCAGTGCTTGTTGAGGCAATGGTCTTTACACCGTTTATTGTATTTACCGCTTCCTCTATCTTATCTGTTACATCTATATCCATTATCTCAGGGCTTGCCCCCCTGAGGGTTGTAGTAATATTTACCATCGGAAATTCAACCTTTGGAAAGAGGTCAACACCAATTCTCGGATAACTTACAATCCCAAGGACAACAAGCCCGAGTATCATCATTGTTGCAAAAACCGGCCTTCTTATAGATGTATCAGCAAGCCACATATAATCAGTCCTTACTCCCGACTATCTTTATTTTAGCTCCTTCAAATAAATTCTGCTGTCCCACGACAACAACCTGCTCGCCTTCCTTAAGCCCTTTGACAACTTCGACAAATTCTGCCATATCTGACTCCTGACCCTCGGCTTCCATCTCCCGATTCCCGACTTCAGACTGTAATTTGTATTTCTGTCCGATTTTAACAATCCTCTCCCTTGCCTTATCACCTTCCACAACGAATACCTTTATCTTTTCTTCCTCATAAAGAAGGGATGTTACCGGCACAAGGAATATGTCTTTAGCCTCACCAGTATAAAGCATGACCTTGGCAAAGAAACCTGGTTTTAAAAGCTGACCATCGTTAGGGACGAGTGCCTCAACCTTGAGTGTCCTTGTCCTTTCGTCAACATTTGGATAAATAATATTTAACTTCCCTTTAAACTCCTTATCAGGGAAGGCATACACTGTAAGGAATACATCCTGTCCTTTCTTGATTTTTTCTAAATCCTTCTCATTAACAGTAAAATCAAGCTTTGCAGGATTGGTCTGAATAATCGTAAAAAGAGGTGTACCGTTCTTTACATAATTTCCAGATGATACCTTCTTTTCCTTAACAACCCCTGATAGGGTAGAATAAATTTTCGCCTTTGATAGTTTTTGCCTCGCTGTAGAAACTGAAGATTTTGCCCTCTCAAGCTCAGCATCTGCAATTGACAGCCTTGCCGTTACATCGTCATACTGCTGCTTTGTCAAAAGTTCCTTTTTGTAAAGCTCCTCTTTCCGATGATATTCCAGTTTTATATTGGATAGATTTGCCTCTGCCTGTTTCAGTGATGCCATTCCCCTTTCAACCTCAAGGTTATAATCAGTATCGTCTATGACCGCAAGAATCATCCCCTTTGATACCTCTGAACCATTATCAACATTTACATCCTTCAGGATGCCATCCACTTCGGAACTGACTGTAACCTCTTCAAATGGATTCAATGTCCCGATATTGTTGATGAACGGCCTCAAGGACTTCTTCTTTACAGGCTGAACCTGAACACTGATTATCTTTTCAGTAACTGTCTTTACCTCTTTTTTCTCACAGGCGGTAAAAGTAAAAATCAGCAAACACAAAAACATTACCAATAAAGCAAAACTTTTCATTTTACACCTCTCTTTAAAAGTCCACCGAGTATAAGATTATTGCACTCTTTTTGTGAAAACAGGGAATCTGAATCCATTACAAGCGACAGGATAAAACCTCTTAATGTGCCTATGATTACCCTTGCTGTCCCTTCCACATTGCATCTCTCAAACCTTCCTGAACTTACACCCTTCCTGATTATTTCTTCTATCAATCTCCTCTGTCCCTTGAAAAACTTTTTCTTTATGTCAATACAGGAGGTAAAGCCATGCTCCCTACCCTCAATCAGAATAAGTCCTTTAAATTTTTTTGCATAATTGAGGTTTATGGCTATATAGTTTTTAACAGCCTCTGCAGGGTCTTCAATATCTTTAATAGACTCTCCTGCCCTATCCCTGAATTCGTCCAGCAGGTATTTTAAAAGTGTAAAATATATCTCTTCTTTATTCTTAAAATATATATACACACCGCCGACACTTATCCCTGCCCTTTCCGCAACCTCTCTGATGGTGGTCTGCGAGTAGCCCTTTTCTGAAAATACCTCAATTGCAGCCTCTAAAATACTCTCTTTTGACTCTTTTGCACTTCTTCTGTTCATATATAGGAAATTATATAGCCACCAAGACACAAAGGCATAAAGAAATAAATAATAATTTTTTCTTTGAGTCTTCGGGTCTTTGAGGCAAGTTTTTGTTCATTTTTAGACATTAATATGATGAATCTATGTTCATGTGAACTTATGTTCATTTTATTTTAAAGATAGATTATTTGTCAATAAAAAATTTCTGAATTTTACAGAATCAATTTATGCAGTTTTTGGGGGTAGTAAAAAATCCACTCTGTTTTTGCTTCAATAGATTATGTCCAGTATGGTCATGAGCATCAGTCCTATGCTGATTATCCCGTTTACATTGAAGAATGCTACATTGACCTTTGAGAGGTCATCGGGTCGGACAATGGAGTGCTCATAATAGAGGAGTCCTGCAATCAAGATAATACCGCCCAAATACAGCAAACCGAGATTCCCGATAAAGAAAAGTGAAAACAGAAACAGAGTCATTATCACATGGAATATTGCCGCCAACCTCAGCGCCCTTTCAATACCAAGTTTTGCAGGAAATGAAAAGAGTCCATGACTTTTGTCAAACTCAACATCCTGACAGGAATAAATAATATCAAGTCCAGCAAGCCAGAATATAACGGCAAGCCCAAGGACTATAGATACAATTGAAATTTCTTCCCTGATTGCGACCCATGCCCCTATTGGTGCAAGGCTTAAGGAGAGTCCAAGAAAAAAATGGGAGAAGATTGTAAACCTCTTTGTATATGAGTAAAAGAAGACAATTAGTAATGCTGCAGGAGATAGGATAAGTGCGAGCCTGTTAAGCATTATACATGAAAATATAAAAAGGAGAACGGAAAGTATTAGAAATATTATATAGTATGATTTTCTTATTCTGCCCTTTGGGAGTGCCCTCTCCTTCGTCCTTGGATTTTCCCTGTCATAATCCACATCAGCAATCCTGTTAAAGGACATTGCAGAACTCCTTGCCCCAACCATTGCAAGAAGTATCCATAATAATTTGCCTGAAGGTGGAACTCCCTTAGAGGCTATAAAGGCACTCATTAGGGCAAAGGGGAGTGCAAATACAGTATGCTGAATCTTTATATCTTCAAGGAGGATTTTGAGTTTCATCAGAATATAATTTCTGCAAGGAATTCATCAACATTGGGGTTGTTCATTTTTTAAAGCCTTTGAGTCTGGACAGTGCTGATAACAACTCTTTCTTTTCCGTCTCTAACATTTCCCAATCAATAAAATCCCCTTCTATTTCATGACTATGTTTATCCTTAATACTCCCTTCATCCCACATTTTTTCAAATTCTTTAAAAGAGACCCCATACTTTTCTTCAAATACCAATATGTTGCGAGTGTATTTTTCCAGCAAGCTATCCATCGCGGACAGGAGAATATCATCTATTTTTTCCTTAATTGCATCCTCGCCAAAGGATTCAATAAGTGCGTTATATATATCTCTATCTATCTCTAATGTATTGGTCATATCAATCTCCTTTTAATTATACCATTTTTAAAAACATTGCCGAATGTAATCTAAACATACCGTCCCAGTGATATTTCTGCTCCATAGGCTATAGCTGTGTGGATGTTTTCCTCTGTCAATTGGGGATACTCCACGATTATCTCTTTAATTGTCATGCCATCAGCCAATAAATCAAGAAGCAGAGATACCCATATTCGCGTGCCTTTAATACACGGTTTGCCAAAACATATATTTGGGTCAACAGATATTCTTTGAAGAAGTGGATTTATAGTTTACCCTCTTTCTCATCCCATTTAATGTTCCCTTTTCAATCATCTCCTCAACCTTCTGCTTGGCTTGTTCTAAAAGTTCTTTTGCCTGACGGCGGGCGGAGTGGGATTGACGGATTAAGTTTGCAATTTCTTTTTGGGCTTCTATAGGAACATCAGGAATGATAAGAGTTTCTACAAGATTTTTAGGAACTGCGGCTAATATGGTGCCAGATGATAATTTTTCTAACTGTTTTTGAATTAAAATAGATTTGCATAAAACTAAGGCATATTCAGGTAAAGTGTTTTCGTTAGCTCTGAAAACAAAGAATCCTGTAGAGGCAATGCAACCATCATGTATATTATCAACGAGTGCAACCTTATCAATAGAGCCTTCAACAGACGAAATAATTACATCACCTTCCCTTATTAACATCCGAGCCCTTGATGGTAAGTCTTTACCCTTTAATTCCAAATAATCGTCAATAACTCCGATGGAAGGATTGATATTGGAAAGCTCTATATAGCGGAAGTTTCTTTCCTGTTCTTTGTAAGGATCATATTTGTCTATGATATTTGTTATTCTATCAGGCAATTTGCACCAGCCATACTTACTATTTTCTATAGCCTCAATCACCCTTTCATATTTCGGCTGGTAGTATTCAGCGTCAATGCGGTTGGCAGATATTGCATTGGCAGAGTTTACCTCATAGCAAGGCTCATGTGAAAGGTCAATACTTTTTATATTGAGTCCTTCTAAAAGGAGGGTTTCGGCTTGGGAATACAAACTTTTTGACTTCCCAAAAAGTCCATGTGATTTTTCCAGAAGATTTTTTATTTCTTCCTGAAACTTTAAAGGGGCAAGGAGTATCTTAATGGCTTTTAACTCTTGGGCATTAACATTCGCCTGATTTACCGCCCTCCGAGACATTCGTCTAATAGATAAAATGCCATATTTGGTATTAAGAAAAATATTGAGGTAGTCTGGCAAGAGTTCATTCTCTTTTGTCTGTAGTCTTACCAAATAAGAGGCAAACACATGATTGCCTGATAGCTTATAAATTCCTGTTCTACCAACAAATTCTTCAGAGTTTACCCTGTTAAATAAGACATCATCTTTATACAATTTATATTTTAAAAATAGTTTTTTATCAATTGGGGCATATTTAAGGTCATCATCAAAAGCAAAACCACCATCTAAATTATCCATCCGTAATATACCGTATCCATTCCCTTCTGTGTTCATCGCAATTGAAATACCATACTCACAGTTCTTTAGATGTCTCCCGATAGATGACCAATCCCCTTTTTTATAGAGCTTCTGTAATGCTAAATATTTTGGCTGGTAATATTCGGCATCAATCCTTGAGAAACGCTCAAGTTATTTTGTTTCAACTATTGAAATATTATCTGCAATAATCTCAGGCATTTTATTCTTTCCAGTAGTTCCTTGATACCTTGTAAACCTTTACCAGATATGTTTCGCAGGTATCTATAATTTCTTCTGCTTTCTCCAAATCCTCTTTTGCA
>Ga0209343_10007720_pt1 | contig 12623 bp, 10 predicted proteins | sample RifCSPlowO2_02_FD_184026 | JGI IMG/M metagenome (GOLD analysis project Ga0209343, IMG submission 184026) | Groundwater microbial communities from Rifle, Colorado - Rifle CSP2_plank lowO2_0.2 (SPAdes) (version 2) | ecosystem: Environmental > Aquatic > Deep subsurface > Groundwater | place... | reverse complement strand
CGTTGCAATCTGGTAATGGAGCTGGGCAAGAGCCGGCTGCCGGCCTTTCCGGTGCCGGCGGGCTTCACGATCGACCAATTTCTGCGCGCGGAGGCGGAAAAGGGGTTGGCGCACCGCCTGCAGCAGCTGTTCCCGGATGCCGCGCGCCGCGCAGAGGAAACGCCGCGCTACCGCGAGCGTCTCGATTTCGAGATCCGGATGATCGTGCAGATGGGATTCGCGGGCTACTTTCTGATCGTGGCCGATTTCATCAACTGGGCGCGCATCAACGGCGTCCCGGTCGGGCCGGGGCGCGGCTCCGGCACCGGCTCGCTGGTGGCGTACTCGCTCGGCATCACCGACCTCGATCCGATTCATTACGAGTTGCTCTTCGAGCGCTTCCTCAATCCGGAGCGCGTCTCGATGCCCGATTTCGACATCGACTTCTGCCAGGACGGGCGCGACCGCGTCATCGACTACGTGCGCAACAAGTACGGCGCCGAATCGGTGTCGCAGATCGCCACCTTCGGCACCATGGCCGCGCGCGCGGTGGTGCGCGACACCGGTCGGGTGCTCGATCTGGGCTACAACTTCTGCGACCAGGTGGCGAAGCTCATTCCGGCGCAGCCCGGCCAGAGCGTGACGCTCGCCGAGGCGCGCAAGCTCGAACCGCTGCTCGCCGAGCGCGAAAGGAACGAAGACGACGTGCGCGAGCTGCTCGCGCTGGGCGAGAAGCTGGAAGGCCTGACGCGCAACGTCGGCATGCACGCCGGCGGCGTGCTGATCGCGCCGGGCAGGCTCACGGACTTCTGCCCGCTGTACGCGGCCGAGGGCACCGCCAACGTGATCTCGCAGCTCGACAAGGACGACGTCGAGGCGATCGGCCTGGTGAAGTTCGACTTCCTCGGCCTCACGACCCTCACCATCCTCGACTGGGCCGAGCGCTACGCGCGCGAGCTGGGCGAGCGCGACTTCGCGCTCGATCGGGTGCCGCTCGACGATGCGGCGACCTACCGGCTGATCGCGGCCGGCAATACCAGCGCGGTGTTCCAGCTGGAATCGCGCGGCATGCGCGACATGGTGAAGCGCGCGCAGCCCGACCGCCTGGAAGACGTGATCGCGCTGGTGGCGCTGTTCCGTCCCGGACCGATGGACCTGATCCCCGACTTCATCGCGCGCAAGCACGGCAAGCAGCGCGTCGAATACCTCGACCGGCGTCTCGAGTCGATCCTCGGGCCGACCTACGGCATCATGGTGTATCAGGAGCAGGTGATGCAGATCGCGCAGGTCATCGGCGGCTACACGCTGGGCGGCGCCGACCTGCTGCGGCGCGCGATGGGCAAGAAGAACCAGGAGGAGATGGACGCGCAGCGCGACATCTTCGTCGCCGGCGCCGAGAGGAACGGCCTGGCGCGCGGCCGCGCCATGCAGCTGTTCGACCTGATGGCGAAATTTGCCGGCTACGGCTTCAACAAATCGCACGCGGCGGCCTACGCGCTGCTCGCCTACCAGACCGCTTACCTGAAGGCGCATCAGCTGGCCGCGTTCATGGCAGCCAACCTGTCGGCGGTGATGGACGACACCGACAAGGTGCGCCAGCTGCACGACGACGCGCTCGGCAACGGCCTCAGGATCCTGCCGCCGGACATCAACGCCTCGGGCTACCGCTTCACGCCGGTCGACCGCCAGACCGTGCGCTACGGCCTGGGCGCGGTGCGCGGCACCGGCGCCGCGGCGGTGGCGGCGATGGTCGAGGCGCGCAAGGCCGGAGCGTTCAGCGGGCTGTTCGAATTCTGCCGCCGCGTCGACAAGCGCTTCCTCAACCGGCGCGCCGTCGAGGCGCTGGTGCGTGCCGGCGCATTCGACGCGCTGCAAGCCGACCGCGCGCGGCTGCTGGCTTCGGTCGGCCGCGCGATCGAAGCGGCCGAGCAGGCGGAGCGCCGCAAATCGCAGTCCAGCCTGTTCGGCGAGGCGGACGCCGCGCAGACCGAGCGCGAAGCGCTGCTGGAGGCCGTTCCCTGGGACCTGAAACAGCGCCTGGTGGAAGAAAAAACGGCGCTCGGATTCAACATCTCCGGGCACCTGTTCTCCGTTTACGAACAGGAGCTGGCCGGACTGCCGCGACAGTTGCTGGGGCAGCTGGCGCCGGCCGAGCATCCGGTGTTGGTGGCGGGCATCGTGGTCGAGGCGCGGCCGCAGATGACGCGCCGCGGGCGCATGATGGTGGTCAAGCTCGAGGACGGCAGCGCGCAGATCGACGTCAATGTCTACAGCGAGCTGCTCGATGCGCAGCGCGAGCGCCTCAAGGCCGATGCGCTGCTGCTGGTGCGCGGCAGGGTCCAGCGCGACATGCTGACCGGCGGCATTCGCATGGTCGCGGAAGAGCTGCTCGACCTCGCCGCGGTACGGGCACGCTATGCGGCCAGGTTGCGCATCGCGATGAACGGACAGGCGGACGCGCAGCGGCTCGGGGAGCTGCTGACACCGTACCGCGCGAGCGACGGTCCGGCTTGTCCGGTGGTGGTCCATTACGAGAACGGCAGCGCCAGCTGCGATGTCGTGCTCGGCCCGTCCTGGCGCGTGCGCCCCGAGGAGCGGCTGATCAGCGAGCTGCAGGCGTGGCTGGCGCCGGAGAACGTGCAGGTGATCTACGATACTCCGGCGTAAGGTCCGTGTGCGAAACGGATGATCCTTGCGCGCGACGATTCAGGCGTCGCGGCGTTCTTGGGGTCTACATCATCTCGGCTTTTTTGCTCCCGATCGCACGGCGATCGGGAGCAAAAAAACCGAGACATGGGGAAAATCGAATTCGCACCGCGCCTGATTCGTCGCGCGGGTCGTTCCCGCTCAATTTCCCCACCGCGATTCGCAAGCCTGATGTCGCAGCTGGGCGGTGACGCAGCGATACCAGGTGTTCTGCAGCCGCTCGGCCGGATCGTAGCGCCGCTTCTCGGCGAGAAAGGCGGGCAGTTCCGGATAGCAGGCATCGAGCTGGGCGCGTGAAACCTCGGGCGCGGCGCTCACCGGGAACGAGCCGCCGCGGGCGATCGCCGCGGCATGGACCAGCCTGCGGATCTCGGCCGCGTGCACGCTCGCGCCGAGCGTCGCCCGCAGCTGCAGGTGCAAAGTGACGCTCGCCCATGCGCGCTTCGCCCAGCCGAGCGCGGACTCAGCGCCGGCCTGCAGGGGGCGCACCGCGATGCGGCGCAGCGCAAGGCGGCGCTCGGCCGCCAGCTCGCGAGCGTCCGCGAGAAAGCCCTCGACCTGATCCGGCGGCAGCAGGGATTGCACCTCAATGCCGCTACCCAGTTCGGGTCCCGGCAGTTCGAGCTCGATCGCCGGCACGGCATGCTCGGTGGCCTGCAGCAAGGCGTCGATGCGCAGCGTGACGCTGTAGATCAGGCCGAATACGCCCTGTCCCCCTACGACCAGGTGAAACAGCCGAGCCGGCGTGTTGCGATCGACGCGGCGCAGTTCCCCGTCCACCGTCACCAGCGCGATGGACTCGACGCAGGCCGAAAGCGGCGCGCCGTCCGGTCCCGCGGCGTCGGCCGAGATCGCCTGGCCGACGCTGGCAGGAACCCCACCGCAACCGGCCCAGGCGCTGAGCCGCTCACCCGCCGCGCCGAGGTGGACCGCGAGCGCGCGCCAGGTCATCGCGCCCTGCACCTCGAGCAGGCTTCGCTCGTCGTCCGTGCGCAGCACGCAGTCGAGGGCCGAGGCGTCCAGCGCGAGCGGCCGGTCGCGCGCCTCGCGCAGCGCCCGGCGCAGCTCGTCGGCGGAGCGCACCCGGATCCTGCGCGTGCGCAGCGCCTCGAGGGATGGGGCGGCCGGCAGGGTGAGGGTGGTGAGCATGGCGTTCTCCGGTTGGGCTTGGTTTGCGCCCGCATTGTGCGTCGTCCCCGCCCAGAAGCAATACGCAAATCGATAGTATCGGAAAGTGATACGATGGGTTCCATGCCGGTACGCAGCCGCTTCGTCGAGGCGCTGAAGAAATCGCTGCGCGCGCGCGGCCTGACGTACGCCCAGCTGGCGCGCCGGCTCGGCCTCTCCGAGCCGAGCGTCAAGCGCATGTTCTCGCGCGGCAGCTTCACGCTGGCGCGCATCGAGCAGATACTGCGCGTGCTCGAACTCGAGCTGTACGATATCGCGCGCCTGAGCCGCGGACATCCGGCCGGTCCCGCCGCGCTGACGCCGGAGCAGGAGTCCGTGCTGGCGCGCGACGAGCGCCTGCTGTCGGTTTTCTGGCTGGTGCTGAACGACCGGAGCTTCGAGGAGATCCTGCAGGAGTTCGCGATCGCCCGGGCCGAGCTGACGCTTGCGTTCGCGCGCCTGGCGCGCGCGCGGCTCATCGACTGGGGCCCGCGCGAGCGCGCGCGGCTCGCGGTGCCACGCGATTTCCAGTGGCGCGCCGGCGGAGCGGTGAAGAAGGCCTACGGCACGCGCGTGATGCAGGAATTCCTCGGTGGCCGCTTCGACGCACCGGGCGAACTGCTGCGCTTCGAGGCGCGCGACCTGTCGGCGGATTCGGTCGCGGTGCTGCGGCGCAAGCTGGAGCGGCTGATCGCCGAATTCAACGAGAGCGCCGAGGTCGATTCGACCCTGCCCGGGCGCAGGCGAACCGCCTTCGGCCTGCTGGTGGCCTGCCGGCCGTGGGAATTCTCGGTGATGATCGCGTTGAAGAAGCGCAAGCCCGCCGGCGCTCAGGCGGAGGGCAGCCGCTCGAAACCCGCGTAAGGACGGTCGAACCCGCCGCAGTCCGGCCGCGCCTCGAGCTGCGTCACGCGCGCAGCGGGCGGTCCGCGCCGCGCCCAGACCACGAGCCGCTCAACGGCGGCGCGAGGACCCTGGATTACCGCTTCGACGCTGCCGTCGTAACGGTTGCGCACCCAGCCCCTCACGCCGAGGCGCAGCGCTTCGGCGCGCAGTGCTTCGCGGTAACCCACGCCCTGCACGCGGCCGGAAACGTCCAGGTGCAGCGTGCAACTATCCGAGCGATCGGTCATTTTGGCGGGACTGGTGCGCAACGAGTATATGGCGACATAAGGAGAATCGAACCATCGACCGGGGTACTTTCCGCGACCATTGCACGTGGCGCGCGCGCGGCAGAGCGGACGCCGTCTTGCGAGATGGGGGAGGCAATGAGACTTCGCGATGCTGCAGGATTGGTGGCGCTGATGGGCGCGCTGCTGGGCGGATGTGCGCACGCGCCGGAACCGGCAAGACCCGCCGCGGCCGGGTCGCCGGCCAAGGCCGCGGGCTTCGCCACGATTCCGCCCAACAAGAACAGCGACCTCAAGCTGTATTACGCCGACGGCCGCACGATCAATGGCGCCGCGGCGCTCGGGCGCATGCAGCAGGACGCGGAACTGATCTTGTGGCTCGCGGGGAACCAGTTCTTCGCCATGGACGACGTCGTGCGCGCGTTCCAGCGACAGAATCCTGGCATGGACGTCGGACTGATCACGCTCCCACCCGGACTGTTGCTCACCGCGATCGAGAGGAACGGCTGGACCTACGGCGGCAAGGATTACCCCGGCCGTCCGGATATTTACGCCTCCGTCAATCTCGGCCATCTGGGAAAGCTCAAGCAAACGGGATTGATGAAAGACTATGCGGTTTACATGCACAACGAAATGGTGCTGATGGTGGCCAAGGGAAATCCGAAAGGCATCCGCGGCATCGCCGACCTGAAGCGCGCCGACATGCGCACCTCGATGCCCAACCCGGTGAATGAAGGAATCATGCAGTTCTACGGGCGCAAAGTGCTGGAGCGGCATGGCCTGTGGCAGCACATCGCCGGCGGCAAGGAGTGCTTTTCATGCCAGGCCACGATGAGTAACTGGTTCACGGCGGTGCACCACCGGGAAACGCCCGACCGCATCCTCGCGGGCACGTCGGACACCGGCATCGTTTGGGTGACCGAGGGCATCGAGGCGCAGCGGCAAGGCAAGGCCGTCGACATGGTGCGGCTGCCACCTGCGGACAGCCTGCGCGACGAAGTCGCATACGTGATCGGGGCGCTCAACGGGCCGCGCAAGGCCGCGGCCGATCGTTACCTTGCCTTCTTACGCACGCCTGCGGCACAGGCGGCCTACGCCAAATACGGCTTCGTGAACGCTTCGCCGCAGGCCTTGACGCCGCGGCCGATTCCGTAAGCCGGCGATATCCGGGCGACAGCGTGATGACGAGGCTGGTTGCAATCCTCTCGGCGGGCGTGGTGCTCCTGGCCGGGCTGTCCGGCGGCGCGTGCGCGCAGGACCCGGTCCGCGTCGTATACCACTTCGGCGAAGGGCTCGAGCAGGCCTCGCGCGGCCTGGAGTTCATCCGCAACCACCTCGAGGCCGACCCCAAGGCCGAGATCGTCGTCGTTGCCCATGCCGCAGGCGTCGATTTCCTGATGAAGGGCGCGAAGACCACCAAGGGCAACGAGTACCGCGCGGCGATCGAGGATCTCGATCTGCAGGGGGTGAAGTTCCGCGTCTGCGAGATCACGCTGCGCGAACGGGGGCTGCAGCACGACCGCTTCGTCCCGGAGGCGCGCTTCGTTGCTTCCGGAGTGGCGGAAATTGCGCGCCTGCAACGGCGCGAAGGCTACGCCTACATCAAGCCTTAGCGCCGGTACTGACCGCGGTGAGGATGCCCTGGATGATCGCGGCAGGCGTGGGCGGGCAGCCCGGCACGGCCACGTCCACGGGGATCACGTTGGCGACGCGACCGCAACTGGCGTAGCCCTCGCCGAAGATTCCGCCGTCACAGCCGCAATCGCCGATCGCCACCACCAGCTTCGGCGCCGGCGTGGCGTCGTAGGTGCGGCGCAGCGCCTGCTCCATGTTGCGCGACACGGGTCCGGTGACGAGCAAGAGATCGGCGTGGCGCGGGCTGGCGACGAACTTGATGCCGAGTCCTTCGAGGTTGTAGTAGGGATTGTTGACGCCGTGGATCTCGAGCTCGCAGCCGTTGCACGAACCGGCATCGACGTGCCGGATGGCAAGGCCGCGCCCGAGCAGCGCCAGCACGTCGTCGTTGAGCCGTCCGGCGAGCTGGTACAGCGACGCATCGGGCAGCGGTGGCGGCTCGGTGCGGATCCCGCAGCGGGCAATCTGGCGCAGGAGCTTGTACATGGTCAGAGGTCCTGCCCGGCGTAGGACAGGTTGAACGACTTGTTGATGAGCGGGAAATCCGGAACGATGTTGCCGATCACGGCGTATTCGAGCGCCGGCCAGTTCTGCCACGACGGGTCGTGCGGATGGCAGCGCCGCACCGTGCCGCCGGCGCCCGCTTCCAGCGCGACGAGCACTTCGCCGCGCCAGCCTTCGATCCAGCCGATGCCGAAGGCGCCCGCCGCCGGTTGCGTAACTCCGGTGGACAGCGCCCCTTCGGGTAGCCGCTGCAGCATGAGACGCTGCAGGCGAAGCGATTCGAACGCCTCCTCGAACCGAACCACGATGCGAGCTGCGACATCGCCGTTGCGATGCGACGCGACGCTGGGCGGCAGCTCGTCATAGGGAGCGTGCCCGGGGTAGGCGCGAGCGTCGATCGCATGGCCGCTGGCGCGCGCCGCGAGTCCCACCACCCCCAGCCGCGCCGCGGTCCGCGGAGTGAGCCGGCCACAGGTGATGCAGCGGTCCTGCAGGCCGGCGTGATCGTAGTAGATCGCGCGCAGCGTGCGCAGCTCGTCTTCCAGCCGTTCGCCTTCGGCGATCAGCTGCTGCGCGCAGGCGGCATCGACGTCGCAGGCGACGCCGCCCGGCACCACGCGGTCCATCAGGTAGCGGTGGCCGAACGCGCGCGCATTGGCGCGCAGCAGGTCTTCCTTGAGCCGGGAGAACTGCGCCAGACCGAAAGCAAGGCCGCCGTCGTTGCCGAGGTAGCCGAGATCGCCGAGGTGATTCGCAATGCGCTCGCGCTCGAGCAGGAGCGCGCGCAGCCAAAGCGCACGCCGGCTGGGCCGAGCGCCGGCCATGCCCTCCAGCGCCATGGCATAGGCCCAGGCGTACGCTACCGTACTGTCGCCGGAGACGCGCCCGGCGAGGCGGGCGCCGTCGGCGAGCGTCATCGATTCGAAGCGCTTTTCGACGCCCTTGTGCTTGTAGCCCAGGCGCTGCTCGAGGCGCAGCACGCGCTCGCCGACGATGGAAAAACGGAAATGGCCGGGCTCGATCGTGCCGGCGTGGACCGGGCCTACCGGAATCTCGTGCACGCCGTCTCCCTCGACCGTCACGAAGGCGTAGCGCGCATCGCCCGCAGGCAAGCGGGTCGCCAGCGGTACGTCGCGCCGCAAGGGAAACGCATCCGGCTGCCAGGCGCCATGGCGCAACCAGCCGCGCGTGTCGGTCGTCCGGCCATCGGGTGCTGCGGCACGCACGCCCAGCAGATCGTACGCTGCCCGCTGCATGCGGGCGGCACAGGGAAAGACCGGCGCGAGATCCGGGTACTCCGGCGCCTGCGGCGGCAACGGCAGTTCGAGACAGATCAAACCCTCGTACGCGACCAGCAGCGCGCGCAGCGTGAATCCGGACCCGCGATCGCGCTCGTCGCTCGCCCACAGCGCGCCGAGCCGGCCGCCGCCGCGCGCAACCGCAGCGCATGCTGCAAGCCAGGCGTTCGCGTCCACCGACGCGCGCCATGCCGGAACCGCTCCGGGGAGGCGCACCAGCTCGATGCCGTCGATTTCCGGTGTCATCGGATCACCCGATCAGGCGGGCCGCCTGGCGATACCAGTCGGCCAGGAAAGGCGGCATGTACAGCCCGAGCAGCAGCACCATCGCGAGATGCGTGAACACCGGCACCAGGGCGGGCGAGTGCGGCAGGCGGCGCGCCGTGGTGTCGCCGAACACCATCGGCTGCACCTTGCCGAAAATGGATGCAAACGCGATGCCGAGCGACAACAGCAGGATCGGCGTCGCCCACGGCTGCTGCGCCATGGCACTCGTGAGGATCAGGAACTTGCTCGCAAAGACGCCAAACGGCGGCATGCCGAGGATCGCCGCGGTGCCCAGCATCAGGCCCCAGCCGACGGTCGGATTGACGCGCGCCAGGCCGCGAATGTCCTCCATCATCTGGGTGCCGGCTTTCTGCGCGGCGTGGCCCACCGCGAAGAAGATCGCGCTCTTGGTGAGCGAGTGCATGGTCATGTGCAGCAGCCCGGCGAAGCTCGCCACCGGGCCGCCCATGCCGAAGGCGAACGTCATCAACCCCATGTGCTCGATCGAGGAGTAGGCGAACATGCGCTTGATGTCGCGCTGGCGCGACAGGAAGCACGCCGCGACCGCCACCGAGAGCAGGCCGAAGCCCATCAGCAGCGTGCTTGCGAACGGGCGGCCGAGCGCCCCGTCGGTGATCACCTTGCAGCGGATCAGGGCATACAGCGCGACGTTCAGCAGCAGGCCGGAGAGCACCGCCGAAATCGGCGTCGGGCCCTCGGCATGCGCGTCAGGAAGCCAGTTGTGCAGCGGCACGAGGCCCACCTTGGTGCCATAGCCGACCAGCAGGAAAACGAAGGCGATCGACATCACGGTCGGCTCGAGCTTGTCCTTCACCGGGTCGAGATGGGTCCAGAGAAGCGACGCCGTGCCCGCGCCGAGGACCTTCTCGGCCGCGAAGTACACCAGGATCGTGCCGAGCAGCGCCTGCGCGATGCCGACCCCGCAGAGGATGAAGTATTTCCACGCCGCTTCCAGCGAGGCGTGGGTGCGGTACAGCGCCACCAGCAGCACCGTGGTGAGCGTGGCGGCCTCCATCGCGACCCACATCACGCCGAGGTTGTTGGTCGTCAGCACGAGCAGCATGACGAAGGTGAACAGCTGGTACATGCTGTGGTACAGGCGCATGCCGGCGCCGGTGACACGGCCATGGTCGCGCTCGATGCGCATGTAGGGGCGCGAGAACAGCGCCGTCGTCAGGGCGACGAACGCGGTGAGCGCCACCAGGAAGACGTTGAGCGAGTCGACGAAGAACTGCTCGCCGGCGAGCGTCACGGGGCCCTGTACGACGATGCGTGCGACGAGCGCCGCGGCGGCGAGCAGCGTCAGCACGCTGAAGGCCGCATTCAGCTCGGGGGCGCGCGCGCGGTGGCCGAACACGGCGAGCATCGCGGCGCCCAGCAGCGGGCTGCCGAGCAGTAACGCCAGTTCCCACGCCGTGAGCGCCGCCTCGAGCATCTTATTGCTCCTTCAGCTTTTCGAGGTGGCGCGTGTCGACCGAATCGAAGCGCTCGCGGATCTGGAACAGGAAGATGCCGAGAATCAGCGCGCCCACCAGCACGTCGAGGGCGACGCCGAATTCGACCACCATCGGCATGCCGTAGACCGCGCTGGTGGCGGCGAAGAACAGGCCGTTCTCCATGGCGAGGAAGCCGATCACCTGCGGCACCGCCTTGGAGCGCGTGATCATCATGAGGAACGACAGCAGCACGCAGGCGAGGGCGATGCCGAGCGTCGAGCGTGTCACGGTGCCGGCCAGCTGCGAGATCGGCAGCGCCAGGTTGAAGGCGAGGATCACGAGCACGATGCCGACCAGCATCACGCTGGGGATGTTGAGCAGGGTTTCGACGTCCCACTTCACCTCCAGCCTGCGGATCAGGCGGTGCAGGATCCAGGGCAGCGCGATCACTTTGAGCGCAAGCGTCAGCGCGGCCGAGCCGTAGAGGTGGTTCTGGCCGGTGAGCCAGGCGACCAGCATGGTCGACAGGAACAGCACGAAGCCTTGAGCCGCGAACAGGTTGATGAGCGAAAGTATCCTGCGCTGCGAGAGCATGGCAAAGGCCAGCAGCAGCAGGATCGCGGCGAGCAGGTTGACCAGCTGAGGGCCGTAGTGCAGCAGCATGCCTCAATGCTCCAGCAGGACGTGCACCAGCATGGCGAGCACTGCCAGCAGGAACGCGGTGCCGAGGAATTCGGGGGCGCGGAAAATGCGCATCTTGGCGCTCACGGTCTCGATCAGCGCGAGGCCGGCGCCGCCGAGCGCGAGCTTGACGAGCAGCACCGGCAGCGCCAGCACGATGCCCAGCCAGTCGCCGCCCTCGGCAATGCCCCACGGGAAGAACAGCGCCAGGCCGACGCACGAGTAGACGAACAGCTTCAGGCTCGCGGCCCACTCGATCATCGCCAGGTGGCGGCCCGAATACTCCAGCACCATGGCCTCGTGGATCATGGTGAGTTCGAGGTGCGTCGCCGGATTGTCGACCGGAATGCGCGCGTTCTCGGCGAGCGACACCATGGTGAAGGCGACTCCGGCGAACGCGAGGCTGGGGTGGATCACCAGCTCCCGATGCGCCAGCGTCTCGACAATGGTGGCGAGCGAACTGGAGCCGGAAATCAATGACGCGGTAAACAGCACCATGAGCAGCGCCGGTTCGGCGAGAAAGCCGACCAGCATCTCGCGCCGCGCGCCGAGCGAGCCGAACGCCGTGCCGATGTCCATGCCGGCCAGCGCGATGAACAGGCGCGCCAGCGCCAGCAGCCCCACCAGCGCGATGGCATCGGCCGCAGCATTGAGCGGCAGGTCGGTGCCCAGGGTCGGGACGATCGCCGCGGCGAGCGCGAGGCAGCCGAAGATGAGATAGGGTGCGAAACGGAACAAGGGGCTCGCGTTGTGCGCCAGCACGACCTCTTTCCGGAACAGTTTGGCGAGCACGCGGTACGGTTGCAGCAGCCCGGGCGCGCTCTTGTTCTGCAGCCAGGCGCGGCACTGATTCACCCAGCCGGTGAGCACCGGTGCGAGCAGCACCGCGAGCATCAGCTCGGTGAATTGGGCGGCGAAGCCGGCGGCGCTGATCATCGGGCGCTCATCGCACGAACAGCAGCAGCAGCAACAGGGTGACGAAGCTGTACGTCAGGTAGACCGAGATGCGCCCGCGCTGCAGCACCGTGACCAGCGACGTGACGCGGTCGACCGCGCGCGCGATCGGCAGATAGAGCCAGTGCCACAAGCGGTCATCGTGCACTTCGCGGAAAAACGGGCGCGCGTCCGAGGGTGCGGGCACTTGCTGCTCGATGCGGAAGAAGGGCTCGAATACCTGGCGCACCGGCTGGCCGAAGCCTTCCGCGGTGTCCTGCATGCGTGCGTCCAGATGCGGGAAGCCACAGTCCCATGGGCCGGTGCGCCGCATGCGGCCGTGATAGCGCAGGCGCACCGCCAGCCAGGCAATGCCGACCAGCGCCGCGATGCCTGCAAAGAACACGAGCGGGCTGTAGCTCGCGCGCTCGGGCTGGATCGGCGCCAGAAACAGCCACCCTTCGGCGAGGCTCGCCATGCCGAAACCGGTGAGCGCGCGCGTCACCGGGTCGAGCAGCCCGATCACGGCCGCCGGCACGAGCCCCAGCACGATGCAGGCCGCGGCGAGCCATGCCAGACCGACCCGCTCCCAGGCGCCCGCGTCGCGCGCCTCGGCAAGCTTGGGCTCGCGCGGCTGGCCGAGAAACACCACGCCGTAGAACTTGACCATGACGTATCCGGAAAGCGCCGCGGTGAGCGCGACGACCGCGGCCGCAACCGGCACCAGCATGTTGAGGTAGGAGTGCGGCAGGCCGGGCGTGAACAGAAACGCCTGCAGCAGCAGCCATTCGGAGGCGAAGCCATTGAGCGGCGGCAGGCCGGCGATCGCGATGGTGCCGATCAGCGCGCACCAGGCTACCCACGGC
>Ga0209343_10007718_pt1 | contig 12624 bp, 11 predicted proteins | sample RifCSPlowO2_02_FD_184026 | JGI IMG/M metagenome (GOLD analysis project Ga0209343, IMG submission 184026) | Groundwater microbial communities from Rifle, Colorado - Rifle CSP2_plank lowO2_0.2 (SPAdes) (version 2) | ecosystem: Environmental > Aquatic > Deep subsurface > Groundwater | place... | reverse complement strand
TTTCCAACCTCTTCCAGGAACTTCTTGATCGTGCCCAGGTCTTCGTTCCAGATCTTCTCCGCATGCTCTCTCGCACTCAAGGGAAATTCCAGTGTATTGGTAGCCATACGCAAACCTCCATCTCGGGAATTGATTTTCTTCGTGCTGGGATCAAGGTAGCACACTTTAATACGGCTGTCAAGCACCGTTTTCGCTGGCACTTTGCCCGCTTTCTAGGACACTTCGGTCAGATATGTTTTTATAAACTTCTCGACGGCGCGGACAGTTTCATTCTTGAGACGCGGATTGCTTTCGGCAACCCACCCGGCCCTGAGCTTTTCCAGTTCCGCGTCGCAGGGCCAGCCTGAAGGCGCGGCATCGCAGTTGGCCTGGGCGTAAGCATTCACGGCAGGCGAGTAGACGTCAGCGCCAACAGAATAGGTGTGGAAGATGTTCCAGCCGTCCTTCTTGGAGCGACGGGCCTGCAAGGTGCCCCAGTCCATGGCCTGTGCCTCGACATTGACACCGATCTTCTTCAGGTTCTGGATCGTGACCAGCGCAGCGGCAGCCTGGATCGGTGGCTCGGACGGTGCCAGCACCACGACTTTCTCACCCTTGTAGCCGGACTCCTTCATCAGCTGCCTGGCCTTGTCAAGGTTTTGGCCGCCCTGGTAGGGTTGTGCCCCTGCCTTGGAATCGTTCACGCTGCCGCACATGAAGTAGGCCGTGCAGGTGGCGTGACGGTACTTGGCCGAATAACCTGCGGCGGCCAGGTACTCGTCCTGGTTCACCAGGTAAATCAGCGCCTGACGGGCCTTGGCATTGTTGAACGGCGCGACCAGATGGTTGGGACGCAACCAGCCCTGATTGCCCAAAGGATCAATCGACAGCTTCACGTTGGCATCTTTGGCCAGGGGCTCCAGGAAGTCGGCAGGCGGCAGTTCGTAGACATCCATTTCGCCGCTCTTGAAGGCGGACAGGGCGGTGTTCTGGTCAGGAATGACGTTCCATTCCACACGGTCAACCTTGACCACCTTGCCACCGGCCAGGCCGTCCGCAGCCTCCTTGCGCGGCACGTAGTGCGGATTTTTCACATACACAACCTTGCTGCCGGGCACCCACTCGTCCTGCTTGAACATGAAGGGGCCGGAGCCCGTGGTGTCCTTGATCTGCTCGGTCGGCGCTGTACTGGCGACACGCTCGGGCATCATGAACGGCACATTGGACGAGGGCTTGCCCAGCATCTCGATCACCGGACCAAAGGGTTGGGCCAATGCCATCGTGAAGGTGTTGGTATCGACCGCCTTCATCTCGCCAATGGCGGCGCCCAGCAGCCGGCCCGAGACGTCCCTCGCAGCCCAGCGCTTGATGGACGCAATGCAGTCGTTCGCAGTCACGGGTGTGCCGTCGCTCCATTTCAGTCCGGGGCGCAGCGTGAAGGTCCAGAGCTTTTTGTCGGCCGACACCTTGAAGGTATCGACCATTTGCGGTTTGACCTCACCCTTGCTGTTCTGTGAAAACAGCGTGTCGTAAATCATGTAGCCATGGTTGCGGGTGATGTAGGAAGGGTTCTGGATCGGGTCCAGAATCTTCAGGTCGCCCTGGGGGATCATGTGGATGGTCTTGGGATCTGTGGCGGCCAGCGCCATGCCGGCACCGAACGCGGCAGCACACAAAACGGCCGTCTGCAGCAGGCGACCTGGGGAAATTGCACGATGGTTCATGGCGAAGCTCCTTGGGATGAAAAATGGGTTGGATGGATGGGATGGGCGGGTGAATGAATTCATGGCGTGAGGCTCAGTCAGCCTTGCTGGCAGCTACCAGCGGCGAGCCATCTGCCGCCAGCGTCTCGCCCTTGCGTTCCACAATCAGGCCGTAAGCCTGGGGTTGGCGGTGCAGGTCGAAATTGAAGGTGGTTTTCTTGTAGATGGCGCAAAAATCAAGGTCGCAACGAGCGACGGCAACCTCATCGCCTTTGGTCAGGCAGGCCGTAACAACCTCCCCCGAGGGTGCAATCAGGCAACTGCCGCCAATGCTGTCGACGCCTTCTTCCAGGCCGGCCTTGGCCACACCGGCCACCCAGCTTCCGTTCTGGTAGGCGCCCGCCTGCATCGACAAGCGGTTGTGGAACAGGGACAGGTCATCGTGCCCGGGCGCGGGTGCGTTGTGGACCGGCGTGTTGTACCCAATGAGCACCATCTCGACGCCCTGCAGCCCCATGACCCGGTAGGTTTCGGCCCAGCGGCGGTCGTTGCACAGCGCCATGCCGATCACGCCACCAAATGCCTGGGTGACGCCGAAGTGATGGCCTGCCTTGAAATAACGTTTTTCGAGATGCTGGAAGCGCCGCCACGGTTCGTGTTCAGCATGGCCGGGCACATGCACCTTGTGGTATTTGTCCAGGATGCGGCCCTGCTTGTCGACCAGGATAGCGGTGTTGTAACGCACCAGCTCACCGGCTTCCCGGGCCAGTTCGGCGTAGCCCAGGTAGAAGCCCACACCCAACGCCCTGGCAAGATCAAACAGCGGCTGGGTGGCCGCGTTGGGCATCGCGGTTTCAAAAAAGCCGTTGATCTCGGCTTGGTCCTCGATGTACCAGCGCGGGAAAAACGTCGTGAGGGCCAGCTCCGGATAAACAATCAGGTCCGCCCCCAACGCATGCGCTTCGCGCATCAGCTCGCACAAACGCGCAACCACCTGCGCGCGCGTGTCGCTGCGTTGAACAGGACCCAACTGACCGAGGGCTACATTGACAAAACGGGCCACAATTTACTCCAGACAAGACAAGCAGGTAAAAACAGATTCCGATGCGGCCGGCCTCATGGACGATCCGCCAGCCCGGTCAGCACCTGCAACAGCACATGGGCACCAGCGATCAGATCGGCCGGCTCGGTGTGCTCCCTGACGTTGTGCGACAAACCCTTGACGCTGGGTACAAAAATCATTCCCGTCGGGCACATGCGTGCCAGCATCTGGGCGTCGTGGCCGGCTCCGCTGGGCATGCGCCGGTGGCTCAGGCCCTGGGCATTGGCGGCCTTTTCGACGCGATCAATCACAGCGGGGTCAAACCGCACCGGATCAAAGCGGGCCAGCACGCGCCGTTTGCACTGCACGCCCTCTTCCGCGGCTACCTGTTCGGCAAAAGCCCACAGCTCCGCCTCGGCTGCCTGCAACACAGCGCCGTCGGTGTTGCGCAGGTCCACGGTGAACAAAGCCTTGTTGGCGATCACATTGACCAGATTCGGTGTCAGGGTGATGGCGCCGACCGTCGCGATCTGGTTGCCGCCATAACGCTGTGTCAGCTCCCGTGCGAAGGTCGTCACGCGCGCGGCCACATAGCCGGCATCGTTGCGCATGTGCATGGGCGTGGTGCCCGCATGGTTGGACACTCCCTGCAGCGTGAACTCTGTCCACGAAATGCCCTGCACCCCTTCAACAACCCCTATCTGCAGGCCTTCCCTGTCCAGCACCGGGCCTTGTTCGATGTGCAGTTCGACAAAGCTGTCCACGCGGTTGCAGCCCACCGGGGCCTCCCCGGCATAACCGATGCGGCGCAACTCGTCGCCCACGGTGGCGCCGTCGATACCGCGCACGGCCAGCGCTTCATCAAGTGGCATGTCCCCCTGAAACACCAGGCTGCCCATCATGTCGGGGGCGAACCGGGCGCCTTCTTCGTTCGTGAAAAACGCCACCGCGATCGGGCGTTTGGTGCGCCGGTTGGCATCACGCAATGCGGCGACGACCTCGAGGCCAGCCAGCACCCCGTAGTTGCCGTCATACAGGCCGCCGGTGCGTACCGTGTCAATGTGCGAACCCGTCATCACCGGGGCTGTATCTTCGAGGCCTGGGTACACCCCGACCACATTGCCGATGGCATCGACCGTGACGGCCATGCCCAACTCCTGCATGCGTGCCACCGTCCAGTCGCGGCCGAGCTTGTCGGCATCGGTGAGCGCCAGGCGGCATACGCCGCCTCCGGGCAGGCCGCCAATGGCACCCAGCGCTTGCAGTGAGGCCAGCAGACGCTCGCCATTCATGACGGCTTGGCTCATGCCAGCGCCCTGGATGGCGCCAGCACTTCATCGCTGCTGCGGCCCACCAGCCGGGTGTAAAGCGCCGGGTCCGTGTCGCGCTCGCTGCCGAAAAACAGCAGGCGGCTTTGCGCACTCAGGCCCAGTGCGGTCCGTTGATCATCCTGTTGCGTCACACCGATCGCGGCGGCCAGTCCGGCCACGGCCGACTCGCCGGCCACAATGGCCGGATCGCCCTCTGACGGCGACGCCAGCACACGCATGGAGGCAATCGCAGCGTCATCGGAGATCACCGCAAAAGCATCGGCGCCCGTTGCCAGAATTTGCCAGGCGAGCAGGGAAACCTCACCACAGGCCAGTCCCGCCATCAGGGTATCCAGATCGCCATGCACCGCCGTGACCTTGCCGTTTCGAGCGCTCTGCATGAGGCAGTCGGCGCGGTCGGGCTCGACGACCACGACACAGGGCCGGGCATGGCCCAGGCGTTCCCAGAAGTAGCCGCACACCGCGGCGGCCAGGCCGCCTACCCCACCCTGAACAAACACGTGGGTTGGAATGCCGCCCAGCTGCTGCGCGGCTTCTTCAACCATCAGCTGATAGCCCTGCATCACATCGCGCGGCACATCCATATAACCGTCATAGGACGTATCGGAAATCACATGACGCCCCATGGCTTTGGCGTCCGCATCGGCCTGCCGGACGGAGTCGTCATAGTTGCCGGTGGTGCGAACCACTTTGGCGCCGTAATGCGCTATTGCCTGACGGCGCGCTTCGCTCACGGTGGCGTGGATATAGATCACGCACTGGCAGCCAAACAGTTGTGCACCCCAGGCCACGGACCGCCCGTGGTTGCCATCCGTCGCGCAGGTCACCGTGATTTCAGCGGCCAGGTCGCGACACGGCGCGGTCAACAAATCCTGCGTTGTCACGACGCGGTCCAATCGATCACCGACGAGCTGACACAACAATCGCGCCACGGCATAGGCGCCACCCAATGCCTTGAAGCTGCCCAGGCCAAAACGGCCACCCTCGTCCTTGTAATGCACGCTTGCAACGTTCATCTGGCGGGCCAGGGCCTTGAGTTCATGCAGCGGTGTGGCGGCATAGCCGGGCCAGGACTGAATTTCCGCCCGGGCTACCTGGAGCGCAGACTGACCGAGAATTTCACGGCGCGCGTCTCCATAGTCAGCGTCTCGTCCGCAGGCCGGATTCAGAAATAAATCAACAGAAATAGAAGGGATGGATGACATTTTTCTTTCCATGGGAAAAAGGGGTTTATTCGTCAAGGTCATCGAGCAACTCGTGAATGCGCTCAATGCCCTGCATACGCTTGCGGGAACTTGAACGGGCATCCGTCACCAGTTCAGTGCCCAGGTAATTCACAATGCTCATGGCGGCCACATACGAGTCAAAGATGGTTGAACCCACGATTGAGCAGGACAGCACGACATGGGCCTGGGATGCCACATCCGACAGTGGCGCATAGGTCAGCAACACCACGGAAGCACCTGCTTCGCGCGCCACGTTGACCACTCTGGGCAGCAGCCGCGTGCGCCGCCGGAAGTCGATGGCAAACAGCACATCGCCCTCTTTCATGTCGACCAGGGTCTCGGCACTCTTGCCGGCCGCTTCGTTGACCAGCGTCACATCGGCCTTGGCATGGGAAAAGAGCGCGTGCGCGTAAAAGGCGCTGGCGTAACCGTTGCGATAGCCCACCACCCAGAGGCGCCTGGCTTTTTTCAGAAGGGTCACGGCCTTGTTCATGTCATCGGAAGTCAGGCGTTCGAGCGTCTCGGCCAGATTGCGCACATCGGCCTCCACGTGACTGGTAAAGCCCGGATGACTGTTGCCCGTTTGCGCCACGCGATCCAGATTGAACAAGGGTGACTCGGATGAAACACGCGCACGGACCTCGGCGCGAAAACCGTTGAAGTCCTGGTACCCAAGCCGCTTGAAATAGCGCGCAGCACTCGCCTTGGACACGCCCGCCAACTGCGCCAGTTCAGTTGCAGAGTAGGCCGCCAGGTCCTTCTGGCGTGCAACGATCACGTCTGAAAGCTTGCGATCGGAAGGCGACAAGTCGTCATAACGACTGCGTATCAACTGCTCGATTGTTTGCGATCCATTTTCTGAACCGGCTGTAGCGGAAGGGTGTTTCATTCGGGGGCGTCTTTCACCAATTTGGGGTGCTTGCGCACCAAACTGAAACAACTGTACCAATATTTTTAATTTATGAAACTATGGTTTCTACCAACGCAACGTTTGTGCCAGCCAGGGTCGCCGGCGCCAGCCTCCCCGGCTCTGGGGCGGTTTTTGGGCGGCTTTTGGGGGGCAATAACAGGAAAAGAGCCATGAAAAACAGTCCGCTGGTGACTTGCCGGGCGGCGCTGCCGGACCGCGCAAGGGCGCAGCGATGCCTCCTGTTGTTGCCAGGCGCAATACTGTTCAGTCAAGTTATTCACACTGAATCGGAATGACCAAAACCTTGACTTGTCATTGCGGGCTTGACCCGCAATCCATGGATCCCGGATCAGGTCCGGGATGACAAACCTGGGGCAGGGGCTTGACTGAACCGTATAGTTGCCAGGCGGAGAGCCCTGTGTTGAGCCCATCTGTGTTGAGCCCATGCTCACCCGACATCGTTCGTGATGAACACAGACGAAGGAGTCCTGCAGGCAATGCGGAACATCACCGGTGGGCACTGGGGCCCGATGCCGCATGGAGCAAACACGGCCACCTTGCGCTTCAGCGCATGACGATGATAAAAATTCCGATCAAGGTCATTGCACTGCCCAGCAACGTGGCGGCAGTGATGTCCTCCTGGTCCTTGAACAGCAGGTGGCTGAGCGGAAAGACCAGGAGCGGGGTGCACAGCGTGACCAGGGTGGCAATCGCCAGCGGGATGTAGCGCATGGAGCTGATCACGCAGACCTGCGCCGAAATCGTGCACACGCCAATCAGTACATACAACCCTGCACCGCTGCGGCTGGCTGCGCGCAGGCGGGCCACAAGCCCACGCTTGCCGGGGCTGAAGGCCAGGTGCAAAACCAGGCCGCACACCGCGCCCGCCAGTGCGCCAAGGATGGGTTCGTTCCAGTCGCGCACGGCTGCGCCACGCAGCACGTTGCCAATCGCGTAGGCCAGCGAACTGCCCAGGCCAAGCAGCAAGGCCGACCGCAGCAGGCGCTCATGCACGGTCGGCTTGATCGTCATGGGAGGCGAACCCGGGCTGGACACCGTGTTGACAACAGCCTGGCGACGGGAAAAGAACCCCGGCTTGTAACTCACCAGCACCAAGCCGCCAATCGCCATGGCCATGCCACCGGCGACCAGCAGCGTCAGACGCTCGCCGAGCAGCAGCCATGCCATCAGGGCCGCAAATAGCGGACTGCTCACCTGGAAAATGCTGGCCCGGGCCGGCCCGAAACGGACCACCGACTCATAAAAAAACCACCGCCCCAGGTAGGTGGAGAACGCCCCCGCCAGCACAAACAGCCAGAAAGCCTGCGCATTCCATTGCACACTGCGGCCCTGCACAGCCAGCTGAACCGCGAAGGCCAGCGCGGAAAAGCCAACATTCACCACCGTCGCAATCAAAAACCCCAGGCCAAGCTGGATGCGGCTGGAGGCGGCCTTGGTGACCAGCGTCGAAGTGGTGAACAGCAGCAATGCACCGGCCGACAGCAGGTAGCCAACCAAAGCGTCAGACATCGGCAGCCGGACCCGGGGGCGTTGGTTTCACAAGCTGTCAGATCTTGAAGGCTTCAAGCGATTCGGGAGCAAACAGCTCATGCGGCTCCAGTAGGCGCTTGGACAAGCCCTGCTCAAACGAATAGCGCAGAAAGGTTCGCAAGGTTTGCTCGTTCTTCTCAAAACCATAAGGCCAGAAGTCTTCACCCATTTCCCGCCTGACCTGTTCCACATGCGAAGTCAGCCACGGCAGCATGGCCTTGAGTGCGGCGGTTTCGTACAGGTCTTCATACGTGCGGCGCTGGGACTCCTCCAGCGCTTTCATCATGGAACGCGCCACCCAGCGGTTGGCCTCGTACACGTCGCGGCGAATCGCCACCGTGTGCATGATGGGAAATATGCCGGTTTCCCTGAAGTAGTTGCGCTCCACCTGCTCGTAGTCATCAAACAGGCGCAGGACCCGGCCGCCCCCCTTCAGAAAGCTCGATGGCATGCGCGCGGTATACAGCGCATCAATCTCGCCGTCGAGCAGCATCTGCGCCAGTGTCTGTTCAGGGCCGATACGTTCGACTTTGATATTCGACGGCAAATCGAGCTTGATCTTTTCAGGCCGGCCCGGCTCTTCTTCGCCGCCGGTGAAGTAGGTCACGCTGTCCACCGGCACGCCATAGTGGTCGGACAAAATGCCGCGAATCCAGACCGGTGCGGTCATCTGGTATTCCGGATTGCCGACGCGCTTGCCAATCAGGTCCCTGGCTTCACGAATGCCCGATTTGGCGTTCACATAAATGCAGGAGTGACGGAAAAAACGCGACGGGAAAACAGGGATGGCGACGAACGGCCGTGCCTCGCTGAACAGCGACACGGTGTAGGAAGACAGCGACATCTCGGCCACCTCGAACTCCTTGTGCCTGAGCATGCGAAAGAAGGTTTCCTCCACCGGCATGTTGAGGTAGTTCAAATCAATGCCGTCGGGCTGCACGCTCTCGTCCATCAGCGCGCGGGTGCGGTCGTAGTTCCAGCAGCCGAAGGTCAGTTTGAGTTTTGACATGCAGATGGCTACTCCGATTTGATGCCCGCGGCGATGATGGCTTTGGCCAGGCGCTCGTTTTCGCCCAGGATGGCCTTGTTGTAGTCAGCAGGTCCGCCGCCGATCGGATCGATGCCGGCATTGTTGAGTATCTGTATCAACTCTGGCATTTTGGCAATCTGCGCCATTTCCGCACTGATGCGCTCGATGATGCTGACCGGCGTGCCGGTGGCGGCCAGCACACCCACGATGGGCGCAAAGTCAAACCCTGGAATGATCTCGGCAATGGCAGGCACACCGGCGGCCTGGCTGGAGCGCTGCGCCGCATTGGTGGCCAGCAGTTTCACCTGCCCCCCTTTCACAAAGCCGGACAGTGAAGGCAGCGCCGAAAACAGCACCTCCACCTGGCCGCCAATCAGCGCCGGGACCGACTGTCCCGACCCCTTGAAGGGAACGTGTGTTATATCCAGGCCGAGCGAGGCTTTCATCGCCTCCATGGTCAGGTGGTGCGTGCTGCCTATGCCGGACGAGCCGTAGTTCAGCGTACCCGGTTTGGCCCTGGCCAGGGCAATGAACTCCTGCAGGGTGTTGGCGGGCACCTTGGGGTGCACCGCCAGGTACAGCGGAGCGCGCGCCGCCAGGGACACCGGCATGAAGTCCTTTTTATAGTCATAGCCCAGATTCTTGTAGATCGTTGGATTGATGGAGAACATCGAACCGTCGGTGACCAGGAAGGTGTAGCCATCTTTGGGCGATGTGGCCAGCACCTGCGCAGCCACCACGCCATTGGCGCCGGGCTTGTTGTCAACCACCACGGACTGGCCCAGCCTGTCCCCCAGCCGCTGCGCGAAGATACGCGCCACGGTATCAGGCAGCCCGCCCGCCGAATAAGGCACGACAAACTTGATGGGTTTGTTGGGGTAGGCACCCTGGGCGCGTGCACCGATGGGCAATAGCAACGCGCAGGCCGTCAGCAGGGCCGAGGCAAGCAAAAAAATACGCCGTGGTTTCATGAAATGTCTCCGTCTGGTTTTATGGCGAGGGGCAAGGACAGGATACTTCAGCCCTGCTGGGCGGATGTGGAATAGGAAGGCTCCAGCACGGGCGCACTGGAGTCCCAGACATGGGACGCAGGGAATGCGCGCCAATCGGTGGTTTTGGGAACGATGGCCTGAAACGCGCAGACGCTGGACGGAATTCGCGCCTCGCCCGTACCGATTGCAACCCCACCGGCCTGGAATGCGCGAACCGCCTCCAGCATCTGTTTGCGAAACTCCACGACAGCCTGATCACTGGCGCCCAGCCGCTCATGGGTGCGGTCGGCAATGGGCCCCATGGTCACCCACATGGCAATGTCCTGGTTGGGGAAACCGGTGATGCCGGTGAAGTTGCCCGCCTTCATTGCGGCGCGGTCCTGCCAGAAGTGGTTGCCGCGGTTGCGCAGCGGCATGTATTTTTCATCGAGGTCAATCCCGATCTGCTGGCCCAGAAATTTTCTCCAGGTGGCAGTTTCCGGGGTTTGGGACGGATGACCCCAGGCGATGAAGTAAAACGCCGTGTTGGTGTCGTCCAGTGGCACATTGACATTGGCGACGTTGTACAGGTTGTTGGGCGGAATCAGGGCCGTCGCCGGGGCCACGAAGACGGTTGAGCGGACGTAATCGCTCGTGGCCGCATTGCTGATGGGCCGGCGTATGGCCGCATACCGGAAACCATAGGCACCGCGCTCCACCTGCATGCGGGGCGCCTTGTCGGTGGACGGCCGCAGCCAGTTGGTGTCGGTTGCCTTGGCCGTGTCAACGCGGGCGGGCACCATGTCCGACGAATGCAGGCTGGAGCTGTGGGCCGAATCAATGGCGCCCTCCAGGATCTGGGCCCAGTTACAGGGAATGATTGCTTTCGCGACCGTCACCTGCGTGTCAGCAGCAGGAGCCCAGGGCGGCGGCTCGAATTCGGGGATTGTGTCGGGCGGCCCCATGTAGGCCCACACAAAACCGCCCCACTCCCGCGTGGGATAGGCCAGGTGCTTGACCTTTTGCACCATGCCGCTGGCCGCGGGTTCGGACACCATCTCCAGCACATTGCCCTCGACGTCCATCTTCCAGCCGTGGTACAGGCAGCGCAGGCCGCAGTCTTCGTTGCGGCCGAACACCAGCGACACCCGCCGGTGCGAACAGTATTCGTCCATTACGCCCACGCGGCCGTTGGTGTCGCGAAACACCACCAGGTCTTCACCAAACACTTTGGCCTTGATGGGTGTGCCGTCGGGCTCACTGACCTCTTCGATCAGGCAGACCGGCGTCCAGTGGCGGCGCATCAACTGGCCCATGGGCGCGCTTCCTTCAACGCGGCACAACAACTCGTTTTCTTCAAAGGTCAGCATTTTCAATTTCCTCAAATCGATTGACTGGCGTCAACCAACAACCAAAAAACCGCTTGCAAATCCCGGCCGGGAAGATTATTCTTAGGTGACTAAGATTATTCGCGATTTTCGGGATTTGTCAAGACTGTTTACGAAAGGCCACGATGAGCGTTAACCCTGACGTCAGCGCGAGCGCGGGCGGCACACCGGCCGAGCCGGATTTCTTCAATCTCAAGGTTGTGGGCAGGCAAGCCGTGGCGCAAGGCATCTACCTGTTCGAGTTGCGCCATCCGGACGGCCTGGCGTTGCCGGCTTTCACCGCCGGCTCACACCTCACGGTGCAGGTGCCCAATGGCGCGCGGCGCAACTACTCCTTGTGCAGCGACCCGGCCGCCACCAGTTGCTACCAGATTGCCGTCAAGCGCGACGCCGCGGGCCGGGGCGGCTCCATCAGCATGGCCGACGATGTGCGGGTGGGCCAATTGCTGGCGGTCAGCGCTCCGCGCAACAACTTCGAGCTGCACCCCCGGGCCTCCAGTTTTCTGTTCATTGCCGGTGGCATCGGCATCACGCCCGTCTTGTCCATGATGCGGCATCTCAAAAGGCAGGGACGCAGCCCCTTCAAGCTGATCTACTGCACCCGGGACGCTGACAGCACGGCATTTCTGCACGAGCTGACCGGCCCCGAGTTCGCGGCTCACGTCCAGTTGCACCATGACCACGGCGATGCCAGCCAGGCCCTGGACTTGTGGCCTGTGTTCGAGACGCCCGGCAGCGCACATGTGTATTGCTGCGGTCCGCGCGGCCTGATGGACGCCGTGGCCGACATGTCGGGCCACTGGCCCTCCGGCGCGATCCACTTCGAGAGTTTTGGCGTGGATGCCAGCGCCTATGCGGCCGATGCCGCATTCACCGTGCGCCTGCACAAGACGGGCGTTGATGTGCAGGTAGCTGCGGAGCAAACCATTCTGCAGGCGCTGCGGGCCTGCGGCCAGCATGTGTCCAGTTCGTGTGAGAGCGGCACCTGCGGGTCCTGCCGCACCACACTGCTGGCGGGCGAGGCCGAACACCGTGACATGGTCCTGAGCGATGAGGACAAGACGCACCAGATCATGGTCTGCGTATCGCGCGCAAAATCTGCCGAACTCGTACTGGATTTATGAACACGCGCCCCCTGCAGATTGGCGTTGTCGGGCTGGGCCGGGCTTTTACGCTCATGCTGCCGACGTTTGTGCACGACAGCCGCGTCAAACTGGTGGCGGCAACCGATCCCCTGCCCGCCGCCAGGGCGCAATTTGAAAAGGATTTCGGCGCACCCACGTATGACTCGATGGAAGCCCTGTGCGCCAACCCTGCGGTTCAGCTGCTCTACATTGCCTCCCCGCACCAGTTTCATGCAGCCCACGTGTGCCTGGCGGCCTCCTTCGGCAAGCACGTGCTGGTTGAAAAGCCGATGGCGCTCACCCTCGATGAATGCACGCGCATGATTGAAGCCACCCGCAAGGCCGGTGTCCACCTCATCGTCGGCCACA
>Ga0209343_10007717_pt1 | contig 12624 bp, 13 predicted proteins | sample RifCSPlowO2_02_FD_184026 | JGI IMG/M metagenome (GOLD analysis project Ga0209343, IMG submission 184026) | Groundwater microbial communities from Rifle, Colorado - Rifle CSP2_plank lowO2_0.2 (SPAdes) (version 2) | ecosystem: Environmental > Aquatic > Deep subsurface > Groundwater | place... | reverse complement strand
GCCCAGCGCCACGCGGTGCGGCGTGCCGAACAGGTTGGCCAAGACCGGTATGTTGTGGCCGATGGGATTCTCGAACAGCACCGCCGGGCCTTGCGCGCGCAACACCCGGTCGCAGATTTCGGTCATTTCCAGATGCGGTGAAACCGGCGCGGATACACGCTTGAGTTCGCCGATTTTTTCCAGTTGCGCGATGAAGTCGCGCAGGTCACGATATTTCATTGGATTTTCACGCCTGCCCTTCGAACAATTCCGGACGAGTGTCTTTAATGCGTCGCAACGCCTCGAGCAACTTCGGCGTTTCGATGGTGACCACCTGCCAAAGTATTGCATTGTTGATTCCGAAATAGCCATGCGCCAGCCGGTTGCGCATGCCGATCAATTCGCGCCAAGGGATTTCTGGCATCTGGCTGCGTATCTGTTCGGGAATGTTCTTCGCAGCCTCGCCATAAAGTTGCACATTCCACAACGTGGCGTCGTAATTCAATCCGCTGGCCTCAAATTTCTCGCGGGTCAGTCTATCCGTATAACAGATGACCTTTTCGCAGAAACCTAGCAGGTCATCGAAAAACAGTTTCCATTGGCGCTCAGGCGACATACAGCGCCTCCCGTTCGATGTATGGCTTAAGCTGCGGGCGCACCGCATCGGCGCACACCAAATCCACGGGGGAATGCAAATTATCTTCAAGGAAAAAGAGCAGGTCGAAATAGTTGCGATAGGTTTCTCCGCCCTCAAATTCCACCAGCACGTCCACGTCGCTGTTCTCGCCAGCCTCGTCGCGCACGGTCGAGCCAAACAGCGCCAAACGCTTTACGCCAAAACGTTCGATCAATTCCTGCTTGTGTGCTTCGAAAAATTGCAAAACTTCCTGCTTGCGCATCGCTTTCTCCCGCACCGCCCATGAAGATGGCGGAAGTTTATCAGTAAAGCACCTAAAAGTTTTATTGAAGCGTCGCGAGCGCAGGCAGAGCGCGGCGCGAGAAGGTGAAAAAGCGGAGTTTAAAATGAGCCAATGAGCATTTTGAATCTCCGGGCACAAAGCTATGCCAAGCGCAGCAGCTTCAATAAAACTTTTCTTCGCCTTCCGGGCGCGTCTTGAACCGCTTATGCAGCCAGAAATATTGCTCCGGCATTTCGCGTACGCGCTGTTCGATGAATTCGTTCATACGGCGCGTGTCTGCGGCCACATCGCCGGTCGGGTAATTTTCCCAGGCCGGGTAGAACTGTAACTCATAGCCCGCACCATCAGGAAGCATTCTTGTGGTGAGCGGCACGACTTTGGCGCCGGTCATTTCGGCCAGGCGCGGCACGGTGGTCAGCGTGGCGGCCTGCACGCCGAAGAAGTGCGCGAAAATACCGTCCTTGGTCGCCAAATCCTGATCCGGCAGGTAATAAAACGGCAAGCCAGAATTCATTGCCTTGACGATGGGGCGCAAACCCTGCTGCCGCGAATAAAGCTGCGAAGCGCCGAAGCGCAAACGCCCGTCGAACAGTTTCTGGTGAAAATACGGGTTCTTCTGGTTGGAATACACACTGACCAGATTGCGCTGTTGCGTAAGCCAGGACCAGCCGACATCCAGCGCGACGAAATGCGGAACCAGCAGGATTACCGGTTGGCCTTCCAGCTTTTGCAGATGGTCGTATCCGGTGATGCGCACCATCTGCCGGATGCGCTGCGGCTCTGACCACCACAATACCCCGCGCTCCAGGAAGCTGCGCGCGAAAACCTGAAAATTTTTCCTTGCCAATATCCCGCGCTCGGACTCCGGCAATTCCGGAAAACACAGCCGCAAGTTGGTGGCGGCAACCAGTCGCCGCTCTCCCGCAAACCGGTACAGCAACAGGCCCAGCGCATTGCCCACTTTGGCCAGCAGCGGCAAGGGCAGGAAATGCACCAGCCACATTAAGAAAATACCGATTCTGGCCATCATGCTCGTTATGAAGTGGTCGCGGGGGGCTGTACGCCGCGCGGGATTTTATAGCGATTGTAACTCCACAGGTATTGGGCAGGGCAAGCCCGGATCGCGCCCTCCAGCGCCGCGTTGATTTGCCGCGCCACGGGTGCGGCGAAATCCAGCGGCAGCGGATCGACGTGGATCACATAACCCTCGCCGTGCGGCAATCGTTCGGAATAGGCGATCAGCACCGTCGCCCCGCTGTTTTCCGCCAGGCGTCCGGCCAGTGTCATGGTGTAGGCGGGGCGCCCGAAAAAATCCGCCCACTCGCCTTCGCCCTGGCCGGGGACCTGATCGGGCAACAGGCCGATGGCTTCGCCACGCTTGAGTGCCTTGTATAGCAGCCTCACACCGCCGACATCGGCCTTTGCCAGCCTGGCTTGGCCGCGTTCGCGTCCGCTGCGCATCACGCCTTCCAGAAAACCGAGCTTGGGCGGGCGATACAGCACGGTGATCGGTACGCGCTGCGCCGCATACAGCGCGGAGATGTCAAAGCAGCCCAGATGCGGCGTGAGGAAGATGATGCCCTTGCCGCGCGCCTGTGCCGCGATGATGTGTTCCAGCCCGATGCATTCGCGCACCTTGCCGAGTACCTCGTCATAGGGGCGTACCCAAATCCATGCCAATTCCACTAAACCTTTGCCCGCCTCTGCGATGGTTGCGGACAGTATGTTCCGGTATCGGGTTTTATCGGGTGCCAGATTGGACTGCTGCAAATTTTCCCGGGTGCGCGCGGCATATTGCGCGGAGGCCGCATAAGTCAGCCGCCCGAGCAATGCACCCAAGCCATGCAGCATGCTCAGCGGCAACAGCGCAAGCAGGCGGAAGAGAGTTTTAAAGAGAAGATCGGACATAGGTGGGCGCGATTATAAGTGTTGTTTGCGGCTTGTATTCGGGCGAGCTTTCAATTTTCAGTAGCGCCTTATGTCGGTGCAATTCCGAAAAAAGGCTGTGGATGGTATTGCAGCGCCGTTGCGACTATAATTTGCACCCTTTTTAGCCAGCCATCCGCCAATACCAAGATGCAGTTGTTCGCCTTTGGCATTAACCATCAAACCGCGCCGCTCGCCGTGCGCGAACAAGTCGCATTCAATGCAGACGGGATGGAGGGCGCGCTACGCGACCTTGTGGAAAACGGCGCGGCAAAGGAGGCAGCGATCCTGTCCACCTGCAACCGCATGGAGCTTTATTGCAACGCCGTGCAGCCCGACCACGCCATCGATTGGCTGGCGCAATACCATCAGTTGGCCCGCAAGGACATCGACCCTTATCTCTACACGTTGCAGCGCGAGCAGGCGGTAAAACATTCGTTCCGCGTGGCCAGCGGCCTGGATTCGATGGTGCTGGGCGAACCGCAGATACTCGGGCAGATGAAACAGGCGGTACGCCAAGCCGACGAAGCCGGTACGCTGGGCTTCCTGCTGCACAAATTATTCCAGCGCACTTTCTCGGTCGCGAAGGACGTGCGCACACAAACGGAGATCGGCGCAAATCTGGTCTCGATGGCGGCGGCGGCGGTTCGGCTGTCCGAGCGGATATTCCCGAGCATCTCCGAGCAAAGCGTGCTGTTCATCGGCGCGGGCGAGATGATCGAGCTCAACGCGGTGCATTTCGCGGCACGCTCCCCCAAGCGCATCACCGTCGCCAACCGCACGCTGGAACGCGCCCATGTGCTGGCGCGGCGCATCAACGGCCACGCGATCACGCTGAATGAATTGCCGGAGCAACTCGCGCATCACGACATCATCGTCACTTCCACCGCCAGCCCACTGCCGATCCTCGGCAAAGGTATGGTGGAGCGCGCGCTCAAGGCGCGCAAGCATCGCCCGCTATTCATCGTCGACCTGGCCGTGCCGCGCGATGTGGAAGCCGAGGTCGCGGAATTGAGCGATGTCTTCCTGTATACCGTGGACGACATCGCCGAAGTGGTGAAAGAGGGCCTCGGCGCACGGCAGAGTGCGGTCAAGGAAGCGGAGGTCATCATCGATTCCAGCGTGGCGGATTTTGTACACTGGATGGAATCGCGCGAGATGGTGCCCACCATTCGCGCGTTGCGCGACCATGCCGAGCGCAACCGCCGCCACGAAATGGAAAAAGCCTTGCGCATGCTGGCCAGGGGCGCGAGCCCTGAACAAGTTCTGGAGGCGATGAGCAGCGGCCTGACCAACAAATTCCTGCATGCGCCGACCCACGCGCTGAACCAGGTGCATGGCGACGACCGCGAGACATTCCTCGACGTGATCCATCGCCTGTATCACCTGCACCCAGAAGAATAAGCCCCGGTCGAATGAAACCCAATATCGCCGCCAAACTCGCTCAACTGAGCGAGCGCCTGCTCGAAGTCGACCAACTGTTGAGCACCGAAGAAGCCACGAAGGACATGGACACGTTCCGCAAGCTCAGCCGCGAGCGCGCCGAGCTAGAACCGGTGGTGTCGCTGTACCATGCCTACAAGACCTGCGAGGCCGACATCGCGACCGCGAAAGGGATGGCGGACGATCCGGAAATGAAAGAGTTCGCCGAAGCCGAGATCAAGCAAGGGCAGGAGCAGCTGGCACAACTCGACGGCGAATTGCAAAAACAACTGTTGCCCAAAGACCCCAACGATGAGCGCGGCGTGTTTCTGGAAGTGCGCGCCGGAACCGGCGGCGACGAGGCGGCGCTGTTTGCGGGCGATCTGTTCCGCATGTATTCGCGATTTGCCGAACGCAAGCGCTGGCAGGTCGAGGTCATATCCGAAAGCCCCGGCGAAATGGGTGGCTACAAGGAAATCATCGCCCGTATCGCCGGACAGGGCGCGTACTCGGTGCTGAAGTTCGAGTCCGGCGCGCATCGCGTGCAGCGCGTGCCCGTCACCGAAACGCAAGGCCGCGTACACACCTCGGCCTGCACCGTCGCGGTGATGCCGGAAGTGGACGAAGTAAGCGACGTGGTGCTGAATTCCGCCGACCTGCGCATCGACACCTTCCGCGCCAGCGGCGCGGGCGGCCAGCACATCAACAAGACCGATTCGGCGGTGCGCATTACCCATCTGCCAACTGGCGTAGTAGTCGAGTGCCAGGATGGCCGTTCGCAGCACCAGAACAAGGCGCAGGCGATGCGCGTGCTGGCGGCGCGCATCATGGACGCGCAAGTGCGCGAACAAAACGCCAAGATCGCCGCGACGCGCAAGAGCCTGGTCGGCAGCGGTGACCGCTCGGAGCGCATCCGCACCTACAACTTCCCGCAAGGCCGCGTCACCGACCACCGCATCAACCTCACGCTATACAAAATGGACGCAATCATGGACGGCGACATCGCCGAACTCACCGGCGCGTTGATGGCAGAACATCAGGCCGAGCAGCTTGCCGCGATGGCGGACGAAGTTATTTAGTCACCAAGGCTGCAATATCCGCGAAAACGCGGCGCAAAAAATTTTGCAGTTCGGCGAGGAAAGCGCCAAGGTTTAACATTGCTATAGCAAGGAGCATTCAGGATGGATATCGACAATGAAATGCAGGAGGGCATGGACGAGCTGCATCTGCTCATCATCCTGTTTGCCGGGCAGGTGTGGCGCGGTGCGACGGCGGAAGAAGCGATAGGCCACATCGCGAAATATGGCGAGTTGCTTGCGCCTGCAATGGCGGATCAGCTCGACCCCGCCGCCGGGCCGAAGGCATCGTTCTTCCGCATCGTGGGACGAGCCATGTGGAACAATCTGCCGCAACCGGCACAGGATTTCCGGCTGACCAAACTGTCGGAGCCGGGGCGCAACGACCCATGCTTTTGCGGTTCGTTGCGCAAATATAAACATTGCTGCGCCCGGATGCCGGAGTTTCCCATCGTGCCCGCCATGATGCTGGAAGGCCTGCTGGAAACCATGCCGCGCAAGCATTGGAACAAGCTGGCAGGAAGCTCGATAGGCCGCGACAGCATGCTGCAAGTGGTGTTGATGTGGCAGCAGGAGGATTGCCACGAGAAGGTCGCCGCACTGCTGGAGCCTTGGTTCAAGGGCGAGGGCGCAATCAAGAACGTCGATGCCGACCTGCTGGACATATTGCTGGAAAGCTATGTCGTTCTGGATAGGCCGCGCAAGCGAAAATCGCTGGCGCAGGCCGCCATCGCGCGCGGCGAAAATGTGGCTCGCGGCATCGGCTGGCAGCGCATCGCGCTGATGGAAGCCGAAGCCGGTAACGATGACGCTTCACGCCGCGCGCTGGCCGAGGCACAGCGCGCCGACCCGGATAATCTCAATCTCGGTCTGCTGGAAGTGCATCTGCTGATTACCTCAGGCAACACAACGATGGCGCAGGAGCGGGCCAAATTTTGGGCGATGCGCCTAGCGAAACTCAACGATCCCGATCTGCACGATCAGATAGCATGGCTGCGCGAAGTGGTGCTGAACCCGCAAGCCGCGATGATGCAGATGACGCGCAAGGGAGGGGATGATTCCATCGCCGAACTGGAAAAGCTGTTGGCCGATGCGCCGCCCATTGCATGCCATTACCGTTTGAAGCCGTCTGACGGAAGCACCGGGCCATTCGCGCCGGACGCAAAGCTGGGCAAGGCGCTGAAAGATTGGAATGCCGCATTTCCATCCGATCCGCCCAGCCTGACCTGGATGAGCACCTGGAACGAGGCGGCATGGGATGATGCCGACGCATGGCTCGCGTTGCTGCGCGAACAGCCGCTGCTTTGGAACAGTTTTGAAGTGCTGGATGACCTGGTCATCGCGCTGGACGGGTGTGGAATGAGCTGGGTGCGCGATGAGCTGATCCCGCCGCTGCTGGAACGCGCCCTTGCGCTGTTTGATCTGGTTTTGGAAAAACAGGGCACCGCGCAATTGAAATGCGAATGGGGTTGGCATGAGAACCGTCCAGCATTGCGGCTGCTGGCGCGCAAGGCGGTGGATGGAATGGAATCATCCGATCAGGAAGAGAGAGATGCTGCTTTCGGGCTGATGCGCCGTTTTGTGGAGCAATTAAATCCCCATGATAATCATGGCTTCCGCGTCCGCGTCGTTGCCGGGCTGATAGAACGCGGGCTGGCCGCCGAGGCAACCGCCCTTGCCGCCCGCTATCCGGATGATCTCGCCGACATGCAATATACCTATGCGCTGGCGCTGCATGTTGCAGGGCAAGAGGCCAAAGCGCGCGAGGTTGCGTTGTCCGCCTTGCAGGAATACCCCAAGGTGGGAAAAATCCTGCTGGCGGAATCTCCCCGCAAACCGCGCAAAGATGGGCGTGAGGGTTACACGCCGGGCAGCGATGAGGAAGCGTGGCTGTACCGCGACGAACATCGCCCGTTATGGGAAAAGCTGGGCGCGCTTGCTTGGCTGGCTGAACTGGCGCGCAAGGGGCGTTGATGGGCGAGCAGTTCGCCGCGATGGCGAAAGATAGTATCTAGGCCGTTTGGTATATTGACCGATAGCCTGCAAGCAGGTACGGTGCAAACCTGTCGTGAGTTGATATGAGTCGCTTATAACTCCAGCAGCGCAAGTTATTTGAACCCGGATTTTTTACTCCCGGTTTTGATTTAGTTAATTTTGGTCAAGGAGTCAATCAGATGAATTGGCAACAACACATTCACGTCGATCCCGCCATCTGCAAGGGTCGCGCCTGCATTACCGGAACTCGCATAATGGTCAGCAGCGTGCTCGATAATCTGGCGGACGGCATGACGGCAGAGGCCATCGTCGCCAGCTACCCCCCGCTTACTACGGACGATGTACATGCCTGCATGGCTTATGCTGCGGCGTTGGCTCATGAGGAACTGGTGCCGCTGGCGGCATGAAGTTCAAAATCGACCAGAATCTGCCGATTGAAGCCGTCGATCTGCTCACGGCCATCGGCCACGATGCCATGACGGTTTATCAGCAATCGTTGGGAGGCGCATCCGACGAACGCATCGTCGATGTATGCAAGGATGAAGATCGAATACTGATTACCGCCGATCTCGATCTGTCTGACATCCGGCGCTACCCTCCGTCACAGGCACCCGGATACATAGTGCTGCGCTTGCCACGCCAAAGCAAACAAGCATTGCTTGACCTGCTTGCCAAAGCGATTCCCATGCTTGCGTTGCATCCGATCCAAGGGCGGCTTTGGATCGTCGAACCTGATCGCTTGAGGATTCGCGGTGGGGAGTGATTGGGGAAATGCGAGCATGGAACCTTTAATCCGCGTTTAAGACTGCGGTATTGCTGCTTACCGCCCCGGATACTTTTGGCGATTTTTGGCTGCGGCAGTGACCTCCCAACCAGCGTGGTGGAGTATCTCGAAATCGCCGCATGATTGTTGGTAAAAGATTAACTCGAACCCGTTTATCGACCCTTGAGGATTCCATGAAAACCATTCGCCGTATCGCCAGAACCAACTTTCTGATTGTTCTCGCCGCCGCCGTCTTGTTTGGCGGTTGCGGAAAAAGCGAGGCTGCGCCGCCCGTGGCGCAAGAGGCGGCCAAACAAACTCCCGATCAGGTATTTGCGGTGTTGTTGAAGAAGGCTAAGGCGGGGGATGCCAGAGCGCAGAGCAACCTCGGCTTGATGTACTACGATGGCCTTGTTGTGCCGAAGGACACTGCCAAAGCCCTGGAGTGGTTTCAGAAGGCGGCAACGCAGGGATATGCCGAAGCACAGTACAGCCTCGGCGTGATGTACGCCAACGGCCTTGGTGTGCCGAAGAACGCTGCCAAAGCCGTAGAGTGGTATCAGAAGGCGGCAGCACAGGGAGATGCCAAAACGCAGTTCAACCTCGGCGCGATGTACGCCAATGGCGAAGGTGTGCCGAAGAATGCTGCCAAAGCCGTAGAGTGGTATCAGAAGGCAGCCGCACAGGGACAGGCTGAAGCGCAGTTCAACCTTGGCGCGAGGTACGCTAACGGCGAAGGTGTGCCGAAGGATACTGCCAAAGTTCTGGAGTGGTTTCAGAAGGCAGCCGCACAGGGGCATGCCGACGCGCAGTACTACCTCGGCACGATGTACGCCAACGGCGAAGGTGTGCCGAAGAATATTGCCAAAGCCCTAGAATGGTTTCAGAAGGCAGCCGCACAGGGGCATGCCACCGCGCAGTTCAGCCTCGGCGCGATGTACGCCTACGGCCTACTTGGTGTGCCGAAGGATGCTGCCAAAGCTGTAGAGTGGTATCAGAAGGCGGCAGCAAAGGGATATGCCGCCGCGCAGCATAACCTCGGCTTGATGTACGCCGACGGTCTTGGTGTGCCGAAGGACATGATCCTGGCTTATGCATGGTTCAACATCGTCGCCATGGGTGGTGGCGCGGATGCGTTAAAGGGTCGCGACCTTATCAAATCCCGATTGCCCGGAAACGAGCTTGCCGAAGCTCAGCGCCTCTCATCCAACTGGAAGAAAGGGCAGATTCTCGTTCGTGAGCGCGCAGGTAAAGGCCGTTAAAACCGCCTGCAAACAATGGAAGTCTGTGAAAATGAAAACCCTCAAGCGCGAACGGCTGGACGACGCCGAAACCCGCGCCGCCTTCACCCGGCTGGCGCGGCTCCCAAAATAATGCGAACCTTTAATATTGCTGTTGGAGGCTGAGATGTGCGAATGGAAAGGGATTGACTTGCCCAGTTGGGAGGCGTTTGAAAATCAGGTGAGCTGGTTGCGCAAAAAAAGGGAAGGCGCACAGAATGCATCACCCGTCCTAAACCTTCTTTTTCGAGGGGATATGAACCCAAAGCGAAATCTCGAAACCTCTCTTGAGCGCGAATACCAGCAACCAGTTACGCTTGACGAGTACTTCAAGCGGATAACGATTCATCCCGAGATCGAAAGCGTGACAGGAACTCGCTGGGAGAAGATGCCCGATTTTTACCCTGGATGCCTCGAATGGATTGAGAAACTTGGGGACAAACCCAAATCAAGGGTCGGCCCACCCCCTGGCTACAACTACCTCGCCTATCTCAGGCATCACGAATCCCCTTCCCCGTTCCTCGACTGGACGCGCTCGCCTTACATCGCCGCATACTTCGCTTTTGCCGAGGCGAAGGCCGATGCCGAACATGTTTCGATCTACGCCTATTGGGAGGTTACTGGCAATAAGATGGATAGCTGTTCCAATAAGCCACTCATTGTCAGCTTGGGGCCCCATGTTCACACCCACCGCCGTCACTTTCAGCAGCAAAGCGAATATACGTTTTGCATCGTGAAGAATAACGGCATATGGCAATTCGCGCCGCACGATGATAAGGTACTCATGCGTTGCGATGGCATGACCGAACCTGAGCTCGACGTTTGCCTGTCTCAAGGTTCACAGGATCTCGCGTGGAAATTCAACATCCCGGCATCGGAGAAAAACAAGGTGCTCAAATATCTTGATGATCGCAACATCAATGGATTTTCGCTCTTAGGTACAGAAGAGGGGGCTCATGAAGACATTGGCCGCACGTGAACCGCTCATGCAGGAAGATATATGACCCGAGAATAAACGGAAAAGATGCCCCTTTGACTCTTGTTTCTGGTGTTGACCAAGTAGCGGTTTATTCCGTTTCTATACGGGCATTTCAAAAAGCAACGCGACCTTGGCCCCTTTTACATGTGACACGAAAATTCTGCCATTGAGAAAAATGTAGCTATAATCAAATGGGATCGAAATAAAGCACCCCCGCAGCAAGCTACGGGGTATACGGCGCTCTCTAAGCTACTGGCTTGCAGACAGCCTACGCACCAAGGCGCGGAGATTTACTCTGAGAGATTGAACATTGTAGTGATAACGATATGGATGAGAAATTCTCTGAACTTGAACCAGAAGTGGGGCAGCCTGTGTTGTCCACACTCTCTGATCAGGTGCGCGAATCATTCGATAAGATTGTAGAAACAGATAAATGGCTTACTCAGCATAATTTTCTTGTCAATGCTGGTGGGGCTGCCGCAGTTCTCGGCTACATAGGCACAAGCCCCTCATCAACATATGCAGTTTTCCCCCTGCTCATATTCCTTATTGGTGTTGTTGCCAGTGGCATAGAAATACGAGGACTTCTCTCGATTTATGGTCACCTTCACGAAGATGCCCTAAGACGAAGAGGCGGGTTTGTATCCGATCAAATTAATGTGAAGGAAGCAGCGACAATTAAAGATGTGCCTAAATGGTCAAAACGCGCAAACCACTGGAGTGGAGTTGTAGCTCAGTTGTCATTTGTGTTGGGGTGTATTGTGGGAATTTCTGGTCATGTATGCAGTATGCTCTCTCATGTCACTCCATCTGGCTAATCGTTTTTCCATTAAAGCGCTATAGGGCGCAATAACCAACGGGCATTGCGCCGGATGTTCTACGCTCTTCGACTGCGCTCAGGATAAGCTTTTGGCACCCTACCCGTGATTACCCCGCCCACGCCTAATTTAGCCATGCCGCATACCATCCAATCCATTCTGACTCACGATAAGGTTGCTCTGGAAGCAGAGCCCGGGTTGAATGCCGGCAGTGCGCGCATCGAGGTGCAATGCCTATTGCAAGCGGTGTTGCAAGTGAACCGCGCCTGGCTGCTCACCCATCCCGAACAAATTCTCGATACTGAACAGCAGGTGCATTACACCGCGCTGCTCGAGCGACGCTTGCGCGGCGAGCCCATCGCTTACATTCTGGGCGAACGCGAATTTTACGGGCTGAATTTCAGGGTGACACCTGCGACGCTGATTCCGCGATCAGATACCGAGTTGCTGGTTGAATTGGCATTGCAGCGGATTCCACCACCCTCTCCCGGCCTGTCGGCCACCCTCTCCCGCGAGCGGGAGAGGGGCTGGGTGAGAGGGTGTCGCATATTGGACATGGGCACCGGCAGCGGTGCAATTGCGCTTTCCATCGCGCATGCGCGACCGGATGTGGAAGTAACGGCGGTGGATGCGTCGCAAGACGCACTGGATGTGGCTCAATCCAACATGCAGCGGCTCGATCTTCACAATGTGCGCCTGCTGCGCAGCGACTGGTTCAGCGCATTGGAGTCGGAATATTTCGATCTCATCGTATCGAACCCGCCGTACATCGCCGACGGCGACGCGCATCTCGCGCAGGGCGACCTGCGCTTCGAACCGCGCGCCGCGCTGGCTTCCGGTGCTGATGGCCTGGACGATATTCGCCGCATTATTTCGCAGGCGCGAGCACATCTCAATGCCAACAGCTGGTTGTTGCTGGAGCATGGCTACGATCAGGCAGAAAAGGTGCGGGTGCTATTGCAACATGCAGGGTTCGGCCAGGTATTCTCCGCGCGCGATTTGGCAGGAATCGAACGGGTAAGCGGCGGGCGGACATAAGGGCACCTCTATGCGGCTGTTTTCTACCGGCTCATGCCACTACCCGGTTTCTCCCGCTTTGTTTTGCATGATAGAGGTTTTCATCCGCTGTTTTCAGCATCATGTCCAGGCTTTCCAAGGGGTGATGGCTACCGCCGACGCTGACCGTGAACGCAATATTTATTGCGCCGAAATTTACTGTTTCACGTTCGATATGCTGGCGAAAAGATTCCAATCGTTTTCGGGTGGACTCCACGTCCTCATCTAAAATCAACAAGGCGAATTCTTCACCCCCCAATCGCGCGATCAGGTCGTTGCGAAAATACGCGCCCAACTGTACCGCAAGGTGTTTTAACACCATATCGCCGCAATCGTGGCCGTAATCGTCGTTCACCTTCTTGAAATGATCCACGTCGATCATGGCGATAAACAGGTTGGAGCCGCTATTC
>Ga0209343_10007715_pt1 | contig 12625 bp, 12 predicted proteins | sample RifCSPlowO2_02_FD_184026 | JGI IMG/M metagenome (GOLD analysis project Ga0209343, IMG submission 184026) | Groundwater microbial communities from Rifle, Colorado - Rifle CSP2_plank lowO2_0.2 (SPAdes) (version 2) | ecosystem: Environmental > Aquatic > Deep subsurface > Groundwater | place... | reverse complement strand
GCCAATTAAAAGCTTCTTTTCCGAAGAAAAAACTTGCCAAAGAGTTTTTTTATTTTTATCGCTAATTTTTTTGAAATCCGCGTAATATTTACTCGATCCGCGCAAAATTACCAATCCTAAAAACTCACCGGTCAAAATATCCGTTCCGGACAATACCGGAGAGCAGACAAATTCTTTTGCCTCCGCCAGCTTATGAAAAAAATCAGCAAAATTACCATCATCAACCAAATCAACCAAAACCGCCGGTTTGGCCGATTTATTGACTGGTTTTTTTACCAACTCACTCCCGGGCACTCGTTTCAAAAGAGAAAAAAACTCCAGTTTATTAAATAATTCTTTAATTTTAGGCAAATCAAATTTAGCGACCAAATTATCTTTTAAATTAAATTTAAGCCCGGTCACGTCCTGGTGAATAGTGGCGAGCTTCCGACTCATCCACGCGTCCTTTTTTCCGGTTTTTATTTTGGCCACCACCGCGGGACGAAACTCTTTCTCCAAAATTGAGTTTTTCTTTTTAATATCGGCGTAAATTTCGTCAAGGCCGCCGATTTTCTCAATCAATTCTGTGGCGGTTTTTTCACCGATGCCTTTTATGCCGGGGATATTATCCGAAGTATCGCCGCGCAGGGCCTTGTAGTCCACCACTTTATCCGGCCCGAAACCATATTTTTCCGCCACTTTTTTCTCATCAAACAGCACGGTCTCGCTCAAACCTCGTTTCAGTTCAAACACTTTGGTTTTTTTATCCACCAACTGCAACATATCCATATCGCCCGTCACAATCACCGCTTCCAAATCGGTTTTTTTTAATTTTTTGACAACCGTCCCGATAATATCATCGGCCTCAAAGCCAGTTTTGATATAAATCGGAATATCAAACGCCCGCACCACTTCATAACAAAGCGGAATTTGGTCGTATAAATCCTGGTCGGCCTTCACGCGCGTCGCTTTATACTCCTTATACACTTCATCGCGAAAGGTCTTGCCGGCAACATCAAAACTGACCGCCAAATAATCCGGCCGCAAATCATGCAAAACTTTCAAAAGCATGGAAGTAAAGCCATAAACCGCGTTCACCATGGTGCCGTCTTTCACGGTCATGGGCGGCAGAGCATAATAAGCGCGATGAATAATCGCATTGCCATCAATAATGATAAATCTTTTTTTGTCGCTCATATTTTTATTTATCTTATCATATATGAGTATTGAAAAAAAGAGATTATCATGATATTATCTTGGTGCGCGGTACGGTAGCCAAGTGGTAAGGCAGGGGTCTGCAAAACCCCTATTCGCGGGTTCGATTCCCGCCCGTACCTCAATATATAATCCACAGCCGGTTTGACTTAAAGGATTATAATTATATATGATAGAGTAATCAGCTAATTAAATTTGTTAGCGCCCGCTCTTTTACAACCAACCAGGAGGTAGTCATGCGCGTCTTTTTCACTTTGTTCCTGATTCTGATTTCTTTTGCTTGCGCCCATCAGAGCGCCCCCCATTTTGTTCCGGCCAAGACCGGCCTTGAAAAAAGCGTTTTCCCGGTTTACTTCACGGTCGGATCGTATTATTCCGATAATGAATACGAACGAATTCTGGAACCCGAGCACCGGGCCTGCGCCGCCGTCTATGTGGCCAAAAATGTGATGATCACAAGCGACACGGTGTTCTTGTCGCGGGAACAAAACACCCGCGGTCTCGTGCACCTGAATCGCATTGCCCTGATTGACGGCAGTCATCAAATCAAGGTGAAAGATATCACTTTCTATGAGAAGGACGGTCTAACCGTCATTGAAACCCGTGAAACAGGCGTGCCGATGAAGTTGAGGCAAGAACCCGTGCGGGCGGACTCGCCCCTCTCGGTCATCGGCTACCGCTTCAAGCGCAACCCCGGCTGGAAAGCCCGGACTCTCTGGAAACGGGGACCGGTTTCCGTTGACAAAGAATGGCTCGAAACCGTCGGAGACGAGTCAACCTTTATGGCTGACTTGGAGTTGAATCACGGCCTCTGCGGCGCGCCGGTTCTGGACGCGCAAAATCGTCTGGTTGGCATTGTGCATCGCAAATATGGTCAGGCCACCGCGTCGGTGATCTCGGCCAAAGCCATCAAACGGGTGCTAAAGGAGTACTATGGCGACACGCCTTACTAAAATCATACTTTTTTCCCCGCTGTTGCTTTTGCATTGCGCTACCGATGACAGCTGTCCGGTGGTCTATCGCTACCAGGACCAAACCGATTACGAAGTAAATCCTGAATTCGTTACGCCGGGAGGAATCGCAGTTGACCCTACCGGTCAAGATGTTTCTCTCACCCTGGTGGACGAGCTGACGGATAAAGTTGAAAACTGTCTGATTGAAGAATTCGGCGACCCGCCGCTCCTACCGCCGGAGGTGGTGGAAAAAGGCAGATGCCGAGGTGAGACCTTTGCCCTGCCGATTTCTCGCGAATGTCTGACGGTCAAGGTACCGGATGATTGGGTGCTGTCCTGCGACAAAACCCAGCAACTTTTGCCGGCGCCGGCGCCAGACCAACTCTGCCGAGACAAAGGCCTGCATCCGACCCCCGAATGTCCGTGCCGCTGGCGCGCCGGCATCCAAGACCACCAGACCATTGTGGTAACGCCCAGCTTTTACTTGTATAATGATCCGCTCATTAGAATCGTCACCGGGTGCAACAACCCCTGGGGGCATCCCGCCCTCGCGCGTTGCGCCACACCCAGTGTTCCACCCCTTTGAGGGTAAATACCAAAACGCCCCGATGTACTATGTACATCGGGGCGTCTTTAATTATATTAGATTTTCCTGATTACTTGTAACTGATTTTCCAGCGACTGCCGCCATACATTTCAATTTCAAATCGCTTTACCCCAAATTGTTTGGCCTCTCCACGCGTCGGCATCCAGATATCAATCCGGCCATAGCCGTAACGGCTATTCATTCGGTCATGGACCACAAATATCTTGTCGCCATAAAGCTCGGGAATTTTGACCTGGGCGCCGAGGGGCAAAAAATTTGCGGCAATGGTATTGCCCTCGCCAAACTTTTCATAATGTTCACAACGATCATAACCGTCAGCCGGGATACACGGGGTAGCATCGGTTTGCCAGACATCACTGGAATAAGCGGTCGCCACTACTTGAATCTTTTGCACGGGCACCCGCGTTTCGGCTATTGGAAAAGACCGGTTTGGTTCAGCTTTAGCCAAATTTAACAAAAACGGCAAAATAAGAATACTAAAAGAAAACATAAACAACCCCCCACCCGAAAGCGTCGGAGGCCTTATTTTAGCCAAAAATATATTCATATTGTCTTTTAAGATATTAAATTTCATAAAATTTCACTAATTTTAGCCAAATTATCTCTAAAAAATCAAAAATCCTAACTTTCCGTTAGGATATGACTCTTGACATTTGAACCAAAAAGTATAGCATATTATAGCTGATTTGTCAAGCCGCCAAATCGTCTATTACAGGTTAAACTAATATGATAGAATACTCCTTATATGCCCATTCCCCCACTTAAAAGACGGAATTACGGATATTTAGATGAAAAAAAAGGACACAAGACCGTCTCCCACGGAGAAACAAATAAAAAAATCCCCCGCCAAAAAAAAACAAATATTTTAATAAGATATTTGATTTTATTATTATTGCTTCCTTTTAAGCTCATCGGTAAAATTTTGGCTCTCTTATGGTGGTTATGGAAAAAACGCCCCCAACTGCCCGCGGGAACAAGACAAAAAATGAGAAAAAAAATTCTTACGCTCTTCTTCGCCGGCTTTGTCTTGGGTATTTTGGGCCTGACTTTGGTTGTAGTTTGGGCCAGTCGCGACCTGCCCGACCCGGACCGCCTGACCGATCGACAAATCGCCCAGAGCACAAAAATTTACGACCGCACCGGAGAGCGCTTGCTCTACGAGATTTTTGCCGAGGAAAAAAGAACCATGATCGAGCTGGAGGATATTCCAGTCCAGCTCGTAAACGCCGTCATCGCCACCGAGGACACGGCCTTTTATGAACACCGGGGTATCCGGCCGCTTAGTATATTGCGTTCTATATTTTATGGTCTCATCGGCAAAAGCCGTCTTGGCTCCGGCGCCTCCACGCTTACCCAACAACTCGTAAAAAACGCTATTTTAACGAATGAAAGAACTCTTACCCGAAAAATTAAAGAAATTATTTTGTCCCTTCGGCTGGAACAAAAATATTCCAAAGAACAAATTCTAAAAATCTATTTTAATGAAATCCCTTATGGCTCCACCAATTATGGCGTGGAGGCGGCGGCGCAAAGCTATTTTGGCAAAAGCGTGTCTAAATTAAATCTGGAAGAAATCGCCATCTTGGCCGGTATGCCCAAAGCGCCCTCGCGTTATTTGAGCGACCCTTCCGCCCTCAAACTCCGACGCGACTTTGTTCTGGAAAGAATGATGAGAGAGGGCTTTATAAGTGAAGAGGAGGCGCGAGCAACCCAAGAAAAACCAATTAATTTATCCCAAAATTTAGGCACTATAAAAGCGCCCCATTTTGTTTTATATGTCAAAGGACAACTGGTAGAGCAATTTGGCGAGCAATTGGTGGATACCGGCGGGCTTAAAGTCATTACCTCTCTGGACTGGGAAAAACAACAAATCGCTGAAATCGCCATAAAAGAAGAATCGGAAAAATCTTTCGCCGAAGCGGAAGCGAATAACGCGGCTCTGGTCGCTCTGGACCCAAAAACCGGCCAAATTCTGGCTCTGGTCGGTTCACGCGACTTCTTTGACCCGGAGATTGACGGCCAATTCAATGTGGCGACTCTGGGGAAACGCCAGCCCGGTTCATCTTTCAAACCAATTGTTTACGCGGCCGCGTTTGAAAAGGGCTATACTCCGGATGCGGTACTCTTTGACGTGGAAACCAATTTTGCCGTGGCCGGTGACGATTATGCGCCGAAAAATTATGATCTGAAAGAGCATGGCTTGGTCACGATGAGAGAAGCGCTGCAAGGTTCGTTCAATATTCCGGCGGTCAAAACCCTTTATCTGGTGGGCGCGCAGAAGGGCGTGGAATTTGCCGAACGACTTGGTTATACCACTTTGGGCGAGGGCGACTTTGGTTTGTCATTGGTATTGGGCGGGGGAGAAGTTAAACTTTTGGACCATGTAAGCGCCTACGGCGTGTTTGCCGCTGACGGCGTCTACCATAAACCAATAAGTATTTTACGCGTGAAGGATAGCCAGTCAAACATTTTGTTTGAATGGGAAAAAACCCGCGGCGAAAAAGTCCTGGACGAAAAAATTACGGCTACCATTTCCAATGTTTTAAGCGATGACGAGACCAGGTCCTCTGTTTTTGGCGCCAGGGGAATTATGACCTTACCCGACCGTCCGGTCGCCGCTAAAACCGGTACGACCAATGCTTATGTGGACGCCTGGACTATCGGCTACACACCCAGTTTGGCCGCCGGGGTTTGGGTCGGTAACACTAACAATACCCCGATGAAACAGGACTATGGCGGCAGTAAGGTGGCCGGGCCCATTTGGAACCGATTTATGCGCGAAGCGCTCAAAGATAAGCCCGTAGAGACATTCCCGGAGCCGCCGGAAAACGACGCGGCCAAGCCGGTTTTACGCGGCTCACAGGGGGGCTCTGGCATTACCCTGCGCGTGGACAAGTTCACCAATAAATTGGCCACCAGTATCACTCCAGAAAATTATGTGGTTGAGCGCACCTATATTCCGCCGCACTCCATTTTACATTATGTCAATAAAGACGACCCGCGCGGCCCGGCGCCGGCCAATCCGACTGATGACCCGCAATATGAGATCTGGGAAGCGGCGATTGCCGACTGGGTAAAACGCGAAAAAGAAAAAAATCCCGACTGGGATATAAGTTTTGCCGAACCGCCGACCGAATATGATGACATCCACTCTTTGGAATTAATCCCGACTTTGGAAGTTATTCGCCCCGCGTCCGGCAGCCTCTTGTCCAGCCGCCAAATTAACACGGATATCCGCGTCTCGGCGCCGCGCGGCGTGAGTAAAGTAACCTACAAAATAGACGAAAAATTTGTCGGCACCGTCCGCACGCCCCCCTTTAATCTTGATTATTATGCCGGCAATTTGCCGGACGGAGAGCATACTTTGACTATCATGGTGGAAGATGATGTGGGCAATCAATTACAAGAGAGCATTCACTTTATACTTTCGGCCGGAACGGCCAATCCGTATGTTTCTTGGACAGGGCCAGCGCAAACTTTTTCCCAAGACCAATTCCCCCGCGTTTTCTTCCTAAATTATTGGCGCTTGGAGGAAATCAAAGCCGTGGTGATTTATAAGCAAAAAAGCGATGACGCCAAAAAATTCCTGCTTGACTCGATTGATAATTTTTCTTCGCTGTTTAATAATCAACTCGTCTTCAGCTGGAACGAAATACCCGAAAAAGGGGAATGGATATTAAGCGCCGAAATCATCTTAAAAAATAATCAGCGCATAGTCACCGATAAAGCTCGCCTCACCGTCACCGTCAACTGATTAAAAGCGCGCTCCTACTGCCTGATGGGCATCACGATGTAAAGAAAATTATTATTTTCTTTGGGCCGAAAAAGGCAGGGAGCATCTGAACTGTTTACTCCAAAAATAACCTCGCCGTCTATTTGGGCCAATCCGTCCAAAACATAGCGATGATTCAAAAGAATAGAGTTTTCTTCTCCCTCTATCTCCGCGTCAATTTCGGAATTATGTTCCCCGGTCTGGGCGCTGGTGGAAGAAATGGCCAAAATATTGGTGTCGCTATTCAAATCAAAGACAACCGCGTTAATCCCCGCCGTGGTAAATAAACTGGCGGCTTTAATATTTTTTACGACCACTTCGGCCGGAAAAACCGCCCGACTTTTAAATTCAGCCGGAACTATTTGTTCATAATCCGGATATTTGCCGGCAATCAATCTGGATGTCATCTCAAAATTGTCATAACGCGCGGCAATTTGATTTTCGCTAATCCAAACTCTGATATTTTTTTCCTTGTCTAATTCTCGGCTCACTCCGATTAATCTGATAATTTCATAAACCGTCCGGGCCGGAACGATTGCCTCTGTTTTTTCATCTCCCTGAATAATTTTGAGTCGGGCCTCGGCCAGGCGATAAGAATCGGTCGCCGCCAAAACCAATTCCCCGTCTTTTTTATTAAAACTCATAAAAAGACCGGACAATTCGGGCCGGATTTCATTTTTAGCCGCGGCAATCACCGTCTCGGAAAGCGCTTTTTTAAGCGCCGCTGCGTCCAAAACAAACACTTTTTCCTCTTCCACGCCGGGCACAACCGGAAACTCTTCGGCCGGCATACCTTTTATTTTGGTGCTGGAGCTGCCGCTTTTGATCAAAAGCTCATTATCTTTCAAAGCAATTTCCACCTGGCCTTCCGGCAAGAGATTAACATAATCAAACAAGGTCTTGGCCGGCACGGTGAAAGCGCCCTTGCCGTCTACTTTGGCGCGCAAGCTGGTCTTGACCGCTATCTCCAAATTGGTGCTCACAAGCTCCACCCCGCCATCGCCCGCGTTTATCAGAATATTCATTAAAATCGGCAAATGGCCGACTTTGTTGGCCAAAGGGCTGACGAGCGACAGGGCTTTGTTGAGATTTTCTTTGGTGCAGGTAAATTTCATATAAATTAATTATACACATCAAAGTTATATTAATAAACAACTTTATTTAAATAAATAATAGTAGTAGTAGTAAGGCGGGGGATAAGGGGGATAAGTGAAAAAAGTATTTTAGTTTAGGGGTTTTTCGTTTATTTTTTATACACTTTTATATATGATAAACCGGGGATGAATTGTGTATAAAAAATTTTTTGAAAAAAGCTGGGGAAAACTTTTTATTTATCAACAGAATTTTTTAGAGATTTTAATACTTTATAAATAGCTTTGTCAACAATTTCATACACTTCCGGCTTGGTAAAGTTTTTGTTTAATGGCTTCAATTTCTTGTTTCAGCTTCATATCATTTACCATTTCCGTGCCGACCTTAGTGTGGGCGTGCATGGCCGTGGTGTGATCGCGTCCACCCAGCTCCGCGCCGATGGCCGGATAAGACATTTTTAGCTCCTGCCGCAGAAGATACATAATAATTTGTCTGGGATAAGACAGTTTTTTTTCGCGGCTTTTGCCTAAAACATCTTCCACCAATATGTCAAAGAAAGCGGCCACCTCGGAAATAACCTCTCTGGGGGTATGGGTTCTTTTAATGGTTGTGGTTTCAAAAGTGGCCAGGACGGTCCTGACGCTGTCCTTGGTCGGTTTGCTGTTTTTGAGCTGGTGATAAACGATAATTTTATTGAGAGCCCCTTCCAATTCGCGGATATTGCTTTGGATGCTTTGGGCGATAAGCTGGGCCAAACCGGGCTCCAAGTCAAATTTTTTCTCTTGGCATTTGGTTTGGAGAATGGCGACGCGGGTTTCCATATCCGGCGCCGAAACATCGGCGATCATGCCCCATTCAAAACGGCTGCGCAAACGGTCTTCTAGAGAGGGGATGGCTTTGGGCGGTCGGTCACTGGTCAAAACGACTTGCTTACCTTGCTGATGCAGTTCATTAAAAGTGTGAAAGAACTCTTCCTGGGTGCCTTCTTTGCCCCCGATGAATTGAATATCGTCCACCAAAAGCAAATCCACTCCGCGGTAGCGGTTTTTAAATTCTTTGGCATGACCCTCTTTAACCGCGGAAATGAATTCATTGGTGAATTTTTCCGAACTGACGTATAAAATTTTTAAATTTGGCTGGGCTTTGAGCATGGCGTGCCCGACCGCTTGCAAAAGATGGGTTTTGCCAAGACCGACGCCACCATAGATATAAAGAGGATTATAGGCCTCACCCGGACGTTCGGCCACCGCTTGGGCGGCCGCGTGCGCCAATTCATTGCCTTTGCCCACGATAAAAGAATTAAAAGTATATTTAGGACTAAGGCCGAATTGGCTGACGATTTGAGCGGTTTTGGCGTCATAAAGCCGGTTTCCCGAAGCGGAAAAATCCGGCCGGGACGGCGCGCATTCGTGTTCACTGATATTTCTAACGTTTTCCACTTTATATTCAATTTTTTTGACCGGCTTTTCCGTGATTCTCTCCAAAGATTTTATGATGTCTGAATGGTATTTTTTTTCCATCCAGCTCCTGGTGAAAGTATTGGGAACGCAAACAATCACATGACCGCCGTTGAAATCAGCAATGCCGGTATGGGCAAACCAAGTCGTAAAATTGGCTTTGGAAATTTTAAGCTCAAACTCGGCCAGTACGGCCTGCCAGATTTCATTATTGGTCATAATATGGTCAAAAAAGAGGATTTTTTGGTAATAAACCCATTTTAGCACAGTTTTATAAAACAAAAAATACGCTAAAAATAGCCAAAAAGTGAGTAAGATGGGGATAATATGTGGATAATGGGGATAATTTTGCTATTTTTAGCTATTTTTTATTTTTAATTTCCATACCGGTTATATCCATCGTTTATTTTTTACTATTGACAATTTTAACTTTCTAAATTATAGTATTGATAATATACGAACATACGAATTATGAAAAATACTTATAGTGAATAACTTCGTAGTTCGTATGTTCGTAAAAGTTCGTAAGTTCGCACATATATATTAATTTTGATTTTTAAAAATACTGAATATTCTAAATAATCTATATAATCTAACTATTCTGTAATAGTATGCCAAAAAGAACTTATCAGCCAAAAAAGCGCAAGCGCGCCAAAACTCATGGCTTTCTTTCCCGGATGGAAACCAAAAATGGCCGCAATGTCCTGAAACGTCGCCGCGCCAAAGGCCGGAAAAAATTAACGGTCAGCGATGAGCGCGTCGGTAAAAGAACCAGAAAGACTCGTTAACCAATGACTCCAAAACCTGGGGTCATTTTGGTATAATAAGTAAAGGCCTACAGCCTGCCTGTCGGCAGGGGGCTAAAAAGGCCCACAAGGCCTGCAAGGATGAGCCTTTTGGGCTTTGTAAGTTTTTTAATTATGTTGCCAAAAGAATACCGCTTAAAAAGAATGAAAGATTTTGAAATCCTTTTTAAAGAGGGCAGTTTTGTGGCGAGCGACTTGGTGACGGCTAAAATTTGGAAAATAAATCCGGAGAAATACCCCAAAAGAAAATACAGCCAAGCGGACTTGAAAATCGGATTTGTGGCGGGTCTGAAAGTGAGCAAAATTGCGGTCAGCCGCAATCGGATAAAAAGACAAATGCGGGAAATTGTCCGCCTGCTTTTGCGAGAGGAAAAAATCAGACCGGGGTTTATGCTGGCGTTTGTCGCCAAGCCGGCCGCGGTCGGTCAGGATTATGCCGGTTTGGAAAAAAGTATTTTGGCGATTTTGCGTCAAGCCCGTTTGTTAAAATAAATATGTTTGCTAAAATTAAAAAATTAAAAAAAATCGTTCATTACGCGCGCTGGCCGGCGCTCATTTTAATTATGCTTTATCAACGATGGTTTTCTCCGGACCATAGTTTTTGGTCTAAATATTTTTTCCCGCGCGGTTATTGCCGCTATCGGCCGTCTTGCAGTGAATATGGAAAATTGGCGATAAAAAAATACGGCCTTTTCAAAGGTGGCTCAAAAGCAGTTTGGCGCGTCCTGCGTTGTAATCCGTGGGGGAAGGGTGGGGAAGATTTGCCTTAATAAATTTCAATAATTTTATTTCTGCTTATTTTTCCTTTTACAATTTGAATTTTTGACTTTGGCACATCCCATTCTTTACTTAAAAAGGCGATTAAAGTTTTATTTGCCTGGCCATCTACCGGCGGGGCGGTTAATTTGATTTTCAAACTGCCGTCCGGCATTTCCCCGATAATTTGATTGCGCGCGGAGCGGGGAATAATTTTTATTTTGATTAGTTTAGACATAAATGTAAAAGCCCTCCTTTGTCCGTCAAACTCGAACTACGGAGGGCTTACTTTTCTACTTTCATCGGCAAGGCCCCTTGATTACCCCTTCTCGGATTTCTTCACAAATCGCCTCTGGCGGCGGATTGATTTCCGGGTATTTTTCTTTCAGGAGCTTATCGGCCGTCGCTTTATCATGAGCGGTGACCACAACGGTGGATAGGTCATTTCTTTCGGAAAAATAATAGAACATATAGCCCAGGAGCAATCCTCTTTCGGTCATGGCGGCCTCCTTTTAAATTTATTATTAATACTTTTTTGCCAATTTGTCAATAATAGCGGTGGATAAGTTATGAATAAAAACCCGCCCTCATTGCTGGCCGGGCGGGCGTTAGGAGTCAGAGATTTTCAGGATTTTTTTGATATAGCGTTTGACGCCGTCTTTGCTCATTTTTATTTTATTGGCCGCGAGCCATTCGGATATTTTTATCCAAAGTTTAGCGCGTTCTCCCTGAACCCGGCTGAAAAACACATTAACTTGTCGGTCGGTCAAGTCCAGCTCCTGTATCGCCGGCAAGAAGTGCCGACGCAATCCCAAAACATAACCGATTTTTTCATCTATCAATTTTTTGCTTTGTTCGGTCACGCTCCACCCCCATTTCGTTTTTTTATCTCTTATCTCTTATTTTTATCTCTCTTGTCTCTTCTTGCGTAGGATATAACCATGAGAAAAGAAAAGCGCGATACCGCCAACCAGGACGGAAATATCCCGCACGATGCTTCTCTGCATTCGAATGGCGACAAAATCTTTGTTTTTATCCTTTTCTTCCCAGACCTCAAATTCGGTTTTCCAGCGTTCCAAAGCGGTTTTTTCTTCATCGGTCAGAGTTATTTCCCCGATTTCTTCTTTACTCTCCGCGCTCAAAACTCGGTCTTTTACCGGAAATGGCTCCGGTGGATAGACACGATAGTCATATTCGTCAGACGCGGCCAAAGGGAAAACCCATTTTTCCAGCGCGATTTTAATCAAGTCCACGCCGGGGATTACTATCATAAAGAGGCCGACCAGAGTGACGATATATAAATAAATTAATTGGATGACTTCTTTTCGGGGCGATTGCATATTATAAATAATAAATAGTAATCAGTAATTACGAGTTACGGATTACGGATTACGAGCTACTATTTTATAGTATATATCTATTTAAAACCGCGGTCAAATTAAAGCCCTGGTTTTGCGCCAGGGCTTTAATTTATTTAATTTTTTTAGGCATCCCGTATAATTGATTGTTTCAGCCACTCAATCACTTTTTTATTTTGGATGACGGTCGCGACGCTTTCCCGTACCCCTTCGTCTTTCAATTTTCCCAAGGTTTCCGGTTCGTTTTTATAGGCCTGTTTCATCGTTTCTATTTCTTGTTCTAATTCTTCCGGGCTAACAGACAGATTTTGCTCCTGTGCGATTTGCCTGGATATAAGCGCGGTTTTGGCTCGTTTTTGCGCCTGGGCAAGGAAGTCCTCGTATAGTTCTTTTTCTGTTTTTTTGATATCGGCGAGGTATTGGTCTATCGTCACGCCATGTTTTTCCAAATTAGCTTTCAGTTCATAGAACATTTTTTGCCTTTCACTATCTATAATGACAGTCGGAATTGGTTCAAACTTGGATTGGGCGATGATTTGTTCCAGCATGGCAATTTCCGCTGTCTGGTCTGCCTTCTGTTCAGCTTCTTTTTGCAAATTTTGTTTTATCGTTTCTGTCAGCTGGGCGAGG
>Ga0209343_10007713_pt1 | contig 12626 bp, 13 predicted proteins | sample RifCSPlowO2_02_FD_184026 | JGI IMG/M metagenome (GOLD analysis project Ga0209343, IMG submission 184026) | Groundwater microbial communities from Rifle, Colorado - Rifle CSP2_plank lowO2_0.2 (SPAdes) (version 2) | ecosystem: Environmental > Aquatic > Deep subsurface > Groundwater | place... | reverse complement strand
ATCCCGAATCCCGAATCCCGAATCCTGAATCCTGAATCCTGACATGAAACCCATCGCCATCTTCCGCCATGCCGCCGCTGAAGGCCCCGGCTATCTCGCCGAATTCCTCGATACGCAACAAATCCCGTGGCGGTTGATCGCCATTGATGCGGGAAATGCCGTGCCGCGCTCTGCGGAGGCCTACTCCGGGCTGGTGTTCATGGGCGGGCCGATGAGCGTCAACGATGATTTGCCGTGGATACCGCCGGTGCTGGCATTGATCTGCGAGGCGGTAGCCACGGATATTCCCGTGCTGGGGCATTGCCTCGGCGGGCAATTGATCTCCAAGGCGCTGGGCGGCACGGTATCGCGCAATCCGGTGAAGGAAATTGGCTGGGGCGAAGTGGCGGTAACGGACAACGACAGCGCACGTAACTGGTTTGGCGCGGTACAAAATTTTCAGGCATTCCACTGGCACGGCGAAACCTTCAGCCTGCCGCAGGGTGCGGTGCATCTGCTATCCAGTGCCTATTGTACCAACCAGGCCTGGGCCATCGGCAAACATCTCGCGCTGCAATGCCACGTCGAGATGACCGCCGGGATGATCGTTTCCTGGTGCGAAATCGGCGCGGATGAAATTGCCGCCGGCAGCCCCAGCCCTGCGGTGCAATCCGCCAGCGCAATGCAGCGGCAAATGGCGGGCGAATTGCCGCGCTTGCGGGAAGTCGCGACGCAGCTATATACGAAATGGATCGCCGGGTTGCAGCGCTAGGCCGAATTATCTAGGCATTCCGGCATATTGATTATGTAATGGCCGAGGGGTAGGGTGCGTTGCGGGGCCGCTGTGTTTATCCCCGTTGATCCATCGCCGCCACTAACTCCAAGGAGATTTACATGAAAAAGATGATCGCACTGGCTTGTTTGGGTTTTGCCTTTACCGTTTCCGCTCCGGCTTTTGCGGCCGGCGAGAAGATGAAGGGTTGCAGTAAGGAAGCGACAGGCATGAAGGGGGATGAACGCAAGGCGTTCATGAAGAAATGCCTGTCCAAGGATTATGTGCTGAAGCATGATGCGATGGCGGGCGCTCCTGCTGCTGCTACCCCCGCCACCCCTGCTGCACCCGCAGCCTCGTCCGCTCAACAGGATAAGATGAAGGCGTGCAATGCCGACGCCAAGGCCAGGGGGTTGAAGGACGATGAGCGCAAGAAATTCATGGGCGCCTGCCTGAAGGGCTGATTGCTTCCGCTATGCCGGGAAACGCGCTGCAAGGCGCGTTTTTCGTTGGGGACGGGAAATCTGCGGTGTATAATTCAACTTCTTTCGCGCGGTCGTGCCGCGCCCCATTTTGTAAAGATTGCATGATCAAAAAATTCCTCAAGCGCGTATTCCGCAAGTCGGCAAAAGTCGGATCGGCGGGAAACGCACAGGTAATTCCGTTCGAATTGCACGGCGTGGCGCGCGAGCAGATCAGTTACGGCGCGAAAAAAGTCACCGACGGCCTGCAGGCGGCGGGCTATCAGGCCTATGTGGTGGGCGGCGCGGTGCGCGATCTGCTGCTGAAGCGCATTCCCAAGGATTTCGACGTGGCGACCGATGCCACGCCGGAGGAGGTGCGCCGCGTATTCCGCCGCTCGCGCATCATCGGGCGGCGTTTCCAGATAGTGCATGTGATGTTCGGCGAGGAGGTGGTCGAAGTCTCTACCTTTCGCAGCATGATCGAGGCCGAAGACGCGCAGACCGACGAGCATGGCCGACTGTTGCGCGACAACCAGTTCGGCGACCGGGAGCAGGATGCGGCGCGGCGCGATTTCACCGCCAACGCGTTGTTCTATGACCCGGCCACCCAGGAGATTTTCGACTATCACAATGGCTATGCCGATACCCGCAAACATTTGCTGCGCATGATTGGCGACCCGCTGGTACGCTACCGCGAAGACCCGGTGCGGATGGTGCGTGCGGTGCGTTTATCCGCCAAGCTGGGAATGCAGATCGATGCCGCAACTGCCGCACCGATCGTACAGATGAAAGACCTGCTCGACAACGTTCCGCAGTCGCGTTTGATCGATGAAGTGTTGAAGATGCTGCTGTCCGGCCATTCGGTGGAATGCATTCAGCAATTGCGCAAGATGAGCTTGCATCATGGCCTGCTGCCGTTGCTGGATGTGATTCTGGAACAACCGATGGGCGAGAAATTCGTCATGCTGGCGCTGCGCAACACCGACGAACGTCTCGGCCAGGAAAAGACGGTCTCGCCGGCGTTTCTGTTTGCCGCATTGCTGTGGCATGAGGTGCTGGCGGCATGGAATATCCGCGTGCAGCAAGGCGAGCGCCCGGTGGGCGCGATGCACGAGGCGATGGATGAGGTGCTGGCCCGGCAGAAGGCGCAGCTCGCTATTCCGCATCGCCATGATGCGGTGATGAAGGAAATCTGGCTGATGCAGCAACGCTTCGAGCAGCGCGCCGGACAGCGCCCGTTCCGCCTGCTGGAACAGCCGCGCTTCCGCGCCGGGTTCGACTTTTTGTTGCTGCGCTGCGCCAGCGGCGAAGCGGATCAGGAGCTCGGGTTGTGGTGGGACGAATTCCAGGATGCCAGTGCCGAGCGGCAGGCGGAAATGCTGCAACCGGAGGGTGCCGGAGACAAAAAGCGCCGCCGCCGCAAGCCGCGCAGGAAACCGGAAGCAGTTGCAGCGGATGAGCCGGCAGCATAATGCCGCATATCGCCTTCATCGGGCTGGGCAGCAATCTGGAAGACCCGCGTAGCCAGTTGCAGCGCGCCTTCGACGAGCTGGACGGGTTGCCGGAGACGCGCCTCGTTGCCCGTTCGTCGCTGTACCGCAGCGCGCCGCTGGGCTATCCGGATCAGCCGGAGTTCGTGAATGCGGTGGCGGAAATCGCCACGGCCCTGACCCCGCAAACTCTGCTGCAAGCCTTGCTGCAAATCGAACATCGGCATGGCCGCGAGCGCACCTTTCGCAATGCGCCGCGCACCCTGGACCTGGATATGTTGCTGTATGACGATACGCAACTGCATGAGCACGGCCTGACCATTCCGCACCCGCAGATGCACTTGCGCGCCTTCGTGCTGCAACCGCTGCTGGAGATCGCACCGGATGCCGGAATACCCGGCATGGGCCGGGCGCGGCAGGCCTTGCAGAATTGCACGAACCAGATGTTGGAGAAACTTGCCGATGCTGCATGATAAGTATCGTTACGTAGTCGTGGAAGGGCCGATCGGCGCAGGCAAGACCAGCCTGGCGCGGCGCCTCGCGCAGCATAGCGGCGCCGCAGCGCTGCTGGAAAAGCCGGATGAAAACCCCTTTCTCGCCCGGTTTTACCAGGATCCGCCGCGCCATGCGCTGGCGACGCAACTGTTTTTCCTGTTCCAGCGCGGCAACGAAGTGCGCGACCTGGCGCAGATGGATCTGTTCAGTACCAACACCGTGGCGGATTACCTGTTCGACAAGGACCCGCTGTTTGCGCGGCTCAACCTGAGCGACGCGGAGTTCGCGCTGTACCAGCAGATTTACCGCACCCTGCAACTGGAGGCGCCCGCGCCGGATCTGGTGATCTACTTGCAGGCCGCGCCGGAAACGCTGGCGGGGCGGGTGCGCCGCCGCGCCAAACCCTACGAACAGACTATTTCCGATGATTATTTGCTGCGCGTGGCACAAGGCTACAGCGATTTCTTCTATCATTACGACGCGGCTCCGGTGCTGACGGTGAACACCGAACACCTGAACTTCGAGGAGGATGCCGGCGATTTCGCCTTGCTGCTGCAACGCATCGAGGAAATGCGCGGGCCGCGCGAATTTTTCAGCCGGGGGCAGAATTGAAAATTGTTTTTGCGAGTTATTGCCCACGGGCAATATCCCTGCGAGAAGCGATTCACGATTGTTCTTTCTGGGTGAAACAACTAGCCATTCGACTTGGCTGCGAACGACCGCAGCCAAGTCGCTGGTTATCCCGCTTGCGGGGGAAAGTTGGATAGGGGGCAGGATTGAAAAAGTGTTTTTTGCGATTGCTCTTTCTCCCGCTTGCGGGGGAAAGTTGGATAGGGGGCTAAGATGAGAACCACTTTGACTGCATTACAAGCGATGCGCAGCAAGGACGAGAAGATCGCCGTGCTGACCTGTTATGACGCGAGCTTTGCCGCGCTGCTCGAGGCGCAGGGCGTGGATGTGCTGCTGGTCGGCGATTCGCTCGGCATGGTGCTGCAGGGGCATGAAACCACGCTGCCGGTTTCGCTGGATGACATGATTTACCACACCACCTGCGTGGCGCGGGGCGCCAAGCAGGCGTTCATCATCGGCGACATGCCGTTCGGCACATTCCAGATCAGCCCGCAGGAAACCTTTGCGCATGCCGCAAAGCTGATGGCGGCGGGCGCGCAGATGGTCAAGCTGGAAGGCGGCGCGGCAATGGCCGAAACGGTGGAGTTCCTCACCGGGCGCGGCATTCCGGTATGCGGGCATATCGGCCTGACGCCGCAATCGGTATATCAGATGGGCGGCTACCGCGTGCAGGGCAGGGAATCCGCTGCCGCACAAAAACTGCTGGAGGACGCGGCAGCGCTCGAGCAGGCCGGCGCGGGCATGCTGGTGCTGGAAGCCGTGCCCGCGCTGCTGGCAGCGGAGATCACCGCCGCGCTTTCCATCCCCACCATCGGCATCGGCGCGGGTGCGGCCTGTTCCGGCCAGGTGCTGGTGCTGTACGACATGCTGGACATTTATCCGGGCAAGAAGGCGCGCTTCGCGAAAAACTACCTGCAGGGCGCGGGCAGCATCGCGGCTGCGGTGAAAAATTATGTTGCCGAGGTGAAGAACGGCAGCTTTCCGGCCCAGGAACATAGTTTTTAATGAGAACGGATCATCGTTCAGATTCCGTCATTGATGGAACCATAATCCGGTGTTGAATTTTTAGAGGCGTTCTTGAGCGAAAAAAAACTCGGCACCATCAACCATGACCGCGGCAGCGTGGCTTTGCGCTACGTCTACCCGGTGGTATCGCGCCGCGCCGGCGGCGTCTCGGTCGGCATCAACCTCAATCCCAACAATGCCTGCAACTGGCGCTGCATCTACTGCCAGGTTCCCGATCTGACGCGCGGCACCGCGCCGCCGGTCGATCTGGCCGTTCTGGAAAATGAACTGCGCAGCTTCCTCGACGAGTTGTTGCACGGCAATTTCATGCAAAGCCGCATCCCGGAAGGCATGCGGCGCATCAACGACATCGCGCTGTCCGGCAACGGCGAGCCGACCAGCGCCGCCGAATTTGCCGAGGTTATCGAACTCATCGGTCGCGTGCGCCGCGAAACGGCCCTTCGACCCGGCTCAGGACAGGCTTTGCCGGAAGCGGTGAAAACCGTGTTGATCACCAACGGCAGCCTGCTGTACCGCAGCGAAGTCCAGCAAGGCCTGCGCGCCATGGCGCAACTCAACGGCGAAATATGGTTCAAGCTGGACCGCGCCAGCGAGGCGGGGATGCGGCTCATCAACGACACAGCCACCAGCATGGATAAAGTGCGCGACAACCTCATTACTTCCATCGCGCTGTGCCCGACCTGGCTGCAAACCTGTTGGTTCGCGCTGGACGGCGAGCCGCCCGGCAAGCAGGATGAAGAAGACTATCTGGAGTTTGTTTCGGGATTGCTGCGCGACGGGCACAAACCGCAAGGCGTGCTGCTCTACGGCCTGGCGCGCCCCTCGCGGCAAGCGGAAGCACCGCGATTGTCCGCCTTGCCCGCAGAAAATCTGCAAGCCTTCGCCGATCGCATCGCCAAGCTCGGCTTGCCGGTCAAGGTAAGCATCTGACAGTTTTCACGAACTGCAATTACAGAAGGGTGGGCAAGTCTTCGTTCGACCACGCAACCTGCTCATATCCATGCTGAATGTTCCATGACCGGCTTCCGGTTTTTGCGGGTTTGCGCACAATGCGCCGCCCTTGTTGGAAATATCGGCAGAGGCCGGTAAAAAATTCAGCGTGAGCTCCATCGTTCCTATTAAGAGCCTAATGCTTTGGTATCATGCGCCCCTTCCAAAAATACCTGCTCATCAGGCAGTTTCAAGCACAAGTAAATGTTGAACAAGCTCAATCCCGCGCAGCGCGAAGCGGTAACCTATCTCGACGGCCCTTTGCTGGTGCTGGCCGGGGCGGGCAGCGGCAAGACGCGCGTGATCACCCACAAGATCGCCTATCTGGTGAATGAATGCGGCTACGAGCCACGCAATATTGCCGCGATCACCTTTACCAACAAGGCGGCCAACGAGATGCGCGAACGCGTCGGCGACCTGTTGAAGAACACCAGCACCAAGGGGCTGGTGGTGAGCACCTTCCATTCGTTGGGCATGAACATCCTGCGCGCCGAAGCCAGGCTGCTGAGCTACAAACCGCAGTTCTCGATCTTCGACAGCGGCGACACATGGAAGATATTCAGCGAGCTGACCAACTCCGGCGATAAGCAGGAGATACGCGACTTGCAGACGCAGATATCGAACTGGAAATCCGCTTTCATTTCGCCGCAGCAAGCTGCTGAGATTGCCGATAATGATGAAACCAAACTCCATGCGCGCATCTACTCGCGCTATCAGGAAACGCTGCGCGCCTATCAGGCTGTGGATTTCGACGACCTGATCCATCTGCCGGTGGTGCTGTTCAAGCAGCATCCCGAAGCCCTGCTGCGTTGGCAGTTGAAGCTGCGCTATTTGCTGGTGGACGAATATCAGGACACCAACGATTGCCAGTACCAGATGATCAAACTGCTTGCTGACATGCGCGGCGCGCTCACCGTGGTGGGTGATGACGACCAGTCGATCTACGCATGGCGCGGCGCGAGCATCGAAAACCTGCACAACCTGCGCAACGACTACGCCAGGCTGCGCGTCGTCAAGCTGGAACAAAACTACCGTTCCTCGCAGCGCATCCTCAAGGTGGCGAATCATCTGATCAACCACAACACCAAGGTGTTCGAAAAGAATCTGTGGAGCGATCACGGTATCGGTGACCCGGTGCGCATCTACGCGGCACGCGATGACGAGCACGAGGCCGAGAGCGTGGTGATGAAGCTGATGGCGCACAAGTTCGAGCACCGCACCAGATATTCCGATTACGCGATTCTGTATCGCAGCAATCATTTGTCGCGCGGGTTCGAGGAGCAACTGCGCACCCAGCGCGTGCCTTATACCGTCAGTGGCGGCACGTCGTTTTTCGAGCGCGCCGAGATCAAGGACATTACCGCCTACCTGCGGCTGATCGCCAATCCGGACGATGATCCGGCCTTCATCCGCGCCGTCACCACGCCGAAGCGCGGCATCGGCAACACGACGCTGGAGAAACTCGGCAGCCATGCCGGAGCGCGCCATATCAGCCTGTTCGAGGCGGCTTTCGAGGTCGAGATGGAGCAGCAACTGCCGCCGCGCCAGCACGAAGACCTGATGACCTTCTGCAACTTCATCAACCGCATCCAGGAGCGTGCCGACAAGGACCCTTGCGGCGAATTGCTCGACGAATTGCTGCGCGCGATCAACTACGAAACCTGGCTGTACGACTCGCACGAGTCGCGGCAGGCCGACAGCAAGTGGAAGAACGTCGAGGACTTCATCGGCTGGCTCAAGCGCAAGGCCGAGGCCGACGAGAAATCGCTGATCGCGATGGTGCAGACCATCGCGCTGATCAATATGCTGGAAGGCAAGGACCAGGAGCCGGATGCGGTCGCGCTATCCACGCTGCACGCCGCCAAGGGGCTTGAATTCCCGCATGTGTTCATCGTCGGCGCGGAAGAAGACATCCTGCCGTTCCGCGACAGCGACGAAAAACAAATCGAGGAAGAACGCCGCCTGATGTATGTCGGCATCACGCGCGCCGAGCGCAGCCTGCAAATCAGCTACTGCAACCGCCGCAAGCGCGGCAAGGACTGGGCAGCCTGCGAGCCGAGCCGCTTCATGGAAGAAATGCCGCAGAGCGAACTGATTTATGCCGGCGGCCACGCGGATGCCGTAGCCACCGTGACCAAGGACGAGGGCATGGATAAGTTGGCGCGGCTGAAGGCGATGCTGAATAAGGAGCTTGGCTAATCTGGGAAGTTCTTAATTGCACCACGCTTCAATTTCACAAGATTTGCCGTTGCAACAATCAGGCATGGCTATCCTCAAAAATACCTAACGATCAAGTCCCTCTCGAAGCGCGGCTTGGGCTACCTGAACGCTTCATAAACCCACACGATACACAACGCAGCCAAAGCAAACCAGATACTGTCGTCTTCAATGGTGGTGCTGATGGTGAACATCCGGAAAGTGTGGATGCACATGTGTCAGCGGTTCGTGCCGGTGCTGATGGCGATGTTTGCTGCCGGGTGTCGCCGGATAATCGTGCTCGTGCTCGTGCTGGTGGTGTTCGTCGTGGATATGCTCGTGGTTATGCACCATCTCTTCGTGGTTGTGTCCGTGCTCATGGTGCTCGGTTAAATGTAACCAGGTGCCCAGTGCCATCAATATACCGGCCATGAGTAGCGGCAGCGTGACCGGCTCTCCCATCAGCAAGGCAAGTAACGCACCGAAGAATGGCGCAACCGAGAAATATGCGCCCGTGCGCGCAGTCCCGAGGTGGCGCAGGCCCACCACGAACAGCGTCAAACTCACCCCATAGGCAAGCAACCCAAGCACCATCGCACCTGCCAAATTTGGCAGTGCTGGTATTGAAGCACCCAATGAGAAGGCCAAAATCAGGTTGACGACACCAGACACCAAACCCTTCACCGAGGCAATCCAAGTGGCATCCATGAGCGACACCTTGCGCGTCAGGTTGTTATCGATACCCCATGCGAAGCACGCGCCAAGGACAGCCAGCGTCGGCCACAGCCCTGTAAAACGCGCTTCCCCGGGCCAGCTTAGAACTACTGCGCCTGTCACGATTGCAAGCATTCCCAGCGCGATGCGCCGGTCGAAGTTCTCTTTGAAAACGAACCACGCAAGCAGCGCGGTGAACACGCCTTCAGCATTGAGCAGGAGAGAAGCGCCGGATGCAGGCATACCTGTCAGCCCGATCATCAGCAGCACAGGGCCAACGATTCCGCCCGCCAAAATCGCCCCGGCAAACCAAGGCAGATCACTCCGAGGAAGGTGAACGGCAGGTGCATGGCTCAGGCGACGATAAAGCGTCAGCCCAACCCCGGAGCCAAGATAGAGCAGTCCCGCTAACATCCACGGACTAATAGTTTCCAGCAGCAATTTGGCGAGCGGTGTTGCAACGCCAAACAACAGGGCGGCAGCGAGTGCTGCAAGCACGCCGGAGGACAGAGGCGCAATATGTTGTTGCATCGTGTTCGGTTTTATAAACTCAGAAAGGAAACGGTGGGCACGCAATCGCACCCACCGTTTGGGCTTATTTGCCTGTGTAGTTGGTGGCGATGTAGCTGCCATCCAAGGTAAAGAACATATACAAAGTCTGCTTGGTTGCGTCACTCACCTTGTCATTCTTGAACATCACCACCCACTCGGTTTCATTGGAGAAGGTCTTTTGGCTTGCGCCGATGGCTTTGCTATCGGCCCAGTTTTTGTCGAGCTTGCCGCTTTCGACCATGGACTTGACCTTTTCGGTAGCTTTTTTGATGGCTACCTCACTGGAAATCGGGCCGTGCGAGTGCCCTCCGCTGCCGTGATCGTGGCCTGCACCCGCCATCGCTGGCGATACAAAAAGAAGGGAAGAAACGAGTAAAGCTGTCGAAATGTTGCGCATTATTAACTCCTTAAAAATTAGTTGATGGACTTGTGGTTGTGTGAAAGTGATTAGTCGTCATGGGAGTGCCCATTCCCAGTATCGCAACCAGAAACGGTCGCAATGATAGCCAGACAGGCTGAAAAAACAAACAGGGTTCGCATAGATACTTCATCCGATCAATCGATGGTTTCGTGACTATTTTTCTTGACGAGTTCTGCGGCACGTTCCTCATTCATCTTGATATGTTCGTGAATGTGATTGTCTGCGCTGAAACCGAACTCGTCCGGGTTGCTGACATGTGAATAGCCGTGCATCTGCATCAGGAACAAAAAACCGCCAGCAACGATCAATGCATAGTTTGAAAATACGCTGAAAGGTTTGAACGAGTGTACCTTGCGCCAGCCCGACAGAAACAACAGCATGATTGCCAACGCAAATACCTGACCTGCTTCGATTCCGATGTTGAACGAGATGATGTTCAACAGAAGCTCGTCCTGGTTGAGTGGCAACTGTTGCAGGCGTGTTGATAAGCCAAGGCCATGAATTAGGCCCAGGCCAGTAATCATGACCAGCAGACTGGGCGCCTTAATGCCCAGAAGCCGTTTGAAGCCATCAAGGTTTGCGAACGCGATATAGCAAACGCTCAAGCCGATCACAGCATCGATCAAGAAATAATTGATCTGGACGCCGTTGAATGTTGCATAAATCAGGGTCACGCTGTGCCCAACCGTAAACGCCGTAATGTATTTGACGATTTCCTTGAAGCTGGTCAAAAAGAAAACGATGCCGAATACAAACAGGAGATGGTCGTAGCCCGAAAGCATGTGTGTGGCGCCCAGCCACATGTAGCGCAGATTGCCGCCTTCAATGATCGACAGCTTCTCGGCTTCCGACATGCCGTGGCCGAGTGCCTGCCCAATGATAAGCATGGCAGCAAGCGCGAAAAGCCATCGTGATGTTTTCATCACAAAAAACATAGATACCTCCAAAAATATATGTTGTTCCGCAGGAATAGGTGTGCCTGTGGAAAATAAATTCAAACTGTGGACGCTCAGGAAAACTGGGGCGGAGCGCGGGGTTGACCAGGGTATTGATGGAGTAGACGAGACAGAGGATTGTGGCCCTTCGATGGGTCAATTTTCCTTGCCGGAGCGAGTGGTGGGCAATAGACAAAAGCAGTTAATGCAGTCGATGGATTGTCCAGTTTCTTGTCATTTCGCGTGCTATGGTCGTGATCGAGATCAACAACCTTGGCCTCATCCATTTGCGGATGATGGGAGTCAATTGTGTCAGCATGAAAAACGACCAGCTGATGGGCGTGTGCTTCAAAACTATGCTGGTGCTGCTCATTACCGTGATCATGCCGCACATTCAGATGTGCATGCGATGGCGCCCACTTGAACGCCATAAAGGCGGCAAGCAGAAGAAAAATAAACGTTGCTTTGGAACGTTGCTTGATCATGAGGGTATTGAGCTCAAAGTTGTTTCTGGTTTTGTTACACCGATGATGGACAGAGTTTTGGGCATTGTCGTTACAACAATCTGCCATCATCAATCCTTAAACGCTACTCAAAATATACTGATAGCTCTACTCCAGCCTGATCCGCGCAGACCCCCGCTGGCTTTGTACCGCCCCCCCACATCAAACGGCATGAGACTTCATGTCCTTCTGCTGACTTGGCAATCGTCTCGATGGAATAAGTCACATGATCTGTATCGAGCCCGGCAAAAATCCGATCCCAGTGCTTCGGATTGACGCCGTAATAGCGTTTGCGCAAGTCCGCTAAATTAGTCTGTCGCTCAACGGCAAATCCACGAGCCTCATAACGGCGGTTCGGTGCCTCCAGTACGAGGCGATTACCCTCGCCACGGTCATGAACCAGCTCACCAACAGTGAATGGCACTCCATCTTCCCTGACCAGTTGATGAACATGGCTGGCGCAGCCGGTTAGCCACAAAATTGCCAGTATGCTCAAGATGAATATTTTCATCGCATTTCCTTTCATCATTCAAAATCCGTAATGCGGCAGCGCGAGATTTAACCGGTATCGAGAGCGCGCCAGACAATACCAAACTACAGGTACAGGACGGGCACAACGACCATGCACCCAAAAATTAATGCATAGACAGATCGTATTTTTTAGTAGTGATTGGCATGATGTTCGTCTCCATCATTACCTAACGGCCACAGTTGGTGCGCATCCAGCAGCAGGCGGTAGCGCGCTTCGTTGGCGTCGAGTTGCGCGAGATTTTCCGCCAATGATGATTCCAGAGCGAAGCGGCGTGCGATAAGGCTGTCCGACAGGCTGCTTTCACCCAGACTGTAAGCCTTACCGACCAGTTCGGCATTGCTGCGCATCGCCTGTGCCGCCTCGTGCGCCTGTTGCCAGGTGGCGAAGCTGCTCACCGCTTGTGTGCGCGCGGCGTAGATATCGCCTTCCAGACGGCGTTTGACAAAGGCTTCCTGATCGGCGGCGATGGCGGCTTGTTGTGCAGCTCCTTCCGCTGTCGCGCTGCGTTGCCCGAAGGAAATCGGTACGCTGACATACACGCCAGCCACTTTTTCACTGCCGCCGGCCTCATTTGAATAACGCAACCCGACGGTGGGGTCGGGCAGCTTGTCGGCACGGCTGCGCTGTGCCAGCAGTTGTTGCACACGGCTCTGCGCTTGCACCATGCCGAGTTCGTGGTTGTGTTCGAGCACGCGCGATTGCCAGAAAGCGAAATCATGCTCGATGGCTTGCGGGGCGGCGGGAGGCAAATTTTCCGGCAACTGGATGGCTGGAAACTGGCGCGTCAGATCATTGCCAGCAAGTTGCGCGCGCAATTGGGCCTGATGCCATGACACGCTGGCTTGCGCGGCGGCAGCCTGTGCCTGGTTCAATTCCAGCCTGGGCGCATCGCCTGCCTTGACGCGTTTCTCAGCCATTTGCGCTTGC
>Ga0209343_10007712_pt1 | contig 12626 bp, 15 predicted proteins | sample RifCSPlowO2_02_FD_184026 | JGI IMG/M metagenome (GOLD analysis project Ga0209343, IMG submission 184026) | Groundwater microbial communities from Rifle, Colorado - Rifle CSP2_plank lowO2_0.2 (SPAdes) (version 2) | ecosystem: Environmental > Aquatic > Deep subsurface > Groundwater | place... | reverse complement strand
CTGGAGATAGGCGAACGCGGCCTGCGGATCGCGCGCGCTGCGCACCGCGCCGTAGGAGCAGATCGAAAGCCCGCCCGGGACCTCGGATTTCTCGATCAGCAGGACTTTGGCGCCCGCGTCCGCCGCCGTGATCGCCGCGATGCCGCCGGCCAGGCCGGATCCGGCGACAACGACGTCGGTGCTCTCGTCAAACCGCATCACGATGCCGCGGATGCCGGTTCAGGTCGCCGGCGCCAGGACCTGGATGTGGTCGCGGTTGACATCGATGAACGGGGCGGCCAGCACCTGGCGGCCCCCGAGCTCGGGCTCGTAGACCTCCGCGTCGGTGACGGCAATGAAGCCCTTGGCCTCGACGATGAAGTCCGTCACGCGCGCCCCCGGCAGGACGTCGACGTATCCCTTGATGCGGTACTGGCCGGTCAGGATGGTGACCCTGGTCCGGTTCTCGACTTTATCCATAGCTTTTTCTCCTTGCGGCTCAATCGAAGTTCAGGACACCCGAATTCGCGGGCTCGAAAATGATGATACCGCCGACGGCCGCCGAAAGCTTCACCATCAGCCGCCGGTTTCCCAGGATGTGGACGCGCGCGCGGGCGCGGCGCAGGAATTCGCCGGTTGCCGCGATGTCTTCGCTCTCGAGGATGCAGCCGGCGATCCAGGGCAGCGACGGCGGCACGACGTCGAGCCGGCGCTGCAGAGTTTCGCGGTCGAGAAACAGCAGGCGGCCGCGCGCGGTGTCGATGCGCCACACGCTCCCGCTCACTTGCGCGAGCAGCCCGGTGTAGCGCGCGAAGCGCCGCGCCGCCTCCTGCGCGTCGGCGACGCGCAGGATCACTCCGCTCAACGCCGCCGCCCGGTTGGGATGATCCAGCCAGCGCCGCTGCCAGATGAGCTCCGGCGTGTGCTGCTGGCAGAACTGGATGCGGCCTTCGGGCATCGTGCCGGGAGGCACCCGCACCACCGTGAAGCGCACCGTGCCTTCCCCGGACTCGGTGCCGATCTGGCGCTGGAGGGCAACGGGAGGCAGCGGATCAAATCCGGATTTCCGGATCCTGGCGTGATCGGCTTCGGGCGCCGCGGTGCCGAACGCGATGAGATGCGCGCCCGCATAGCGCTTGATCGCCGCGCGGAGCTGGCCGGCGTGCGCAGTGTCGCCGGTCGGCGTGACGATTTCCAGGTACCCGCGCCCCAGCATCACGCAGCGGTTTCCCGCGCCGGCGGGCACGAGCGGCCCGCCCGGCTCGGAACGGTGCGAGTGCGCGGAAAAGGGGGTCAGCGTGAAACCGAGCTTCTCCAGCGCGCTGCTCGCCGCATCGATGTGCGGCACGAAGTGCGCGACGTGGTCCAGCACCAGCTCTCCTGCTGCGGGCACCTGAGCGGAAGCGACGGAGATCATTTCGGCGGTCGGCAACGGCGTGAATAGTGAACGGTGAACGGACCGATCTCCACTAGCGCGGACGAATTCTCAGTAGCCGCGGCGGGAATCGACGCGGTTCTTCAGCGGCTTCCCCTTCAGAAACCGCTCGAGGTTGGCGAACCAGATATCGAGGGAGATATCCAGGTAGTGCTCGCCGTCGTCGCACGAAATGTGAGGCGTGATGACGAGGTTGGGCGTGTCCCACAGCGGCGACTCCGGCGGCAACGGCTCGGGGTCCACGACGTCGAGCAGCGCGCCGGCGAGCTCGCCGCGCCGCAGCTTCGCGGCCAGCGCCTCGTGATCGAGCACCTGCGCGCGCGCGATGTTGATGACGCCGGCGGCGGGCTTCAGGAGATCGAGGCGCGCGCGGCTCATGAGGTTCCGGGTGTCGGGGGTGAGGGGCACCGCCAGGACCACGTAATCGGCCAGGGGCAGCAGCCGGTCGAGCGCGGCGGTCTTGTGCACGGTATCGGCGTGGGGGACTCTCTTCCCGCCGCGGCTGACGCCCGCCACCTTGAGTCCGAGCTGCTTCGCCGCGCGCGCCGCCGCCTGGCCGAGATCGCCGAGGCCCACGATGAGCGCGGTCTTGCCGGCGATGCTCGGCGAGAACACCTGCTGCCAGCGGCGCGCGTGCTGGTTGGAGATGATCTCCGCCATGCGCGTGTTGAGCAGGGTGTAGGCCATGCGCATGTACTGCTCCGCCTTCACGCCGTGCGCGCCGTGGTTGTTGGTGAGCACCGCGCCCGGCGGCAGCCAGTCGAGCGGCAGGAACCGGTCCACGCCCGCCATGGTGACATGTATCCACTTGAGCCTCGGCGCGCGTTCCGCGAGGCGCTCGAGGCGGCCGCGGATGCCGATCAGGAAGTCGGATTGCCCGAGCGCCTGGTCGAGGGTCGTGCCGTCCCAGCCGATGCTCGCTTCGAGGCGTCGCGCGAGCCCGCGGTGCCGCGCGCAGGCCGCGGCCCAGCGCGCCTCGGTCAGGTGGTACACCTCCGGCCGCCCGCGCAGGTTCTCGATGTGCACCCGGAATTTATTGGCAGTCGTCACCGGATCGCGGGGGCTTGGCCGCGAAGGCGGAGCCGCGCACGCACAGGCGGCCGCGCGCGTCCTGCCACAGCTTTTCGTCGGCGTGGAGCCTGCCCAGGGCGCGCGCCACGGCCTGGAACTCGAATTCGCCGAAGTGCTCGGCGATCTCCTGGTAGTACTTCGGTTCCGTCTCGATCAGCTTGAGGATCCGCTCCGCGAGCTGCGCCGCGACCCGCTCGTCGTGGCCGGCGGCCTTCGGCCCGGCGTCGGCCTTGCCCTTGACGTAGTCGGCGATCTTCGCGCGGTCGGCGTGGGCGTAGGCGATGCGCTCGAACCGCTCGCGCGGGATGCCTTCGCCGATGGTGGCGTCGATGCCGACCTTGGCGCCGGTCGGCACCATGCCCGGCGGCGTGACCGCGAGGCTCGGGTCGAGCGGCTTCGCGCGCGCGCCGGGGATGATGATGACGTCCTGGTCGCCCTGCACGCGCGTGGCGATCGCCCATTCGACGTCGGTGGCGTCGAATACGTCGATGTCGTCGTCCACCACCACCACGTGCTTGATGTCCTGCGCGGTCAGGGCGGCGAGGAGCGCGTTCTTGCCTTCGCCGGCCTGCTTCCTGATCGATACGATGGCATGCCAGAAGCCGCAGCCGCCGAGGGTCACGTTGATGTCCTTCACCTGCACCCCGGCGTTCCTGAGTGCCCGGCGGATCGCGGTGTAGCGCGTCGGCGCGGCCAGCCAGGTGTTCTCCCACGGCATGTGCAGCGCGTAGTAGATCGCGTCCTTGCGCCGGGTGATGGCCTTGACCTTCACCAGCGGATTCCAGTGCAGCCCGCCCATCAGGCGCGTGAACTCGCCGAAGCGGCCCTCGGGATGCGTCCAGCCGGTCGGCAGGATCTCGGCCTCGAGCACGATCTCGGCGTCGGCGAGGCAGGGCATGTCGATCGTCTGGCACGTCGTGAGCTCCACCGGCGCGCCGCGGATGCCGCCGGCGATCGCCATCTCGTCCACGCCCAGCGGCGCGCGGAAGCCCGAGCCCATGATCTCGAACGGGTGGGTGCCGATCGAGATCGAGATCGGGCAGGGGCGCCCCGCCTCGAACGCGCGTTGCGCGAACAGGCGCATGTTGTTGGGCGTGACGATGTCGATACCCGTCAGGTTCCGCTCCTTCACCATGAAGCGGTACATGCCGGAGTTGATGCCGTATTCCGGGTCTCTCGCGATCACCACGCCGGCGGTGATCATCGGGCCGCCGTCGTGGATCGAGGACATCGGGATCGGCAGGCGGAACAGGTCCACCTCGCCGTCGGTTTCGATGACTTCCTTGTGGCGCGCGGTCTCCACGGCTTTCGGCTTGATGGGATTGTCGATGCCCTGCTGCAGCCGGTGCTCGATCTCCGGGTAGCTGGCGCAGCCCATGGAGAGGATGGCGCGGTTGCGCGTGCGGATGATGCCGGAGACGACGGGCATGTCGTAGCCGATGACGTTGTGGAAGAGGAGCGCGGTCTCCGCCTGGTCCACCAGCGTGGCGATGTGCCGGATGTCCACCGGCTGGCGGATGTCGGTCAGCTCCTTCCCGGCGCGCAGCCGGTCGAGGAACTGCCGGAAGTTCTCGTGCCGCACGTCCGGTTTTTCCATCTTCATTGTGCCGGGGGCTCCTTCATTCCCTGCCAGCGCTTGATGCGGTTGTGCTCGACGCCGAAGAGGTCGAGCACGCGGCCCACCGTGTGGTTCACCAGGCCGTCCACGGTTTTTGCGCGGCTGTAGAAGGCCGGCACCGGCGGGTAGACGATGCCGCCCATCTCGGTCACCTGGACCATGTTGCGAAGATGCGCGAGGTTGAGCGGCGCCTCGCGGACGATCAGCACGAGGCGCCGGCGCTCCTTGAGGATCACGTCCGCCGCGCGCGAGACGAGATTGTCGGAGAAGCCGAGCGCGACCGCGGCGAGCGTCTTCATCGAGCACGGCGCGATCACCATGCCGTGGGTGACGAACGAGCCGCTCGAGATCGAGGCGCCGACGTCGCGCACGTTGTGCACCACGTCGGCGAGCTTCGCCAGGTCCTTGCGCGTCAGCTTGTGGTCGTACCAGGCGTTGAGCGCGCCGGCGTCGGAGACGATGAGATGAGTTTCCCAGCCGCCGATCGCGCGCAGCGTCTCGAGGATGCGCACGCCGTAGATCGACCCGGTCGCGCCGGTCATCGCGACGATCAGGCGCTTCTTCCGGCCACCGGCCGCTTTCTTGGCGGTTTTCATAATGGAATCAGGCTATATCCTACACGACTGCCCAATGCGTGATGGGTGATGAACCGCGTTACTTGGGCGCGGCCGTAAAGTACGTCCCTCGCCCGCTTGCCACCAGCGCGCCATCCTTGTCGTAGAGGTACGCCTCGGCGGTGGAGTACTGGCTGCCCATGCGCACGGCGCGTGCCTTCGCGGTGAGGTCGCCCGGCATTGCGGCCTTGTGATAGTCCACGCGGATGTCGATGGTCGGCACCGGCCGGCCGAGCTGCGCGGCGATGGCGTAGTCGGCCGCGACATCGATGATCGCGGCGAGGATGCCGCCGTGGGTGTAGCGGCGCTCAGGATTCACCACCCACTCCTCGCGCCACGCCGCCTTCACCTCGATGCCTTCGGCGTCAACCTTCAGCACAGTGAAGTTCAGCCAGCGGTTGAACGGTCCGCGAGTGATCAGTTCCTGAAGCTTTTCCTTAGTGACAGGTTCTTCAGCCATGTACTGGGTCCTATTAGCCCGCTAATCAATTCTAGAGGATGAGTTCCAGATACTCTCCGGGCTTTACCGAAGCAAGGGCCGAGGCGATGCCTGGCACGTGCGCGCTTAACCGCGGCCAGCTCGTCGTGGGCAGCACCAGAACGGCAAGCTTCCGGCCGGACAGGGATTGCTGATGGCGCAGATTCTTGTCGGTGGTTACAAGGACATCAAACCGGCCTTCGGCAGCCGCGAGGAGTTCGCCGTTGGTCAACCGTGACCAGCCGAGCTCGAAGGCGGTTTCGACTTGATGCCCGGAGAAGTGCTGCCTGAGAGGGAGAGGAACGCCTTGGTCGAACAGGATCCGCATTCCGACCGCAACTCAGGCGGTTTGAACGCTTCGTGCCGCGTGCTCGAGGACGGCGTCAACCTGTTCGCGAGTGACGCCGGGAAACCATTTGAGGAATTGGTCGACCGTAGCGCCGCCTTCGAGGTTTTCGAACAGGGCGCTCACCGGCACCCGGGTGCCGCGAAACACCCACGCCCCACTGAGCTTTTGCGGGTCGCGCTCGACGGCCTGGCAGGTGGTCCAATCCAGCATGGGGATACTCTACTTTGAACCGGTCCGCGGAGCAAACCGGATAAACGGGCAAACGGGTCGCGTCCCAATATGCAACGTCTTACACGTCTATGGCGATTTCCTTGGCCGTCGTCTTCAGTATCTCGATGAAGCGCCGGGCAGCGGGGGAGAGGTAGCCGTCTTTTCGGTAAGTCACCATGACGTGGCGCGCGATGGTGAGTTCCTTCACCGGAAGCACAGTTACCGGCAGCGAACGGCTCGTTTGTCGAACCGCCCGGCGAACGCCCTGGCCGAGGAAACCGGCGTAGGCTATCACCCGCCGCCGCACGACACTCGAATTGGAAATCATGGTGAATTGGGGCAGAGGAAGCCCCTTGTTCTCGAACGCGCGAGTGAATGCGTCCCATACCGGCCCACTCGCGCCCGGTCTGACCCACCGTTCTTTCGCAGCCTCGGCGAGAGTCACGCGCCTGCGCCCGGCCAGGCGATGCGTGGTCGAAGCGATGACGACGAATTCATCCTCGTAGAGGGGCTCATGCACGAGATCGTCCGCCTGCGCAGACGGGCTGGTGCTGACGATGAAATCGAGTTCTCCTTTTCGAAGCGCAAGCACCATGGATTCCAGCGACGTCACGGTAACCGTCAGCGCGATCTTGGGCGCTTCGTTAAGCAGGGCAGCGGACGCCACGGCAACCAGTTCCTCGAGGACGCCTACCTGCGTGCTGATGCGCAAGTCTCCCGACCGCCCCTGGCTGAGGTCCGTGATCTCTCGCCCAATGTCCTGGCGCACGAGTCGCAGCCGTTGCAGATGTGACTGCAGGGCACGACCGACCGAGGTCAACTCAACGCCTTTCGGGGTGCCTTTGACCAGTTTTGCCTGCAGGGATTTCTCCAGCCGGCGCAGGCTCATGCTCAGCGCCGGCTGGCTCAGCCCGAGCGCTTCCGCTGCCCGCCCAAGGTGTCCATGTTCGGCAACGACGGCGAAATAGTCGAGGTCCCGTTCGTTCATCTCTATAAGCGGAATTGATTGAGATGGCAAAACCACATAATTGCGTAGATAGATTCCGGGTGTCAACATGCCCGTGATTCTGCACGGCTTACATTGTCGAAGGAGGCTTTCATGAGAACGGTCACGTGGATGCTTGCACTGCTGCTGATGGCTGCTGCGCAAACCGCGGGCGCGCAGGCCTATCCCACGAAACCCGTGCGCATCATGGTGGGATATCCGCCGGGCGGTGGTGTCGATACCGCGGCCCGCATGGTGGCGGGCGCGCTTTCCGGGATCTGGGGTAGTAGCGTGATCGTCGAAAACCGGCCGGGCGCGTCCGGCAACATTGCCACCGAGTACACGGCCAGGGCTGCGCCCGACGGCTACACTCTGGTCCTGTGCAACCTCGGTTCGCACAGCGTCACGCCGGCGCGCTTCAGCAAGAGACTCAATTACGATCCGATCGCGGACTTCGCATTTCCCGCCATGATCGGCGGCGTGCCCAATGTCTTCATGGTGCATCCCTCGATGCCCACGAAAAACCTCAAGGAGTTTGTCGGCTACGCCAGGGCGCATCCCGGCAAGGTGAACTTCGGTTCTTCCGGCGTCGGCGGGTCGCCCCACCTGTCCGTGGAGCTGTTCAAGATGACGAGCGGAATCGATATCGTGCACGTGCCCTACAAGGGAGTGGCGCTGACCCTCGCCGATGTCATGAGCGGGCACATGGAATCCGCGGTCGGCAACCTGGCTGGCGCATCGCTGGCGGCAATCCGGGCGAAGAAAGTACGGCCCCTCGGCGTCACCTCGGCGAGTCGCAATGCGCAGGTGCCGGACGTGCCGACCTTCGCCGAGCAGGGCGTGCCGGATTACGACGTCACGGTTTGGTACGGGATCTGCACCCAGTCGAAGGTGCCGCAGCCGATACTCGCCAAGCTCAACGCCGATCTCAACAGGCTGCTCGGCAGCGGGCCGTTGAAGCAGCGCCTGGAGGATCAGGGCATCACGGTCATGCCCAGGTCACCGGAAGCGTTCGCCGCGCAGGTCAGGTCGGAGATCGCCAAATGGACCTGGGTGGTGCAGCAGGCGAAGCTCGAGTCGGAGTAAGTCACTCATCAGCGGGCGCGAAGCGCCCCCCGGCGACCCATAGGCGTAGCCGCTCCCGGTCGATCTTGTTGGTGCCGGCGAGCGGTAGTTCCTTGAGGAAAAACACGCGCGCGAGTGACGGGAGGCGGTCCCATTCGCCAGCGCGAACCGATGCGTTCGTGTCAGATCAGATTACGCAACGCACGGCCCGAAGGGGTGCGGTAGGTCCTGAAGTGGTGTGCGTCAGTGGTGATGATATCGAATACCCGCAATTGGTCGGCGAGCCAGACGAGCGAAGCGTCGGTCACGTCCATCTCGGCGTCGCTGTATTTCTCGACGAGGGCCGCAATTGGCACGATGGCGGCCGGTGGTAGCTCATGAAGGGTCGCTCCGCCATCCTTGACCCACCGCAGGAACCGCACGCCGGCGTGTGCCGGCAGGAGATGAACGGTTTCGACCAGGACGGGCCAGGTAGTCAGCAGGCTGCCCCGGAACCCGCCGAAGAAGGCGGCGACGCGCGGGTGTTCGCCGTCTCTGCGATTGAACCAGGCGACGAGGGCACCGGTGTCAACGAGCGTGCCTGGCACGGATACGCTGCTTCAGGTGGCGACGGGCGTTGCGCGACAGGTCCTTCGGGCCGTCGAAGCAACCGACCAGCCCGTGCTTCTGCGCAAGCTCCGCCGGCGTCTTCGCACCAGCGCTCCTCGCGAACAGGCCCAGCGCCTCCTTCACGATGCCGCTCGGCGTCTTGCCAGTGGCCGCGCCCAGCCGCTCGATTTCGGCTTGTTCCTGGTCGGATAACCGCACCGAAAGAATCTTCATCAAGGCTCCGAACAAGTGTAATACAGGTCCATCATACACTCGACGGATGCACGGAGCAAGACCGGATCACGGCTTTCCCGGGGCGACTTCCTTGGCTGTCTTCTTCAGGATCTCGATGAACCGCCGGGCGGCGGGGGAGACGTAGGAGTCGTTGCGGTAGATCACGCCGACACGGCGTATACGCTCCAATTCCTTGACGCGAAGCTCGGCAAACCGGACTTCCGGAGACGCTTCTCGTGCCACTCGCGTCGAGCTATAGCCGAGCAGGTTGGTGAAGGATGCAAGATAGTCCCTGAGTGCTAGGGAACCGGTTACCACTGCGATCCGGGGTGGTGGCAAGCCACTTTCTTCGTATCCGCGGCGCATCCGCTGCGTTGCCGGCGAATTGGCCGCCAATATTACCCACCGTTCCTGCGCGAGATCGGTGATGGTTACCCGCTTGCGCGACGCGAGACGGTGATTAACAGAGGTGATGACGACGAATTCGTCCTCAAATAAATGCTCCTCGACGAAATCGTCGCCAAGCGATCCCGTAATTGGACCCACAACCAAATCGAGTTCGCCGTTCCGTAATGCCGAAAGCAACGCGTCCGTCGGCTCGATTGTCACCGCGAACGTGACGTTCGGCGCTTCGACGAACAGCGTCTTGCATGCTGCCGAGACGGGGTAGCGTATGAATCCCAGGACCACGCCGATACGCAGGTGCCCGGCGCGTCCATGACCGATGTCTGCCGCTTCCTGCGCGATGTCATCGAGCGCCAGGCGCAGCCGGCGTACGCGCGACAAAAGTGCAGTTCCGGCCGCAGTGAGGTCAACGCCTTTGGGTGTTCGTTTGACCAGCTTCGCGCCAACTGAGCGCTCCAGTCGGCCCAGGCTCTTGCTGAGGGCGGGTTGGCTCAAACCCAGAGCTTCCGCGGCACGCCCAATGTGGCCGTTCTCGGCAACGACGGAGAAATATTCCATGTCCCGCAATTGATCCTTCATAACTCGAATTCATGAAATTGATAATTCCAGATAATTGCGAGAATCGATATCCGGTGTCAACATGGCTTCGCGATTCGGAGCAGTGCGAGGGGTGCAGCCAGCGATGCAACAAAGGAGAAAAGTCATGATACGACCGATCCTCAGATGCATCAGCGCTGTTCTCGGCGTGGGCCTGTTGCTGCTTGGAATGTCGGCACACGCGCAGCGCGCGTCCAGAAGTTCAGAACCTGGCGCAAATTTGTCGAATGGGCAGGCTTATCCAACGAAGCCGGTGCGGGTCATCGCCGGGAACCCCGGTGCTACTGCGGATATTCTGGCGCGCCATATCGCGGCGCAGCTCAATGAGCGCTGGGGTCAGCCAGTGGTCGTGGACAACCGAGGAGGGGCGGCCGCCATGATATCGGCGGAAATCGCGGCAAATGCGCTTCCTGACGGCTACACCCTCCTGATGGGACAGCTCAACTCACACGCGATCGCCGTAAGCCTTCACCGCAAGCTGTCCTACGACCCGTTGAAGGATTTTGCACCAATCACGCTTGTTGCGTTAGCTCCACAGGTCCTCGTTGTGAATTCATCGATGCCCGTAAATAGTTGGCGCGAACTCGCCGTTTACGCAGGGAAACGTCCGGGCCAGATCGATTATGCATCCGCCGGAAACGGCACGGCCTCCCACCTTACCGCCGAGCTCCTCAAGCAGGTAGCGGGGTTGAATCTCGTGCACGTACCTTACAAGGGGGGTGCAGCTGCGATTCGCGCCGTCATGAGCGCCGAGGTGAAAACCGGATTCGCCGCGCTTGCCACCGCTTGGCCCGTCTTGAAGTCCGGCAAGATCAGGGCACTGGCAATAGCCAGCCGACAGCGCTTTCCGACATTGCCGGATGTGCCGACCTTCGACGAAGGCGGATTGCCAAAGTTCGAGGCGACGACGTGGTTCGGCATGTTTGCGCCGGCCCGGACGGAGAAGGGTTTGGTCGCCAGACTAAACCACGAGATCGTTGAAATCCTACACACGCCCTCGATTCAACAGGCTCTGATGAATCTGGGCGCAGAGCCGGCCCCTGGCGCGCCGGAAGAGTTTAGGGCGTTTATCAAGAGCGAGATCGTGAAGTGGCGGGATGTGATCAAGACCGCCGGCATCCAGCCACAGTGACCCGACAAATGGGCAACAAAGAGTCTGCAGATTGCAGCGATCAATTTACGGTTACTGCCAACTGCCACTTGCCCTGATCACCGGACACCGGTCACCGTCCCTCCAGCAACCCACTTCCGCAGCCGCTCGCGGTCGATCTTGTTGGTGCCGGAGAGCGGCAACTGCTGAAGCAGGAATACCCGGCGCGGGTGCTGGTAGGCCGGGCCGTTGGCGAGCGCGAACTGCTTGAGTTCGTCCTCCGTGACCTTCGCGCCGCCGCGTGGCACGACGAAGGCGTAGGGTACCTGACCTTTGAGTTCATGGTCGAACGGCATGACGAGCGCCTGGTGCACGGCGGGGTGGCGCTGGAGCAGTGCCTCGACTTCGCCAGGGTAGATGTTCTCGCCGCCGGAGACGAACATGTCGTCGGTGCGCCCGACGAAGTAGTAGAAGCCGTCGGCGTCGCGGCGGCAGACGTCGCCGGTGTAATACCAGCCGTCGCGCAACCGCTTCGCGGTCTCCTCCGGCAGATTGTGATAGCCGAGCAGGTTGCCGGGATTCTTCAGCACGAGCTCGCCTTCATCGGGGCCAGGCCCGCCGATCAGCTTTGCCTCGGTGCCGGGGTAGGGCACGCCGAGCGAGCCGGGCGGGCGCGGCTTGCCTTCCGGATGAGGCCCCAGCGGCACCGGCCCGCCTTCGGTGACACCATAAACCACCAGCGGCTCGGCATTCGGGAAATGCGTGCGCAGCTCCTGGATGAGTTGCGGCGAGGAGGGCGCCGAGCCCATCATGATCGTGCGCACCGGCGTCGTATCGATGTTTGCGAGCTGGTCCTTGCGCGTCAGCATCATCGCCATCATGGTGGGCACGCCCGAAATCACCGTGCAGCGGTGGCGGCCGATCGCCTCGATATATCGGCCGATGTCGAATTGCGGCAGCAGCGGCAGTGTCGCGCCCGCGGTGAGTCCCTGCTTGATCGCGTTCAGGGCATTCTTGTGATAGAGCGGCGCGGCGACCAGGATCACATCGCGCTCCGTAGTGCCGCGCGTGTGGGCGAGGATGCGCCGGCTCCAGTTCTGGCCGTAGTGGGTGAGCAGCACGCCCTTCGGCCGCCCGGTGGAGCCCGACGTGTACGGCTGGATCGCGACCGAGTCCGGCGCGGGCTCGTAAGCCTCGAACGGGCCCGGATCCAGAAACCGCTCGAAATCGGCCCCGAACTCCACCACGCGCGCGCCAGCCGGCGCGAGCCGCTTCGATTCGGCGTCCGTGAACACGGTCCGGGCGCCCGCGTCGCGCAGGACGAAGGCGGCCGCGTCCGCGGGAAGCTTCACGTTGACCGGCACCGGCACCACGCCCGCGCGCATGGCCCCAAGCAGCGTCGCAACGAAATCCACACGGTTCAGCGAGAGGATGCCGATGCGGTCGCCCGGCTTGAGTCCTGCCTTGGCGAGCCCGCGCGCGACTGCGTTGCAGCCTGCATCCAATTCGCGAAAGCTCACCGGCCGTGGCCTGGCAGGGTCGCGCAATTCGACGATTGCCGGCCGGTCGGACTTCGCGTGCTCGGCGAACAGCAGCCCCAGGTTGCCCGGGTAGCCGCGCGGCTCGGGTCTGGCTATTGCCATGACAGCGTGAAGAGTGACGGGCGATGAGTGCTGGGCGCTACGGCGTCACCACCACTTTTCCAAAAACCTCGCGGCTCTCGATGAGGCACAGGCCCTCGACCGCGCGTTCGAGCGGCAGCAGCTCGTCGATCACCGGCTTCAGCTCGCGCCTCTGGATCATGTCCATGAGCGCCTTCAGGTTCTCATCGTAGAAGCTGTTTGAGCCGATCACTTTCAGCTCGAAACTCCAGATGTAGCGCAGGTCTTCCTTGGGGTCGTAGCCGGC
>Ga0209343_10007711_pt1 | contig 12626 bp, 17 predicted proteins | sample RifCSPlowO2_02_FD_184026 | JGI IMG/M metagenome (GOLD analysis project Ga0209343, IMG submission 184026) | Groundwater microbial communities from Rifle, Colorado - Rifle CSP2_plank lowO2_0.2 (SPAdes) (version 2) | ecosystem: Environmental > Aquatic > Deep subsurface > Groundwater | place... | reverse complement strand
CCTGACCAAGTTTTCCTCCCATTTTGTTTTGCTCGCTGATGTTCCTCATGATGGTAGAGAGATAGGCAAGCTCACCGCTCGCCGGGGAACGTACTGATTTATAGGAGGCGGTTGAGTTCTTCCACTTCAAGCCTGCGCTTTCGAGGAGAAAGCTTCCAGCCGGGCCAGTCTTTCCTCAAGCCGGGCAAGGGCATTATCCGGCAATGCCGGTTGCGCGCGCGAGCTGAAGACCGGCTTGTTCACCCACCAATCCAGCCCCATCTCCCGAGCCTTGTCAACAGAGCAGATGACCAGTCGAATCTGAATGGTGAGCAGCTCTATATCCACGATGTTGACCTTGATATCGCCGGCGATGACAATTCCCTTGTCCAGTACGCGCTCCAGGATATCTGCCAGGGTGGAACTCTCCAGCGCGTGGGCGACCGGGCGTTGTATGGCCATGGTTTTCCTCCTTCCTACAGCAGCTTGCCGAGCGGACCCAGATCGAGATTCAGGTCCTCTTCCGCAAAGCCCAACTCTTTTCGAAGCCTTTCCAATTCCTGTGCTTGCCGCATGAGGGTGATTCCGAGCCGTTCGATCTGGCTTGCCGTTAAGGAACCCGACTCTACGCGCCGGAGAGCCTGCCGCTCCAACAGCTCGTGCAGCAACTTGACCAGGATGAGGACCAACCGGGCCAGGCCGTTTTTCCCATTCTCGGGGTTGAGATTCAGCCGGCCTACCCGTAGCACGGGCACCGGCAGCGGGCCCGGCTGTATTCCGTTGGTGAAATCGGCTACTGCCGGAGACTCTACGGTTTTGCTTTTACCTCGTGGCATCTTATGCTCTTTTCGGCAGTGGCGTACCTTCCCGCATGGCCGTTTCGATGGAAGTAACGATCAGTCGCAGCCCCACATACAGCAAGTCAATATCGGCCACGGAGATCGTTATATCTCCATGAATCACTGCACCCTTATTGAGTACGCGGTCCAGAACTTCGCACAAAGTGACGCGTTCCTCAGCGTCTCGAGAGGGCTTGGGTACTGTTCTCATCTTGTAAGGCGTTTGCATAACAAGGAGGCAATTTGTCAGCCGCGAGGGGTGCGTATAGAAACTCTCCCAACCGTTCCAACTCTTTCAACCCGCGAGGCTCTCTCTGCTTGAAAATGAGAGTTTGCTGCTTTTCGGGAAAAGCTTCGCGGAATTTCCTGCGGATCTCCTGTTCGCCTTGATACAGCATAGAGCATAATGGACAGTGAAAGGGCGGTGTCTCCTGGTTGAGAAACAGTACCGGCGCGGGAATGGCCATCCGCCGGCAGGCGTTCAGCAGGTCCTTGGTTTCTTCAAATCCCATTTGTGTCAAGATGCTCACGGCAAATAATGCGGACTTGCGGGAATCGGTTAACAATGCCCGGAACTGTTTGATGCTTCTTGACATCTCGACCAGCCGCTGGGCAATCCTCGGGGCTCGAAAAACTTTCCTATACTTCAAGAAAAGGCCAAAGAAGACCTTCAGCCACTGGTCCACTAGTTGCGGAAGCTCCAGAAGGCGGATGAAGTGCCCTGTGGGTGCCGCATCCAGTACAATGACATCGTACTGATTCCAGTCCAGAAACTCCATGATCCGCATCAGGGCCATGATCTCGCCCAAACCAGGCGGGGACAAATCCAAAATCCTTTCCATGACCTGACGATCAAAAGTCAAATCCAAATTGGGCAGCAAGGCCCCTAGAAATTCGTTCAACTCTTCCCGGTATTCTTGCTTCAAAGTTTCAAATTCCGCTTGGGAATTGATCTCCATGGCCCACAATCCGGGGCGAATCGGCGTTGGCATGGCTCCTACCGGAAACTCCAAACAGGCGGATAAGGAATGGGCCGGGTCTGCCGAAAATAGAAGGACGTTCTTCTCCGGAGGTTCGTTGGCTAACCGCGTGGCCGTGGCACAGGCCAGTGTGGTCTTACCGACGCCACCTTTACCCGCGAAGATAAGGAGCGATTTTTCAGGCCAAGGCGGTTGAGCGGCCCCCTCGATCCTCACCGGCAATGCCAGGGGCCGGGAGGGAAGAGCCGTGGCTATAACGTCCAGCTTTTTGGCCCCTTTCCAAAATGCTTCCAGGCGCTTTCGCCCGCGAACTTCCTGCGGATATAGCGGCAGTCCCCAAAAGGTATTGCTGGATAGCTGCGCAAAGAGATTTTGGAGTTCCCTCTTCTGACGCCATTGGGCGTCCGCGCAGGCCGGACAGGAGCCGGGCGGAACAAGCCGGTTTACCACCATATCGCTGATGGTCACTTTCAGATTCCCCAGCTCATGCACCAGAGCACATGTCTCGCTGATGCTCAACGCTTCCGCGAGCGTGACGGCCACAAAGTGGCAGCGAACAGGATCGCGCAGCAAGACCTCCATTGCTTCTACCAACCCTCCGAGTTCCTCCAAGAAGTTGTCGGTTTCGTCTTCGGGGGCAGAGGGATTGAATCGCGCCTTCATATAGCGGTGTTTTGCCGCCAGCGCGTCCAGGGCGCTGAGCCATTGATTCATCAACTGGGGCATGGTGAATAGATTGAGGCAATGCCCGGTCGGGGCTGTGTCCACGATAATGCAATTGTAATCTCGTCTCTTCACCCACTGGGAAATTTCCAGGAAGGCCATGAGTTCGTCCAGGCCGGGCAGGGAGAGTTCCAGGAACTGGCTGATATCCTGCGCATCCAGAAAAGTCCCCCGCGATGCGATCTCTTGGAGTTCCCGATGGCGCTTGGCTTTGAATGTCCGCAAGCATTCCTGTGCGTTGAGCTCCAGGGTTGTTAAATTGTCAGGAGGAAGATCACCCCCTAGGCAATCAGCTAGTGAATGGGCTGGATCGATCGAGACCAGGAGAAAGGAGGCCTCAGGGAAACGTCCTGCTATTGTCAGGGCTGCGGCGGTGGCACACGTGGTTTTGCCGACCCCACCCTTGCCGCCAAAAAGCAATAGTTGCAGGTTCCGATCGTCCCAAAACGGTGGAGTTTCCATAGGCGGCTCGGTCTTATTCCGTCAAGCAGCCAGCGCTTTCCCCGGCTGGTCTCGATCGTCTCGATTTCCCATCGAACTTACGGGTCTTAGGCAGCGCAAAAAAAGCACCGCGGCGCTTGACGGATGGTTTGCAATCGATCTTTCCGGGAGGGCGCCGCGCGACGGGTCCAACAAGTTGTAGCGCCGGCGCCGACCACATTCCAGGCAGGTTCGGTGGGGCCCATCCTCATCGGGAAGACGCATCGGCCAGCTCTGGTTGTTGTGCCTGCAAGGAACCACAGACCGCAGAATCAAATCGAGCAGCTTGTTGCCCATCTTCATTCCTCCTCGGGGCGCAGATTCTCTAATCGGTCCAGCAGTGCCTTCTCCTTGATGTCATACTCGTATTCGGAAATCACTCCGGTTTCCAGCATCATGTAAAGATCTCTCAACTCCGCCTGGAGGGCTTCGGCTTCCCCAGCCATTTCCTCCTGCGCTGCCTGGTTGACTGCCCGGAAGATCCACAGGATCCCGCTCGCCGGGAAGAGCAAGATATCGTCCACGAGCAACATCTCCACCTCCGCTTCCCAACTCAAAGCATCAGGTTCACGGTCACGAAGTTATGAGGAGCCCAGGGCCCGTTGTAATTAAAGGCAAAGCTATTGTCAAAGAGCTGGGCCGCTTTCAGAATTCCAGCTTCAAACTCTGCGCGGGCACGGTTTCCGACCAGGCAGGCGAGATTCATCACTTCCCGCTCGTCGCGGCATTTGTTTGGCTTGGTCTGGGAGCAATAAGGTGCCAAGACACTTTCTACTTTGTCCGTGTAAAGCTCTCGATCTTCCTGCAGGAGGCGGTCGAACAGCCGCCCCAATTCCATCTTTTCTTCCTGAGTGGGCACCCGTTCTCTGCCCAGAAAACGGTCGCGAGCCGCCTCTAGTTCCGGATGAGTATTGACAAAGTATTCGAAGATGTTGGGCACATCCCAGGTCACGCGCAATCCCATTTCGACTTTGCCTGTCACGCATTCGAGTTGTTCCAAGAAGGCCATCTGGTTCGTCGACAGAATTTTCTCAACTGCCTTGGCGCTATCGGCGATGATGCCGAAGGACACGGGCAACGGAGTGGTTTCTTCCAAGATCCGTCGAAGGACCTCCTGGTGAGCGGAGAGATGTCTGCGCTCCGGGCGAATTTTCTCTTTGGGGAGGTCACTCACCACGGCCGCCACACGGCCCTTGGCAATCGTATACACCACTCCGCCGCTGATCCCGGAAGGGCCGTAGTTGTCCTGGGATCCCCGCGCGATAACGGCATACAGATATTTCCGGGTGTCCGCTGCGGTTCGGCCGGGCATTCCTGTCCCTACCCCTTTCGCCTTTCGCCCAGGATGTGTGGCGTCCTGCATCGGTTAGCGGCTCCGCTGAAAGACCTCCTCGGTCGAAGGGCGGGGCGCCATCTTCACGGTTCGGACCGTCTTGACATTGCCCGCTTCGGTCTTGATCTCCAGGATCGCGCCACAGGCGAAGCACTTGACCTCGCCCTCAAAGTCGTCATAGGCGTCGGCGAGATCCACTTTGTGCCCGCAGGAAAGGCAGTTGATCTTCATTCTAGCTCTCCCTGTTGTTGTACCGACTCCCGAAGTCCGTAGGCGGTTATGTTGAGTTGCCCATCTACCCGAAGTAAGTAGTCATGGCAATCCAGCACCTCTTTCTGTACCGGCAACCCCAAAGCCCGTATGGTCGGATTCGGCACATAGACCTCTGCCTCCGCTTCCCACATTCCCTTCTCGGCGTCGATCTGTACCAGCTTGGTCACGCGCGCTTCCTTCACATCCGGCTGATGTTTCAAGAAGTCGCAGACCACGTCCCTGACAGCGTCAATACGAGAAGGTGGCGGGCGGCGTTCCCTCTGCGGATCGCTCGCAGACAAAACCGGTTGCGCCAGGGGGACGGTATTAAGAATGTTTGCCAAATGTGTTCACGCGTTTCTCTGGTTGCGGGGCTCAGCGGAACTCTTCCGGGTTAACATCGGGCCTCTCCCTTTTAGTACCGGAGCTTGAACCCACCGGCGCCGCGCCGTGGCGAGGGCTTGAGTGCCAGATTGGGAACGCCCGTGGACTTGCCCCCGTTTCCGGCGTTTCGCTCCTCTAGGCCCCCTAACAGGGTTGTCTTTTCGGCTTCGATTTCCTTGAGCCGAGCGTCCAGGTTGGCGATCCGTTGCAGGGCCGATTTCCGCTCGCTCCCCCGCCTCGCTTTCTCCATCTCCAGGCAGGTGATTTGCATGTAGGCTTGGTAGGGAAGACGGACCCGATCCTGCCTGCCAGAGAGGGTACGAATTTCGCGCAGCCCTTTTCTGGGAATTGCCACGCCTCACCCCTTCTTTTTCGCTGGACTTCGATCGCCGTTCCCGCGATGTTTCGGGCTTTCAAACACTTTGCGGATCACCTTGTCCACCATTTGCGGCATGAGCGATTGACCGTTGCGAGTGACTTTTGCCATGTCCGCGCTGAGCACGTCCTGGCACACCCACTGGAAGACGGGATCGCTCAGTTGTGCGTGCCCGCGGCAGTGGACCAGCATTCGCGCGATCACAATGCAGGCTCGGATGGTAGGTCGGTGGTTGTTCGCCCCTACGCCGCGGAGTTCCCGCACAATATCCACGATCTTGGCTGCTTCCGGCTGGGCAATGCCCGATTTCGCCATGACAATCCGAACTTCGGTGTCACGATCAAAGTGGTCGGTGTGGATAGTGATCAAACGGTCCATCAGCGCGTCCTGCATCTTGTGAATGCCGGCATATTCCTCCGGGTTCGAGGTGAAGATGGCTCGGAATCCCGGATGCACTTGCAGGTAACTTTCTCCAGCCTGGCGCAGCTTCGGCAAATTGAGAATCTTCTCCTCCAAGACGCTCAACAAGGCATTGTTCGCCTCGGGCCTAGAACGGTTGAATTCATCGTAGATCAGCGTATGGCCTTGCTGGCAGGCGGTGGTGAGCCGGTTATCCACCCAGAGCGTACTCATCGTCTCTTCCGTTTTCAGGACGGAATGGATGAAGTTGTCAACCAACTTCTGCTTGCGGTAACCAGTGTCCCTGCCCACCAGGTCGGAACTTGCGAATTCATCATCGCCGTGGATGAGGATCACGGGCCGAGCCCGCTGGGCAGCGACATGAAAGGCCAGAGTCGTTTTGCCTGTTCCGGCCGGGCCCGCGAAATGGACGGCATACCCTACGTCCAGGTAGGCCAGGGCTCGCTCGGTGAGCTGCTGGACGTGGGCGGTTTCAACAAACTCCTCGCCGGGTTCGGGCAGAATCGCCTCTTCCTCAGCCAGAATGGCCATCCCGACGCCAGTCGGTCTCGTCAATTCTTCGCCATTCATTCACTCTCCTCTTCTTTCTTCAAGCGCTTTTCTGCTTACCTTTCTTCCTTTCCGGCATTCCAAAAGCTTCCGCTTGACGGTGTGTCTCGAATGCAACAGCCCGCCCATCCCACGCGCGGCGGGCACCGGTCAGGTCGGCGCGGATGTCCTGGCGCAATGTCGTCATCCGGTGCTTCAGGTCGGAAGCAAAATCCGTAAGATTCCCCTTCGTTTTCGCCGATCGCTGGGCGAGCGCAAAACTGAATTGGGCTCGCATCGCTGCGACGCCCATCTTCATTTCCCGCGTTTCCTTTGCCAGATTCTCCAGAAAACTCCTTCGGGTCTGACGTAAACCGTCTATCTCATTGCATAAGCGACTCGTGGAAGCGGTCAGTTCCATAATCATCAATCCTCCCTCCCATTCGTTTCCTCCGGTTGAAAGACAATCTAGCGGCGCGGCGTCGAGCCGTCCAGTGCGCCCACTAAGCATTCAGGCCCTTCTGCCAGGAGGAGAACCGCCGGGCGGCCCTACACCTGGCAATCGGGCGTTGTAGTACAGCTCATTATTACGCTGGAGCGGCAGCGTTAGCGGTCAAGCCGATCGCTTCCGCGTACTTGAGGTACGTCTCCACCGAAGCGATCACCACACGAGCTTCCACGGACAACAGCTCAATTCCCACCAGGGACACCTTGGCCCACACATCGATCACGATGCCCTTGTCCAGGATCCGATCCACCACTTCCGCCAGGCTCGACGAATCAGTGGATTTCTGTACTTTCGCCATGCGTATTCTCCTTTCATGAACCTACGTTTTCTTTCTTTCGAGTTGCCAGTTTTGACTTTCTCTGCTGGCACCTTACTCATTGCAAGATCGGTGCCAAGTGTTCGCAAACCGGCTTGACTAAACAGGCAAGATTCTTGAGGGGTTACGGCCAATCCTGCCGGCCCGCTGGGCGGCTATGGAGCCGACGCTATGGAACGGATTCCCTGCTTTGCTGGATTCCTTCAGGAAACGAAGTTGTAAGGAGGCCACGGTCCACTCGAGAGAACCCTTGCGGCCGGGAAGTGGCTCGTCCGCTGGAAGACTTTTCGGAAAGGGGTTATGGAATTTTTGGGCACGAGAAAGTGCAGGGAGAGCAGGGAGTTCCCCGCCAGGAGACCGGATTCCGTCTTGCTTCGCGCAAAGTGCCCCGCCAAGAGCCGATGGATTTGTCGGCTGATTCGTTCCTGCTCCAGGCGGATCCCGTCAGCCTGCGCATAGTGCTCCCGTTGCGCGGCCAAATACGCGACGCCAGATAGGGAGGGGAATGGCCGCCCGCGCTCGGCACTTGTGGAAAAAACTCTGACCCCCATTTCCACCCAGCCTTCCAGTTCTCTCAACAATTTCGCATAGTGCTGGCCGCGTTCTTCCAGGAGTTCGGCAATTTGCAATTCTTGCTCAAATACAGCTCCATACCGCAACGGGATGACAGCACCCCGGCGGTGAATAGATTCAATAACGCTTTGGTACGCCAGGACGCGGGGGATATCCGGAGACAGGTCTGCATCGGAGATCCTCGAAACGGCAGCGCTCAGCCCGTTCTTCCGCACGAGAAACACTGACCTTCGGCCAACGCCTCGAAGTTTTCTTCGACACTGGCGAGTGTGATTCTGAAAGACGCAATACAGTAAATACTTCATCCTCCTGGCTTCCTCCATAGGGAAGAGGAAAAGCTATAAGGGGGCCACGGCCCGGATAATTCGAAGAGCAGCCCCCGCTCAGAGTGACAGGCATTCACTCCCTGAATCCGCCCGCGAAAGTTCTCCACGACGCCGCGCGGCACCAAAAAGGCACAGTTCAGGACCATTTCCTTGTCTTCTTCTTTTGCGCTGAGGGACAGGACAGGACGTCGCTCGAAAGTCGCTTCCACGCGACGGAGGTCTTCCAGGACCTCGTGGCAGGTTTCCTGCAGCCAGCGGTTCAGTTCCTTTTCCAAACCGGCGGACATACGTTGCTCCCGCAAATAACGCATTCCAGGGGATAAGCAAGAGAGGGCTTGTTGCTGCACAGCCAAGCGGGCGGAAAAAATTGCCTCTTTCGCCCTTTTCCTCTCCAGCATAGCTTTGACTGCCCATTCGTCTCTGTCCACCACTCGATCCAAAAATTGGCAGATGCTCGCATAATGGTTCTTCAAGAACTTCTCCAGGCTCTTTAAGGAAGAAAAGAGGGTAGCAAAACGGGCCGGAAGAACGGGAGAATAGCGCATCGCCCTCTCTACTACCGCTTCGTGGCGACATGCCCGGGGGCCTACCCAGGCGAGAGCTTGCATTCGAGCCTGCGCTTCCGGTCCGCAGAATTCCTCCATCCCGACCTTGCTGACTATCGCCACCACGTCCCGAAACTGCCAAGACACGAGAGGACTCCCATCGTCCAACCCCCCGCCTGTTAACTCCGGCTCTACCGGAGGGCGAGCCAGGCAAAACAGGTAAATCGCAAAGGGGGATTCAGGGATGGAATTGAAATGATCCGCGGGTTTCCGTTTCTCCAATGCTGTCTCTCCCTTCGGCCAGTGCTTTCGACTTTCGCACTTCCTCCACGGCTGACCAGAGTTGTTGTGCGGTGATCGAAATCACTGCCTCATCAATTGATTGTTCCTTGGCCGCCTCGACCACCCGTCGGACGGCTTCCAGGCCGGCACGGTGGCAAACTGCCTCGATGTCAGCCCCGGTAAATCCTTCCGTCTGCGCTGCCAGTTGGTCCATACCCATCTCCCCTGCCAGAGGCTTATTGCGGAGGTGAACGGCAAAGATTTCTTTGCGTCCCCAGCAGTCCGGCGGGGGGATTTCGAAGACCAAATCAAATCGGCCGGGCCGAAGAATGGCTGGGTCAATCATGTCCAGGCGGTTCGTCGCCCCCAGCACCAGGATCCCTTTCAGTTCCTCAATCCCGTCCATCTCGACCAGAAATTGGCTGAGGACCCTGGTGGCGACGTGCGAGTCCGAAGTCGCGGCATCACGAGTCGGGATCAGAGCGTCAATTTCATCGAAGAAAATGATGCAAGGGGCCGCCTGGCGGGCCTTGCGGAAGATGTCGCGCACTTCCCGCTCCGATTCGCCGACATACATGGAAAGGAGTGCCGGCCCTTTCACGGAGATGAAATTCGCTTGGCTCTCGGTAGCAATGGCTTTGGCCAACAGCGTTTTACCGCATCCGGGCGGACCGGACAAGAGAATGCCTTTGGGAGGTTTGACTCCTGCCTTCTCAAAAAGAGCCGGATAGCGAAGCGGCCACTCGACCGCTTCCACCAGATTCTTCTTGACCGCCTCCAGTCCTCCCACCTCTTGCCACCGCACGTCCGCAACTTCAATGAAGACTTCTCGAATAGCCGAGGGTTCGACTTCGCGCAGCGCTGCCAGAAAATCTTCCCGGTGCACCTCCAGTTTCGAAAGTTGCTCATAGGGGATCTGCGTCAGCGAAAAATCGATGTTCGGAAGGATGCGGCGCAGACAGATCATCGCCGCTTCGCGGCACAGGGCCTCCAGATCCGCCCCCACAAACCCGTGTGTTATCGCCGCCAGATGCGGCAAGTCCACGTCCTCGGCCAAGGGCATCCCGCGGCGGTGAATTTCAAGGATCTCCAAGCGGCCTTTGCGATCGGGGATGGGAATGGAAATCTCCCGGTCGAAGCGGCCGGGGCGGCGCAGGGCGGGATCGAGGGCCTGCGGAATATTCGTGGCCGCAATGACAATGACGTTTTGGCGCTTGGTGAGCCCGTCCATCAGCGCCAGCAGTTGGGCGACCACACGCTTCTCCACGTCTCCGACGACCCGTTCTCGCCGCGGTGCAATGGCGTCAATCTCATCAATAAAAATGATGCTGGGACCCTTGCGCGTCGCTTCTTCAAAGATCTTGCGCAAATGCGCTTCGCTTTCGCCGTAAAATTTGTGGATGATCTCCGGGCCGTTGATGGGGAAGAAATTGGCTTCGGTTTCATGCGCGATGATGCGGGCAATGAGCGTCTTGCCGCATCCCGGAGGCCCGTAGAGCAGCACGCCCTTGGGCGCGTCGATCCCCAACCGCTGGAATACTTCCGGATAGCGCAGAGGGAGTTCGATCATTTCTCGGACCCGCTGGAGCTGGTGCTTCAATCCGCCAACGTCTTCATAAGAGAGCAGACGGGCCTTCTCCGCTTCTTCTGGCCTGGCTTTGCTGACGACCAGCACAGTGGTGGGAGTAATCATCACCGGCCCACGGGGAGTTGTGGCTTCCACCTGGAAATCCGCATGGCGGCTCCCGAATAGCGTGGCTCGGATCCAATCTCCTTCCACGACGGGCAGGCCGTCCAGGAGTCCCCCAATGTAGTTCATATCCCGTTCCGTGGGAGTGACGGTAGTGGGGGTGAGCACTACCCGTTGGGCCGGTGCGCTCGCTACCTTGCGGACTTGGACAGATTCGTCCAATCCGGTCCCGGCATTATCGCGGCTCAGTCCGTCCATCAAAATCCGCGACTGGCCGCGGTGCTCCTTATATGCAGGCATGGCTTTGCAGACCGTCCGGCGTTTGCCGATCACTTCCACAATCTCGCCGATTTGCACCTCTAATCTCTCCAGGTCCTGGGGATCGAGGCGCGCCAGCGCGCGCCCCACGTCCTTGCTGAGAGCTTCCGTTACCCGAAGTTTAAGGGCCTCACCGTCCGTTTTCATTTCATGCACTTGACCTGGAGGATTCCGCTCTGGCAAGAGAGCTTCAAGTTCTCGCGGGAGAAACTCTGGGGCAGGAGAACTTCCTTGCGGTACTTCTTGTCACCCTTCTCGGCCGAGATGATCAGGACATCATCCCGGATCTCCACCTGGACGTCGTCTGAGCCAATTCCGGGCATTTCAGCGACCACCAGTACATGGTCGGCTTCCTCAAAGACATCCACCATCGGCTCGCGGATTTCGCGAACCACCGATTCCCCGGTGGCTTTGTCTGGGCCAATGTTGCCGAAGGGTTCCACTTTGAAGCCTTCCTTTCCCGGGCCTACCTTTACCGAGAAGCCATACACTCCCTTCAGCCCCTTTTCCGTGCCAAATTCACCGGTTCGGTTGAGGGTTTCCCCCTTTTCGGCGAGTTCCCCGAGCTTCTCGATGAGGTCTCCCAACCCTTTCAAGATTCCGCCGAGACCTGATTCGGGCGGTTCACCCGCTTTGGCATTTTTGCTCTTTCGCTGTGTCATGGTGGATCACCTCTTTCTGGATTCCGTACTGCCGCATTTTGGTATGGATGGTTTTATAATCAATTCCCAGCATCCGCGCCGCCTTGGCCTTGTTCCCGCCCGCTCGTCGTAGCGCCTGCGCCAGGATACTGCGCTCGATTTGAACGGTGCTGTGGAGAACGATTTCCTTGAGGGAAAGCTGGCCTTCGCTGTGAGAGTCGGTACTCGATGGCGGCATCCGACTGGCGTCGGTTCGCAAACGGAGTTCTCCTGGGCCGATCACCTTCTCCGCTAAAAGCACCGCTCCTCGAATCACGTTGCGCAGTTCCCGCACGTTGCCCGGCCAATCGTACGTCAGCAACAACTGAATCACAGAGTCTGAAAAACCTTCCACGTCCTTTCCAAGTTCCCGGTTCGTGGCCCTAAGAAATCTTTCCGCCAGGAACATAATGTCCTCTCGGCGCTCCCGGAGCGGCGGAACCCGGATAAGGTATTCGCTCAGGCGGTGGAAGAGATCTCCCCGAAAGCTCTTGGCCAGCACGAGAGAGGCCAAATCCTGGTTGGTAGCCGCGATCATGCGGACGTCTACCTTGGTACCGGCGTTGCTTCCGATTCGATAAATCTGCTTTTCCTGGAGCACTCGCAAGAGTTTGCTTTGCATCCCCAGGGGCAGGTTTGAGATCTCATCCAAAAAAAGCGTGCCCCCCGAAACTGCTTCGAACTTTCCGATCCCCACGCGGTCCGCACTGGTGAAGGCGCCCCGTTCATGTCCAAATAATTCGTTTTCAATCAAGGAATCGGGGATCGCCCCGCAATCCACGGAGAGAAACCGGTTCGCCGCCCGGCGGCTTTGCGCGTGGATGGCCTGGGCCACCAGTTCCTTGCCTGCGCCCGTCTCTCCGCTGATGACCACGGAGAAGTTGGTCGGAGACACTCGGGAAATTTCGGCTGCCACCTGACGCACTTTTTCACCGGACCCCATGAGCCGCTGCAAGGACCAATCATGAACTGACTCCTCTTCCCCCCAGCGGAATTCCGGTTGTCGGCGGCTCCCTACCGACGCTTTGCGGACGGCGGCAATCACCTCCTCATTATTGAAAGGCACAGCCAGATAATCGCAGGCGCCGGCAACC
>Ga0209343_10007709_pt1 | contig 12630 bp, 8 predicted proteins | sample RifCSPlowO2_02_FD_184026 | JGI IMG/M metagenome (GOLD analysis project Ga0209343, IMG submission 184026) | Groundwater microbial communities from Rifle, Colorado - Rifle CSP2_plank lowO2_0.2 (SPAdes) (version 2) | ecosystem: Environmental > Aquatic > Deep subsurface > Groundwater | place: Rifle... | reverse complement strand
GGCTGCGCCCGGACGCCAAATCGCAGGTCACCGTGCGCTATGTGGACGGCAAGCCGCACTCCATCGATACCGTGGTGCTGTCCACCCAGCATTCGCCGGAAATGTCCGACGGCCCGAAGATGAAGCAATCCGCGATCGATGCCGTGATCGAGGAGATCATCAAGCCGATCCTTCCGAAGGAGCTGATGAAGGGCAACATCAAATATCTGGTCAACCCGACCGGACGATTCGTCGTCGGTGGTCCGCAGGGCGACTGCGGCCTGACCGGGCGCAAAATTATCGTCGACACTTACGGCGGCGCAGCCCCGCACGGCGGCGGCGCGTTCTCCGGCAAGGATCCGTCCAAGGTTGATCGCTCGGCCGCTTATGCCGGACGCTACGTGGCCAAAAACATCGTCGCCGCCGGCCTGGCCAGCAAATGCCTGATCCAGATTTCCTATGCGATCGGCGTGTCGCACCCCACCAGCGTCTGGGTCACCACCTACGGCACCGGCAAGGTTTCCGACGAGAAGATATCGGAGCTAGTCAAAAAACATTTCGACCTGCGCCCGAAAGGCATCGTGCAAATGCTCGACCTGCTGCGCCCGATCTACCAGAAGACGGCTTCCTATGGTCACTTCGGTCGCGAAGAACCGGAGTTCAAGTGGGAGAGTACAGACAAGGCGGCAGCCTTACGGGCTGACGCTGGCCTGTAATTCTATCAATAGAGCCATATCGTAGGGCGGGCAAGGTTAATAATTGCCTTTCTCGTTTGTCCTTTCTCCCGCTTGCGGGAGAGAGTTAGAGAGAGGGAATGCACTTACCCGCCGGATACAAATGCCGGGCGGAGCACGACCTACGAATTGTTGTTCTTTTGCAATGGAGATGGAATTAGCCATTACGCTCGCCAGAGAATGATTCCAATCCTCCCTCAAAAAATCACATTCCGGTTCAGGATCATCGCCGGATCGGCCTCACGCTTCATCGCCAGATGGCGATCCACCACCTCGTCGCCGAACACGCGCCGGATATAGCCTTTCATCATGCCGCCGAAGCGGTAATAGCTGCCGCCCAGATCGACGCCGATGTCGTAGATCGCGTTCTTGAACGATTGCAGGTAATCGCGGCTGTACACCCGGCCATCCATCATCGGCTCGAACTCGCAGCCGTAGGCCCAGCCTTCCGCATCGGGCGGGATGCAGGACATTTCGTAATGCGGCTTGTGCTCCGGGCGCAGCTTGATGCCGACGCAATACAGCGTGTAATGCGGGAAATAGCTGCGGCACACCGCGTTGCCGCGCTCCACCGCCGCGACGAATTTTTCCGCCGAAGTCGCGAGGTCGGGAATCACCATCTGCTTGCTGCCCCAGAATTTCCATACCGCGCGCGAGAACACCACGGTGCGGTCGTGCATCAGGCCGTCGTTCATGTATTCGGAACGACGAAACTCGGGAAACAGCTCGCGCTTGCGCTGCAACAGATACCACGCCTCTGGCAGCTTCCACGGGCGCAACGCGTAGCGCCGCAACATGCACAGCGCGAAGCCGAATTCGCCGTGGCCGCGCAGGCGCGCTTGCCACTCCGCGCGGAATGCGGCTTCGCGCTCGTCCGAGTCGAATGCCACCAGCAGGTTCACCGCACAATCCATGATGGTCAGGATACCCGAATAGTCACTGGCATCGTTGCGGTTCAGCAACTGCATATCCTCGACCGCCGTACGCAGCGAATCGTAATAAAAATAATGCATGCGCAACGGCGTATAGCGACGAATCTTCAGCGTGGCTTCGGTGATCACGCCGAACTGCCCGTACCCCAGAATCACGCGCTGAAACAGTCCGGCATTCTGCGTATCCGAACATTCGACGATGTCGCCGGTCGGTGTCACCACCTGCAATGCAAGCGCCTGGTCGGCACTGCAACCGAGACGCGGCGAATTGACATCGATACCGCCGACCCCCAGCGTGCCGCCGACCGAAGAAGTCAGGTTGAGCGGCGCGGAAAGATAATCCATGCCGTGGCGGCGCAACTCCTCGGCCAGACTGTGCCAGAAGATTCCGCCCTCGGTGCGCACCGTCAGCGCTTCGGTGTCGATATGCAGCACCCGGCTCATCCCGGTCATGTCCAGCAGCACGCCGCCGAATGCAACCGACTCGCCCTCGGTGGTCAGACCGCCGCCGCGTACCGTGACCGGCACGCAGTACTGTTGCGCCGCCTTGAGTAACGAAGAGACTTGTATAGCACTACGCGCGATCACTACGCCATGCGGCAACCCATAAGCCGTGCCGCCCGCATCGGTGGCGAAGGTGCCGCACGCGGCTCTGGCTTCGCGCAGTTCGATGCCGCTGTCGTGTAATGCAGCAGCAAACGCTTGCCAGCCTTCCCCGTTCCAGCGAGCGGTGTTGGTCTGCTGGCGCTTGATGCCCAGCAAGGCATCGGGGCCAACGTGGCAAGGGCCAATGGTGCCGGGTTCGGTTAACACCAGATTGGATGTTTCAGGGACATGTTGCGCCGCAATTTTTTGGGTCAGCCCGGCAGGTCGCATACTCGTAGATGAATTATTTCGAGGAAAACAATTTGAGTGCTTCCTGCGCGGCACCATTGCCCTGCGCGGCCGCTTTTTTCCACCACTCCGCTGCCTTGGCTGCGTCCTTGGATACGCCTTCACCTTGGTCATACATCGCGCCAAGCTTGTATTGCGCAAAATCATTCCCCTGATCGGCGGCTTTCCGATACCACTCCGCCGCCTTGGCATCATCCTTGGTTATGCCGTCCCCGTTGTAATACATCCGGGCGAGAATTAATTGGTCTTTGTCCCTACCAGATTCCGCTTTCCGCTTCGCTTCGGCGAATTTTTCTTCGGGTGCTTGCGGCCCCGCACCGAACTGGCTATTCAAGCTCGTGCTCTGTGCAGGTGGAGCACCGGTTCCTGTCTTGTCGGCAGACCCTTTGTCACCGCAACCGGCGATTGTCAGCATCATCATCAAAATAATTTTACGCATTGCAGCTCTCCAATAAGCTTATCCGGCTGAATACAGCCCGATTACTCAGACTCTCTCTTCCGCATGCCGAATACAAAAAAGACTGCGGCAATTCCGCTGTATCCGATCACGAAAGGCCAGGTGTGCGATGGCCCGTAGGCGTTGATGATGGCGCCGTTGGCTATGGTGTAACCATGCATCAGCCCGGTGGCGCTGATCGCTGCTGCGACGGCGGCCCATGCGGCGGCGGCGCGATAATGTTTTTCGATCAGGCAGACGGTCATCGCGGCGAGGATCATCGAGGTGAAGATGAAACCGCGCTCCAGCGAGATCAGCCCCGCGATAGGAATCTGCATCGACAGCGCCTGCATGCCCACCGCTTCGACATTGGTTCCGGCGGCACGCAACGCGCCTTCGAGCACCAGCAGCCCCCACGCGGCCAGAGCGGGGAAGAAGCCGACGACCACCGCGGGCGCATGATCCCTCGGCGTGGCTTGGAAAGCCTGGGACGCGATGGTGATCCCGATCCACAGCAGGATCGCCGCCCCGGCCTCCACGGGGATCAGTGCGGCAACGAAGCCGACCAGCCCAAGCAGACACAGCAGGGTGATCGCGACGCCGTTGGCGACGGAATATCCCGCGCCCGCTCCCATCTTCTTCCAGCCCGGATGCCCGATATAGATCGTGGTCGGGAACACGCTGCCGAAACAGGCTGCCGCCATCGTACCGAGGCCGTTCACGGCAAGCGAGCTTCTTACCGGGTACGTATCGCCCGCCGCTTCCGCGCTTTCCAGATTTTGCAACGAGCCCAGCAGGTTGAACAGCCCCATCGGAACGATCACCGGCAGGAAGGCGATCATATAGGCGGAGAAGGTCGCGTCGATCATGTCGGTGATGAACAGATGCGGCATCTGCGCTTGGATATGCATCGCATTCGCCAGCGCGGCACCGTCCATTCTGCCCATCCCCCACGCCAGCGCAACGCCGGTGAGCACGGCCACCAGCCCGGCGGGAATGTTTGCCGGAAGGGTGACACGGCCGATGTATTGGACCAGGATGAAGGCGAGCGGAATGAAGCCCACCAGCGGGTCGGCGAAAATGCGGAAGCAGAAATCCATCGAAATGAACGTGATCGCGATGCCCGCCAGCGTCGCCAACAAAGCCGCGCGCGGCGTGATGCGTTTCACCCAACCGGCGACGAATGCGCCGCCCAGTTCGATCAGCCCGGAACCCAGGCAGGCGGCCAAGCCAACTTTCCAGGCCAGCTCCACATCGCCGGTCTGATCCAGCACAGGCTTCATAACAAATAAAATATAGGCGAATAGCGAAACGGTGTTGACACCGTAAGGCAGCGCCGTCACATGTGGCTTTCCGGTTCTGCGCGCCAGCGCCCTCGCCTGAAAGGCATAGAAAATGTTCCCGATCAGCAGGCTCACGGCGACGCCCGGCAGAATGCGCCCGTAAACCATCTCGCCGGGCATATGCAGGATCGCGCCGCACAAGACGACGATCAGGATGAGCTGGATGAGGTTGTCGACAAACAGGCCGAAGAACCCGTCGAGGTCTCCCTTGCGCCACCACCGGAACTGCTCAGTCATTTCCATTCGCCCCCTGCAACATATTATTTCGACGCACCAAAGAGGAGCAAAGATAATGCTGCCACTTCAATTTGAAATTCGAATTACGATGCTGCGCCAAAGGCTTCACCAAATGCCTGAATGAATCGCGGCAATTCGTTTTCCGGAAGCATGTTGATTCCCGCAGCTTTCTTCCTGCCGCCTCCGGTCGCGAAACGGGAGCATAGCGTATCAGCACCGCTATGGGTGGACAGAGGAGCCCGCACGCTGACCACGAAAGCGCCATCGCGGCGCTGGGTCAACACGGCGTGCGCACGGACGGGAAAATCGCTGGCGAGGGTGTTGCCGAAAGCCCCGCTCACGCGGCGGCTCCACGGCTTGGCGGGAAGAATGTAAACCGCGCCACCCGGAGTTTCATGCTCAGGCCGGATGGCGCGGGCAAGCGCCATGTCTTCGGCATACCCCTGCTTCAGCACTTCAAAAACACCGTCTTCGCGAATAAAAACAAACGGATTTTTTTGCTGATGCATGATGCGGTACAGCTCCGCCGGGTGGAAATTCAGGTCTTCCACGGATTCGCCATAGCTGTTGTAGTTGATGTATTCGCCCAGTTCGCGCAGCACGGCCAGTTGAGGTGGTTTGAGAGCGAGCGGTTTGGCGGCCTCATAGGCGGCTTCATGGAGATTGTCGCCAAACGCGCCAATCACTGCCCAGATCAGATACTTGCCGTCCAGATAACGATTGACCAGCAGGCTGGTGCAAATATCCGGGCTGGTGTCGATCATGGCGGTCAAATTCGGGTGATCGGGAATATTCTCCGAAACATGATGGTCGAAATATTTGACCTTTGCTCCCTTATCGAGCATCACCAGCAAGGCATCCCGGTTATTGCTCAAGGTCAGGTCGAGCACGGTCACCTCGTCGCCGGAACCGACCTCGACACGTTTGAGCAAATCGATTTCGCGCTTGGTGCCGGTGACAAGGTTGTTTGCTGCCGGGAAAGCGAGCCTCAGTTGATGCAGCGCACAAATGCCGTCCGCATCGCCGTTAAAAATATCATGGTTCATTTTGGTTGTATGAGTAGTTGTTAATTTTAAGATTTCTTCAAGCTTTTTAGTCGGCTCTGCCTGTTAACTGAAACGCAGCCCAGAAAAACGGGTGAGGAAGGGTCGCTTGTATTTTTAACTGGGCTTTCCGGAGCGCTTCCGGTTTCGGGTGACTCTTTAAGTTCTGGTAAAACGCCAGCATCAATTCCGATGTCGCCCGGTCATCCACGCTCCATAAACTGGAAACGACGGAGCGCGCACCGGCGAACAAAAAGCCGCGTGCCAGACCGACAACATCATCGCCGTTGCTTATTTTACCGAGGCCGGTCTCGCAGGCCGATAACGTCACGAGATCCGCATTTAATTGCATCGAATAAAGTTCGGCCACATGCAGCATGCCGTCGTTTTCGCCATCCGCCGCGAGGTATAAACCGGAATCAAGAGGCGATTCTGCCTGGAATTTGCCATGGGTAGCAAAATGAATATGGCTAAACAGGCCTGCCGCGTTCCGGAAATTACTTTCAGTCGCGTCCTTGCGCAGCAGCAACCGTGACTCCGGCATCTGACTGGCCACCGCTTTGGCCTCGTTTTCGGCAAAAACAAGATTCAGTTTCTGATCCCCAAGATCAGGGTTGCCGATGACGAGAACGGGCGAGGTGTTTTGCCTGATGACCGGCTTGAGAAACTTCAGGATACTGGCTGAAGGCAACATGCGTATCGTGTAATGCTCGATGAGCATGCTGCCATCCTCATGCATCAGCACGTTGAACGGCATATAGTGCAAAGCCCCATGTGCAACGACAAGCAGCTTGTTGCCGGATATGAACGGTTTTACAGGTTCCACCAAGCGGGAATAAAGCGTCTTGGCGAGGCCTTGCCAGTTCGTGCTTGACGGGTTCCCGATGCTGTCGCTGAATTGTCTCGCCAGTTGCGCCAAGCCCGATGCGTCGAGTTTGACTGCCCGGACAGCGTGCTTGTCAATAACGAAGATGAATAGCGTATCACCCTGATAATAATATTCGATCAGTTGCTCATCATCGGCGAGCAGGCTCTGGATTTCCGATGTTGGAACCGAACTCACGGTCACCAATGTCGAAAGCTCCGGCGCAGCGGCCTGAATGTCACGTCGCGCCGCCTCCAGATTGCGATACTCCATGCCCATGTCAGGGGCGGGGGCGGCAGTTAGCAGGCGCGCATTGCTATCCGCCTGATCGAGCCGTGCCAGAACAAGTTTTGTCTTCTCGGAATCTGCCCCGGTGAGTGCAAAATCCTTCTTCCCTGCCAGCATATCAACCAGCGCGCGCGATTTGGATCGCTCGATATACTCGAAAGCCTCCGCATACCGCCCAGCCTGGAACAAGAGGTCGATCGCGCGGGAATAAACCCTCTGTTTGTCGCCCGCAAAACCTATCTTTGCGGCTTCGGTATTGATGGAAGATCGCTGTTGCTCGATCACCTCGATCGCCCGGCGGTAATAATCGGCAGCCTTGGGGTCGGATTCCCTTTCCGCAAGCCGCCCCCGCTCTGTCAGGGCAACCCAGTATATATCCGGCTGCTCTCCCACACGTTTGTGGCCGATCAACGCATCGAGCGTTTCACGCGCCTCCTTGAGCTTGCCGGTTTCAAGCAGCACCTTGCCCAGCATTAGGTATTTTGGCAGGTTGTAGAAGGTGCTGACACTGTCGCCGCCACCGCCGATAAAGCTGTCGACGACCACCCGTGAAAAGGTGTCATGCTCCCCTTTCTTGAGGAATTCATGCGCTTTCTCATGGTTGCCGAGCGCGAGATAGACCTTGGCAAGACCGACATCTTTCATGTTCCTGAACTGCTGGCCGCCAATGTAAGGCACATCGGTTGCCAACAAGGTCGCAAGGTATTTTTCGGCCTCTTCGCGCTTGTTGGTCATGACAGAAGCGATGGCCAGAACGGGCAGTAATTCGACACGGAAGGCGACTGGCGGGAATACCGCGCCCACCCCTGCTTCGCCGATCAACGCATAGGCCTTGCGCCCCTTCTCTATCGCGTCGTTCGGGTTCCCCAGTTCCAAGCTGGCGACTGCCCTGAGGGTATCGGGCAGCGCCTCGATGGGAGACGGTGTAAACATGGAGTCAGTGTGTTTGTTATCTCCCGCCTTGATCCGCAGATCCAACCTGTCCGTGCAGTCAAACAGCTTTCCGTAGCGCTTCAGCCTCGCGTAAACATAACAGAGCGGCGCCAGTGCCGATGCGTCGGCTTGCTCAATATTCCGGATGTTTTGCTCGAGAGTTTTTTCGGCATCGTGATACCGGTTGAGGCCAATGTCCGTGTATACACTGTAAGGTAAAGCGTAAGCGGAATATGAGAACATCATGAGCAGGCACAGGAGCGCGCGAACAAACAACATGATCCCCCCTCGGCAAGTGCTAACCGATTGGCCCATGCGGCGGCTGTTTGGTGGGGATGCTCATTCACCCGCCATGTTTTTCAGCCTGTGGTCATCAGGCCGCTCGGCAGCGGCGTTTTTCCAGTATTTTCTGGCCTCGTCGCGCAACTCCATTTGCTCCAGCCATGCTGCGAACACCACTCGCTCGGACAACGGCGCGGTGGATGCGGGGCGCAAACTCTCCGCTTGCATCTGTAACTTGGCGGAAGCCACGCTGAAATCCCCGGCATTGGATATCGCGCCACCACCGGGCAGTTCCGCCGAAACCGTCCATGTATAACTAACCAAGTCAGACAGCTGTACCTGCTGCGGCAACTCCAGGGAACCACCGTCCACCGGCGCTTCATAAATCAGGTTGCCTTTATCGCCGGTCAACCGGAATTGATATTTGAGCCCGGGCTGCACAGCTTGCCAACGGAACACGGGGCGGCTTTCCAGAGTTTTTGTCCCGGAAAGGCCGAGCAGTTTGATCTTGGAAGACGGCTTGAAGGAGCGCCACACAATCGCGGCCTGCGCTACGGCAACAGGTTTGATCCGGATATTTTTGCCGTCCTTGGCGAGAGCAACCCCTTTCTGCTCCGGCTTGATGCCGCTCAGCGATTGGGGCTGGCTTGTGCCGAACTGGACCACCGCAGGCCCCTTGAATTCATATTTCTGCCCGGACTCCAGGTACACAGCCGTCATGCGCGCCCCGCTTTCCAACCGCAGCTTGTCGCCCTGCCTGATTTCGGACAGGATAGACAGGGCGGGCTTCCCGATACCCTCAGCCTGCGCGATCTTTCCCTCCATATCGGTAACCATTGCCACGGACTCCGCCGCCTGTGCCGATCCCGCCATGCCCCAAGCAAGCAATGCCAGCATCAAAATCAGTTTGTTCAAGACACCCCATATGAATCGCATATTGTTTCCTTTCGTATTTTTACTGTGCCACAAAACGCTGAAGGGCGCATTGCGGTGTTAAAATCGGACTCAAAATGCTCATTTACTCAATGTAAACTCCGCTTTTTGCGAGTTGGGCGGGAACGGCAAGCCGCCCATCCCTGCTTGACCCACTTCGCCCGATTTTGCCTTGCACTGCATCCCTTAATCGCTATGTGACACAGTAAAAGTATAGAGCCTATTCAGCGAGCTTGGCGTTGACCCCAGCCGTAAACTTCTATCGGTGTGTGGCCTTTAATCGATTGCGGCCCGACCGGTGACAACTCATCGGGCATGCCCAGTTCCTCGGCCACATTTCTGGAGCAAGCCACGCTATACCCGATTTCCTTGGTTACTCCTTCAAGGCGGGACGCAACGTTTGTGACATCCCCTATAGCCGTGTAATCATGCCTGCCTGAAGACCCGACATGCCCGATTACCGCCTCTCCCGAATGAAGCCCTACGCCAATTTCAATGACCTCCATACCCTCGGCCACGAGAGCCTTGTTTAAATTCTCGACCTCCCGCTGCATGGCCTTGGCTACCGCAAATCCAGACGCGGATGGATTATCCACCGATTTTGGAGCGCCGAAAACCGCCATGATGCCGTCTCCCATAAAGCATATCACCGCACCGTTCTCCTTGTGAATTTGCGCCACCACGCATTCAAAATAACGGTTGAGCAGGGTGATTACTTTTTCCGGCGCCATGGACTCGCTCAAAGTGGTAAAGCTGCGGATATCGGCAAACAAAACGCAGACATATTTGCGCTCCCCGCCCAATTCGGGCGACAACTGGCCAGCCAGGATCTCTTCCATCACAATGGGGCTGACGGAGCCAGAAAATGAACGTTTAAGGAACAGGCGCTCCTTGAGCTTTGTTCCGGCGTCTACACCTGCCCGTCCGGCCAAGGCAAAAAAAGTGGCGGCAAAAGTGCCGCTCGATGAAACATACCAGCCATGCCTGAATAACCAGAGAATCGCGGCAAAAAGCGCGCCACCCCATAACAAAAACACCCATATCGCGACCATTGCCCTGAGTTCCAGAAAGAACCACAAAGCGGCTACGACGATCAAGGGCAGCACGATCAGTGAAGGAACCGGTTTTATCAGGCCGCGACCCAGAATGGTACGCAGGGCTTGCGCCTGAATGATCACGCCTGAGGCGAGATTGGCGTTATCTTCCCATGCCGCGAGATTGACAGGCTGCGACAAGCGGTCATCCGCAGGTAACACCGAGCCCAGAATCACTGGCTTGCCCTTGAATTTCTCACGGAGGTTTGCCGTGTCGTTTGCTCTAACCCAATTCAATACCGTATGAAACGGCACATAGCTGAAAGCGGCGCCGACGGAGTAGTCAATGATCCCGGAAGTTGGGGCCGCACCCAGACCCCGCGCCAGTTGCCCAACCAGTGTAGATACAGCGGCGTCATTTTCCGCCAGCCGTTCGTCAAACCTTCTCACGATCTGATCCGCATCTCTTGGAAACAGCGCCAAGCCTGTTCCTTCTTCCCCGGCCAACAATTGAAATTTCCGGTAAAGAGGGCGTTGCCTGCCATTGCCGTCTATGGTTACAGCCAGCACTACCGGCATGGCTTTTCTGGCGGCAAGGATGCCCGTCATCAGGGATTCATCGTATCCCGGCAGGATATCATTGAACGACCGGTCCGGAAGCACTATGTCCAGGCCTACGGCGGCGGCCTGCCCTTCTGCCATCGCCCGCAGGAAATCCCCCAAATGTCGGTGCCAGAGGGTAATGGGTTCCTTGATACTATTAACCGTCGCTTCGTCGATTCCGACTATGACCACGTCACGTGTAGCCGGTGCAGGGAAGGCATATCGCAATATCCGGGTTTGCGCATCAATCAATATTGCATCTACCCTTGCGCCGAAACTTGAATACTGAACAAGCAAACCCAAGGCCACGCATGCCGCGAAGCCCAAGGATAGCGCACCCATGCCGGTTTTCTTATTCAGAATATCACTCATGTCAAGGGAGCCTCTGTCTGGCTACGCACGAAAACAAAACACGCCGCCCAACAGCTGTTAAAAACAACTTAGACGTTGAAGCGGAAGTGCATTATATCGCCGTCCTGCACAACATATTCCTTTCCCTCCACGCGCATCTTGCCTGCCTCTTTCGCGCCATGCTCGCCCTTGTATTTCACAAAATCGTCATAGGCAATGACTTCGGCGCGGATGAAACCGCGCTCGAAGTCGTTATGGATCACGGCGGCGGCCTTGGGTGCGGTGTCGCCCTTGTGAATAGTCCAGGCGCGCACTTCTTTCACGCCGGCGGTAAAGTAGGTTTGCAGGCCGAGCAGTTGATAGCCGGTGCGGATCAGGCGGTTCAGGCCGGGCTCGGCCAGCCCGGCATCGGCCAGGAATTCCTGCTTGTCGGCATCGGAAAGTTCGGCGATCTCGGCTTCCAGCGCGGCGCAGATCGGTACGACCGGCGCACCCTCCTTGGTGGCATATTCTTCCAGGCGAGCCAACAACGGGTTGTTGCTGAAACCGCCCTCCGCGACATTACCGACATACATGGCAGGCTTGATGGTGAGCAGGCACAGCGGCTGAAGCAGCACAAGTTGTTCGGCATCGAGCTTCAGCGTGCGCGCCGGTTTGCCTTCATTCAAATGGGCGGAGACCTGATCCAGTAACACACCCAATTTTGCGGCCTCCTTGTCGCCAGATTTTGCCAGTTTGCCGTTGCGTTGCTGTGCTTTTTCCACTGTGCCAAGATCGGCCAATGCGAGCTCGGTGTTGATGGTTTCGATGTCGGAGATCGGATCGACCTTACCGGCGACGTGAACCACGTTATCATCCTCGAAGCAGCGCACCACATTGACGATGCCGTCGGTTTCGCGGATGTTCGCGAGGAACTGGTTGCCCAGCCCTTCGCCCTTGCTTGCGCCCGCGACCAGCCCGGCAATATCCACAAACTCGGTGATCGCGTGCTGCATGCGCTGCGGTTTGACGATCTCCGCCAGCACCGCCATGCGCGCATCCGGGACTTCGACGATACCGACATTCGGCTCGATGGTACAAAAGGGGTAGTTCTCCGCCGCGATGCCTGACTTGGTCAGCGCGTTGAACAGCGTGGATTTACCCACGTTAGGCAGGCCGACGATTCCGCATTTCAAACTCATATTTGCTCCTCTATCCCAGAAAAATCTTATCCGCATAACCAGCGACTTAGCTGGCGTCTTTTGACAGCTTAGTCGAATAGCTAGTAGTTACATCAGATTGCACAGATTAACGCAGATTTAATCTGTGTGAATCTGCGAAACCTGCGGATACGAACCTTGGTTTTTTCACGCGCTATGCAGCTTCAACATCGCCGCTTCGGTTTTTCCTTCGATGGCCAGATGCGCGACATCCAGCGAGCGCTGCATAGCCTCTTCGATCAGTTCGCGCTCTTCGCGGCGCGGGTCGTTCAACACAAAGCCGGCCACATCGGCACCCTCGCCGGGATGACCGATACCGAGGCGCAGCCGCCAGAAATCCTTGCTGCTGAGATGCGCGATGATATCCTTCAGCCCGTTGTGCCCGCCGTGCCCGCCGCCCAGTTTCAAGCGCGCCACACCGGGTGGCAGATCCAGCTCGTCATGCACCACCAGGATTTCCGCCGGAGCGATCTTGTAGAACTGCGCCAATGCGCCGACGGCGCGGCCACTCACATTCATGAACGTCTGCGGCTTGAGCAACAGT
>Ga0209343_10007708_pt1 | contig 12633 bp, 9 predicted proteins | sample RifCSPlowO2_02_FD_184026 | JGI IMG/M metagenome (GOLD analysis project Ga0209343, IMG submission 184026) | Groundwater microbial communities from Rifle, Colorado - Rifle CSP2_plank lowO2_0.2 (SPAdes) (version 2) | ecosystem: Environmental > Aquatic > Deep subsurface > Groundwater | place: Rifle... | reverse complement strand
CCGAACTCAGTAGTGAAACGATTCATCGCCGATGGTAGTGTGGGGCTTCCCCATGTGAGAGTAGGTCATCGTCAAGCTTCTACACCAAACCCCTGATCATCGTAAGATGGTCGGGGGTTTGTCTTTGTCCTGAGAAAAGCTTTGCGCGAGGTTTTTCTCTGGGGTAAGGCGGCCACTGTGAGCGTTTCGGCACCGATAAAAGACTATTAGAGTGTTACAGCCTCCCCAAAGACGATGTTTTTCGGTCTCGGAAAGCGACAGGTCAAGCTCACTTCTGGTCGTGAGTCTGTTCTATGGGCGAAAACCGTGGACAAAGACGACAATTTCGACAGGCTGAAAACAAAAAAGGCCCCAAGCTTGCGCTTGGGGCCTTTCTGTATGTGGTGCACCAGGCGGGATTCGAACCCACGACCCCTGCCTTCGGAGGGCAGTACTCTATCCAGCTGAGCTACTGGTGCAGTGCGGGCGCCATCATACGCATCTAGCGGGTGTGCGTCCATGGGGGTGTGTGTCGTTCATGATATTGAACGAAAGTCGTACTTCCCGAGGATGATCGCTCAACAAAGACGCTTATTAATGCGTTTTCGTTAATTTTTCTGCACAGGCTATTGCCCTTTACCGTCGCGGACTCTAGGATTCGTTTGAGATTTCAAACGCTTTGGCCGGCGAAGCACGAGCAGCAGAAAGAACTATCGTTTCTGGGTGTTCTACGCATCGTCTGGCCCGTCTAGGCGCAATCATATGCGCGAGCCCCCCCGACTGTAGCACTTATCGCGCGGTCGACTGATTAACACTGCTTAGCGCCCGGCGCTGGGCCAAAGGAGACCGCTATGCAACTGAAAGACGCTCGGCTGTTCCGCCAGCAGGCATATATCGAAGGTACCTGGCTGGACGCGGACAGTGGTCTGACCATCAAGGTGAACAATCCGGCCACCAATGAAATCATTGGCAGCGTGCCGAAGATGGGCGCCGTGGAAACCCGGCGCGCCATCGAGGCCGCCGAGCGTGCCTTGCCGGCCTGGCGTGCCCTGACCGCCAAAGAGCGTGCAACCAAGTTGCGTCGCTGGTTTGAGCTGATGATGGAAAACCAGGACGACCTCGGTCGCCTGATGACCCTCGAGCAAGGCAAACCGCTGGCCGAGGCCAAGGGTGAAATCGCTTACGCCGCGTCCTTCATTGAGTGGTTTGCCGAAGAAGGCAAGCGCATCTATGGCGACATCATTCCGGGTCATCAGCCAGACAAGCGCCTCTTGGTAATGAAGCAGCCGATCGGTGTGACCGCCGCGATCACCCCGTGGAACTTCCCGTCCGCGATGATCACCCGCAAAGCCGGTCCGGCGCTGGCCGCCGGTTGCACCATGGTGATCAAGCCGGCCAGCCAAACGCCGTTCTCGGCCCTGGCGCTGATGGAGTTGGCCGAACGTGCCGGCATTCCGAAAGGCGTGCTCAGCGTGGTGACCGGCAGCGCCGGCGACATCGGCAGCGAGCTGACCGGCAACCCGCTGGTACGCAAGCTGTCCTTCACCGGCTCGACTGAAATCGGTCGCCAGTTGATGCAGGAATGCGCCAAGGACATCAAGAAGGTATCCCTGGAACTGGGCGGCAACGCGCCGTTCATCGTGTTTGACGATGCCGACCTGGATGCCGCCGTCGATGGCGCGCTAGCCTCCAAGTACCGCAACGCCGGCCAGACCTGCGTCTGCGCCAACCGTCTGTACGTGCAGGACGGTGTTTACGACGCCTTCGCCGCCAAGCTGCAAGCGGCCGTGGCCAAGTTGAAGATCGGTAACGGCCTGGAAGATGGCATCACCACCGGCCCGCTGATTGACGAAAAAGCCGTGGCCAAGGTGCAGGAGCACATCGCTGACGCAGTGAGCAAAGGTGCTCGCGTCATCGCCGGTGGCAATGCTCTGGGTGGCAACTTCTTCGAACCGACCATTCTGGTTGATGTGCCGAAGAGCGCAGCAGTGGCCAAGGAAGAAACCTTCGGTCCGCTGGCACCACTGTTCCGCTTCAAAGACGAAGCCGATGTGATTGCCCAGTCCAACGACACCGAGTTCGGTCTGGCCTCGTACTTCTATGCTCGCGATCTGGGTCGCGTGTTCCGCGTCGCCGAAGCCCTGGAATACGGCATCGTCGGCGTCAACACCGGGATCATTTCCACCGAAGTGGCGCCATTCGGCGGCATCAAGGCCTCGGGCCTGGGCCGCGAAGGCTCCAAGTACGGCATCGAAGATTACCTGGAAATCAAATACGTCTGCCTCGGCGGTATCTGATCCGCTCGCCAGCCCTGTCCGAGTTGCTCGGCGGGCTGGAATCCACCATTCAACGACATTGCGTAACCGGGCTCGATAGCCGAGCCAACGAGGAGCACCATGACCAGCAAAACCAACCAAGCCATCCTGCAACGCCGTGCTGCCGCTGTTCCGCGCGGGGTTGGGCAGATCCATCCGGTGGTCGCCGAGCGTGCGGAAAACGCCACTGTGTGGGACGTTGAAGGCCGCGAGTACATCGACTTCGCCGGCGGCATTGCGGTACTGAACACCGGCCACCTGCACCCCAAGGTGATTGCCGCCGTGCAAGAGCAGCTGACCAAGCTGACCCACACCTGCTTCCAGGTGTTGGCCTACGAGCCCTATATCGAGCTCTGCGAGGAAATCGCCAAGCGCGTGCCGGGCGACTTCGCCAAGAAGACCCTGTTGGTCACCTCCGGCTCCGAAGCCGTTGAGAACGCCGTGAAGATCGCCCGTGCCGCCACCGGCCGTGCCGGCGTGATTGCCTTCACCGGCGCCTACCATGGCCGCACCATGATGACCCTGGGTCTGACCGGTAAAGTCGTGCCTTACTCGGCCGGCATGGGCCTGATGCCTGGCGGCATCTTCCGCGCCCTGGCGCCGTGCGAGCTGCACGGCGTGAGCGAAGACGATTCGATTGCCAGCATTGAACGGATCTTCAAGAACGATGCACAGCCGAGCGACATCGCCGCGATCATCATCGAGCCTGTGCAAGGCGAAGGCGGTTTCTACACCAACTCGCCGGCCTTTATGCAGCGTCTGCGTGCCCTGTGCGACCAGCACGGCATCCTCCTGATCGCTGACGAAGTGCAGACCGGCGCAGGCCGCACCGGCACCTTCTTCGCCACCGAGCAGTTGGGCATCATTCCCGATCTGACCACCTTCGCCAAATCGGTCGGCGGCGGCTTCCCGATCTCCGGCGTATGCGGCAAGGCTGAAATCATGGACGTCATCGCGCCGGGCGGCCTGGGCGGCACCTACGCCGGCAGCCCGATTGCCTGCGCCGCGGCCCTGGCCGTGCTCAAGGTGTTTGATGAGGAAAAGCTGCTGGAGCGCTCCAGCGCCCTGGGTGAGCGCCTGAAGACCGGCCTGCGCGCCATTCAGGCCAAGCACAAGGTCATCGGTGATGTCCGTGGTCTGGGTTCGATGATCGCCATCGAGCTGTTCGAAGGCGGCGACGTACACAAGCCGGCCGCCGAGCTGGTTGGCAAGATCGTCGCCCGCGCCCGCGATAAAGGCCTGATCCTGCTGTCGTGCGGCACCTACTACAACGTCATCCGCTTCCTGATGCCGGTCACCATCCCTGAGGCGCAACTGGACAAGGGCCTGGCCATTGTTGCCGAGTGCTTCGACGAACTCGCCTAAGGCTCATTAGTCTGGCGTTTTCAGGGCCCGCTGCGGCGTAATGCCGTTCACTTAAGCCAAGTGAACGGCATTTTTGTAGCCCGGATACAATCCGCGGCGCTGGTTAGCCTGCCAATTCCCTCCCGGATTTCATCCGGGCGATCTCTGCGGCACCTTAAGTGAGCGGCATTGCCCGCTGCGGCGGGTGCTTTTTTGCCTGCGCATCGGCCAGCGACTCCAGCGGCTGCGGCTGGTCGATGAAATAGCCCTGGGCGAAATCAATGCCCAGTTCGCGCAGGCAGTCGAGGGTGGCTTGGGTCTCGACAAACTCGGCGACGGTCTGCAGGCCCAGTTGTTCGGCGATTTGCTGCATCGAGCGCACCATGGCCTGGTTGATCGGGTCGTGCTCGATCCCGCTGATAAAACTGCCGTCGATCTTCAACAGATCCAGGGGCAGATGGCGCAGGTAGGCGTAGGAAGCAAAGCCGCTGCCGAAGTCATCGAGGGCGACCTTGAGGCCTTGCTCGCGCAGTTGCGCGATCCACTCGGAGGACACGCCCAGCTCGCCCAGGGCAACCATTTCCGTCACCTCGATGCACAGCTTGCTGGCCGGCAATTGCTGCCGCGCGAGCATCTCCCGGAGCAGTTGATGAATCTCGCTATCCAGTAGCGAGGAGGCGCTGAGGTTGAGGTTGACCTGTGCCAGTTGCTGCAGATGACCTGGGTTGTGCGCCATCCAGTCGAACAGGCGGCGGATCACCCAGCGATCGATGGCGCCGAGAAAACCGTAGCGCTCGGCGGCGGCAAGAAACTGCCCAGGGGCGATCCACTCGCCGGTTTGCGGGTCGCGGTAGCGCAGCAGGATCTCGTAGTGCCAGCCTTGCGCGGGCTGTTGCAGCGGCTGCACCGGCTGGTAGAACAGCTCGAAGTGCTGCTGCTCGATGGCGGCGCGCAAGCGGGTGATCCACTGCAACTGGCGCTGGTGTTCGAGCAGGGCGCCGTCGGCCTGATTGAAGCGATGCACGCGGTTGCGGCCCTGGTTCTTGGCCCGCTGGCTGGCGTTGTCGGCCCAGTTCAGGGCGGTTTCCCAGTCGCTGACGCCGGAGTCCAGCTCCAGCAAGCCGATGCTCACATACAGTCGAAACGGTCGTCCTTGCCAGGTGAACAGAAAATGCTCGACGCAAGCGCGCAAATGCTCGGCGTGGGCCATGGCCGCTGCGGTGTCGACCTCGCGCAGCAGCACGGCGAACTCATCGCCACCGATGCGTGCCAGCTCGGCGTGGCGGGGCAGGTGATGTTGCAGGTGCAGGGCCAACTGGCGCAGCAACTGATCGCCGGCCGAGTGACCGCAGAGGTCGTTGACCTGCTTGAACTGGTCCAGGTCGAGGTACAGCAAGTGGCTGTAGCGGCGGCGTTCGGGGTGGCTCAGCGACTCTTGCAGCAGGCGCTCCAGCTCGCGGCGGTTGAGCAGGCCGGTGAGCGAGTCGTGGCTGGCCAGAGTTTGCAGGTGCTCCTGGTGGGCATGTCGTTCGCTGATGTCGACGGCGATGGCCTCGATGCTGTCCTGATCGGGCAGCAGGTACAGCGACAGGTACACCCAAAGGGCGTTGCCGCGGTGGTCGCGAACCTGGCACTCGCCGCAGACCGTCGGCTGGCTGTCGCTAAGCTGCAGCAACAGGTGATTCCAGTCGGCGGCCTTGAGCAGGCTCTGGATCGGCAGGCCGACCAGGCTGACTTGCTCAGTAGTGCGGCCGAGCAGGCGGATAAAGCTTGGGTTGGCCTCACGGATGTTGCCGTCGCGGGAGCAGCGCACGATCCCTTCGGCGGCATTGTTGAACAGTGCCTGGTAGCGCTGCAGGTTGCCGATGGCCTGTTGCTGGCTGCCAAGCAGATCGCGGCGCACCTGCTCCAGCTGCAGGGCGCTGAGAATGCCGAACATAAAGAAGCTAAAGGCCGGCAGGTAGATGCTCAGCTCATTCAGCGCCGTCAGGTTTGGCAGCACCCCCATGCGGCTCAAGGGCAGGATGATCATCAGCACAAACACCGCCGACCAGAGCAGCAGCAATGGCTTGGCAAAGGGCCGTCGACGCTTGACCCCGTACAGGGTAATGCTCAGTTGAAACAGGCCGTTGAGCAGGAACAGCAGGTTGATCAGCTGTTGCTGGCGATAGTCGTTGATCCCCAGTATCGCCGGCGCCGCGCACAGGCCAATGACGATAAACAGGGCGTTGCGCAGGGCCAGCAGCACCGGCTCGCGCAAGGCCAGTAGGGCGCAGATAAACAGCGTACTGAAGATCAGCGTGGCCGCCCCCGCCAGGTTCAGGGCCATGCTTGGCAGCGCCGGGTGCTGCGCCGCCAGCAGGCTGACGGGGCCCATCATGGCGCTGTAATAGAGCGTCGCGCTGAGCAGCGTGGCGCAGTAGTAGCCCAACTGGCGGCTACGCAGGGCGCTGAACTTGGCCAGATGAAACAGCGTCAGGATCAGCAGGGCGCCGCAAATCAGGCCGCTTTTCAGCCAACCACGCATCAGCAGTTGCTTGCTGCCGGCGCTGGCAACCAGGGCCAGCGGTAGGTTCAGCGCGCTGCTGCTATTGACGCGCAGAAGCACGTCGAAGCGCCCGTCAGGCAGCGTCGGTAGGGCCAGGATAAAGTTTGGATACGGCTCGCTGCGGGCGCTGAAGGGCAGCAGATCGCCAGCCTGGGTGACCGCCAGCGGCGCGCTCGATGAGCTGGCATCTGTGCGGCTGACCCAGAGCTGCAGGTGATCGACAAAGGGATTGTCGATCAGCAGTGACAGCGCCGTAGCGCTCGGGTTCTCGACGCTAAAGGCCAGCCACCAGACACTGCCGGAGTATCCCAGGCGCGGATCGCCTTGCAGGCGTAGGCCGGCGCCGCTGCGTAGCTGGGCCATGGCCTGGGCCGCATCCAGGCGGGCGCCGGGGTCTTCGAGTAATTGGCTGTGGGGCACCGCGAGCGGCTGCAGGCCAGGGTTTGCCGGCACCTTCAGGCTGGGCAGCGCGTCGGCGCGCGCGGCTGAGCACAGCAGCAGAGTGCCCAGCAGAAGGCCGCGCAGGAGACGCAAGGGCACAGACATGAATCAAACCTCGGAGCGAAAAATAACGGCGCCGGAGCTTCTTGCCGAGCTTTGCCAGGGCGTTGGGGCGCTTGCTGATTTTAGCCCAGTGAGGATTTATTGCTTGTGCATTACATTCCACGGCCGCTCTGGCGAGGGTCGCGGCAGGCCTTTTGCGCTACCCTTGGCGTGCCTTGCCGTGCTTGCGCCTGACGGATCAGCGCGCTGGCGCGGCGCACCTAATGGGCAATCTGTTCAGCGCAGCACGTAACTGCGATCGGGCCTCGAGTGTCGCGCCGGCCGAGTCCCTGTTTGTGCCTGTGGCCACTGCCAAGAGGTTTGTCGATGCGTTCCGCTTATCTGCGTCACCCCCAGGCGTGCCTGTTGCACGGGCTTGGCCTGGTCATCCTGATGGTGGTTTATCAACAGGGGCAGATGCCGTTGTCGCTGAGTATTCCGGCGTATCTGCTGTTGGCCCTGTGGCCCTGGTTCGGGCCCTGGCAGCGTCCGGTAGACCAGGCGCCGGTGGTGGATGAGCGCGCGCTCGTGCTGGACGGGTTGCGCCAGACGCTGGCCGAGGAGGCCGCCGCACAGGCTGCGAGCGCTGCCCAGCATGGGGTTGCCGTGACGCAACTGAGCGAGCAGCTACAGGTGCGCCTGGCGCCGCTGGCGCAACTGTGCCGGGATGCCGAGGCGCTGTGCGGCGCTGCGTTGAACCATGCCCAGGCGCCCGAGCAGAGCCTGAGCCTGGCCAATGCCGTGGGCGAACAGAGCGCCCAGGGGCAGGCTGGCTTGCAGCAGGCCCTGGAGCTCTTGCAGCAGTTACAGGCCGGCGCCGAGGCCGGCCGCGTGCAGATGGCCGGCCTGGGCGACAGTGCCGAGCAGATCGCCAAGGTCACCCAGGTGATTCAATCGATCGCCAGCCAAACCAACTTGCTGGCGCTGAATGCGGCGATCGAGGCGGCGCGGGCCGGTGATGACGGGCGTGGTTTTGCCGTGGTCGCCGACGAGGTGCGCAACCTGGCCAAGCGCACCGCCAGTGCGACCGAGGAAGTCAGCCAGATCGTCAGCGAGATTCGCCAGCGCAGCCAGGCCGTCGGGGTGGCCGGCGAGGGGCAACGTCTGGCCCAGGCCCAGGTGGCCGAGCAGCTTGGCCAGAGCAGCCAGCACCTGACCGGGATTCGCCAACTGGCCGCCGCCCTGACCGCACACCTGGCGCAGCTGGATGCCGACAGCCGGGCGCAACAACAGCCTTTTGCCTGTTTGCTGAGCGATCTGAAGCAGTTGCACGCCGCCCTGCAGGACGATGCGGCCGGTGCGCAGCAACTGCGTCTGGCCGCCGAGCAATGGCTGGCACAAAGCGCCAGCTATCGCGCGCAACTGCAGATAAACGAGGCGCGCTGACAGGGGCGTGCCGCGACAGATGCCGGGCGGGGCAATCAGCCGAATCCGGCGCTTGTGTACAGCGGTGTGGCGATCGGCGCCGATCAGCGGGCATCAAGCGGATTATCTGCGGCCATCTGTAGATAAACATGGCCCGCGCTCAAGACTTTTCGGCCCCGCTCGGGGATAATCAGTGAACACTTGTTCTGTTTGCTCTGTGTTCCTACCAAGAGGCGATTTATCCATGTGGTACAACGGTTTGCTCGACCTTTCGGCGTGGCAATTGCTGGTCGTGACCTTGCTGATCACCCATGTGACCATCGTCAGCGTCACGGTCTATCTGCATCGCTATTCGGCGCACCGCGCGCTGGAGCTGCACCCGGCGCTCAAACACTTCTTCCGTTTCTGGCTGTGGTTGACCACGGCGCAGAACACCCGCGAGTGGACGGCCATCCACCGCAAACACCACGCCAAATGCGAAACCGTGGATGACCCCCACAGCCCGGTGATCAAGGGCCTGCGCACCGTGCTGTTGACCGGTGCCGAGCTGTACCGCGCCGAGGCCGAGAACCCGGAAACCCTGCGTATTTACGGCAAGAATTGCCCGGAAGACTGGCTCGAACGTAACCTCTATTCGCGCTTCCCGGTCGGCGGCATCGCCATCATGGCGGTCATCGACCTGGCCCTGTTCGGCGTGCTCGGCATGACCGTCTGGGCCGTGCAGATGCTGTGGATTCCGGTGTGGGCGGCGGGCGTGGTCAATGGCCTGGGCCATGCCATCGGCTACCGCAACTTCGAGTGCCGCGACGCGGCGACCAACCTGTCGCCGTGGGGCATCATCATCGGCGGTGAAGAGCTGCACAACAATCACCACACCTACCCGAACTCGGCCAAGCTGTCGGTCAAACCGTGGGAGTTCGACATGGGTTGGGCCTGGATTCAACTGTTCAGCTTCTGCGGGCTGGCCAAGGTGCAGCGCGTGGCGCCCATCGCTCACCGCGTTGCCGGCAAGGGCAATCTGGACATGGACACCGCCATGGCCATCCTCAACAACCGCTTCCAGATCATGGCTCAGTACCGCACGTTGGTGATCGCGCCGCTGGTCAAGCAGGAACTGGGCAAGGCCGACGCCTCGGTGCGCCAGCACTTTCGCCGGGCCAAGGCCCTGCTGTCGCGCGAGACCAGCCTGCTCGACGCAAGCCACCAGGCGCGCATCCAGCGTCTGCTGGAAGAGAGCCAAGCGCTCAAGGTGATCTACGAAAAGCGCATCGCCCTGCAGCAGATCTGGGTCAAGACCAGCAGCAACGGCCACGAGATGCTCGACGCCATCAAACAGTGGGTCAACGATGCTGAGGCCAGTGGCATCCAGTCGCTGCGCGAGTTTGCTGAACAGCTCAAGACCTACTCGCTGCGCCCAGCCAACGCCTGATCGGCCTGGCTGACTAAAACCCGCCGGTGTTCGCACCGGCGGGTTTTTTGTTGGCGATGTATCGGTTATGTGCTGCGCGTGTGGCCACTACCGGTTTCGGCTTTACGCCGAGTCACTTTCTCTTGACTCGCTACGCTCGCCCTTCGGGCCAGCCTGCGGCTGTTACTTCGCTTCGCTACGTTGGCTTGCGCGAAAGAGAAAGTAACCAAAGAGAAAGCGCACCCGGCATCCGGGTTTCGCTGCGCGAAACTTCCCTCGTTCCGGCACTGCTCCGAGGGTCGTCACGGTGGGCCATCCCTGTCCCATCGTTCCTCATTTGGCATCCATGCCAAATGCCCCTCTCCACAGCACCTCCGCTCGGCCTCCTGACGGGACCGGGGGCCGAGGCGTCTACACGATCTGTGGGAGCGGTCTTGACCGCGAAGCCTCTAACTGCGCCAGCTCACTGCTGTGTCAAATACAACCATCGGCGCTGCAACACGTAATTGGTACATAGCCTTTTTGTTGCCCGTTACGCCGCCGGGTGGCGCCAGCCGGCGAGCAGGGCGGGCAGTTCGGCGAGGTTGCGGACTTCTCCGTCGGGCCGTGGCGCCTCGCCCCAGGCCTTGCCTTGTGGATTGAACCAGACGGCGCGCAGGCCGGCCGCCTGGGCGCCGGCAATGTCGTCAACGGGGTGATCGCCGATGTGTACGGCGTGTTCGGCGCTCACTCCGGCGCGTGCCAGGGCGTGCTGGAACGGCAGTGGATCGGGCTTGCCGATGCCCAGCTCCTCGGCACACAGGGCGAACTGGAAATAGTCGGCCAGGCCCAGGCGGCGCACATCGGCGTTGCCGTTGCTGATCACCCCCAGTTGGTAGTGATTGGCCAGGTGTTCCAGGGTCGGCTGCACCTCGGCAAACAGGCTGACCTGGTGGCGCGCTTCGAGAAATACCTGGAAGCCGGCTTCGGCCAGTGGCTCGGCCTGATGCTCGGGATAGCCGGCCTCCTGCAAGGCGAGCAGGAGAATCCGTCGGCGCAGCGCACTGAGGCGATGCTTGAGGCCTGGCTCGGCGGCCAGCAGGCGGGCGCGGATCGCCCACAGGTGTTCGATGGGCACGCCGCTGAGTTGCGGCGCATGGCTGGCCAGCCAGTCGCGCAGGGTGTTTTCCGCGCTGTGCATCACGCTGGCGACATCCCAAAGGGTGTCGTCGAGGTCGAAGGTGATCAGTTGAATGCTCATTCGTCACTGCTCGTGGGGCGTTTGGCTCGCGGCAGATTGCCGCTGCCGGGCAATGGCTCATCCGCCTCGACTGCGTCGCTCGAGGTGCGGCGTTTAGCCCGAGGGTGGGCGCTGTCGTAAACCGTGGCCAGGTGCTGGAAGTCCAGGTGGGTGTAGATCTGCGTGGTGGCGATGTCGGCATGGCCAAGCAGTTCCTGTACCGCACGCAGGTCCTGGGAGGATTCCAGCAGATGGCTGGCAAAGCTGTGCCGCAGCATGTGCGGGTGCAGGTGTTGGCCCAGTTCGCGCACGCCGGCCTGGCGCATGCGCAGCTGGATGGCGCGCGGGCCCAAGCGGCGGCCCTGCTGGCTGATAAACACCGCGTCATCCAGCGGGTTGGCCAGGGCGCGTAACGGCAACCAGAGTTGCAGCGCCGCGCGGGCTTTGCTGCCAATTGGCACCACGCGCAGCTTGTTGCCCTTGCCGCGCACTGTGACCAGGCCGTCGCTGAGGTCCAGTTGCTCGGTGTTCAGGCTCACCAACTCGGCCAGGCGCAGGCCGCTGGAATAGCAGAGCTCCAGCAGGGCCTGGTCGCGGTGGCCGAGAAAGTCGTCCTCGACGTGGCCATCCAGCAACTGCTTGGCGCGGTCGGCATCCAGGGTTTTCGGCAGGCGTCGTTCACCCTTCGGCGGCGTCAGGCCGTTGGCCGGGTCGTGGCTGCACAGGCCTTGGCGGTTGAGGTATTGGTAAAAGCCGCGCACCGCCGAGAGCAGACGCGCCAGGCTTTTGCCGCTCAGGCCCTGCTGGTGCAGGCGGGCGATCAGGCGGCGCAGGCCAGGGGTGTCGAGTGCGCGCCAGTCGGCGAGCTGCTCTTGCTGGCAATAATCGAGAACTTTGCCCAGGTCCAGGCGATAGGCGCTGCAGGTGTGCGCCGACACCTGGCGTTCGCAGCGCAAGTGTTCCAGGTAGGCGTCGAGCGGGTTGTGCATGGTGGCCCTGCTAGCGCCGCTCGGCCCGAAAGCCGGCGGCGGCGCGCGACAGCATTAGCGCACGGAGCGCAGCGGGGTGGCGAAGCGCGGCAGCACGCGGGCCAGCACTTCGGCGATATAGCTGAGAAACAGGGTGCCCAAAGAGCTTTTGTAGTGCTGCGGATCGGGGCTGCCGATGGCCAGTACGCCGTGCAGGCCCTGGAACGACAGCGCGACCACGGCCGCCGAGCCTACGCTGTCGCGCTCCTGGTCACCGAACAGGAATGCCAGTTCGTGGCTGCGCAGCACGCCGCACAAGGTTTTGCCGCCGGCCAGCAGGCCGCCGATGGCCTGGTGGGCCTCGGCGCTGCTGACCCAGCGGCCGACCGGCATGGGCGTTTCGCTGAACAGGATCAGGCTGACGAAGGGCACCTGGAACTCGCGGCGCAGGCTGTCTTCCACGGCGCTGACCACTTCTTCCAGGCTGGTCGCATCGAGCAGGTCGAGGACCAGGCGGCGGGTCTTATCGAACAGGCGGTCGTTGTCGCGGGCCACATCCATCAATTGCGACAGGCGATGGCGCATCTCGATATTGCGCTCGCGCAGCAGACGCAACTGCCGCTCCACCAGCGATACCGCATCGCCCGGCTGGTGCGGGATGCGCATTTCGCCGAGCAGTTCGTCGCGTTCGACGAAGAACTGCGGATGCGCGTGCAGATAGTCGGCCACCTGCTCGGCGGTCAGCTCGGCGGATTGCGGCGGGTCCTGGCGTTGTTCGGTCATGGCTGCAGCTCGGTCATCGACGTGGCGAGGAAAAAAGCGAAACCCGATAGTAGCCCGGCGGCATTACAGCCGCACCTGGCCTTCATACACGCGCATCGCCGGCCCGGTCATCATAACGGGCTGGCCGGGGCCTGCCCACTCGATGGATAAACGCCCGCCCG
>Ga0209343_10007707_pt1 | contig 12636 bp, 13 predicted proteins | sample RifCSPlowO2_02_FD_184026 | JGI IMG/M metagenome (GOLD analysis project Ga0209343, IMG submission 184026) | Groundwater microbial communities from Rifle, Colorado - Rifle CSP2_plank lowO2_0.2 (SPAdes) (version 2) | ecosystem: Environmental > Aquatic > Deep subsurface > Groundwater | place... | reverse complement strand
GTGCTGCAAAAACTCATTCAATTCCCGTCCGCGTTCGCCGATCAGGCCGAACACGATCACATCCGCCTGGCAGCCGCGGGCAATCGCCGCCATCAGCGTCGTCTTGCCGCAACCCGGTCCGGCGAAGACGCCGATACGCTGTCCTTGTCCCATCGTCAGGAGCGCGTCGATGGCGCGAATGCCGGTCGGCAGCGCGGTCGCAATGCGCGGCCGGTCGGTCGCCTTCGGCGCATCGCGGATCACCGGCACCGTATCGCGCCAGGTAGAGGTGACGTCCACTGCCGCCGGCGCCCGAAACTGCAGGCGTCCGAAACCGTCGAGCACGCCGCCGAACAGATGGTCGCCGACCTCCACCGAATGCGCGCGCCGCAAGGGCTCGATCACGGTCCGGTTCGACACCCCCTCCAGCGGACTGAGCGCCGACAGGATGGCCGCCTTGTCGGTAAATCCCACCACTTCGGCCAGCATGCGCTGATCGGGTTGCGCCGGGTTGACGAGATCGCACAGTTCGCCGATTTCGACTGGCGGCATATGCGCTTCGATCAATGTGCCGAGCACTTGAGAAACCTTGCCGTGACTGGTGAGGCCGGGCGTGACCGGCAGCTGGCCGAGCCATGCCGGAACTTGCCGGCCTATGCGTGTCAACGCCTCGTGCATCATGTCGTCGACAGCGCGTTCCATTACCAGTCCATCTCGATTTTGCGTTTCCCGGCAAAGGTCAGATGGTTATCCTGGATGGCGACCACCCGCACCCCGCGGTATTCCTCGCCCACATACAAGCGCTGGCCTTCCCGCGTCACGACACTGGCATTGGCGCCCGTGACGACCTGATGGATCTTGAACGGCAACATGGCCTCGACGCTGACCAGCTTGGCATTCACCGGGAACGTGATTTGATGCTCTCTCAGGAATCCTTGCAATATCCGCTCGAAACGCGCGGTCCGTTCGCTATTCAGGTTCGCCTGCATCGTCCACGATTTGTCGTTCAGCGTCATATCGAAGTACTGCAACAGCTCGGCATCGGCCAGACGCTTGCGAAACGCCGCGCTTAATTCGGTGGCCGTCAGTGTCCGGCCGGCGCCGACAGCCGGGTCAGCCTGCTTGCCGGACCATTTCTCCGGCGTCATCTGTCCGTTCATCGGGTCGAACGCCTGCTTCGACAAATTTTCCTCCTGCAGGGATTCCGGCGCCAGTGCATAGGCCGCCGCCGCCGAAAGAACCACCATCGCCATCACCGGAATTGCCAGCATGCGGCGCCCCAGCCGTCTACCGGCGCCGCTTTCCTGATCCGTCGCAAGGGGCGGCATATTGCTGGTTGGAGATGCCGCTTCCGACGGGTCGTCGTCTTCCGATGCCGCATCGAACACGACGTCGACCGGTACTGGCGGCGGCGCCTCCCAGGATGCATCCTGGCGCACGATCGTGATCCAGATATCCCCCAGGCGAACAAAGTCGCCAGGCATCACATCGATCAAGGTTTGGCGCAAGTTGCTGTCAGCACCGAAGAGACTTCCTTCCTCGGCCGACAATACCCATCCGGCATCCGTGCGCGAGAGCATGGCATGGCGCGTCTTGATGGAATCGTCCACCAGCACCACATCCGCATCCTCGCTGGCGCCCACCAGATGGGATTCGTCGCCAAGCGGCAGCGTTGCGCCGCGATGCAAGCCACTTAAAATTCGCAGTTCATACATGACAGTTCCCTCGGGTCAAGTCGTGAATCGTGTTGATAGGTGGCGTTGCGCGTGCCGCGGTTCCATCTTCAATGTGTTTGCGCATGGCCCGGCGTGACAGGGCGCGCCGGTCGCGCATGCCGCCGCGCCTCAGGATTTTTGCGGTGACGATGGAACCAGGCCGGCCGCACGGGACACCCATGGTCTTGGAGCGCATGCCGGCGCGGAATCGTTCGGCCGGCATGAGGGATTACATTGGCGACGAGGAAAGAATAAATGCCATGCAGATAAAAGGACCGAATCCGTTTGTCGTGCCTGTTTCGCCCGATTTGTCCCCTCCCGCCCGTTCGATTGGTCCGAATAACCGGACTGACACGCTACTACCTACCCCATCCTCGCCAACTGGCTTGAAAAAAAATCATGACTTGATAAGGGGTCATACTCGGACCGCTTTGGAAAAACTGGCGAAGGTCCGTCGGTTGAAGCATGCAAAGACTATGGCGAAGGTAATGAAGTCGCTTGATACGCTGCGAAGCAAGCTTGACGCGAATAACGACAAAATCGATCAATTACAGCAGCGGCGGGATACGCCCCGCGGGGGCCCCCAAGTTCAGGCACAAGCGCGCCATCAACCGGCGCATCCGCAACCGGTATATCAGCGCCTGGTTGCAAGGGCTGTTCAAAAGGCCTATCCGTATGCGAACCCTTATCCCACGCACGCTTTCCAGCGGCAAGCGTATGCGCCGTATCCGGTCAGGTACGCGCAGTATCCGACGAGCTTCGGCATGAGCCCCTTGCAGCCGCGCGTCGCCTTCCCCGGATTCATGGCCACAATATTTGGCAGCAGCCTGTTGGGAGTCGGGATGCTGGCCGCCCTCCTGTTTTGATTGCATGCGCCGCGCGCGAGCGCGGCCATCGTTTCGACACAGGGAAATCCGCAATAACGCACAAGGAATGAGATATCCGCACATGTTCAAATACATCTCTTCGGATTTTATTCAGGACGCAGATGCCGAGCAGGACGCCGCGTGCAGCTTCGCCGCCGTATTGGACGACATGGCAGCCGATCCGGTTTGCCTGCAAGCGCTGCGGGCGCTTCAGGCCGACGCCTGGCACAACTTTTTCACGGAAGTAGATGCATTGGTTGAAGCGCTCGGCGAAGTTGAATCCGCGTCAGGGGCGCATGGCGATGCGGTGTGCGGCGCGGCGCTGGCCAGGAACTCGCGCCGGACCGCCACGGACTACAGCGAGCGGCGCGAATTCGCAAAGGCGATACTGGTTGCCGGAATGCTCAATCGCAGCAATCCGGACTGGGATCCTGCCGACCCATCGACCGATCGCGCCGACTTTGATGATCCCGTCGTGGCATTGATGCAAATGGACGTTTAAGCTTCGAGGGGAGCAAACTATTTCTTGACGGCCCCTGTGCTTCGCAGCATGCAAGCCGGCTCACAGTTCGATCATCCCCACCGGCTGTACCCTGGCGTGCTGCGTCAACTCGGAGAATGCGAATACCGGCACCGAGAAAAATTCTTCTTCGATCAGCTTGCGCACGGAGCGGCGGATGTCGGCGGCCGTCACCAGTACCGGTGGCGCCGCCGGGGTGCCGCCGGTGCCGGACAACTCGCCCAGGCGATCGAGAATGGCCTGTTCGGTTTCCGGGTCAAGATCGAGATAGCTGCCCTGATTGGTCTGGCGGATCGCGCTACGCAGCCGGTCTTCCAGTTCCGGCGATAACAACACGACTTCGATCAAGCCGTCTCGCGCCACTTCATAGCATAACTGCCGCTTCAGCGCGAGCCGCACATAGTCCGCCACGATGTCGGCGTCGCGCTCTTTCTGCGACCACTCCAGCGTCGCTTCCAGTACCAGCCGCGCGTTGCGCAGCGAGACACCCTCGCGCGTCAGGCGTTGAATCACTTCCGTCAGGCGTGGCAGCGTGACCGATTTTGCAATCTCTTTCCCCAACTCCGGGAAGCGGCGATCGGCCCAGCGCGTGAAGCGTTGCACCTCATGCACGCCGACAAACATCTGGCAGTTGCGCAACATCTCGACCTCGATGTCGGCCGCGAACACCGCTTCCCACGGCAGGTATTTCACGCCTGCGTCCTTCAGCTTCTGCTCGTTGTCGAGTTTCACCCATACGCGGCGGCGGCGGGTGCCGGCCAGGTTGTCTTCGACTGCGTCAAATCCCATTTCCGCGATGCGCTCCTGGGTTTCCGTGGTCGCCGCCCACCCGCCGCGAATTTCGACATCGATCAGCGGCACCTCTGACATCATGAAGTGCACCCGGCCGGCCGGTATCGACGCTTGAAATTCGAAATCGATGGGCTGTAGATCGGGAATGCCCTTGTGCTCCAGCACGCCGTTGCGCATGACGCGAACGGCGTTGGAGATTGCCTCCGCCGTCGACGTGTTGCGCAGTTCCAGCGGCATGCGGACGATAAACGGGCGGGTGGCCATGAAGCCGGTGAGATCGACGATGCGCGCGTTTTTTTGCTCATGTTCGGCCGATCGGCGTTGCATCTCCCGATCGGCCATGGGCTTGAGAAGGCCGATCACGCCGCCGATGACCAGCGCCAACGACAGTATCAGGAACACAAAGGTCGGCATGCCGGGGATGAAACCAAACAGCAGCATGATGACACCGGCGGTCACCAATGCCTTTGGCTCGCCGAACAGTTCACCGACAATGTCCTGGCCGATATTGCTGCTCGCGCCGCCTTCCTTGTCGTCGTCGTTTGTCACGCGTGTGGTGATCATGCCGGCCGCCAGCGAAATCAGCAGGGCCGGGATTTGAGCGATCAAGGCGTCACCGATCGACAGGACCGAATACAGGGCCATCGCGTCGGACGCTGTCATATCGCGTTGGAAAACGCCGATCGATATGCCGCCGATCAGGTTCACCGCGACGATGAAAATGCCCGCGATGGCATCGCCTTTGACGAACTTCATCGCGCCGTCCATCGCACCATGCAGTTGACTCTCTTTTCCCAGCGCCGCGCGTTTTGCCTTGGCTTCCTCCGGGGTCAATATGCCGGCGCGCAGGTCACTGTCAATCGACATCTGCTTGCCCGGCATCGCGTCCAGCGAAAAGCGCGCCGCCACCTCGGACACGCGCTCAGAACCCTTCGTGATCACGATGAACTGCACCACCGTCAGGATCAGGAACACGACCAGGCCGACGACCAGGTTGCCGCCCACGACAAAATTGCCGAAGGTTTCGACGATGTGCCCGGCATGTCCATCGAGCAGGATCAGGCGCGTGGTCGCCACCCCCAGCGCGAGGCGGAACAAGGTGGTCAGCAGCAGCACGGCAGGAAAGGTGGAGAATGCGGTGGGGCCCGGCATATACATCGACACCACCACCATCAAGCCGGCCGTACACAGATTGATCGCAATCAATATGTCGAGCAGCCACGCCGGCACCGGCAGCACCAGCATCAGGACAATCGCGATCACCAGCGCCGCGGCAAATAATTCGGCGCGCTTTGCCGCTTTTGCGGCAAACAAATTCAGCGCAATCATCACGGAATTGAACATCGTATTTCCCTTTTAAGTCCTGCGTGCGGCCGGGCTGTCGGCGCGCCGCAGCACCAGGTCAGTCCACTCTTTGCAATCCACGCTCGCCAGAGAGGCGCGGCTCTGCGCATCCAGCGGCTGATACAGTTCGACCGCCGCATATATCGCCATCACCTCCAGGCGCTTTTCCTCCGGCCACACGCGTTGGCAACCGCGCGCGAGCCGCAAGGCCTGTTCGAACTGGCCGGCGCTCAAATGTCCCCACACCAGACCGATTGCGATCACCAGTTCATCCGCCATTGCTTCGCGCTGCCTGGGATTTCTCATGGCTTTCCTTCGCCTTCCGGCATGATCTGCGCCTCTGCGTCGCTCATGCGCATCTGCTGGAAGCGCAAGCGCAGTTGCACCGCGCTCTCCACCACGTTGATGGCAGCCATCAGTTCGGAACGGTCGGTGTCGGCCAGCTTGAGCGAATGTTCGACCAGGCTCTTTTGCAGCGCGCGCATGCGCGGTACCGGATCGCCGGTCCAGGCCGGATTGGCCACGGTCAATACGGTACCCAGATAGCGCGTGAGCGGGATCATCGCGCCTTGCGGCGATGGCGGCGGCGGTAGCGATGCCGCCTCCTCTCCCGGCCGCAACTGCGCCCGCATGACCGGTGCGGCTTCGTTCTGGATAATGCCGCCCAGTTCGCCGAGACCGGGTGAGAATCCGCCGCTTTGGCGGCCGACCGGGATCGAACTCAAGACAGCAGCTCCTGCGCCGCCATCAAGTCATCCGCCGATAATGCCGAGGCGCCCGGTTCCAGGCTGAAATGGCTGATGCGTCTGACGACATAGCAACTGCCATCGGCAAACAGCGTCGGCAACCAGGCGCCGAAGCGCGCCAGATGCGATGAACGCTTGCGTATCAGCGTTTCCGGAGGAATGCGATGCGCCAGGTCGCGCTCGAAGCCGAGGCCGACCAGCGCTCCTGCTTCCAGCGGGTAGGCCAGCAGTTGCATGCCGTTCGCCAATGCATGGCTTGCCACGACTTGTTCGCTGCAAGCGCGATGGACGAGTTGCATTACGAGTTGTTCCATCATTTCTCCGCCGTGTTGCGAGCGCGGCTGCCTTCATGCTCGCCGTCACTCGTATCGTCCTGTCCGCGATCCTGCCCGCCATCGTCCCGATCGCGCTTGTCCTTGCGGCTTACCTGGTTGCGCAGCAGTTGTTCCAGCTCTTTTCCGTCCGTGTCGCATTCAGGCGCCGCGCCGGGCAGCGTGAATGCCAGGGTGCGCAATTCGTCCAGCAGCTTCATTCTTTGCGGTAGCATTTCCGGCCGCCACAGTGTGGTCGACAGCTGTTCAACCGCCTGCCGAACCAGCATGTACAGTTGCGCTCGCCGCAACAGCGGGCTGTCCTTGCTGTCGACCAGATACGCGACGAAGGCATCGCCGCGCGCCACCCCTAGCTCGGCCACGCCCAGTAGCGCCATGGCCGTCGCCGCTTGATTCAGTGCGAGTGTGATGCCGGCGCGCTCGGACAGGTTGCGCCGCAAGTCGCCGGCGATCGCAAAACCTGTCTGCACCGCATTGAACGCGGCCGCATCCGATAGCGACAGCCACAAGCGGGGGCCGGCGCTGCCGGGTGGGTTGGCGCGCAAATCGGCGGCCATTTTCGAGCGCAAATCGCCCAGGGCAACGCAGAAATTGTCGACGCCGAATTTGTCCTGCAACGACTTTGCCAGCGCCAGCGGCGTGAGCGGCGCATCCAGCTTGCCGGTGCCTTTCGCACCATATAGCAAGCGCAGTTCGTGCAAGGAGTCGGGATCGTGGTTCTCGTTGGCGGCGCTCGAAAGCGCATCCATTTCACCAAGCGCGGTCTCGAACTGACTTGCATTCTTCAGTCCGGCCCTGATCACGTCGCCGTGCGTATCCATCAGGTCGGACATCATCTCGTTCAAGCCATTCTTGAGATGGTCCTTCTCGCTCTCGCTCAGGTCGCGCTGGTCGACCTGAGAGCGGGCGTCGCGCAGCAAGGCATGGCGTTCCAGCACATCGTATTCCGCGACCAGCCTGGCCGTCAGTGCGGCCCGGTCGCCGTGCTGCAATGCGTCGACCACGTTCAGGCCGGCGGCGCGAAGATGATCGGTATCGTGATGCGACTCCGCGCTTCTGGAAGCCTGCTTCGAACTCTCGTTTCTCCGGCTGGGCGCGGCTGTCAGCCGGCGGTGGCGCAACGATACGTGGACATGGTGGACATGGTGGCCGTGCTGGCGAGGCTGGACGCCGGCACGCGTATTGAATTCGGCCAGCCCCGTGGTCGCACCTGCATGGCTGGCTGAAATCGCGGCATTGGCGGCATTGGCCGCATTGGCCGCGGCGATATCGGCATTCGGTCTCAGCGCTGGTTTGAAGGCAAGGTCGTTCATGCTCAATGGGTGGCGCCGGCCCGGAAGATGGTTCCATCTCCCGGGCGGCCATCAGGCCCTTGCGGTGCCGCCTGCATTTTCATGGAGCGCTTGTTGAAAAAGAGGCCCGCATGATTGCGCACTTCGTAAATCATGTAATCGTCGCCGTCCTGCACGCCGGACCATTGACAGTGATCCAGGAAACGGCGCAATTTCAGGTTGCAGGCGCTGACGCGCACATGGATGACTTCTTGCAGGGAAAACAGCCATTGCAGGGCCGGCTCCATCAGGAGCGCCCAGCGGCCATGATATTGCGGCAACACCGCGATATGCACCTCTTTGCCATCAAAAATGACACCGCCGAACTGCACGCCATCCATCATGAAGCCGCGCGATGGATGCTTCGCAAAAGCGGCCATGAACACTTCCTTGGTCACGCCGGTGCGCTCGACCCATTCGTCGTCGAACTGCAGCCTGTCGGCGTCGTAGTAAATGCCGAGGTCGGCACGATCGGATAATTGGAGACCGCCCATGTGAAAACATCCTCCTGAAATGAGTTCTCCTGAACTTTCGGGAAATAAATGACAGCGTCGCGTATTGATGCATTCGACCCCCACCCTGACCCTCCCCCTGCCTGGGGGAGGGGACTTGACCCCTTCCCCCTTGCAGGGGGAAGGTCGGGGCACCCTCCGGGGTGTGGGATGGGGGTAGTGCGTGTCAACTACCTACTAAATTCTCAATAAGTTTCGTTTTGTCCCGGCGGGGCCGATCGCCGCCGTTCCGGCATGGCTGTCAGATCCTGCACGCCTTTCAGATAACGTATCGGGTCCACGATGTCCGGCAAGGCCCGGTCCTGTTACGCGTCTTCCGCGACGGCCGGCGCGATTGCGGCGGGCGAGTCGACCCGGATGGACCTCGGCGGCATCGGCATGCCTTTGGACACGGTCAGGATTTCGCATCTGGTTTCCGTCACCAGCACGGTATGTTCCCATTGGGCCGACAGGCTGCCGTCCCTGGTCTTGATGGCCCATCCATCTTCCGCTTTCTGAATTTCTCTTCCGCCGGCGTTGATGATCGGCGCCACCGTAAAGATCATGCCGGCGGCGAGCTTCGCTCCGGCGCCGAGCTGGCCGTAATGCCGGACAAACGGCGCTTCATGAAAGTACTTGCCGATACCGTGGCCGCAAATTTCACGCACCACGCTATAGCCGGCATATTCGGCGTAATGCTGAATGGCATACCCGATATCGCCCAGATGGGAACCCGGCTTGATCGTCGATATGGCCAGCCACATGCACTCGAATGCGATCTTGTCGAGTCGGCGCGCCTGGGGCGACGTTTCGCCGATATGAAACATGCGGCTGGTATCGCCGTGGTAGCCGTCCTTGATGACGGTAACGTCGAGATTGACCAGGTCGCCGTCCACCAGCCTCCTGCCGTCCGGAATGCCATGACAGGCAACATCGTTTACCGAGATGCAAATCGCTTTCGGAAATGGCGTATGGCCGGGCGGACAGTAATGCAGGCAGGCCGGTATGCTCGCCTGGACGTCCACCATGTAAGCGTGGCACAGGCGATCGAGCTCGTCCGTCGCCGTGCCGGCCTTTACAAAAGGCGTGATGAAGTCCAGTACTTCGGCCGCCAGTTTTCCGGCCAATCGCATGCCTTCGATATCTGCCGCGGACTTGATGGAAATTGCCATGAATACCTCAACCGGAAAGGTGATGGATGGAAAAATTGCGTCTGGGACTTAGGAACGTGCACGGAATAATTTCCCGATGTGTTCCCCGTCTGACGGGCGCACTGCGGCGTTGCTCGTCGTCGCCATAGCAGCTACGCCGCGAAGCAAGTCCCCTTGCGGGATGACTCCTCCTCGCGCCTTGCATTGCATTGCATCCCTCCAGACGCGTCCAAATCGGGACCTTATTTCGTGCACATTCCTTAGCGTGAGTGGAAGAAATATCGGGGCCGGTTCCGTAATGAAGGAACCGCGGGTTGAATTTTTCCACTTACCTCAATACGCCTCCATGGCAACACGTAGACCAGAGAAACCAATCGATCGGAGCGACACGAAGATGAAACCAAACCCACCCTCTCACGCATTCCCTCAAGTACACGTCACCGAACCGATTCCGATTCCGGAGAACGTGACGGATTTGAACGCACCGTCAGGGCCGCCGACGCGTCCGGCCGCGGGGTCGTCGCCGCGATCCGCACTGAAGCCGCAATCGCCGGTTGCACCGTCCGGACTCGGAGGGATGGCGGACCGCTTCAAGGCGCTCATGCATTTGAAGAAAAAAACGCCTACCCGGGTAAAGTTTCACGAAAACGTGGCTGTGGCGCGATATCCATCGTCCTGCGAGATGGCTTTGCTATGCAGCGTCTATGGGCGACTGACCGGTTTCGAGCCTACGCCGGAAGAGATCGCCGACATACGAAAAAAGTTCTACGAGGCGAGCCCGGACACAACGGTTCCGATCCATTGCGAAGACCACGTGGCCAGGAAAATCCATGTTGTGGAGGGTGTAAGACCGGCCGAACAAGAACCGGGCGCCTCTTCGCCAACGGCCGGACTCACCCTCGACACCGCCGAACTCTGGATCAAAGACGCGTTTCCCGACCTGGCTTAGGGCCGGCCGCTTGCCGGCGCAACTGCCCTCCATTGCAGGGCGCGCGATGCGCGCCCTGCAATGCGTTGCAATCACGCTATTCGGTGTTTCCGGAACCCCGGAAATATCTTTTTATCCTGTCCCATGTTCCGGAAGAGACATCCGGTTGCATGGCTGACAGCTCGCTTATCACTGTTTGCAATTCGGCGATCAAGCGACTCAACCTTTCGGCCGTTTCCGTTTCTGCGGGCGGCGTGCTTTTCAGGCGAGCCCTGAGTGTCGTCGAGTCCTCTTTCAAGCTTGAAATACCGTCTCTGATTTCTTTATTGAGCGCCTTTTGTTTTTGCCGTAGCGCGTCAGTTCTTACCTTGGCGTCGTTGATATGGGCGGTATTGACGCTCACGTCGACGCTAAGGCGTGCCGACCGGACGTCGTTTGTGCGAAATTCAGCGCGTACCTGATTCAGGTTCTCCAGCTTGGTTTCCAACGCCTGTCTCTTGTCGGCGTCCGGCGTACGCATGGCTTCTTCCTCCAACCGCTTCGCTTCTTCGTCAAAGCGTTTCTCCCTCTCGGCCGCGATCGCGTCGACATCCACGATCCCCGGACCGGCAAAATGGCTCGCGCCCGGTAGCACCGAGGGCAGCACGTGGTCGGTAAAAGCATCGACCCGGCGTCGCGCCTTGTCCATCAACTCTTCATAGTTCTTGAACAGGATTCTCGAGAGTGTCGGACTATCTTCATTGGATACCTCGGATAAATCATCTGCCGGCGTGACGTCGCCCCGCAGTGTGCCGGCCGCCAACTCCAGTTCCTTGACCTTGCGGAACAGGTCGGGCGTGTACAGGTCATAGGTTTCGCGCCAAGCCCCGTTCGTCTTCGGCGTCAAGGTATCCGATCCAAACAGGATCCGGTCCTTATGGTGGACGAGAAATTTCGCCCAGGTCGTCAAGAGCTCCTCCTGTTTCGCCGGTTCCATCCCGGTACCGACAAGCTGTTTGGCGACCTGGCTCCAGGAGATGTCGATCTTGACATGCGAGAAGTCCGGATCTTCCAGCAGATTCGACAGATGGTCGGCATGATCCGGCGTCGCCTTCACAAACCGCCCGAGTCCGCCGGCATGGGCCCAGATGATGTCTGTGCGCGGGCATTCCCGCAACAGCTTCTTGACCGCCTCCAGGTTGCTCGGATTCTCTGCCACTTTAAAATTGGCGCGCTGAAGATCTTCCTTGGCCGACTCGATCCGATCGATATCGCAATGCAAGAGCCACGGCAGGCCGACTTCGCCCGCAAGCCGCATCGCTTCACGCGCGGGCGCGATATTTTCTGTCAAATGCGCCTGGGTGTCTCCCGCATACAGCGCCTCGACCAATTCCTTTCTCAGCGTTACCTCGCCAATCTGGGAAAAGCGCAACCGGTGGCCCTCCATGTCCTTGCCGTTTTGCCGGGCGTGATCCTGCAAGCCTTCATTCATTTCCCGCATGTTCGCCAGCTTGTCGAGAATCGCCGTGGTCACCCACGGGTCGCCCAGATGCAAGCCGGTCATCGCCAGATCCATTCTTGCCATCTCCGCCGGAGTGATATCCCCGTCTTTGACCGCGCGCGACACCTGCGTCAACAACTTGGAGTCGACCGCCTCATTGACGCGCAACTCGTGCAGCCGCGAAATCGCGATCAGCGATTTCTTGCTGAGCTTGAAGCTCGGGTCGTTCAAATCCTTCGGCACATAGTAGGTTTCGCCGCAATGATGCGATTGATGCGAGCGCTCGAACCGCGCCTGGTCGGACAACTTCGACACCAGCGTGGTGGGAATCGGAATCATGGTGAAGCGATCAATGCCGTTCATGTTGGCAGCTTGGATGACGTCGGGCAGAGAGTGACCGCGGCCGGTATAGTCGGCCATATGGCAATGGATGTCGTGGAAGGTACGCGGGACTGGCGTCGGCGTCGGCGCATCGCGTGCGATATCTGGCTCACCCGCGGACGCAGCAGGGTCTGGCACTCTGCGACCGCTCGGAAAAAATTGCGGCGCGTCGGTACGGCCGCCGAAATCGTAATCCTGGCCCTCGATATTGGGCGGCGGATCCAGCGGCCTTTCCACTTCTTGATCCTGATCTACATAGGGTTGTCGATTCACTGCATTAGGACCAGCCATGATTTTCCTCTCGAAATGGGTTTGCCGATAACTCGGATTAATACTTTTTTTGCAGCACCGACGATGTCCTGGCGCTCCGCTGCCGCGCGTCAGGAAACGCTGGACAGTGCCGGATCGTCGAGAAATTGCGTGCGGCGCCAGTGTTGCGCCCGTTCCGACAAGGAGACGATGGTCTGCCACAATGTCTTTATCGTCGCGCCGGCCAGCGGCATTTGCGTGATGTAGACCACGTTGCCGGTTACCGGCGACAATCCGAAGGTTCCCGATGGATCCATCGCGGAAATGAAAT